>Ga0105245_10005022_pt1 | contig 11634 bp, 16 predicted proteins | sample KBSM54metaG_FD_81523 | JGI IMG/M metagenome (GOLD analysis project Ga0105245, IMG submission 81523) | Miscanthus rhizosphere microbial communities from Kellogg Biological Station, Michigan, USA - KBS M5-4 metaG | ecosystem: Host-associated > Plants > Roots > Rhizosphere > Soil | place...
AGCGTGAGGAACTGTGTCGAGACCCCGGGGCGGCGGGTGAGCTGGGCGATCTGCCCCTCCACCCACACCTCACCGAGCCGGGCGATCCACTCGCCGATCTTCATGGCGACGACCCGAACCGGGATGGGGCTCTCTTCCGACGTTTCGAGCCGGGCCATTCGTGTCAGTCCTCGTCGCCGATCGCATCAAAGGCCGAGGGGGCTCCGTTGCGCGGCTTGCGCACCGTCTTCGTAGCCGGGATCACGGGCTGGTCGTCATCGAACGTGGCCCAGGGTGGTGGCTCGTCCGTGGTGCGTCGCCCAGCCAGCAAGTCGTCACCCTTGGCCGCGAGGGCCGCGTAGCGCTGCTGCGCGCGCAGCGACATCTGCAGTGCGGTGCTGACGGCGAGCATCGGCAGTTCGATGGCCTTGTCGGGGAAGTCCTTGGCGTTGTCGAGCACGGTGGCAACGACTCCCAGGGCGGCTCGGAACGGTGTCGGCAGCGCAGGCATGACTCCAGCCTGCCGTATCCGGGCCGTCCGTACCATTGAACCCATGACCTCCTCAGTAGTGCCGCCACGTGGCCGGGTGCTGTTGGCCAAGCCGCGGGGCTACTGCGCGGGCGTCGATCGGGCGGTTCAGACCGTCGAACACGCCTTGGACCACTACGGCGCCCCGGTGTACGTGCGCAAGCAGATCGTGCACAACCTGCACGTCGTGCAGTCTCTGGAGGCCCGCGGCGCGATCTTCGTCGAGGAGAACGATGAGGTGCCTGAGGGGTCGATCGTGGTGTTTTCGGCTCACGGTGTCGCTCCGGAGGTCCACGATCAGGCCGCTGCCCGAGGTCTGAAGGCCATCGACGCGACGTGCCCGCTGGTGACCAAGGTGCACCACGAGGTGCGCCGGTTCGCCAACGACGACTTCGACATCCTGCTGATCGGCCACGAGGGCCACGAAGAGGTGGTCGGGACCTCTGGCGAGGCCCCCGAACACATCACGATCGTCGACGGTCCGGAGTCGGTCGCGGCCGTCACTGTGCGGGATCCCGAGAAAGTCGTGTGGCTGTCCCAGACCACGCTGTCCGTCGACGAGACGATGCAGACGGTAGACGCGCTGCGGTCGAAGTTCCCGCTGCTGCAGTCGCCGCCGTCGGATGACATTTGCTACGCGACTCAGAACCGCCAGGCGGCAGTGAAGACGATCGCCCCGCAGGTCGAGCTCTTTCTGGTTGTCGGTTCAGCGAACTCATCCAACTCCGTGCGGATGGTCGAGGTGGCACTCGCGGCCGGGGCGACGGCGGCCCACCTGGTCGAAAACGCCGCCGCCATCGACGAATCCTGGCTGGACGGGGTCAACTCGGTCGGGCTCTCGTCGGGGGCCTCGGTGCCGGAGATCCTGGTGCACGACGTGACGAGCTGGCTGGCTGAGCGCGGGTACGGCGATCTTCAGGAGGTCAGCCATACCGAGGAGCGGCTCACGTTCGCCCTGCCACAGGAGCTGCGCCGGGAACTGCGCGGCGCGCGCACGAGCGACTAGGCGGTGCCCGAAGGTCACACGCTGCACCGGCTTGCCCGGGAGCAGCAACGTCTCTTCGGCGGGCGGCCGGTCCGGCTCAGCAGCCCGCAGGGACGGTTCGTCGAGGGTGCGGCGGCGCTCGATGGCCACGTGCTTCGACGCGCCGAGGCCTACGGCAAGCACCTGCTGCAGCGCTACGACAACGGCCTGATCCTGCACGTCCACCTGGGCCTGTACGGCAAGTTCGTGAGCGGTGAGGGCGATCCGCCGCCGCCCGTCGGGGCGTTGCGGCTGCGGATGGTTGGTGACGGCGTGTACGCCGACCTCCGCGGAGCGACAGCGTGCGAGTTGCTGGACAAGGCCGGCTGGGCAGTGATCCGTGCGCGTCTCGGGCCAGACCCGCTGCGTGCCGACGCGGATCCTGCGGCGGCTGCGGGGCGGCTCCTGCGCTCCAAGACGTCGGTGGCCGCGCTGCTCATGGATCAGCAGGTGCTCGCCGGGGTCGGCAACGTCTACCGGGCTGAGTTGTTGTTCCGCCATGGCGTCGACCCGTTCCTGCCCGGGGCCGCGCTCTCGCCGCAGGTCTGGGACGCCATGTGGGCGGACCTGGTGCTGCTGATGCGAAGCGGTGTCCGTCTCGGACAGATCGTCACTGTGCGGCCCGAGCACCGGGCACGTAAGCGTGGCCGCCTGAATCGCGAGGAGGCCGTGTACGTCTATCGCCGCACCGGCCTGCCCTGCCGCGTGTGTGGCACGGAGGTACGGACGCAGGAGCTGGTCGGGCGCAACCTGTTCTGGTGCCCGAGCTGCCAAGCTCCGGGCGGTGGTGCTTTCGGTGGTGCTTTCAGCGCCGGATGATGATCCGGATGCCCGCGATGATCAGCACCGCGGCGGTTGCTGCTGCGATCGCAGGGAAGCCGTAGACGAGCCAGTTGGCTGCCGTGTCGATGAGCACCTTGCGGTCGTGCAGCCCGCCTGAGCGAACGTAGAGCAGGAAGCCGGACGCCGCGGAGTAGACGATCGGCGGCGCGACCACGATCGGGAACATCGCGGATCGACGCACCGCCAAGATCGCCACGACCGAGGCGACGATGATGCCGATGTTGAATCCGCCACGGACGTGCGTGCCGTTGATCATGTCGATGAGCCCGCCGACACCGGCGATGGCGAGCAGCACCAGTAGTGCGGCCCAACCGGGGAGACCACGTTCCTCGACCTGGTCAGCGGCGGCCGTCTCGCGCACCTGCTTCCACGCCGTCGCCGGCGCATGGCGCGGCTCTGGCGCGGCGGAGGTGGGCAGGTCCCATCGGTTGCTCTGGGCGGGCTCGGCGACTCGTTCTCGAGCGCCGTTGGCCCGAGGAGCGGGCCGAGGTGACGCGCTCGGTGCTGGGACGACGACGCGAGGCGCCGGACGGCTTCGGGGTGCCTGCGGGCCGCTGTCACCGCCTCGGCTGCTCGGCATCGGCTGCGAAGGGTGACCGTCTCCGGGGCGCACGGAACGCGGCTGGCTCCAACCGTCGTCAGAACCCGACGCCCGCGCGCCGAAGGTTCCAGACGCGTTGGTCACACTCGTGCCTCTCAGTAGCACCATCTCGGATAGACAGGGATATCACGACACGGTAACGCCTGGACCTTTGTAGAGGCTGTTTTACGACAATGTTCGTGGCCGGGTTCTCAGCCGGTAGCTCCCTTCTGATGCAGTTCGACCACCTTCGGCTCCCCGAATTCGGGCGCTGCGAGCGGGCGCGGTGCCACATCGACCAGTGGGTCCAGTGGGGCCAGTGGGGCAGCGGTCGGCCCGACGACGCCCAGGCCCTCCATCTGCCGCGCGGTCGTGAAGACCCTGCGCTCCAGCGAGCCAACGGCGTCGTTGTAGGCGGCGACCGCGCCGCCGAGACTGCGCCCGAGGCGTTCGACGTGCCCACCCATCGTGGCCAGCCGCTGATACAACTCGCGGCCAAGTGAATGGATTGCTGCAGCGTTTTCAGCCAGCGATTCCTGTCGCCAGCCGTAGGCGATGGTGCGCAATAACGCGACCAGGGTCGAAGGAGTGGCCAAAACGATGTCCTGGCTGAATGCGTGCTCCAAAAGAGTCGGGTCGGTGCGCAGCGCAGCGTCAAGAAACGCGTCGGCTGGAATGAAGCACACGACGAATTCCGGAGTCGGCGAGAAGCGCTGCCAGTACGACTTGGCTGCCAGACCGTCAATGTGACTGCGGACGTGCTTCGCATGAGCCTTCAGGCGCGCGTCCCGGGTGGCTTCATCCGTTGCCTGCATGGCATCGAGGTAGCCCGCGAAGGCGACCTTCGAGTCGACGACAACCTGCCTGCCACCGGTGAGTCGGACGACCATGTCCGGGCGCTGGGTGGGACCAGCGCCTGTGGCGGTCACCTGGGTGACGTAGTCGACGTGATCGGTCATGCCGGCGGCCTCGACCACCCGTTCGAGCTGCATCTCGCCCCACCGCCCTCGCACCTGTGGGGCTCTGAGTGCGGTCACCAGGGCGGACGTCTCGTCGCGAAGGCGCTCTGACGTGGCGGTCATGAGCCGGACCTGCTCGCGAAGCGCGGCGTCGGAGCCAGCCCGGCCCTGCTGCAACTCCACGAGCTGGCGCTGCACTTGCTCGAGGGCTTCGGCGGCCTCTGCGCCCAATACTTCCCGACGCTGGCTGTCGGACTGGACCAGTAACTGTTCGCGGTAGCGGGCTGCGCCCTGCTCTGCGGCGAGTGTGGCCCGGAGGCCGGCGGCTTCGGACAGTGCGGTGCGCAGGGCGAACTCGGTGCGCCTCGAGCCCAGCAGCCAGCCGAGCAGCAGGCCCGCTGCCACCGCGACGACGGCGATCAGTGCTTCCATGCCGTCGAGCGTCACACCGGGGTCTGACAATTTCGTCCACAGTGGCCGTGCCGCCTAGGGTTGGTGCGTGAGTTTGACCATCGGCATCGTCGGGCTGCCCAACGTCGGCAAGTCCACCCTGTTCAACGCGCTGACGAAGAACGACGTCCTCGCTGCGAACTACCCGTTCGCCACGATCGACCCGAACGTCGGTGTCGTCGGGGTCCCCGACGCGCGTCTGGCGGTGCTCGGCGAGCTGTTCAACTCGGCCAAGCTCGTGCCCGCGACCGTCTCCTTCGTCGACATCGCGGGAATCGTGCGCGGGGCGTCCACCGGTGAGGGCCTCGGTAACAAGTTCCTCGCCAACATCCGCGAGGCGGACGCGATCTGCCAGGTCATTCGCGCATTCGACGATCCCAACGTGGTGCACGTCGACGGCAAGGTGTCCCCGCGCGACGACATGGAGACGATCAACACCGAGTTGATCCTCGCCGACCTGCAGACGCTGGAGAACGCGATGCCGCGCCTGCAGAAGGAGGTCCGGCTCAACAAGGAGCGGGCTGCCCTGCTGGCTGAGGCCGAACGCGCGATCGAGGTCCTGCAGACCGGTCAGACGATCTTCGGTTCCTCGCTGGATCGGGACCTGCTCCGCGAACTGCACCTCATGACGGCCAAGCCGTTCCTCTACGTCTTCAACGTCGACCCCGACGAGATCGCGAACACGGAGTTCACCGACGAGCTCCGTGCGCTTGTCGCTCCGGCCGAGGCGATCTTCCTCGATGCCAAGACCGAGTCCGAGCTCATCGAGCTCTCGGACGAGGAGGCACTGGAGTTGCTGCAATCGATGGGTCAGCAGGAGTCGGGCATCGATCAGCTCGCCCGGGTCGGCTTCGCGACGCTCGGCCTGCAGACATACCTGACGGCGGGTCCGAAGGAATCGCGCGCGTGGACCATCCCGATCGGGGCCACTGCCCCGCAGGCGGCAGGTGTCATCCACACCGACTTCGAGCGCGGCTTCATCAAGGCTGAGGTCGTGTCTTACTCAGACCTCGTCGACGCCGGTTCGATGGCCGAGGCCAAGGCGCGCGGCAAGGTGCGCATCGAAGGCAAGGACTACGTGATGGCCGACGGCGACGTGGTGGAGTTCCGCTTCAACGTCTAGGAGTGCGCTGAGCTCTCGGTAGGCGCGAGCTACCAGCAAGGACGCCTACGGGCGGTCCACCTCAGCCAGAGACAGCACTCGCATCGCTCACCATCTGCGGCAGTTGAGGGCGGCTACGCTCGCCCGACCGGCGGCAATTGAGGGCGGCTACGCTCGCCCGGCTGGCGGCAGATGCGTGCGTCCTACTCGTAGATGACAGCGGCTCGGAGTGCGTCTTGAACGATCTGCCATGCATCCTCTGGCAGCGCCTGACCTCGGTTCGCGTAGTAGCCCTCAGCATCGCGTAGCCATCCCGCGAAGGCACCAAGGAACGCCGGGACCGTCTGGTTCTCCCAGCCCGGAGCACTGTCGTCCCCGACCCACTCACCCGCTAGGTCCGTCGCCGTTGCTGCCGTCAGGTCACGTCCACTTGGCGTCATGGCAAGAGTGTTCCAAACTGACCCCGCCGCACGGCAAGGTCGGACGCTATACCGCGCTCCGACAGCGGCAATTCCAGGCGTGGATGCATCGGTGCTTTGAGAGGATCGGAGCATGCCATTTGCCGAAGGTCAGCGGGTGCGAGTGCAGCAAGATGCTGGTTTCCCACCCGGGCCATGGCCGAGCGAGCCGACCGGGCAGATCACCGCCTTGGGCGACGGGACGCTCTACCGAGACGTCGTGACACCGAAGGGTGTTCGGCGCATGTGGTTCGTGACCTTCGACGAGCCTCAACTCGATGCCGATGGGGACGGGCCGTACACATCGTCGGAGGTATTGGAGAAGTACCTCATCGCAATCGGCTGACGCGCCTAGTCGCGGCAATTGAGGGCGGCTACGCTCGCCCGGCCGGCGGCAGATGCGCGCGTTCGGCGGTGTCTTCCCCCAAAGATCTGCCGATCAGCAGGGTTTGCGCGAGCGAAGCCTGGCTAGGCGACCGGCCTGGGGTAGTGGATCGAGCGGAACTCGGGCGACTGCGCGATGATCGACGGTGACCGAGGTAAGGAGCGACGTGTTCGCCGAGCTCTATCTGCCACCTGAACTGCCCGTCGATCGCGACGAGGTCGAGGATGCCGTTGCTGAGCTGTTCGGAGAGGATGTCGAGTGCGTCGGAGCCGGAATGAGTGATCTGGGAAGCAACCTGGACTTCGAGTTCAAAACCCGCCGTGCACCGGACGCGTTGGCAGCGGCGCTCCGGCCGGTCCTCCACGGCCTGAACGTTGTCGGCGGTCGAATTCGAGTCGAAGGCCACGAGGACTGGCTTGATCTGTAGGCCGTCGGCGGCAGTTGAGGGCGTCTACGCTCGCCCGACCGGCGGCATTTCCGGATTCGCCGACTACCGACTCCGAGGCTTCCTGGCGTAATAGACGGTGATCTGCAGATCGTCCTCACCATCCGTCGGCGTGCTCGTGAACGTAATGTCCATGACCTCTACGTCACCCAGAGCGTCGAGGCTGTCGGCAACCCGGCGCAGCAGGGCAGCCACATCGCCCTGGTCCACCCCAGCAGGGTTGCTCTGGGTGAAGTGGAAGATCGACCATCGGTCGCGCGGATCGTTCATGCAGCCAGGCTGTCACATCCGCCCGCCCACACGATGCGGCAAATCCGGTCGTATTGTTTCGTCATGCCGAGCCACTTCGTCGCCACTTGGCACCATGAAGACCCTGACGACCCGATCCGAATCTACGAGGAGATCGGTGACGATCGAATGGAACTGCGGAAAGTTGAAGAGTTCCGCGACGGACGCCTTATTCGAGCTGACTCAATCAACGATGGCCCTACTTCGCTGAGCTGGGTACCGGTCCCGGACATCGTTGAGATCGAGGACCAGGCGGAGTTCACAGTCGAAGTACTGACGGATGCGATGTTCGATGAGGTGTGGCGTCGAGCGGTGGACTCGATCGCCTAGGCGCGATGCGCGGCAGATGCGTGCGTTACGAGCGAACCTGATCCGCGTTCATACGAAGGTCTCGAAAGTCTGTGACAGCGAGTCGGGCCGCATGGACTAGCTCAACCAAACTTCCCCTCGCGACGACAAAGATGTCATCCACTACGGACTCGGGAGGCGGGACATCGCCATAGCAGTCGTGCCAAGCCAACTCGGTCAACTCAAGCAGGTCGAGCGCAGCATCTGACTGCGAGCCGAACTCACGTCTGGCCCGCTCGGTTCGCTCTGCGCGTCTTTCTGCCCTACTGATCGCCATGGTCGAATCCTGCCAGGGCGTCCAGATGCGTGCGGGCACGCTACGCGGCAGATGCGTGCGTTACACGGGTGGGCACGATGGCGCAGACTTCCACCATGACGCAGCCAGTCTCGGCCGGTGGGCCGTTCACCGACGACGATGCACGTCAACTCGCTCGACTTCTTGCACGCTACGCAGAGCACGAACTCGAACAGTGGGAACGTTGGAAGGTTCATGCGCCCGGATGGGGCACGGTCTACGTCCAGCTCAATGTTGAACTTATGCCCGGCGAGGATGAGATGACCTACGACACCGTCTGGCCGCTGCCACCGCGCCTGGCCGAGCCTGCGGATTGACACGCTCGCCCTGCGGCAGATGCGTGCGGGCACGCTACGCGGCAGATGCGTGCGGGTCGCAACTTTGTCGCTCAGGTCAGACGTTTTCGTCAGCGGTACTCGGGCCGAACTGGTTCTCGCCGCGCGTGCTTGGACCAGCACACATGATGAGAAGCGAGATCCAACCGACGAAGGGCAAGAGCATCAGAAATGCCCACGTTCCATAGCGTCCAGTGTCGTGCAGTCTCCTCACGGTGACCGACGCAGTGGGGAGTAGGAGGACAAGCCCTATGACGACCGCCGGTGCGGAGCTGTGCGCGAATCGGTCGAACACTGCTACCAAGGCACCAACGACGGCGTAGAACAGGAAGTACCACCAGAACTCAGATCGTGACGCGCGCCCAGTAAAACGAGGGGCCTGGGAGATCACACTCCACAATGCAGCTGGGAAGCTCATCGGCTGATGGGACATGCGTCAGAGCGTAGGTGTTCCCCACCGCCGAGCATCGGCAAGATCGGTACTGCCAGCGGCTGGTCCGGACGTTTGGCCGCCCGATGTCAGATTGCTCTTCACGGCGCACAGTTTCGGGCTTATGGTCGATTCAACTTGCGCTGCTATGACCCCGCCGTGCCGGTCGGACTGGCTCTTGCCGCTGGGGTCCAGCGGGAGGTGTGCATGAGCGAAGAATCCGTGGTCCTGGGCGTGCTCAATGGGGCGACCGTGGTCAGCGTCTTTCGAGTCGAGTGCGCGGGGTCTGAGCCTGTCCACAAGTACGAGCTTGTGCGTGATGGGTCGGTGCTCCACGCCTTCTGCACGCTGAAAGAACTATTCCACTTCCTTGACGCTCAAGGTTTCTAGCACCCATGCCTATGTGGTCGTACACCATTGCACCCGGGCACAACCCGCGGCGGCTGGCCTGTGCGGACCCGCAACCGACTGCGCGCTCGATGAGTGAGGACTGACCGACATGTCCTGAGAGGACATTGAGAGAAACGTTCACTAGCGTTTCAGACGCCCCCTTTCACTGCACGAATCGAGCCGCTCGTGGATGCCCTCAGTGAACCCGCCGTACAGGCCTTGGCATGCCCCATATGTGGAGCCACGACCCAGGTGCGATACATCCGTCGAAGTGACACCGGGCTGCAAGTCATTGACCTGCGATGCGCTGGTCAGAACGGCTGCGAACTGACGACGCCGAGCTATCGCCTAGAAGTCACAGCCACACTCAGGAAGCTGCTGCTCGCCAACACCAGCTAGTCAACGTCCGAGATACGCCTACTGCCAAGCCGCGCACTCTTCGCGGTGCGGGTCCGCCACACGGCATGTCCGCTTGTCGGCACGCACAAACTGGTTTGGCGGGCCGCCGGTGGACCTGTCGACCGCAACGCAGGCGTTGATCTTCGGTGTCTCGACCCGTGGTGGCGCTTGCCGACCGTCAATGGCTGGTGTTCGATCGGCGTCATGTCGATCTTCGCAACTGGCTTGCGAGCTGTTCTGCGGCGTCCCGTCCAACGCATGGGCACGATTCTGTGCGTTGTACTTGCGGGGAGCGTGGGGCTGTGCGCTTGCGATTCGAGTGGACATGCCGGGCCTAACCGCGGCGCGAACCAGTCCAGTTCCACCGCGTCATCGGCATTGCGTGCTGGTTCGTCAACAGGTGGGGCCGCCTCAGCTAGTCGATCTCCTACCGCGCCGATCGATCATGCCGCGACGAAGCGGTGGGTCGTAGCGGTCAGCGCAGATGCGAAAGCGCTACACGGACAGGTTGAGAACCTCGAATCAGACCTCAACGCCCTCAGTAGTGGAGCAAGCAACGGCCTGGGATACGCAGAACAGTTGGACCAAATCGCGCTCTACAACCTCGGCCCTGAGGCGGCCCTTCTCACGAGGCACCTTCAAACCAGGGACGGGCATGTTTCCTCGGTCGATGCCAGCCTTGAGCGAGACTTCATCCGAGCAGTCATGCAGTGGCAGAAGGTTGCAACACTGGCTCACGCGATAAAGACCACAGCGCTGAAATACAACTCGGACACGAAGACTGGCCACGCTGTGGACGCGTTTCAAGCGGAGTTGACCTCGACAGAAACGCTCTGGAACGACACGGTTTTTGCGTTGTGGTCCTCGACCGGCGTGGAGTCGCCACCGATCGTGAACCCTGACTGTTCGCCCACAGATAAGACGGCGTGCAACTGACCCACTCCCTGCCAAAGCGGCCCGGCCCTCCGCAAGATAGTGCGCGACCAGCGGCATACCCGGATGTCGCTTGCGATCAGATGGATGATGAGTCGATGACCGAGTCGGACCGTGCGACGCGTATCCCAGGCGACGCTTGCTGCAACCCCGGCTCCCCACCGCAAGTTGAGTGGGCTTCCCTGGGTGAGATGGCGACGCGGTACTGGCTGGATCACGCGGGGCATGACGACGCATCATTCCGGCCGGCGCAGGCGTTTGTAGGCGAGTTCATTGAAGTTGGTGACCCGGCCTCCGTCGATGTGATCCAGGCGCTCGTGGACGCCGCACCGACCGACGCGGACCTAGCCTTCGTCGGGGCAGGACCTCTGGAAGACTTGATGTCGCACCATCGTCACGGCGTCACCTTCGTTGATGAGGTGGAGCGACATGCTCGGCAGGATCCACGGTTCCGCATCGCGATCAGTGGCCTATGGCTCGCCGAGGGCGTTCCGGAGTCCGTGCGATCGAGGCTGGGTGCCTTCGGCGCGAAACTGATCTGATCGAAGACGCCTCGTCGGCGGCATTTGAGGGCGGCTACGCTCGCCCGGCTGGCGGCATGTCCGTGCGTTGCCACCGGAATTCATCACACCGATACTCGCCCCATGTCGGATGAGCAGCTCATCAGCGCCTGGTCGCAGTTTCGTGCGGCGTTGTCTGCCAATGCACCTGTGAGCGACGGCTGCATTGCTGCGCCATCTGGTGACGCGGCCATAACTCGGGAACTTAGCCTCATCCAAGATGAGGTTGTACAAACCTGGTTCTCACTCCACGACGGCGCTGGATTCAATTTCGATGGCGGCATGATCTTGCCCGGCAACTTCGCCCTCAGCCAGCAACGCGCGATCGAGGAGACGAGGATGATCCAAGAGATCTGGGCCGAGAGCGAACCTGGACAGACGGAAAACACGTCGGGAGACCCACACATCGCGGGGAAAGCGGTTGGTACGTGGTTACCGGAGTACGTGCTGATCGGCACCGACACAACAGGCGGCGGCTATTTCCTCGACCTGCGACCGGGGCCGCTGCATGGCTGCATCAAGACCTGGGACAAGGTCAACTCCGACACGGGTGCTGTGGAGGCTCCAAGTCTGGCAGCGTTGATCACCGCACTCGCCCACTCCGTAGCCACCGGCGACAGCTTCAAGTACTGGAAGCCAACCATGACCAATGGCTGGCTCGAATGGGAGATCGACGCCGCGTTCGACTAAGACGAAACGCACACCGGTCGCGGCATGTGCGGGCGATATTCGGAGTGCGCTAGCAGGGGTCGAACAGCACCCGTGGCGTGTCAGGCGCTCCGGTGTCCAGGAAGGCCTCGATCGACTCGATGCCCTCTGCGAGCGAGACGAGCGCACTTGCATCCGCTTCGCTGAATGAGCCGCCGAAGTCGAATATCAGGTTGGGTCCCGTGGTCGAGGTG
>Ga0105245_10005024_pt1 | contig 11628 bp, 9 predicted proteins | sample KBSM54metaG_FD_81523 | JGI IMG/M metagenome (GOLD analysis project Ga0105245, IMG submission 81523) | Miscanthus rhizosphere microbial communities from Kellogg Biological Station, Michigan, USA - KBS M5-4 metaG | ecosystem: Host-associated > Plants > Roots > Rhizosphere > Soil | place: Michigan...
ATCCCCGTCAACCACGATCATGTCCGCATTCTTCGCTTGATCGTAAATTCTGGTTAGCTCAGGATGCCCTCGTCTGTAAGTCATCAGGTTGTCGATGCTGACTGAAGGATCCTCAGAAATGAAGTCGCGAGCTCCTAACATCTCTTCGATTCGTATATACCACTTCGCCGGTCGACGCCATCGCCTTTTCAATAGATAGTTGAAAAGACCATAGTGCTTAGGAGGAAGCAAAGTACCAACGTAACCCGCACTGGTTTTTCCCAACACAAATGAGTCACCGGTAATTCGACCAGTGATTTCGAATGTCCTGTCCAATAACTGACTTAAAGCGATGCTGGCACCTCGACCCCAGTTTACGCTGCATCTATTGTCACCAACAAAGAACAGTTTCTTGCGCGCCGGTTTCACCGAGAGCACCGAGTTATCGATCATCTGTATTCTCTGGGCACTTTGGTTGAGCCTTCAACATCGAATGGTAGAGGAATGACCAACCGCCAAATGAGGGTACTATATTCAGCTTTATGCTTAGGGTCACCCTTGCAATGCCGTCACTTCCCGACACAACGACACAGCTGCGCGGGTGCCATCGGGTAACTGCCACTCATAGGGCACAACTACCGGAGTCGAGCTGCCCGCCCATGTTAGATATTCCCCTCTATATCCAAAATCAGCAAGATCCCCCACCACACTAAACAGGGCCACCTCTTGATACCGGATAATCAGATCAACTCCGTTTGACGCCCGGATGCTCATATGGACTCGATAGTTTTGCGGTAGCAGGGGAACTGACTTGAATTTGCACGTAATCTTACCTTCCCCTTCAAGGTAAGTGGGACGGTGTCCATCTAGCAGCATATTGGATGTGAAACATGGGCCGTTGGCTCCCAATACCCCCAATGCCACATTTGGCCTTTCTATCCGTTGTTGCGCGTCGTAAGAAATCTCAACAACGAGGTCATCACCAGGTTGAAATCGACCGCTAATCTCGCCCCGAACATCTTTTAATACCACGTTCTTAATGACCAATCCATATTCAGAGTTTGAACAGGAGTAGAGGAACTCACTCGATGTGCTGTCAAAGTATGAGCTAATGACGTCATTTACCTCACCGTCTTTTTGAACCCTGCCACCTTGCATCCAGATCGCTCTTTGGCATAAACTTCTCACCGCTTCCAAGTTGTGGCTGACGAAGAGCACGGTTCTCCCGCTTTGCGCGAATTTTCCCATTTTTCCAAGGCACTTCTTTTGGAAAGCCGAATCGCCAACCGCGAGCACCTCATCGACAATGAGAATCTCCGGATCTAGATGAGCTGCCACTGCAAACGCGAGCCGCACATACATGCCTGACGAGTAACGTTTAACCGGCGTATCCAGGAACTCTTCGATTTCGGAGAAGGCGACAATCTCATCGAACTTGCGAGTGATCTCTGCGCGGCTCATACCCAGAATTGCGCCGTTAAGAAAAATGTTTTCGCGCCCCGTCAACTCTTGGTGAAATCCGGTTCCTACTTCAAGCAGACTGGCGAAACGGCCGTCGAGAACAATGCGTCCTTCGGTTGGCGCTGTGATCCGGCTCAACAGCTTCAACAGTGTGCTCTTCCCCGCCCCGTTCCGGCCTACAAGGCCTACAACCTCGCCCCGTTTGATTTCGAGAGACACGCCTCGCAGCGCCCAGAAATCAGCCTGGCGCATCTTGTTCTGCTGATATTGCCTGAACCATTTGCCCGGAGAGCGCAAAAGGCCTTCAATCGCATGGCGCAAACCATCGCCGTTGGCTTTCCTGTGGCCAATGGTGTATCGCTTCCCAAGATTTTCGATTCTGATGGCAAGGTCCGAAGATGCAGAGGTCATAAAAGAATCTCAAATCCTGTCAAATCACATCAGCAAAGGTTCGCTCGGTTTTTCGGAAATACCAGATCCCAGTGGCAACAAGAACCACCACGTCGAGCAGAGCTATAGTTAGGCTCCGCCATAACGTGAGCCCGTGAGTTCCCAGAAGGCACCAGCGGAATCCGTCAATTACTCCAACCATCGGATTCAGCGAAAAAAGCAACTGGTACTTCGCCGGGACCACACTGCTTTGAAAACCAACGGGAGATATGTACAGGCCAAACTGAACCAGAAACGGAACTATGATACGAAAATCTCGATACTCAACCATAAGAGCTGCGATCCACAATCCAACGCCAAGAGAGACACCAAAGGCAAGTAGAACCAAGAAAGGCAGCAGCACTATAGCAGCCGGTGGCCTATAGTGATACCACATCATCAACACTGCAAGAAATCCCGCTGAGATCATGAAGTCAACAAAGCTCGTAATCACACTGCTGACGATGATCACGAGGCGCGGGAAGTATATCTTCGAAATCAGAGAAGCGTTCTGCACGAGGCTGTTCCCGCATTCCGACAATGCCGTCGAAAAGAACATCCATGGCAGCATCCCGCAGAACACGAGCAATGGGTATGGAACTCCGCTCGATGGCATTTTACTCAGTTTCCCGAAAACAAAGCTAAGAATCAGCATGGTCAAGAGCGGACGAACGAGAGACCAGCTTACGCCAACCACCGTCTGCTTATAGCGAACAAGCAAATCACGCCATGCGAGGAAATAGAACAGTTCGCGATAGCGCCAGAGATCCCACCAGTACTGTCGCTCGGTGCGGTCTGCCTCAATTATTAGTTGCGTCATAATTTTCAGCTTAAGTAGATGTGATCAAGTTTCGCGGACGCACTTAAAGAGAACGTCCAAGATGCCTAATCATTGAACGCATTTCGAAGAACTTAGGAGTATCCTTCTTCTGAGCCAGAATTCTCTTGCATTGTTCTGCTTAACCCGACGGAACGACCGTTAAATGCCCGCTCATATGCCGCAAGAAGATTTGGCACCGAGTGCTCCCACGCCAATTCCTTAACAACTCGTTCACGGCCCCGGTCTCCCATCACTTTTCTCTCCTCAGGATGGTCCAGTAGCCAAATGATTTTCTCAGCCAATCCAATGGAAAGCCTGTCATTGTCGCAGTACAACGATGCATCTCCCGCACTATACCGTCCCTCTTTGAGATCAAATTGAACTATAGGCTTCGCCAACGCCATGTATTCCATGATCTTTATCATGGTGGATATATCATTCATCGCACATGGCTTGTCAGGATTAACACACACATCCGAAGTCGATAAAATTTCGAGCAGGAGCTCTACCGGAACGCGCCCCGTGAAATTCATGACGTCTTCCAGATGAAGCTCTTTAACCATATTTCGCAACGTTGAGAGCCCAGGCCCGCCGCCAACACATGTGAAATGCACGTCTCGTCTTCCCATATTCTTGATGTGCTGGGCCGCCTCAATAAGGAGTTCGAGACCTTCTTGGGTACTCATGTTTCCCACATATCCCACGAGATACGGCTTGCCATATTTCAAGTCGGGATTCGGCGGAACCGCTTTAAATTTCACCAAGTCTGGCCCATTGCGAACCACAAATACGTTCTGAGGATCTCGACGACCGCGCGTAATTGCCAGCCGCCGATAACTTTCATTTGTGGCCATTACTACGTCGCTAAACCGATAAGTAAGCGTCTCAAGAAATACTTGAATCCTGTAGAGGAAATCCTTTCGATCAAATTTTGATTGATAGAGCTCAGGAACCACATCGTGATGATCGAAGATATACTTTACCCCGAATAGTTTGAACGGAAGCGCTACCAGGAAGATATTATCCGGCGGATTGCATCCTTGAATGACTTGAAAGCCACGTCGGGCAAAGATCCACCACGAGTAAATGAATTCCAAGATCAACGCCCATCCGAATTCCCAAAGGAAACCCAGGGCACTATTTCCCTCTGACGGTACGGGATGGCGATAAATGTGGACGCCTTCCAGGAATTCGTAAGAAGCTACGCTTCCTTGGCCACGCGGACAGAGCACAGACACTTGATAGCCCGCGCCGCGCAGTGTCGTTGCCTCCTTCCACACGCGGTCGTCAAAGGGGACCGACATATTCTCAACGATGATGAGGACCTTTTTAATCTTGGACACGGTCCGACTTTCCGTTCAGCGATTTGTAGAGGCTGGACAATGCACACATCATTGTGGCTTGCCCCCAGTGCAGCGTTGCCGTCTTGTTGACGATCCGGGGCGAGTAGCGACGATAGTAAAAATAGCCGCTGGGGTCTTGCATGTGATCTATGGTCCATTTTGCGACCCGTACTGACAAATCCAAGGCACTCGGGTCTAGGTCGCTAAAGTACGCCAACGTATCGATCGCCTGCGACGAGCATTGAATATCAATTGGAAGGGTCTTTCGATCGTAATATCTGGGCGTGCCGTCCGCGCAAAAGAATGTCTCTTTCCAGTATTCGTATCCTCGCATCATGCTCTGATGGAAACGTTGGTCTCCCGTACTTTGTTCGTATCGAAGGAAACAATCGAGCACATATGCGGTGTGGAAGTTGTCCACCCAGTGCATATCCTCGCGCTCACCGTAATACCATGACCCGTTCTCCCTCTGATGCTGCGATGTATATTGAATGGCATGCTTAGCTAACTCTTGATATTGACCGTTCTTCGTGTGCGAATAGGTCCTCGCAAGAAGACTCGCAGAGAGCGTGCTCGCATTGTGTACCTGCGTGTCCATCCCTGGAACGTACGCAATACAACGCCCTTCGCCGTCTGCGATTGTCTTTACGTCACGCAATAGGTGCTCGCACGCGCTGACGGCGATCTCTAGGTATCGTTCATCTTTCAAGTGATCGTACCCATCCAGAAACGCATGACCAATCAGGGAAGTCCACACCACAGTAGGAACGCCACGCTTTAAGTAGAACCCGCGCGACTGGTAGTCGAAGTGATTTCCCCAACATGCACCGCTATAACCGGTAGATTGGTGGTCGATTAGCCACTGCAAAGCGAATCTGGCCTTGTCCGACCATGCCGGCTCCTCAGTGGCTTGATGCATGCGTAAAAACCCCCGCGCCAAGAAACCCATACCCTTGCTGGACTTCTCCGCCGGAATTCTCAACAACGGGCGAAGGTTGATCGGGAATCTGCGTACCCCTTGCAGCAATATGGTTCGTCCGAGTTTCGTCTCAAAGGTAAGAGGGCGCAGGAGGGGCGAACTCAACCCGTCAAATGTATCGTAACCGCGATAATCGTGCGTCTCCAGCCAGTAGGCTAGCCGCTCGATGGATTCCCTGATTTCCGCTTTTTCTGCCGCGTATCCGTCTTTGGCTGCGGACCGTTCACCAACAAATCCCGTCATAGCTGCCATTTCCGCTTTTCCCTTCCGTAACCCGCACAAAATCAATCAAGCGTTGCGCGTCATTAAGCTGGCCGGCAACCTGTCTGAACTCTGGATCGTTATTTCCGATCACGACGGTCTGCGCATGCTTCAGCACGCTAGCGACGTCAGAGACCATGAGCTTGGAAATGTGCGGAATGTGATTGAGGATGAAGTCCCGGTTCGCACCAACAAGACTCGCCAAATTTACATTCTTGTCGTAGATCCGCAAATCAAAACCTTTGCCGATTAAGCGTTCTATCACTTCAATGACAGGGCTTTCTCGCAGATCGTCGGTCCCCGCCTTGAAGCTAAATCCCAGCACGCCGACCCGTAAGTTTCCGCCATCGATGATCATCTGCAAGCCCCGCGCTATCTGTATCTCATTGCTCGGAAGGATTGAAGTGAGAATTGGCAGTTGCAGATCCCGCATCTTGGCCTGATGAGAGATCGCACGCAAATCCTTTGGAAGACACGATCCTCCAAATGCGAAACCGGGAGTCAGGTAAGAGGAGGAGATATTAAGCTTTCGATCCTGGCAGAATATGTCCATAACCTTGTGCGAATCTATGCCAAATGACTTGCATAAATTCCCAATTTCGTTGGCAAAACCTATTTTCAATGCATGCCAACTGTTATCGACGTACTTGATCATCTCCGCGGTCTCTAAATCTGTTTTAATGAGCGGCGCATCAATTCCGCTGTAGAGTTCGGTGAGGATCTCCCCGCAAGATCCGTCGAGTTCGCCTATCACCGTTTTCGGCGGGGAACGGAAGTCCTTCACTGCCGACCCCTCTCGCAAGAACTCCGGATTATTGCCTACCCCGAAATCTACGCCCGCCTTCTTCGTAGAGAATTCCTCCAATATCGGGATGATTATGCCGCGCATTGTGCCAGGAAGGACCGTGCTACGGATGACCACTACATGGCGCGAAGATTTTCTTTTCAACGCGCCTCCGATCTGCTCGCAGATTCGGCGAATATAGCGTAAATCGAGGTTTCCGTTGGGCTGACTCGGCGTACCCACACATACAAACGACAAATCTGTCGCGTCGATCGCCGCGGCGACTTCACTCGTCGCTCGCAATTTACCCCGTTTTGTCTCGGTGGCAATAATCTCGCCTATATCCTTCTCAATGATAGGAGACTGTCCTCGATTGATTAGATCCACCTTAGTTGGGACCAAGTCCACACCAATCACTTCATGTCCTTCCGAGGCTATACACCCAGCCGAGACAGTTCCGACATAACCTAGCCCGAAAATACTAACTCTCACAACAGTTCCTTTCGATCTCGCCGCAGTCATTCAGGATAAATAGTGGCCAAGTTTGCACCCTTCGAATCGTCGTCGCTGGGCGCTACGATGGACGCTGTCTAAAGATCATTTCAGTGTTGCGTTCTTCGTCGAACTACAACCATCCGTCTCTTGTGTGCGCTTGTCTCGCGAATGCAAGAAGGAACCTCTCCCAACGCTTCTCCGTCAGCCACCGCAGCCTTCTCAGTCGTCGCTGTGCAGTTTTTGCAACACGCCATCCGAAGCTCTTCTGCATCCAGGAATACTTCCATGAGAGTGTCGGTGTGCCCAGCGGTTCACCTAAATCATCGGCTATTTGTTGCACCTCGCCTACAATCTCTGACCACTCGGGGTAGTAGCATATCAGCCAGTTTCGAAGGTATTGGAGGCATGCAGCCTTCACCCGCTTGCTATCTTCCATTTGCCGCAGGTACTGAATATGCAGCTTCATTGACCGCCAATGAGCCTCAAGCTTTTGCGGTGAGTTACTCACATAGCTCATGGAATCGAAGCCAAACGAGCGATAATAGACTTTCGCGCCAGGACAAAACTGCACGCCGTCGCTTGCCATCAGCACACGGCAGAAGTACTCCCCGTCGTCGTCGCAAAACAGACTGGAATTCCACGGTCCTGCGGCCTCTGCGAGTTCGCGACTAATCAGCCACGTCGCCGTTTGCATATAGAGATTCTGTCCCATTTTGCGAATAAGCCACTCGACCGGACTCAGGCAGCACCATAATGCCGAGGGATTGAATTCCGATCGATCGGGCCTATACATGAAAGTTCCATACTCCGCCGAGAGCGCTGTCATCTTTCCAACTCCGCCCTTCACTGACTCCATCTGCTTGGATATTTTCTCAGGTGCTAACAGATCGTCCGCATCGAGCCACTGAATATAATCGCCATGGCACAGCGAATACGCGGTATTTCTCGCCGACGCAGCACCCTTATTCTCTTGCCTGAAGACCTTTACGCCATTCCCCTCGAAACTACGTGCAATTTCGCCGGTGCGGTCTGTTGAACCGTCATCGATGACGATGATCTCTGTATGGGGCCATGTTTGCGAGGTGGCGGAGCGTAGAGTCTCAGCTATCCACTCTTCTGCATTGTGTGCGGGGATAAGAATCGAAACCAAAGGATCAGTGGCCCGCCCTTCCTGTGGAGACTCGACCTTGGCGGTCTCGCGATTGGGAAGATAGGTGTGCTTTCTTGTCTTTCCTAAGCCACGGTTCTCCTGCATCAGAGCTCGGAGCTTCCTGATTTCAAGGTAACCCGCAATCCGCCTGCGCAGGCGTCCCTTGTTCATTCGCCAAGTCGCATCCATCAGGTGTACGCCAAACTGGCCGAAATGATTCCAACTGGAGAAATCACACACATTTTCCGGAAACAATACTTTCACTGTTTTGCCTATTTCCGTTTGCTCGGCTAGAGTGCGGGAAACCAATCCCGGACCCGTTGTATAAAGAACTGAAAACTCCTCCTGGGATAGCAGCGGTAAACCACGCAACATTGGGCTCAACCAAGCGTGATCGGTCTGAGCTCTTACGCAATTCTCAATGACTGCTTTCAGGAAGGGATGGCCCGCTGTGGCTCCAAACGCATAATTGCCGATCTCCCAATCCATCTTGTATTTATCGCGGAGAAACTGGCTATACGTCAGCCCCTCAAAAGAGAACACACACCCATAGTCCATCAGAGGTTCAAGACTCGAAGCGAGCAAAACATCCAAGTCGAGGTAGAAGCCCCCGTATCGATATACAGCAAGGTAACGAAAGAAATCGTACCGTTGGATCGGGAACCTGAAGCCATCGAAAGTCCGCCTGTATTGTGGAAACTCACTGTCTATGAATTCCTCCACTGCGGGGTTATCAAAGAACATGTAGTCAAAATCAGGATTGAGCAGTCGTACGTTCGACACCATTGCCTTAATCCTTAATGACTCAGGCTGAACCTTACCTGTCTGAATGATGCGTTTGGGTATCACTTGTGACACTCGACGACTCCTGAAGAACTTTTTGATGAATCTGACGTTTCGGGGCTCGCTAGCACAACTTGTCGCATCGCGCGCTGAGATCTACGCTGTCTGACTACTTTCAGTACGTTTATCCTCGAAGACTCCTGGCATGGGCATTCTTGCCGGCAATCGGAAGCAATAAAGAAAGTCGCCGATCGAAGCAAACATTGTTGTCCTAGAGTGCACAGCCTACCCATTCAACAACGAAATCATAGCGAATTCGGGGCGGACTGAGAGCCACAGGTCAAGACAGCGTCAATATCAGCAACGTCACTGGGTGGGACAGCCCTATCAGGAAACTCATATCGAAAGAATCGTTTCATTTTGAGAAAAGCCGATTCATAAAGATTGTAAGAAAGAAAAGCCAGCCCGATAGTGAATGCCTCCGTGATCAGTACGACAAACAATTTCCAAAACGGATTTGAATATAGGTCTTCAAACTGTGTAACAACTGTTAAGTGGAGCAAAACCATCATGACAGGTAGATGGATTATATAGATTCCATAGCTATATTTGCCGAGCCACCGCAGCGCCGGCCTGTTGATCACATTGGAAAACCTACGGCTTGTGAGAGAAAGAGCAATGAGCGAAGCACTCGCAAACGCGATCGTTGTGTATCCGACGCAGATTACATTTCTCGAACTGAAGCTAAGACCTCCAGCGGGAAGAGCCAAGATTACCAAAAGAACAATGCTGGTCGGCAGCACAAAAGTAGCCCATTTCTTAAGCCGTCGCTGAAATTGGACGCCACAACGAAACAGAAGAACCAAGAGCGAACCCATCATGAGAGAATCGGCCCGGGCTGGCGTAAAAATGTATATCATCCACAATGATTTGCCGCTGTACAACATCAACAGTCTTACGAGCGTCGAAGCGATCATTAGGATAACTGTCAGCTTAATCAATCGATGGCGATCCTTTATCAAAAAGACCACGGCCGGCCAAAGACAGTAGAACTGCTCTTCTACCGCCAGGGACCACAGATGATCAATCTTGAAATAGGGGGAAAAGGTTGCGCTATGCACGTTCTTCAGAATATGAGTGTTTTGCAAATACAGCATGTATATCCACCCTCTTCCATTCCACTCAATGTGAAGCGGAATCGTGAGGGCCCACAAGACAATGAGGAAGCCATAGTAAAGAGGGAATATCCGAAGAAATCGGCGAGCATAGAAAGTTCGGAAAAAGTTAGTTGCACCGGTCGTGTCGTAGAGTATGCCCGTAATCAAAAAGCCAGACAATACAAAGAATAGATCCACGCCGACCCACGAGGAACTTGCAAGGATTCTAGATAGTTTCCAACCGCCACTCTCCAATTGCGGCATCCTCTCGCCAACATGGATGAAGAGTACAAGCAGGATCGCCAGGCCCCGAATTGCGTCGAGGACGGCAACATGCTGCTCTGATGTTTTCGCGGCGGGTCGCATTGCCTGGTCCTTCATGGATCGAATTATCCGGAGGGAAATTCGCGTTTCATTGGGTAAAGCAGACATGGTGTCGGCAACTTGTTGATTAGCCTGAAGCACCTGAAAGATTTAGTCACCCATCCGAAGTTCTAGCTGGCTTCCATTTGGAATGACAATCAGTAGGAAGTCTCGGCCAATTGCCGATGATCTTGATGTCCTTGCTCAATTACTAATGGGACCATATCCGAGAGTACGAGGGGGAATCGGGAGCCTTATCGCGTCTATGACTTAATCAGCCTCTGCCATTCGGACGAAATACAATATTGCAGACATGAGTGGTTTCGTTCAACTGCTTTTCGATCACCAGAAAGTTGTCTTCAATCAGTCGGAGAAAGCGCCGGCGCTTGCCGCTCACATCGAATAGTCGAACCGCGAAGACGCCGTCGGGGCTGAGATGCTTGGCGTACCGTGAGAGCATCGGGAGAATTCTTCTGAATGGGACATAGTAGATAGAGTCTCCAAAAAAGATGACGCTGCAATTGCTTCCTGGGGTATAACTCAAGATATCAGCCACGCAGTATTCTCGCCGGCCCGCAGCATTCACTTCAAAGGCCCTTATTTTCGCCTTGTTGATTGCTTCGTCTGAGATATCGACACCTGTGTAGAAACTGTACGTGGCCGGGTTCAATTCGATTCCTGTTGTCCCGGACCCACAGCCCAGATCGAGAATTGCACCTTGATTGGCATACTTCTCGACGAAGTAGCGAATGCTTTCGCCCCCGCTCGCGTCCAGGCAGTTCCATTTCCCGGCAGCAAATTCGTCATTCCATAAATGTCTTTTTGCATGCTCAGAGCCATATTTCTGAACCAGCATCCTGTATACATTTTTGGCTTTTGATTTCAAATTCATCCGCAGTTTCCTCACCGTAAACTAACGGCATTTGACGTTGATTTATTGATGAATGCGATTCAGCGGTTCAGTCCCGGCGACTAGGAAATTCACAAAACACGTTCGGGTGGACTCGACTTCCCAACTGGATGTACTACTATAGTTGTAGAAGTTCGAAAATTAGATCATCGGAACGGGCCCCCAAACCCTTTCTCAATACTTTGCACGGTGCACTTAACGTGCTAATTTTTCAATTATTTGCCTTCCAAAATACTTTAGTACCTCCCTCTGGTTACTTAGGGGGTGCATGAACCGTCCAACCTCGATAACCTGATATCAAGCAACAGACGCAATCTTTGAAGGACGTCACGGCGAATTTCTCGTCGTCGTTCGACTCGGACGACGTCATTAGGAGAATCCAGACTAATGAAACACCGACTTCTCATCCTAACCGCTTTAATTAGTCTCAGTGCTAATGCGCAGAGCTGGTCTACATTTCTCAATAATTCAAGAGCCATAGATTGGACCAAGGCGGGGTTCACCATACCGGCCTACTCAACCAATTGCGCTATTCAGCCCTTGCTCACGGCCAATTCTTCAAGCGCAGCTGTGGCCAATACTGCGTCCATCCAAGCAGCGTCTGCCTCATGCGACGCAACACATAATGTCGTCAACATCCCGGCAGGCACGTACTATATCGCTGGAATCAACTTTGATCACGGGTTCCAAGTCATTCGCGGTGCCGGCGCGAAC
>Ga0105245_10005026_pt1 | contig 11627 bp, 7 predicted proteins | sample KBSM54metaG_FD_81523 | JGI IMG/M metagenome (GOLD analysis project Ga0105245, IMG submission 81523) | Miscanthus rhizosphere microbial communities from Kellogg Biological Station, Michigan, USA - KBS M5-4 metaG | ecosystem: Host-associated > Plants > Roots > Rhizosphere > Soil | place: Michigan...
CGTACGACTCAGCGGCGAGAATCTCCTTTGGATTCCATCCGTTCCCGTTCGCGCTGTCGGCCTTGCTCTCCTGCGCGAACGCAGCCGGAGCGACGGCGACTGAGAGAGCGAGACGCGAAAACGACGCTCGAAGCGCGAGCCGCTGGCTCGTGCTGAGAGAGAAACTGCTCATGAGGTCGCCGGGGAGGCGGGACTGGTTTGCGGGCTGCGGGCTGCGGGCTGCGGGCTGCGGGCTGCGGGCTGCGGGCTGCGGGCTGCGGCCGGCCTAGCCGGGCGTCATGGGCTCGATGTGGACGGCGGACTGTTTGTAGTTGGGCTCGCGCGAGATGGGGTCGAACTCGTCGACGGTGAGGCGGTTGACGCACAGCTCGTCGTAGTGGAAGGGCATGAAGACCTCGCCCTCCCGGATGGTGGCGGTGACGCGCACCGGGACGCCCTCCACGATGCCCCGGCGGGAAACCAGGCGGACCCGATCGCCGGCGGCCACCTGCAGCCGGGCCGCGTCGGCCGGGTTGACCTCGACCCAGCCCTCCGGGGCCAGGTGCTCCAGCACGCCCACCCGGCCCGTCTTGGTGCGGGTGTGCCAGTGCTCGACGGTGCGGCCGGTGTTCAACAGGAACGGGAACCCGCCCGTGACCGCGTCGGCGATGGGCTCGGGCGACACGCACCACAGCCGGGCCCGACCGTCGCCCGTGGGGAACACCCCGTCCTCGTACAGCCGGGCCGACCCCCCGACCTCACCGGTCGACGACGAACACGGCCACTGCACGCCACCGGCGGCGTCGATGCGATCCCAGGTGATCCCGGAGTAGTCGCACAGCCGCCCGGCCGACACCCGCCCCCACTCCGAGAAGGCGTCCTCCGGGCCCTTCCACCCCGGGTACAACGCCTCCCGCACCCCCAGCGCCTCCCCCACCGCCAGGAAGATGTCGAAATCCGAGCGGGCCAGGCCCGGGGGCGCCACCGCCGCCCGCACCCGCGACACCCGCCGCTCGGCGTTGGTGTAGGTCCCGTCCTTCTCGCCCCAGATGGCGGCCGGCAGCACGACGTGGGCCAGGGCCGTGGTGGGTGTCTCGAACCCGTCCTGCACCACCAGCAGGTCGAGGTTGGCCAGGGCCCGTTCCAGCCGGCCCCGGTTGGGGAACGACACCGGCGGGTTGGTGGCGATGATCCACAAGCCCTTGATCGTGCCGTCGTAGACCCCGTCGATGATGTCGGGATAGGCCCGGCCCCGGTTGGTGGGCAGGCGCTCGACGGGCCAGTCCCACAGGCGGGCGATCTCCTCCCGGTCGACGGCCGAGTCCCACGCCCGGTAGCCGGGGATGGAGGCCGTCGCCCCCGCCTCCCGGGTGCCCATGGCGTTGCACTGGCCGGTGATGGAGAAGGGCGACGCCCCCGCCTTGCCCACGTTGCCGGTGATCAGGCACAGCGTGTTCAGCAGGGTGACCGTCTCCGTGCCCTGCACCGAGTGGTTGACGCCCATCGTCCAGGCCGCGGTGGCCGAGCCCGCCCGCCCGAACGCCAGCGCCGCCGCCCGCACGAGCTCGCCGTCGACGCCGCACTCGGCCGCCACCCGCTCCAGCTCGTAGGACGCCACGTGCGCCGCCAGCTCTTCGAAGCCCGACGTGTGGGCGTCGACGTAGGCCCGGTCCACCAGGCCCTCGTCGATGAGGATCTTGATCATCCCGTTGAGCAGGACGATGTCGGTGCGGGGGCGCACGGCCAGGTGGAGGTCGGCCATCATCGCCGTCTTCGTCACCCGGGGGTCGACCACGATGACGGTCGCGCCCGTGTTCCCGAGCACCCGGGGGGCGAGCAGCGGGTGGTTGTCGGCGATGTTGGCGCCGACCAGCAGGATGCAGTCGGCGACCTCGAGGTCCTCGTAGGCGCCGGGGGGGCCGTCGCTGCCGAACGTGCGCTTGTAGCCGGACACCGCGCTGGCCATGCACAGGGTGGTGTTGCCGTCGTAGTGGCGCAGGCCCAGGCCCAGGCGGGCCAGCTTGCCCAGGGCGTAGAACTCCTCCGTCACCAGCTGGCCGGTGGAGAGCACCGCCACCGAGTCGGGACCGTGCTCGTGGAGGAGGCGGCGGAAGCCGACCACCATCGTCCCGATGGCCGCGTCCCACGACACCGGATGGCCGCCGACGGTCGGGGTCGTGAGACGACCGTCGACGGCGATGGTCTGGTGCTCGGACAGCCCCTTGGGACAGAGGCGGCCACGGTTCACCGGGTGGGCGGGGTCGCCCATCACCGTTACCGCCTTGCCCCCCTTGACCCCGAGGAGCATCCCGCAGCCCACCGAGCAGTAGCCGCAGGTGGTGCGCACCCATTCGTCGGGCTTCACCGCCTCCCGCATCATCCCGTAGGTGTCGTCGGGAACGTAGGAGGTCATCCGCGCGTCCGGAAGAAGCTCCCCGCCACCCGGAACGGCACCACGGTGACGTAGAACAGCCACCGCCCGAGCAGCTCGCCCGCGCCCACCACGATCACCGCCGCCCCCAGCCGCCCGCCGGCGGCGGGGCTGGACAGGGGCTCCAGCAGGGCGCCCACGAGGAGCAGGAGGCTGACCGCGGCCAGCGCCAGCCGCCCCTGGAACCGCCCCCCGAACCGGTCGAGGAGGAGGTGGGCGGTGCCCTGGTGCTGGCGGTCGGGACGGCGCCGAACCGTCGTCGCCAGGTGGGCGTGCACCGCCACCTGGGCCAGCGTGCCGACGGCGGCCGCGGCCACCAGGGCGACCAGCCACCCCTCGCCGACCCGCGACCGGTCGACCGTGAAGTAGGCCAGCAGGGGGCCGGTGGCGGCGGCGGTGGCGAAGAAGGCGACGGGCGTCCGCCACGAGTTCCACACCGGGCGGGCCGGCACCAGGTACAACCGGCCGCTGGCGTACACGCCCGCGACCCCCGCCATCACGGCCAGCACGCCGACGACCGGGCTCAGCGAGGCGGCGTACGCCAACGACAGGCCGGAGAAGGCGGAGAAGAGGGCCACCTCCCGGCTCAGCCACGACGTGCGCACGTTGCGCAGGGCCTTGAGCGCCCGGCCCGGCTTGCCCAGGTGGAGCAGCGACGCGGCCAGGGCCACCGCCCCGGCGGCGAAGGCGCCCACCGCCGCTCCCCCCGTGACCCCCCGGGAGGCGGCGCCCGCCACCTGCAGCACGACGGTGGTGGCCACCGTCCCCAGGGAGAGCTGCGTCAGCAGGGTGAGCGCCACCAGCGGCCAGTGCGGGTCCTCCGGCTCGACCCGGTGGTCGTCGGCGGCGGTCATCTTCGACAGGTCGCCGGGCGGCAGGACGATCCTGGTGGTCGACAGGGTGATGGCCACCGGCGGCAGCCCGGGGGCGTCCCCCGCGGCATGATCGGCCCGCCACCCGGCCACGTCGACCGTCTCCAGTCCGATGGCGTAGGTGGGGCACGCCTGCACGCATGCCGGGGACTGGCCGGCGTCGATGCGGGGCCGGCACAGGTCGCACTTGGACACGATCCGCTTGGCCGTGTCGAAGACCGGCACCTCGTAGGGGCAGTTCCACATGCAGTACTGGCACCCGACGCACTCGTCCGGGTGGTGGACGACGATCCCGTTGCCCAGCTTCTCGTAGGCCTTGGTCGGGCAGCCCGACAGGCAGGTCGGCTCGAGGCAGTGGTTGCAGGCCATCGACAGGTTGAAGCGGCGGGTCTGGGGGAAGCTCCCGCTCTCCAGCTCGCCCACCCGGCGCCAGGCCTCGTCCACGGGTGTGCCGTTCTGCTCGGCGCACGCCACCTCGCACGAGTGGCAGCCGACGCAGGCGTTCATGTCGAAGGTGAAGCGGTACTGCTCGCCGTCCTCCAGGGGCAGGAGGGCCGGGGTGCCGAGCGTGGTGAGGGTGAGGGTCATGCCGGGTGGCCGACCTCGACCCGGCCGTCGACCACCCGCACGCCGAACACGGGGACCGTCACGCCGGGCACGTCGAGGCTCTCGCCGGTGCGGAGGTCGAAGGACTGCTTGTAGACCGGTGAGGCGACCTTCAGCCGGTCGCCCCTCGTCCCGACGATGCCCCGGGAGAGCACGAACGCCTCGCTGAAGGGGTCGAAGTTGGACAGGGCGAACAGCTCCCCGTCGACGAGGAACACCGCCACCTGGAGCTTGCCCACCAGGGCGGCCACGCCCCGGCCCGGCACCAGGTCCTCCAGGGCGCAGACGTCCTCCCAGACCTCGGTGGGCGGGGGTGACATGCGGGCGGAGACGTGCGGCCTCACCGGCCCCCCGCCAGGAGCACCGGGTCCGGCTTCTCCACGCCCGGCCGGGCGGGACGGGGCTGGCCCCGCTCGGTGACGAAGACCACGTTGGGGTCGACCTGGTCGGAGTTCACGAACGTGCGGAAGCGCTTGACCCGCTCCGGGTCGTCGATGGTGGCCTTCCACTCGCACTCGTAGGTGGCCACGTGACGGGCCATCTCGGCCTCCAGTTCGTCGCAGATGCCGAGGGCGTCGTCGATGACGACGCGGCGCAGGTGGTCGATGCCGCCCTCCAGCTTGTTGAACCAGGTCGCGGTGCGCTCCAGGCGGTCGGCGGTGTGGATGTAGAACATCAGGAAGCGGTCGAGATACTTGAACACGGTGTCGCGGTCGAGGTCGGCGGCCAGCAGCAGCGCGTGCTGGGGCTTCATGCCGCCGTTGCCGCAGACGTAGACGTTCCAACCCCGCTCGGTGGCGATGACCCCGAAGTCCTTGCCCTGGGCCTCGGCGCACTCCCGGGTGCAGCCCGACACCGCCGCCTTGAGCTTGTGGGGCGCCCGCAGGCCCCGATAGCGCAGCTCGAGGTCGATGGCGAGGGTGACCGAGTCCTGGACGCCGAAGCGGCACCAGGTGTTGCCCACACAGGACTTCACCGTGCGCAGGGCCTTGCCGTAGGCGTGGCCCGACTCCATGCCCACGTCGACCAGACGGCGCCAGATGTGCGGGAGCTGGTCGACCCTCGCCCCGAAGAGGTCGATGCGCTGGGCGCCGGTGATCTTGGTGTAGAGCCCGAACTCCTTGGCCACCTGGCCGAGGGTGATGAGCTGGTCGGGCGTGATCTCGCCTCCTGGCACCCGGGGGATCACCGAATAGGTGCCGTCCCGCTGGAGGTTGGCCAGGAAGTGGTCGTTGGTGTCCTGGAGGGCGGCCTGCTCGCCGTCGAGGATGTAGCCGCCGCCGAGCGACGCCAGCATCGACGCCACCGCCGGCTTGCAGATCTCGCACCCCTTCCCCGTCCCGTCGCTGGTGACGAGCTCGGAGAACGAGGTGATCCGGTGCACCCGGACCAGGTCGAACAGCTCCTGGCGGCTGTAGGCGAAGTGCTCGCACAGGGCGGTGCTCACCTCCATGCCCCGGCGCGTCATCTCGAACCGGAGCAGCTCGGTGACCAGGGGGACGCACCCCCCGCAGCCGGTGCCCGACTTGGTGCACTCCTTGAGATCGCCCACCGACTGGCTGCCGTCGGCGATGGCGGCGCAGATGGCGCCCTTGTCGACGTTGTTGCACGAGCAGATCACGGCCGAGTCGGCCAGCCCGCCCACGCCCATGGTGGGCGGTCCCGACCCGGTGCGGGCGGGGAAGATGAGCTCCTCCGGGTGGTCCGGCGTCGGCATGTCGCCCCGGACCATCTGCACCAGGGTCTGGTAGAGCGAGGCGTCGCCCACCAGCATCCCGCCGATCACCGTCCGCCGCTCCTTGCGGTCGGGAGGGCCCACGACCAGCCGCTTGTAGACATTGGCGATGGGGTCGCTGTAAGTGACGGCCTCGGCGCCGACCGAGGTGGCGAAGGCGTCGCCGAAGCTGGCCACGTCGATGCCGAGGAGCTTGAGCTTGGTCGACATGTCCGCGCCCAGGAACTCGGCGTCGCCCCCCAGGATGCGGTCGGCGACCACCCGGGCCATCTGGTAGCCGGGGGCGACCAGGCCGTAGATGCGGCGCCGGGCCACGCCGCCGTCGGGGGCCAGGGCGCACTCCCCGATGGCGTAGATCCTCGGGTCCGACGTGCGGCAGGCCTCGTCGACGATGACGCCACCCCGCTCCCCCATCAGCAGCCCGGCCGCCTTGGCCAGCTCGTCCCGGGGACGGATGCCGGCGGAGAAGACCACCATGCCGACCTTGAGGTCGTCGACGTCGTCGCCGGTGAAGTGCATGCCCCGGACCCGGCCCCGCCGGTCGCGCAGGATCTCCTCGGTTCGCATCGCCGTGTGGATCGAGACGCCCAGCTCCTCGATCCGCCGGCGCAGGGCCGACGCCCCGGCCGCGTCGACCTGCATGGGCATGAGCCGGTCGGCGAACTCGACCACGTGGGTCTGCAGGCCCAGGCAGTGCAGGGCGTTGGCCGCCTCCAGCCCGAGCAGCCCGCCGCCGACGACCGCCCCCGCCCGGCAGTCCTTGGCGTACTCCCGGATCGCCTCCAGGTCGTCGAGGGTGCGGTAGACGAAGCACCCGGGGGCGTCGTTGCCCGGCAGGGGGGGGACGAAGGGGTAGGAGCCGGTGGCCAGCACGAGGGCGTCGTAGCCGATGGTGGTGCCGTTGCGGGACGTCACCGTGGCCCGCTTCCGGTCGATCGACGCCACCGCGTCGCCGACGTGGACGGTGAGGCCGAAGCGCTCGAAGAACCCCGGCTGCACCAGGGAGAGCTCCTCCGCCGACGTCCCGTCGAAGAACGAGCTCAGCCCGACCCGGTCGTAGGCCAGGCGGCGCTCCTCGCAGAACGTGACGATGTCCCACTCGGCGGTGGCGCCGCGGTCGAGGAGCACCTCCAGCAGCTTGTGGCCGACCATCCCGTTGCCGACGACGACGAGCGTGCGCCGGGCGGCGACCTCGAAGGAGTTCATGCCGCCGAACCGCCCGTGTGCCCGGCCGCGCCGAAGCCTTTGGAATGCATGGGGCCAGTCAACCGGTAGGGGGTGTTCGTCGGGTTGCGTGCCGGTGACGGCTGCGAGACAAGGTGCTCTCACCGGCCGACGGGCGAGCGTGAGGGTGGCGGGACGGGCGCGGCGTCGACGGGGACCCCCCGGCGGCCAGGAGGACGAGGCCAGAAACCGGTCAGCAGGTCTTTACCGCGTCGATACGCCGAACGTAGGGGTCCGTTCACGGGCGTGGGGGATCATGCACCCATGACCCCTGGGCCACTCGAGGGGTTCGTGGTCGGCATCACCGCCGACCGACGATGGGAGGAGCAGGCCGAGCTCCTTCGTCGGCGCGGCGCCACGGTCGTCCACGGGCCGTGTATGGACACGCTCTACCTGGCCGACGACGACGACCTCCGGCGGGCCACCGTCGACGTCATCGGGAACCCGCCGGACGTGGTGGTGGCGACGACCGGCATCGGCGTCCGGGCCTGGCTGGAGACGGCCGAGGCATGGGGCATGGGACCGGGCCTGATGGCCGCGCTGGGCCGATGCCGCATCCTGGCCCGGGGCCCGAAGGCGGCGGGGGTGGTGATCGCGGCCGGGCTGCCGGTGTGGGCCCGATCGGAGACGGAGCAGATGGACGACGTTCTGGCCAAGCTGCTGGCCGACGGCGTCGCCGGCCGCCGCATCGCCCTCCAGGAGTACGGCATGGAGAGCCCCGCGTTCATCGCCGCCCTGGAGGGGGCGGGGGCAACGGTCGTGCGGGTGCCGGTGTACCGGTGGCGCTACCCGGCCGACACCAGGCCCGCGCTCACCATGATCGACGCCGCCCTGAACCGGCGCATCGACGCCATCACCTTCACCAGCGCCCCCGCGGTGCGGAACCTGTTCGAGATCGCGGCCGAGCAGGAGGCGGCCGACGCCCTCCGGCGGGCCTTCAACGACGGGCTGGTCGCCGCCTGCGTGGGGCCGGTGTGCGCCCAGGCGGTCAGGGACCTCGGTGTCGAGAGGACGGTGGAGCCGGAGGTGGGCCGGCTGGGGCTGTTGGTGCGGGCCCTGAGCGACGATCTCGTCCGCCGGCGGCGAACCTTCACCGTGGGCGGCAAGGAGCTGGTGGTGCAGGGGTCGGCCGTCCACGCCGACGGGGAGACGGCCTCCCTCTCGGCTCGGGAACGGGCCGTGTTCGAGGTCCTGGCCGCCCGCCCGGGCGTGGTGATCGACCGCACCAGCCTGCTCGAACGGATCTGGGGGTCGCCCGACGTCGACCCGCACCTGCTGGAGGTGGTGGTGGGGCGGCTGCGACGGCGGCTGGGACGGTGCTCGGCGGCCGTCGAGGTCACCCGCTCCCGCGGCTACCGGTTGCTGGTCGACTCCGAACCGGCCAGGTAGCGCTCCCGGTCGACCACGGCCAGGCGGACGTCGCCCGGGTCCCATCGGGTGGCGGCCACCACCACCCGCAGCCCGCCCACCCGGGCGAAGGCGGCCCACCGGTCGCCCACGTCCGACCGCCAGAAGACCTGCTCCCGCCCCTCGACCTCGATCGGCCACGGGCGCCACCGCGGGTCGCCGGCGTCGAGGTGGAGGGCGGCGTGGAAGGCGGCGTCGGAGGGCGCCCGCTCCTCGCCGAACAGGGTGTCGACCACCAGCCGGGCGTCGTCGGCGTGGTGGCTGAGGGCGGTGTGGGTGACCTCGCCGAGGACCAGTCCCGCACTGTGCACGGCCCGCCGGCCCGTCCAGCCCGCGGGCAGGCCGTAGAGGGCGAACGGCGCCCGGCGCACGATCTCGTCCAGCGGCACCGGTCGCCCCGACCAGAAGGGACCCCGCCACTCCTCCGGACGCAGTCGGCCGCCCTCCCTCAGTGGGTGTGGCGGGTGCCTTCGACGGCGAGGTCGTTGGCCACCATCATCGCCACCAGCTCGGGGAAGGCGACCCTGGGCTTCCATCCCAGGCGGTCACGGGCCTTGGAGGCGTCGCCGGTGAGGGTGTCGACCTCGGCCGGGCGCATGAAGCGGGGGTCCTGCTCCACCAGGGGGGCCCAGTCGTCGATGCCCACGGCGGCGAAGGCGGCGTCGAGGAGGTCGCGGATGGTGTGGGTCTCGCCGGTGGCGATGACGTAGTCGTCGGCCTCGTCCTGCTGCAGCATGAGCCACATGGCCTCGCAGAAGTCGCCCGCGAAGCCCCAGTCCCGGGAGGCGTCGAGGTTGCCCAGGGTCAGCTTGTCCTGCAGGCCGAGCTTGATGCGGGCCACCGCGTTGGTGACCTTGCGGGTGACGAACTCCATGCCCCGGCGGGGGCTCTCGTGGTTGAAGCAGATCCCGGAGCAGGCGTAGAGGCCGTGCGCCTCCCGGTAGTTGACGGTGGTGAAGTGGCCGAAGACCTTGGCCGCCCCGTACGGGGAGCGGGGGTGGAAGGGGGTCATCTCCGTCTGGGGGGTCTCCCGCACCTTGCCGAACATCTCCGACGACGAGGCCTGGTAGAAGCGCATGCGGTTGTCGGCGCCGCCGACGACGCGGATGGCCTCCAGCATGCGCAGCACGCCCAGGCCGGTGATGTCGGCGGTCAGCTCGGGCTGGCGGAAGGACAGGGCCACGAAGCTGATGGCGCCCAGGTTGTAGACCTCGTCCGGCTGCACCGCCTCCACCACTGCGATGAGCGACGACAGGTCCTGCAGGTCGCCCTCCACCAGCTCCAGGGCGGGTGTCTCGTCCTGCACCATCTGGGCCTTGGGGTTGTTCTGGCCCCGGACCATGCCGAAGACGTCGTAGCCCTTGGACACGAGGAGCTGGGCCATGTAGCGGCCGTCCTGGCCGGTGATTCCTGTCACGAGAGCGCGGGGCACCCCTGCAAGGTAGTGCGGCGTGGAAGGGGGGGCCGATCTCGTACCCTGGTGCGACGATGGACGAGGCAAGCGACGGGGGCGTCTCGCCGGCCGCAGGGCAGTTCGCCCCGCGTACGATGCCGCCCGGGCCCCCGCCCCGGCCCCGCCCGGCCGACGGGGCCGACGGGGCCGACGGGGGCGGCCGCACGGCCGACGCGACCCGGGTCCTGCCCGTCTCCGAGATCGCCCCGCCCACCCCTCGCCGGGCGCCCCGCCCACGGTTGGACCCTGGGAACGGCGATGGCGGCGGCGGCGGCGACGGCGGCGACCGGTTCGAGGGGCTGCGGCGGCGGGCGGCCATGGGCCTGGTCCTGGTGGGGGTGGTCCTGGGTGTGGCCGTCGTCCTGTGGGTCCTCGACGGCCAGTCCCACAAGGGGGTCGTGGCCCGCAACGTCGTCCTCCTCGACCGGAGCATCGGTGGGATGAACCACCAGGAGGTGGCGGCCGCCGTCACCGACCTGGCCGACCGCTACCGGTCGGCCGACGTCGACGTGAAGGCGCCCGACGGCGGCTTCCAGGCCCGGGCGACCGAGTTGGGGATGTCGGTCGACGCCGAGGCCACCGCCGCCGCCGCCCTCGAGGTGGGGCACCAGGGATTCCCGGTCGCCCGCATGTGGAACTGGCTGACGGGCTTCGTCGTGTCCCACCGGGCGCCGGTGGTCCTCCACGTCGACGAGAACGCGGTGCGCAAGCTGGTGGCCGAGCGCGACCCGCACCGGGACCCGCCGGTCGAGCCGAACATCACCCTGAAGGACGGTCACATCGTGGCCGTCGACGGCCAGCCGGGCCGGGGGATCGACCCCGTCACCGTCCTGCGGGCCCTGCGGTCGGACGCGGGCCGGAAGTTCCCCCTCCAGATCTCGGTCCCCCGGCGGGCGGTGCCGCCCCGCTACGGCCTCGCCGACGCCCAGAAGCTGGCCGCAGAGGCCGAGACGCTGGCCGTCGGGGAGCTGCCGGTGACGATCGAGGGGGACACCGCCACCGTCCCCGCGGCCACCGTCCGCACCTGGCTGCGGGGGATCCCCTCCGACCAGGGCCTGCGCCTGGGCATCGACGCCGACGGGGCGGCGGAGGCTCTGGCCGCCCTGTTCCCGGAGGCGGGGAAGCCGGCGGTCGACGCCGGCCTGGAGGTGTCCGGGGGGGCGGTCGTCGTCACCCCGGCCCAGACGGGCACCGCCTGCTGCGCGCCGGAGGCGGCCCAGGCCATCGAGGACGCCCTCCGCACCCGCAAGCCGGGGGATCCCGCGGTCAACCTGCCCCTGAAGGTCGTCCCCGCCTCCCGGGACGAGGAGTCGGTGCGCAAGCTCGGGGTCACCGAGGTGGTGGGCAGCTTCACCACCAACCACGCCGCAGGCGAGCCCCGGGTCATCAACATCCACCGCATGGCCGACATCGTCCGAGGGGCGATCATCGAGCCGGGGGGGACGTTCTCGCTCAACGGCTACGTCGGCCAGCGCACCGTCGAGAAGGGCTTCGTGGAGGCGCCGGTGATCGACGCCGAGTACAAGTTCTCCAAGGACATCGGCGGCGGGGTGTCCCAGTTCTCCACCACCCTGTTCAACGCCGCCTTCTTCGCCGGCCTCGACATCCCCACCTACGGGATGCACGGGATCTACATCTCCCGCTATCCCTACGGCCGGGAGGCCACCCTCGACTTCCCCAGCCTCGACCTCAAGGTCCGCAACTCGACGCCCTACGGCGTGCTCATCTGGCCCTCGTACAGCGCCACCTCCATCACCGTCACCCTCTACTCCACCCATACGGTGGAGGGGGCCCAGACCAACCAGACCACCGAGGACGTCCCCACCACCCAGGTGATCGAGACGCCGACCACCGTCGCCCCCCCCCCCCCCCCCCCCCCCCCCCCCCCCCCCCCCCCCCCCCCGGCCCCCCCCCCCCCCC
>Ga0105245_10005027_pt1 | contig 11626 bp, 9 predicted proteins | sample KBSM54metaG_FD_81523 | JGI IMG/M metagenome (GOLD analysis project Ga0105245, IMG submission 81523) | Miscanthus rhizosphere microbial communities from Kellogg Biological Station, Michigan, USA - KBS M5-4 metaG | ecosystem: Host-associated > Plants > Roots > Rhizosphere > Soil | place: Michigan...
AGGGCGGGGGATCTCAACCCACCATCTATATCGCCATCGCGCTCTCTGGCCTCTGCGCCCTCGGTGCCGAAGCCATCTGGACCCGCACGCTCAGTCTGCTCTTCGGCGCTTCCGTCTATACATTTTCCATCATCGTCGCGGTCTTCCTCACCGGCCTCGGAATCGGAACCGCTATCGGATCCACACTAAGCCGCGCACTCTCTCGTCCGCGCGCCGCCTTGGGCTGGTGCCAGTTGCTGGCTGCCGGCGCCATTGCCTGGACCGCTTTCAGCCTGGACGCATCGCTTCCATACTGGCCCATCAATCCCTCGCTCGCCTCGAACATCTGGTTCAACTTCCAGCTCGACATCGCCCGCGCATGTTGGGCTCTCCTGCCGCCGACGCTACTGTGGGGCGCCAGTTTGCCCTTGGCGCTCGCCGCCGCATCCAGTGGACGCGATTCCTCCCGGTTATTCGCGCGTGTCTATGCCGCCAATACGCTCGGAGCCATCGTCGGCGCGCTCGGCGCGAGCCTGCTGCTCATCGGCTGGATCGGATCGCAGCATGCGCAGCAGGTGCTCATCGCGTTGTCCGCGATCGCAGGTGTGATCTTGCTCCCCCGGCGCTGGCTCGCTATCGCGGTAATCGGCGGCTTGTCGATTTACACCGTCCCGCCGGTCTCGAAACTGCTCATTGCGTACGGCCGCTACGCCGCAACGTGGACCGGCAAGAGCGACATCGTTTATGCCGGCGAAGGTATCAACGCATCGGTAGCCGTCGCTAGCTTTCCGAACGGCATCTTTACCTTCCATGTCGCCGGCAAGATCCAGGCTTCCAACGTTCCCCGCGACATGCGGCTACAGCGAATGCTGGGACACCTCACCACTCTGACTGCGGCGAATCCCCGCTCGGTACTCGTGATCGGCTGCGGCGCGGGAATCACGGCAGGTGCTGTGTCCATCGATCCCCAAGTGCAGCGCGTCACCATCGCCGAAATCGAACCCCTGGTCCCGCACGCCGCCTCCACGTATTTCAAGGAGCCGAACTTCGATGTCCTCCACAACCCTAAAACACAGGTCCGCATCGACGACGGCCGTCACTACCTGCTCACCACCAGCGAAAAGTTCGACGGCATCACGGTCGATCCTCTCGACCCGTGGGTGAAGGGTGCGGCGAATCTGTACACCAGGGAATTTCTGGAGACCATGAAGCAGCACCTCAATCCCGGCGGCACCGTCACCATGTACATCCAGCTTTTTGAAACCGGCCTCGACGCCGTCAAGAGTTCCGTCGCCACATTTTTCGAAGTATTCCCGAACGGCACCGTCTGGGGCAACCCGTATCAAGGACAAGGCCACGACATGGTTCTGCTAGGCCAGGTCGAACCTCTGCATATCGATCTCGACAAAATGGAAGAACGCGTCGGCTATCGCGACCCCTCCAGTAAGCTTCCGCAATCGCTTGCCGACGTCGGCATGAACTCGCCAGTCGATCTCTTTGCGACGTACGCTGGCCGTGCGTCCGACCTCAAGCCGTGGTTGAGCGGCGCGGCCATCAATCGCGACCGCAATCTGCGCATGCAATATCTCGCCGGTCTCGGCCTGAATCTGGACGATAGCGCCGCGATCTACGCCGGCATGCTGGCCCACAGACGTTTTCCGGAGGATATCTTCACCAGCGTCGAAGGACGCGTGGACTCGCTACGGGAGGCGATTCGCCGTGAGCCTGTTCGCCGTGAAAGATGAGGGCTCGCACGTTTTTGCCCAGCCCTGGTGGCACGCCAGCGCATACAGCCTTGCCGGATCTCGTTCGAGAATCTCTCCCTTGCTGCCTCGCAAAATGATGGGAAAATCCTCGAGCGTCGGCGGCGGCGCGGCGAAGTCCTCCCGGCCGCTGGTCAGCGCATTCAGGTTTCGGCACGCTGCTTCAAATCCGATTTCGCATCCGCGGCGCAATGGATCCGCCGCTCCTCCCAGATCGAGCCTGCGAAGATCCTCGCCAGATCGCGAAAGTGCAATGTGCAGCAGGCCCGCTTCGTTGCAGGCCCAGCCCGATCCTCGATCGCAGTACGTTGTCTCCAGATCGGCCAGATACGGACAGGCGTACGCGCGCCCATCCTGGCAGGCTTTCCGCCAGAACGGCAGCCACTGTCCCGGATGGCTGTCGCCCACTCCCTGCGTCACGCTTAGGAACACAAACAGGACCGCCCAGATCGACATGTACGCCAGGTTGCGCTGTCTTCCCGTCCACGAACGGCCGAGCGTGAAACCCGCACCCGCAATCCGATCGATCGCTCTCGCCGAGAGGTTCAGGATGGGAACTTGTAAGAGCTTGTCATAGAACGTGGGCATTCCCGCGCTGCCCAGGATCTGGTACAAAGCGACGGCGCTCAGCCCGTACAGCGATCCGTAAATAATCCGACCCAATTCGCTGCGCGGCGATGTCGCCGGATCGTTAAACAGCAGGTGCATTCCCAGGAACACCGAAATCGGAATGTACGAGTCGTAGAAAAAATAGATTCCGGTGAAGGCGAAGTAGAGCCGGCCAAAGATGTATGTCGTCATCACCGCCGACATGGTCATCGTGGCTACCCCGAAGAGAAACTGTCCCGGCATGCCCAGCAGAAACAGCACCAGGTATATGTGCGGCGGATAGAACTGCGTACTCGCGATCGTCTGGCCCCAGGTGATGTCGCTCTTGCCGGTCATCAGCAGGACGATCGAGAACACCGCCAGCGGAAATGACGACGGATTGAAGATGTGCACCAGCCGCCCGTCCCGCTTCCAGCGGATCAGTTCCTTCGCGGCCAACCCGAGGGCCACCAGCCCAAACTGCAAATAGAACCAGTCCGGCTTGAACCACAGGAACAGGTTGATGCTGACCACCACCGGAAACGGAGCGAACCCGAGAGTGTAGGTGTCGCGCCTGGACCAGACCAGCAGCATGTCGAATGCGTACGCGAACACCAGTTGGGCCAGGATGAAGGGAAGGAACGCGTATACCGGAGGCCAGTACCAGCCCCAATACAACAAGAGCGAGCTTTGTATGCAAGCTTGCAGGTAATGCTGCTTTTTCAAAACGACTTCCAGCGTCAATACCCGCCCGGAACGCCCGACCCCCACCCGCAGCGCCAGCCACCACGCGAAAAGCACCGCTGCGGTCCCCCAAAACCCGAACGCAGCCAAGCCGGCCACAAAAGGCAGCGGCAACAAAAAAGCACGTTTTCCCATGGGTCGCAGCACGGATGAACGTCCAGGATCGCACTCTCTCAGGTCAGATCGCCGGCTAGGGTATCCTTGTGTTCGACCCAGGCAGGATCTACAATTTATGGACGAGCGGACTATGCAAAATTACCTTAAATTCAAGCTCTCGATTGCGGCTTGCGCCACGCTCCTGACCGCTGCGTTGCCCATGCTGGCGCATCATTCGTTCGCGGCCGAGTACGACTCCACCAAAACCATTACGGTGAAGGGCACTATTCAAAAGCTCGACTGGGTGAATCCGCACGCATACTTTTGGGTCGATGTAAAAGACGCCAATGGGAAAGTGACCACGTACGCATTTGAGGCGCTCAGTCCGAACGCACTCGCGCGGCAAGGGTGGAACCGGAACTCGCTCCAGAAAGGCGAGGAAGTAACCGTCGATGGCTACCTGGCGAAGGATGGCAAGCCGCTGGCCGATGGTTCTATCCACGCGAATTCTAAAGGCGTGACGCGCGCGGATGGCCGCAAGGTTTTCCAGGGCTCGTCGGCTGACGACGCGTACACCAAATAGGGCACAGGATCTCAAGATGACCATGCGAGATGTCGGCTCCGTCGCCATTGCTCTGGCTGTGGCAGCCGGCATGACGTTAGTTCCCTCAAAGACCTCTGCGCAGGATCCAGCCAACAGTGGCACTCAAAAGGGTAAAGGTGGCGGTGGTGGAGCGGGCAAGGGCAAGGCGTCTCCCACGCTTGGGCCGGCGCCGCGCATGCCGGATGGCAAGGCGAGCATGCAGGGCGTCTGGAACCCCGCGAACTTCGCCTTTACCGGCGGGCCATATCCGCTGCAGCCCTGGGCGCAGAAAGTATTGGACGAGCGCAGAGCGAATCTGAGTAAGGACGATCCCGAAGGATACTGCCTGCCCGCGGGCGTTCCCAGAATCTCTCCGTTCCCGCAGAAAACCGTGCAGACGCCCGACCTGCTGGTGATTCTGGAAGAGGGCAACATCCATAGTTATCGTCAGGTGTTTCTGGATGGACGCCCGCACTCCAAAGAGGATCAGTTATGGATGGGCGATTCGATCGGCACTTGGGAAGGCAACGATGTGCTGGTGGTGGATACCACCAACTTCAACGATAAAACCTGGCTCGGCGGCAGCGCACCGCACACCGACAAGCTGCATGTCATCGAGCGTTTCAGCCGTCCCGACCTGGGACACCTGAACGTGGATATTACGATTGAGGACCCCGGAGCGTTTACGAAACCGCATAGTTTCCAGCGGGTGTTTAATCTGATGCAAAATACGGATCTTCTGGAATACGTCTGCAACGAGTTCAATATCGATAAGGACCACCTGGTCGGAAAGTAGCCATTTGGTCGGAAAGTAGAATGATGCGGAGACGAGCATTTCAATTGGGCTTCTTGCTGGCATGTGTGGGCATTGTTGTGCCGGGTTTTGCACAGCAAGGACATCCGCTGACGGGCACCTGGAACGGCGATTTCGGACCGAGCCCCACGCAGCGGACACAGCTCACCATCGTGATGACGTGGGACGGGAAGGAAGCCAAGGGCACTATTAATCCGGGTCCGGATTCCGCGGCTGCCGCGGTTTTCCTGGACGTCATCAATTGGACGGTTCGCATCGAAGCCGACATGAAGGACCAGTCGGGAAAGCCGGCGCACGTGGTCGCGGAAGGCAAGCTGGAAGACATTGGCAACTATCACCGCACCATCTCCGGGACGTGGAAGCAGGGCGCAACCACCGGATCCTTTAAGCTCACCAGAGACTAAAACATGTCATTGGCGATGAAGTATCTAAAGCTCGAAATAATGACCGTAAGCGCGCTCATCGCGCTGAGCGCGGCGGTGGCGATGGCTCAACGTGCGCCCTCAGGAAACTACGAGAGCGATAAGAAGGTCAAGCTATCCGGAATCGTCACCAGGATCGACTGGGTGAATCCCAGCGCGTTTTTTACGGTGAACGTCAAGGACGCCACAGGCATGATTTCGAATTGGGCCATCGAAATCGGCAACCCGCTCGACCTGCAAAGGGATGGTTGGAAACCGACGGCCCTGCACATCGGCGACACAGTGAACGTGGAGGGAATTCCGGCGCGCGGACCGCGGCGGCAAGCCATGGCCACCTCGGTGGTGCTGGCTAAGAATGGTTCGAAATTGTTCGTACCGTCAAACAAACCGCGCGCGAAGGCGGCCAGCCAGCCCGTTCCGCGTTGGCCGGATGGTCATCCCCGGCTCGGACCAGCGCCGGGCAAGAAAGGATATTGGGGAACTCCGAGCTCGACGGTCTTAGTGGAGAACACGGGCGTCGCGATCCCCATGAACCGCGACGGACTTTTGACCAACATTACGGATTCGGATAAGGTCGCTCCATTTCAGCCGTGGGCGAAGGCTCTTTACGAATATCGCCAGCGCACGCTCTTTAAGGACGATCCTTATAACCGCTGCATGCCTCCGGGGGGAGCCCGGCACTTTCAAAATCCGTATGGTTTTCAGTTCATCGAGCAGCCGGAAATCGGGCGGATCCTGCTCCTGTTAGGCGGCGGGGATCGCAACTGGCGCATCATCTATACCGACGGGCGTCCCATTGGCCATAAGGACGAACTGGTTCTGACGTATTACGGAACTTCGGTCGGAAAGTGGGAAGGCGACACCCTGGTGGTGGACACTGTCGGCTTCAACGAGAGGTTCTGGTTCACCAACGGAGGGCTGCCGCACACGGAAGCTCTGCACCTGACGGAGCGCTTCACGCGATCGGATTTAAACACGCTCCGGTACCAGGTCACCGTGGATGATCCGCAGGCATATACTAGGCCTTGGACCGGCGGCTGGACCATCCAGTGGGTGCCGGACGAGGAAATTCAGGAGTATTTCTGCGAGGAGAACGCCGAAACGACGTTCGTCCGATAATGGATGGAGGGGAGAGAACTATGCGACTTCATATGCTTGGTTCAGTATTAGCGGTTGGTCTGATTCTGGCTGGGGTGCCGGCGCTGGCACACCACTCCTTCGACGCCGAATACGACGCTACTAAAATTGCCAATTTCACGGGAATTGTTACGCACGTGGACTGGCAGAATCCGCATGCGTTCATCTTCATGAACGTGAAAGATGAGAGCGGGTCCATCAAGAATATTCGAGTTGAACTCGGGCCTCCCTACGCGCTCATTCGCGGCGGCTGGAAGAAGGACACCGTGAAGATCGGCGACACGGTCAGCGTCACCAATGGCGCACTGGGAAAAGATCCGACGTTGAATTGGGTGGGAGCTGTGGGAAATACCAAGCTGGTGCTGCCGTCCGGACAGCAGATGGGCTTGAGATAACAGACGAGCATGTCAACGTACACGCGGGTTGCGACCGCAACAGCGGCCCTGGCACTGTTCTCGATGGCGATCCCTTTTTTCGCCCAGGACGGTCCCGGAGCTGGGCCGGCTAAAGGCGGAAAGGGCGGAGGCAAGGCGGCTGCGCCGGCCAAGCCTATTCGGCCGGTGGAACCGACTCCGCGGTGGCCCGATGGAAGAGTCAACTTAGGCTCGGCACCCGGCAAAAAAGGATATTGGGAATTACGCCCGGGCTTTGCGGGACGACCCATGGGCACGGTGCCTTTCCAGCCGTGGGCGAAAGCGTTGTTCGACTATCGCCAGTCCAGCCAGAAGTTGACCAGGCCTCCCTATATCGATTGCAAGGCGGCTCCCGGTCCGGAGTTCTTGCTGGCGCCTGGATTTGAGATTGTGGACGCGCCCGAGCTCAAGAGTATTTTTCTGCTGGACATGGGCGGCGGACATACCTGGCGGGTGATTTACACGGACGGACGCGCGCATCCCAAGCCGGAGGATCTGCGCCCGACTTCGCTGGGACATTCGATTGGGAAATGGGAAGGCGACACGCTGGTGGTGGATAGCGTCGGCTTCAACGAAAAGTTTTGGATCATGGGATCGTATCCCACGACAGACCAGTTGCATCTCACCGAGCGCTTCACGCGTCCCACGATGGGGTCGCTCGAATACGAAGTGACTATCGACGATCCGGGCGCCTATACGGGGCCCTGGAGCGCACGCGGGGTCATCAATGAATCCGGCGCCGCCGGGTTTGTCTCGAACGGTGAAATGTTCGAGTACATCTGCGAAGACGATCGCTAAAGTACGCTCGGCCTAGAAGCGGTAACGCAGCCCGAATTGCATGATTCTCGCGCCGAAGAACGAATTATTGACACGTCCGAACGTAGTCGAGTTGATATTGAAAAAGCTCTGCGGCGCACCGCCATTGAAGGACTCGCCATTATAGAACGTCGAGTGATTCAAGGCGTTGATAGCTTCAGCCCGAAACTCGATGGTGTGGGTTTCGGTAATCCGCGTGACTTTTTGAATACTCCCGTCCAGACCAAACGCGGACGGATTATTGAAGAAGCGCCTCTGCAATGTGCCTACGGATCCGGGGCCAGGGTTGGTGAACGCCTGGCCGCTAAAGGCTGCCTGGCCTTCCTGCACAGTCCCTCGCCCATCGGGAGTAATATTCGCCGGATTGATGAAGTAGGGGCCGTTACCGGTCATATAGAATCCCACGACACTGTCCAGTTGATCGCCCGTCAGACTGGTGCTGGCGGTGTTTTGGGCAGATCGGTTGCCACTCCGGTTCAAGGTTCCGCGCAGAGACAGTATTGAAAACGGAGCGCCTGACTGCCAGGTGACTGTACTCGCCAAATGCCATCCGCCCACGATGCGTGACAGAATCGAATTGCGCGAAAGCAACCGGTGCCCGGTGCCGAACGGCAGTTCATAAGAGCCGTTGAAGTTGAACACGTGGGTCAAGTCGTAGGGCACGCGGGCGCGCTCCAGGCTCGGATTGGTGCCGTCCAGGAAGGGTTCAAAGCGGCTCTGCTGATCGCCCAGCGAATCGCTCAAGGCCTTGGAATACGTGTAGTTGGCCTGGAATTGCAAGCCGCTGCGATAGCGGTGACGCACTTCCACTTGCAAGGCATTGTATGTGGAATTGCTGTAATTGCCGGTTAGGTTTGCACCCAGAATGTACGGATTGGGAAAGAAGTTGACGGCGCCATTGAGGCCATTGGTCTGATACAGGGTCGCTAGCGTTCCTGGGGCGCCTTGGTCGATCGCCGTTCGGATCTGACCGTTGGTTAGCAATCCGGCGGGGTTTCCCCCCAGCAGCGGAAAGACCGTGAGCGGCTGGCTGCCTGCGATGTTGGGGTTGTAGGCGGGGTTGAACACCCCGGTCGCCGCCCGGGACAGGTTTCCGTTGCTGCGAGCGCGGAGGAAGTCCGCGAGGAACCCGTTGGCGTTGATGTTTACCTGGTTAAAATCCTGCACGCGGATTTCTTTTGTGCCATGGTTGCCGATGTAGCGCACGGCGAACAGCGTGTTCTTGAATTCATGTTCGATGCTGAAATTCCACTGCTCTACGTACGGCGTGCGCAGATTTGGTTCGATCAAGCCCATGGCATTCGCCGCCGGGTTCACTTTGTAATTGTCCGCTTCCGTTATGGGAACTTTAAAAGTAGGATTCGAAATTGCCGGTAGGCCGGCGCTGAGACGGCCGCTCAGTCCGCTTACGCTGGCAGTTGTCGAAAGTCCGCTGTTCGTGTTGGCGCTGTTGTTGACCACGGCTATGTTATCGTCGTCCACGTAGTTGATGCTAAAGCCGCCTCGCACGGCCGTATGGCCGTTGCCGAAAACATCCCAGGCGAATCCGAAATTCGGCGCGAAGTTGTTCAGATCCTTGTTGTAGATGGGTCGCGAAGTGCCGCTCCCGGCGAAGTCCAGGCTTGCATTGGAAAGCATCGTCGCGATGGTATTGCCGTTCTGGAGCACGGGCATGAGGACCAGGCCATTGGCTTCATCCACGGGCTTGAAATAATCCCAGCGAACGCCGAGCGTAAGCGTCAAGCGGCGCATCACCTTCCACTGGTCGTGCCCGAAGCCGGCGTAGGTTCCATACCGCCAGTTGCGAATGTTCTGGGAGCCGTTCACAAAGCCGGAAGTCCGGCTGGCCACATTGAACACCTCGCTATACGAGTTTACGAACCCTCCCAGTGAGGCCAGCATCGTGTTGGCGCTGGACAAATCGGCGCTGGAGATGCCGGCCAAGTCAGATCCGGTCAAAGCGTTTTGCCCAGTCCCCATTCCCAAGTTATAGAGCGGTACTGTTCCTCCCGCGTCGTAGGCCTCAATGCGCACGGTCTGGGTATTGAATCCGAATTGGAAATTGTGGCTTCCACGAATATAGCTGGCCGTGTCGCCGATGGTGATAGTCTTCGCGTTACGTCCCTGTGGCAGGAACTCATTTACAGGACTGTCCCACAAGAGGCTGGAGTTTGCGGCGAAGAAGGCCGGCGGGGTGTCCCGAGTCTTGAATGATGCCGGTGCGAAGTTGGCGCCTCCCCGCAGTTCGTTGGTGAAAGTCGCTGAGGGACTCCAGCGCCATGACAGTGAAAACAGCTTTACAAGATCGTCGTTATAAACCGCCGGAACAATACCAAAGCTATTTCCCACAGTTGGACGATCGGTGTTGTGACTGGTCACGTGAAGAGATCCGGTGAGTACATTTTTCGAGGAAACGTAATAGTCGATTTTCCCCGTAAGGTTTTTGAGCGTCTGATTGTTGCGCTGGTTGAACTGATACCCCGCGGTGTTACGGAGAAGAGTTGAGGAACTGTCGCCCACGCGGAAATTATTGAACTGCGTAGGCAGGATGGCCAGCATCTTTTGGATCACAGGATCAATTCCAGCGCTGCGGAGCGTCAACAAATTTACTTTCTGGACCGCGCCTCCGGCGGCCGTGTACGTGAAGATTCCGTTGCGCGCGTCGGGCGTCAGAACCACGCGATTCAAGCTGGTCTGCTGATGCTCGAGGAGGGTCTCATAGTCGCCAAAAAAGAACAGCTTGTCGTGCTTGATCGGTCCGCCCAGGTTCCCGCCGAATACATTCTCATTTAAAAACGGTTTGGCAACGCCAGACGAGTTATTGAACCAATCATTGGCAGCAGCGGCATTGTTGCGGTTGTACCAGAAGAGCTCGCCGTGGAAGGTATTCGACCCGGACCTGCTGACTAAGTTAACCTGGGAGGCCCCGCCTCCCACGCTGCTCAGAGAGTTAGACGTCTCCACAGTGATTTCAGCCACCTGGTCGTTTCGTAACAAATTGGGCGAAAAGGCGGCTCCGTTTTCGCGGAATAGATTGTCCTGGATGTTAATGCCATCCAGGGTGATGTTGGTGTAGGTGCTCCGCAGACCGTTGATCACTTGATCGCGGCCATTTTGAATCGGGCTCGCGTTGGTCACGCCGGGCTGGGTTGTGATCAGGCCCAGGACGTCGCGGTTGAGGGCCGGCAATTGGTCGATCTGGGAGAGGCTGATGGTAGACATCACCTCCGCGTTCCCGGTCTGTACGTTCTGCGCCGCGGTGATGACTTCAATCGTGGTAGAAAGCGCGCCAAGCTCCAGCTTGATGGGCGAAAGCGATGTTTCCCGGATCGGACTGACCACGACGCCGGCCATCGTGGATGTGGAGAACCCTTTCGCCTCCACACTCACCGCATACGTTCCCGGCTGAACACCGATAAAGGAGTAGATTCCTTCGCTGGTGGTGGTTGCTGTCAGGACTGCAGTCTTGCCGTCGGGCAGAAGCAAGTTCACGTTGGCGTTCGCTACCACGCCGCCTGATGGGTCTACGACGGTGCCGGAAATGCGTCCCGTTACCTGAGCGGAAAGCGTCGTCAGACCTGCTATCAACCCCAAGAAAATCACAGCCGCATAACGATGGTTCAGCATGATGAACTCCTATTTGAATTTACCGGTGCCGGACTTTGAGAAAACGACATCAATCAGCCTTTCCCGTTCAGCGAAAAAGATCCAATTTGTCGCACGACAAGGCGTTACTCTCACCTGGAGATAACGGAACTGTAACACAAGACGATCTCAATTAAAAGCTTTACATGGCTTCGCAGGTCTGCCCAGATGATCCGACTTTGGTATGCTACAAAAGCTCTTCGGGAGGTGATTTGCGATGAGGATGCGTTTGATCGCTCTTGCAGCAGTGCTAAGCGCGGCACTTTTCAATGCCACCCCGGGCCGGGCCCACCACAGCAACGTAGCCTTCGAGGTGACCAAGGTCATCACCATTAGCGGAGTGGTCAAGGCCTTCCAGTGGAGGAATCCGCACACCTGGGTGGTGCTGGAGGTGGACGACGGGAAGGGCGGTAAAGCGGAGTGGGCTGTGGAGGGGCGAGCACCCGGCGTGCTGCTCCGTGCCGGCTGGACCAAGAATTCGCTGCAGCCAGGCGAGATGATCACCGTGGATTTCAGCCCGGCGAAGGACGGTTCGAAGACGGGCCTGGTGGCGCGGGTGACCAAGGCGGACGGAACCATCCTGGGCAATGCAGGGCCAGCACAACAATAGGAGCCCTATGATCACA
>Ga0105245_10005028_pt1 | contig 11626 bp, 7 predicted proteins | sample KBSM54metaG_FD_81523 | JGI IMG/M metagenome (GOLD analysis project Ga0105245, IMG submission 81523) | Miscanthus rhizosphere microbial communities from Kellogg Biological Station, Michigan, USA - KBS M5-4 metaG | ecosystem: Host-associated > Plants > Roots > Rhizosphere > Soil | place: Michigan...
ATCCGCCTGGCGCTCAATTCCTATCTCAAGCCTTTCCTGGTGGCATAAGCCGCCGGCTATCCGATGCGAGGTTGTCGATGAAAAAAATTCTTTCCAAGCTTGCAGTGACTTTGCTGATCGGCAGCTGTGCCGGCGCGCTGGCCCAGGATGCGGCGCCCCGTCCCGGCGCGGCGCAGGCGCAATCGGGCGCAGCCGCGCTTCCCGCCAATGCCAATGTCGTCGGCAGCGGACCGATTATCGCGCCGCCGGTGGCCCGGCCGGCGGGCGCCGGCCCCGCGCGTCCGCGCGGCGATTTCACCATCCATAGCCGCCACCTGCTGTATGTGACATTGCCGGGCTCCTTGGAACGGCCGATGTTTCCGAACGGCAACGGGATTGTCGTGCTGGATGCCGACAACAACTACGCCTTCGTGAAGCGGATTCATCTCTGGGACTATGCCGGCAGCATGGCGCCGGAAGACATTTCCGGTGTCGCGGCCAGCCCCGCCACCAACATGCTCTATCTGGCGGCGCGCGGGCGGCTGGGTGCCCTGGACCTGGCGACCGACAAAATGGTTTGGACCACGACCTTGGACGGAAAGTGCTGCGAACGCCCCCAAGTCTCGGCCGACGGCAAGACCTTGGTGGTGGGCTCAAACCTCCAGGACTATTGGTACAAGCTGGATGCCAAGACCGGCAAGCTGCTGATGATCTTCCACGCGCCGGGCAGCCCAGGCGCGCATAATTTGAACCTCAGCGCCGACGGCAAGCGCGCCTTCATGTCGCCGAACGGCAAGCTGCTGCAAGTCGCCGATATCGAGACCGGCAAGATCGTCCAGAAGATTCAGTTCCCGGAAAATGTCCGGGTACAGGCGCTGAACAAGGACTCGTCCAAAATCTATGTCAATCAGAACAATTTCCTGGGCTACATGGTCGCCGATACCAGGACCGGAAAAATCCTTCAGACGGTCGAGGTCACCAGTGTGGACTGGCGCTCAGTCTGGAATAGAACGCCCAGGCCGCGGGTGCCGCACGGCTGCCCCAGCCACGGCATCGCCCTGACCCCCGACGGCAAGGAGGTCTGGATCGCCGACGCGCTTTTCAACAAGATCCATATCTTCAGCAATACCGACAATCCCAAAGAGATCGCCACCATCGACACGCCGGATACCACATTCTGGATCATGTTCGGCCTGGACGGAAAACTGGTCTACTCCTCGTCGGGCGACATCATCGATCCGGCGACCCGCAAGATTGTTGGAAAGACCAAGAGCGAATGGGGCACCATGATGTACAGCGAAAAAGAGCTGGACATGACCTTTGTGGACGGCCGCCTGCAACGCGTCGCCAACCAATTCGGCAATGAATATGGCGACTTCGTCACCGCCGAAAAGCTGGGCGTGGGGCCGCATATGCCGGTGATGGGCGAACCGGCCTATCCGATCGCCACCTCCACCGGGCTCGACCCCAATGCGGGCATGAAGGTGAAGGAAGCGTCGGCGCAGTAAAGTCAGGGATTTTGTGAACAGGCGCGTTTCCGTCCTGCACTGCGCAGCCGTTGGCGGCTTGCTGCTGTTTGCCATGCCGGCCCGCGGTCAGCAGGCCACGGAAGCGACCACGCCCGAAGCCGCGGCCGTCAAGATTTGCTCGTCATGTCATGGCATGCAGTTGGTGACGGACACGCCCCGGGACTATGACGCCTGGCACGACACGGTCCAGAAGATGATCGACAGGGGCGCGCGCGGCACGCCGGAAGAATTCGATCTGGTGATGGATTTTCTTTTTCAGAATGTGACGCCGGTCGATGTCAATCATGCCGACCGCGACAGTCTGATGGCGATTTTGCACACCACAGAGGCGCCGGCGGATGCGATCATCGCGCGGCGGGCGGCCCGTCCCTTCAAGGACCTGGCGGATTTGCAAAGCGCGGTGCCTGGCCTGGACAAGGCTCTGTTGGAATCCAAAAAGCGTATGATCTATTTCCAATAGAGTTTAAGCGGCTCCGTTCGCTTTTGTGGCCTCGCCGATTGGCGCGTCCCATCCCAATTCCCGGCTGATCTGCTCGGCTGCCGAGCGGACCTGGCCGGCCAAGGCCTGCATGCGCTCGTCATTCATATACTGCGCCGCGCTCGAAACGCTGATTGAGGCTTTGATCCCGCCGGTGGCGTCGCTGATGGGCGCGGCCACGCAGCGGATGCGATCCTCATTTTCTTCCAAGTCGAAGGCGTAACCGCGCTTGGCATAGTCGCGCATGCGCCGCACCCAGGTGGTTTCGGACACGCGGTAATGCTGTTCGCCGCCATCTTCGCAGCGATAGAAATCCCGCAAATGCGCTTCGTCTTCGTCCAGCAGCAGAGCTTTTCCCAGGCCGGTGGAGCGCAAGGGCTGCAACTCGCCCACGCGCGAACTGATCTCCACTCTGCGGCGTCCCGGTATCTTGTCCAGATAGAGGGCACGCGTGCCGTCCAGCACGCCCAGATGCACGGTGTCGCCGGTCTGTGCCGCAAGCTGCTCGAGATGGCTTCTCGCCACCCGCGGAATATTAAGCTGCACCCTGGCCTGGTAGCCCAGCTCGAGCGACTTGGCTCCCAAATTATAGCCGCTGCGGGGGACAAAGGTCAGGTAGCGCCGCTCGACCAGGGTGGCTGCGAGCCGGTGGGCCGTGCTGCGATTCAAGTCCAGCCTGGCGGCAAGATCCTGCAAGGTTACGACTCCCGAAGCCACGGCTTCCAGGACATCCAGGCCCCGCACCAGTGTCTGGCTTCCCAGCCAGGTCTTGGCCCGAAGACTCTTCTTCTTGGTGGATTTGGCACGGCTAGCCGAGGTTGTCTCCATGCGATCATGACTTTTCTGCGATTGCGGCCCGACCTGCCGCCGCAGGATGGTACACCGCGGGGGTAAAATCTCAACATTTGACATTAGCGATTTCGGGCTGCCGCCGGCATGCTGGCAGCGCTTTCACGTCACTAAGTGAGAGAAAAACCCAGACAAATTCGCTCTCTCACATGTCGTGCTCGGGAGGGGATGGCGCGGCCGGGGCGCGGGCCCGCGCGCAGGCATGCGCGTGCCCCAGATTGGGGCAATTGCCTTGCATTTTATCGGTAATTTCCGTTCAGCGATTACCGGCCGGTATGGACATGCGTGCGAGCATGCGCCGTCACAACCACAGCACCATAGCCTGGCAAGATGTCACCGCAAGCAACGGCAACAACTCGGAAAAAAGAGGTCGCTCCGCCGGCCTTTGCCAGCATTAGCGCGGCCGACATTGTCCGTGCCCCGACGGTGCAGCGAACCGTGCCGCTCGATCTTCTTCCCTTGCTCAAGCCGTTCAAGCGCGCGGGCCGGCTGGCGCTGCGCATAGAGCGCCTGCCGCAGCGCGCCAAGCTCTCGGCCGGGCGCCGCAACAGCGACGGTTCCTGGTCGCTTGCTTCCGACGAGTTGGAGGAACTCAACTATCTCATCCCGTCCAACATCGCCGCCGCGCACGAACTCACCGTGCGGGTGATGAAATTCGATGACGGCGCGGCCTCGACGCTCAAGGTCATTCAATATCCCATTGCCGCCTTCGACGAACCGGCGGCCGCCGAGGAAGATGCGGTCAGCCCCTCCGGTGAGGCGAATGATCCGATCCTGCGCAGCCAGCTGGGCGAGATGCAGTCGCTGTTTGCGGTGCGCGAGTCCGAACTTGTCGAAATGCGCGCCGCGCTGGAACGGCTGAAGGATCAGCAGTCGGCGGAGCTGGAAAAAGCGCGTGCCGCCTGGGAACTGGAATTGAACCAGCGCCTGGTGGACGTGGCGGCGCGGGTTCAGTCGGAAGGCAAGAAGGACCGCGAGGCGCGGCAGTCCCAGCAAGAGGGCGATGTCGCCCAGGCCGAGGCGCGCGCCGAACGCCGGCTCGCCGCGGAGCGCGAGCGTTGGCAGGCCGAAACCGACCGCCGCATCGAAGCCGAGCGGCAGAAGTGGCTGGCCGAGGCCGATCAGCGCCTGGCTGCCGAGCTGGAGCGGCTGAAGTCGCAGGCCGAGCGAAGGATCGAAGCCGAACGCCAGGCCTGGACCAATGAGAGCGACCAGACACGGCGCTTGGCGGCGCAGTTGGAACAGCAGCTCGAGATCGAGCGCGGCAAGTGGGAAATCGAGACCGACCAGCGTGTGGCGGCGGAAGGCGAGCGCATCAAAGCTGAGGCGGCTCGGCAATTCGAGAGCGAGCGCCAGAAGTGGCGCACCGAGGCCGATCATCGCGTCGCAGGCGAGTTGCAACGGCTGAAAGCCCAGTTCGAGCAGCAGTCCGAAGCCGAGCGGCAAGCCTGGCAGGCGCAAGGGCAACAACGGGCGGCGGTGGATCTCGAACGCCTGAAAATGCTGGCGGAAGAGCGTCTCGAGGCGGAACGCCGGACATGGCAGGCGGACGCCGATGAGCGCGCGCGGGCGGATCATTTGCGCAGCCAGGGCGAAGCCGAACAGCGCATCGAAGCCGAGCGTAAGGTTTGGCGGGCGGAAGCCGAGCAGCGCGTCGAAGGCGAGCGCCGCCGTTGGGAAGCCGAAAGCCTGGTCGCGCTCGGCAAGGCGGAAGAGCGTTGGAAGGCGCAGGAGGCCGAACGGTCCAGCGCCGCCCGCGACGCCTGGCAGCAGGAATCCGCCAGGCTGTTGGCGCAGGAAGCCGACAAAAGCCGCAGGCTGGAAACAAACATCGCCGCGGAGTCCGACAAGTGCAAGAAATTGGAAGCGGCGCTGGAAGCCTTGGTCAAGGCCAAGACGGTTTCCTCACCCGGTGACGAGTCGCAGCAGCTCGAGCTGCTGCGCAGCGAGTTGGCGCACGCCCAGTCGGCTTTGGCCGAGCGCGAATGTGAATTGGCCCGGCAGCGGGCGGATGCGGAGCAGCTGCGCGAGCTTTGGCGGCGCGAGGCGGGCGAGGCGATGGCCGCCCAGGCCAAGGCGCTGAAGGCCGAGGAAGGCGCGCGCCTGGCGCAGGCGGAAGAAGCGCTGTCGGAGATCAGCTTGCGCTGTGAACAAGCGGAAGCGGCGCTGGCGGAGGCGCGAAACAAGCCGTCGGCGCCCGCCACGGACGATGGTTATGTCGAGAGCTTGCGGGCAGAAGTTGCGGAGCTGCGCAAGGCGCTGGCAGACCAGGAAGTGGAGTTGGGATGGGCAAGGGCGGCGCTGGACGATTCCCAGCCGCTCCACCTGCGCCGGGCGGGCGAAAATCTGCCGATCGGAAATTTCGACGGCCTCGCGCCCCCCGCCGAAGAGCCGGAGGAAGATACCGCCGCCAAAAGCACGCTCATCCGCGATTGCCTGTTGGTGGCCGGCCTGGTCGTGCCTTTGATCCTGTTCTATCCCTGGATCGGTGCCCAACTGCCGGAGAATGTGCAGGCCACGATTTCATCCGTGACCGGCGGAATGTTGAGCACGCCGAACAACCAGCCTGCCCCCGTGACAGCGCCCGCGCCGCGCCCCGCCGCCGCCGCGCCGGTTCAGCGTCCGACCATCACCCTGAGCAAGTCCGTCAATGTGCGTGAAACGGCGGCGGTGAAGGGGACGCTTGTCGTCACCTTGCCAAAGGGCGCCTCGGTGGTCGTCCTGGAACAGCAGGGCAATTGGACCCGCGTCGAAGTCCCGGCCAAGGACGCGACGGGCAAGGCGCAGCAAGGTTGGGTCTATAGCAGCAATTTGGATGCGACCGACCCGAACGCCGCCAAACCGAACCTCGCCAAAGAAAGCGTCGCCAAACCCAGCGCCGCCGCTCCGAGCGCCGCCAACGCGACTGCCGCGGCTCCGGTTGCCGCCGAGCCGAATGCCGCAGAGCCGGCTGCCGCCCAGCCGGTTGCCGCCCAGCCGATTGCCGCCGAACCGGTTGCCGCCGAGCCGGCCGCCGCCAATCCCAGCGCCGCAGATCCAAACGCCGCCAATTAGACGCTGGCGCTTCTCACTTTAGATAGCGAGATGCGAAGGCGATGAATGACGGCCAATTCGGCGCCGGCGTGTGGCCATATTCATGCTGGCGGAATCCGATGGCACCGCTGTCCACAAGCTTGCCCATGGCGGGAAGCGCGGTCGCACCCAAACCCTTCTTGCCCAAAATCTCCCAGGCGGGACTTGCCGCCGCGGCCGCCATGAACATGCCCTGCGTGTCCTGCCAGGCATCACCGGGGAGGTAATCCGGATCGGTGAGCAGGGCGCCGCCGCCGATGAAGAGCGGCCTGGGCGCGACCAGCGCGATAAATTCATGGCTGTCGACCGGCATCTCATCCGGAGTGTGGCCCTTGGCGGCATAGCGTAGGAAATTTCCGGCGAACCAATGAAATTCATTGATCCCCGCCAGGCTGCCGATCGGCTCGCCATAATTGCGGCGGTAGAGATTGGCGCCGCCGGCGCCCGATGACGAGATAAAGCCGATGGCAAAACGCGGATCGTCCGCCATGGCCACCAGCGCCGCTTTGCCGCCGCGCGAGTGACCCATGATCCCCACGGCACGGCCGTTCACTTGCGGATCGGTCTGCAGATAGTCGAGCGCCCGGCTGTCGGACCAGGCCCAGGCGCGCAGCACGCCCCAATCATCCATCTTTCGCGGCTGGCCCTTGTTCACCAATCCGATAATGCCTTTGGTCAAGCCTGCCGCATTGTCGGCTTGCACCTCGTTGTTGTTGATCCAGACAAAGCCCCAGCCTTTCTCCAGCAGCAACTTCGCGGAATCGGGCGGATTGTCGGGCGCCTTCAGCTTGTGAACCGCCTGTCCCGGCGGCGGCATAAAGACAGGACGCGGGCGGATCGAGCCGCCGCCGATGATCACGGGAATCTTACGGCCCTGCTGGGCCTGGGGCGTGACGACATCGAGCTGAATATCGACGCTGATCGCGGGATAGGCCGCATTGTCGACATGGCCGGTGACATGCTTGACCAAGGCCGGCACGCCTTGAACCGTGATCCGCTCGGTGCCGGTCAGCCGCCAGGTCACGGCGGGAATTACGGCGGGATATTTGCCGTAAATATTTTCGTCGAACACGGCTTTGATTTCGGCGCGGCGCTTTTGCCATTGCGCCGCCGTGCGGACCGGCGTTCCGTCCTTCAAGACAAGCAGCGGCGGCAGGTTGGGATAGGGATTGGCGCTTGTCTCATCGTAGTTGGCATTGCCGGGCTTGCCGATGTCATAGGCCGTGGCGGGCGGCTGCAATTCGGCGATGCCCAGCAGCTTCATCTCCCGCGTCCGCTCGGTCGCGGAAGCCGCGGCGATGGCGGCGCGCTCCTCCGGTGTCGGCAAGGTCTGTGCCGCCGCAACGGTCGCCAGGATCAGCATGCCCGGCAGCAGGGTCGCGACTATCTTGGCATGCATCGGCCTCTCCCGGCTTGCGATGGGCCCGAATTAGAAGCCCAAATCCGGATTTTGGAAATCCTTGTTCGAAGCTTCTTTTTTGCCGAACCCCCGCGGTGATAGCTTTGAGGTGATATGGGAGACATCGCGATGCAAATGGAAAGACCCAAGCGCAGGACGGTGCTGGCCACAGGCTCGGCTGCCATCCTGGCGGCCTCTGCGCCGGCCATCGGCCAAGGCCGGGGGCTGACAGCGGCAGACGTGTTGGCGCGGATGCGGGCCAATATCGGCACCGAATGGCGCGAAGGCGGGGTCGACCGGTTCATCCAGGGCTCCGCCGAGATGCCAGTGCATGGTATCGGCACCACCATGATGGCGACGTTCGATGCGCTGAAAGCGGCCGTGGCGCAGAAGTTGAATCTGATCATCACCCATGAGCCGACTTATTGGTCTCACCAGGACAGCCTGGACCAGCTGCAGGATGACCCGCTCTACCGGCGGAAACTGGCCTATGCCCGGGCGCACGGCTTGATCGTCTATCACTTTCACGACCATTGGCATGCCAAGCGGCCGATCGACGGCATCAATGACGGCATGGCCCGCAAGATGGGTTGGACGGGATATCGCGATGCCGCCAACGGCCGCCAATACAATATTCCCGCTACCACGCTTTCGGGGCTGATGCGCGCCTTTCAGGTCCGTTTGAAAAACCGCACCTTGCGCGCGGTGGGCGATCCCGCGCTTGCGGTGAGCAAGGTTGTTGCCAGTTGGGGCAATTGCAGCAGTTTCCCCGGCATTCCTTTGCTGGACAGCGAAGCCGATGTCCTGGTGATCGGCGAAGCGCAGGATTGGGACTTGGTGGCCTACGCGCAAGACCTGGCCGCCGCCGGGCGCAAGAAAGGCTTGATCGTTTTGGGTCATGTCCTGTCCGAGCAATGGGGCATGGAGGCGTGCGCCGAATGGCTCAGGCCCCTGGTCAAGGAAGTGCCGGTGCGTTTCCTGCCGTTGATCGAGCCTTATTGGAATCCCGCCAAGCCTGTTTTCGAAATCGACACCAGGATCTGAGCCATGGCGGAAGCACCCCTGACGGCGCTGCAACTTCTAACGCGCATCCTGGAGAAATCGGCGGCGCCGAACCGGCCGCAGACCATCGATCATGTGTCGGCGGGCGATCCGACGACCACCGTCACCGGCATCGCCACCATGGCGATCGCCAGCCTGGATTGCTTGAAGCGCGCCGCCGCGGCCGGGAGGAATTTGATTTTGACCTATGATCCGGCTTTCTGGTCCGGCAATGACAGCTTCGACCGGCTGGAGACCAACGGCCTGTTCCTGGAAAAGCGGGACTTCATCCGCGCCCACAATATGGTGTGCTTCAATTTGCACGACCATTGGCGCGACCGCATGCCCGATGGCGTCGCCGAGGGCATGGCGGCGGGCCTGGGTTGGGCGCAATACCGCAACGGCGCCAAAGGCGAGGTTTTTCAACTTCCTGCCACAACCCTGCTCGATCTCGCGCGCGGCCTTGAATCGCGCCTGAACGATCGGACCATCCGCGTGGTCGGAGACCCCAAGCTGGCGGTGCGCAATGTCGCCGCCATCTGGGGTACTGCGGCGCAAATGCCGGCGATCCAGCTTATGAACGCCCCCGTCGACGTCCTGGTGACCGGCTATGCCCGCGAATGGGAAGCCGTGGAATATGTGCAGGACATGATCTCAAGCGGGGAAAAGAAGGGCTTGATCCTTTTGGGGCAGGCCGCCTCTGTCGATCTCGGCATGAAATATTGTGCCGAATGGATTGCCGGCTTTATCGGGCAACTCCCGGTGGAGTTCATCCCCAGAAGTTCAGCTTTTTGGGGTACGACATAGTACGGTTCTAACAGTGGCCCGAGACTGCAAAATTATGTAACATCAACCTGTTAGCCCCCCAATGTCGGGCGCCCGCAAAAAAAATGGGCACAACTGCCCAATTCCAGGAACCTCCTGTCTTACCACGCGTTGGGGTAGCGGACTAAAGTTCCAAAAGTGGGCGCCGGTAAACATCGCTGGGACGTTTACCGGCCAAAATTGGGGGCAACTTGGCATCGCTGGAGGCGGCGGTACCTCTTACCCTAACGGGGGCACGAATATGAGGCATGAACAGAGAGAGTCTTCCGAGGCAACTGTCCGGGAGGCGATCCCGCCTGCACCCACGACGGCAAAGCCCAATGGCTATGCCGAGGCCCTGTCTCCCCACGCCGCCGAGGCACTGTCCCCACTCGCCATGGAAGAGCTGCTGGAAGCTCTGCAGGCGATGCAAGCCGGCGACTTTTCCGTCCGCCTGCCCGCCAGCCGGACCGGGATCGGCGGCAAGATCGCCGACACCTTCAATGAAATCGTCTCCACCAACCAGCGCATGGCCCAGCAGCTGGAGCGGGTGGGCGAGGTGGTCGGCAAGGAAGGCAAAACCCGGCAGCGCGTGCGCTTGGGCTCCAACAAGGGTGCCTGGGGCGAGATGGAAGCTTCGGTCAACACGCTGATCGACGACCTGTTATGGCCCACCGCCGAAGTTACACGGGCCATCGCCGCTGTGGCCAAGGGCGACCTGCTGCAAACCGTGAATCTGGATATCGACGGGCGGCCGCTGAAGGGCGAATTCCTGCGCTCCGCCACCATCGTCAACACCATGATCAAGCAGCTCAGCGTCTTTACGTCGGAAGTGACGCGCGTGGCGCGCGAAGTGGGCACCGAGGGCAAGCTGGGCGGCCAGGCCCAAGTGAGCGAAGTCACCGGCGTGTGGAAGGACTTGACCGAAAGCGTCAACTCCATGGCCTCCAACCTGACCGGCCAGGTGCGTTCGATCGCCGAAGTGACCATCGCGGTGGCCAATGGCGACCTTTCCAAAAAAATCACCGTCGACGTGCGCGGCGAAATCCTGCAGCTCAAGGAAGCCATCAACACTATGGTGGACCAGCTGCGCTCCTTCGCCTCGGAAGTGACGCGCGTGGCCCGCGAAGTGGGCACCGAAGGCAAATTGGGCGGCCAGGCGCTGGTGCCCGGCGTGGCCGGCACCTGGAAAGACTTGACCGACTCGGTGAACGCCATGTGCGGCAACCTCACCGACCAGGTGCGCAACATCGCCCAGGTGACCACCGCGGTGGCGCGCGGCGACCTGTCGCGCAAGATCACCGTCAGCGTGCAAGGCGAAATCCTCGAGCTCAAGGACACCATCAACACCATGGTGGACCAGCTCAACGCCTTTGCTTCGGAAGTGACGCGCGTGGCCCGCGAAGTCGGCACCGAAGGCAAGCTTGGCGGCCAGGCCCAGGTGCCGGGTGTGGCAGGCACCTGGAAGGACTTGACCGACAATGTGAACTTCATGGCCTCCAACCTGACCGCGCAGGTCCGCAACATCGCCGATGTCGCGACCGCCATTGCCAGCGGCGACCTCTCCAAGAAGATCACCGTCAATGTGTCGGGCGAAATTCTTCAGCTCAAAGAGACGCTCAATACCATGGTGGACCAGCTCAACGCCTTTGCGGGCGAGGTCACCCGTGTGGCGCGCGAAGTGGGCACCGAGGGACGATTGGGCGGCCAGGCCAACGTGCCGGGCGTTGCCGGCACCTGGAAGGATCTGACGGATAACGTGAACCTTCTTGCCGCCAACCTGACCACGCAGGTGCGCAATATCGCGGAAGTGTCCACGGCCATCGCCAATGGCGACTTGTCCAAGAAGATCACGGTCGACGTGAAGGGCGAAATTCTCAAGCTCAAGGAAACCATCAACACCACGGTGGACCAGCTCAACGCATTCGCCTCGGAAGTGACGCGTGTGGCCCGCGAAGTGGGCACCGAAGGCAAGTTGGGCGGCCAGGCGGTGGTGCGCGGCGTGGCCGGCACCTGGAACGACTTGACCGACTCCGTGAATTCCATGGCATCCAACCTGACCAACCAGGTGCGCAACATCGCCGAAGTGGCGACCGCCGTGGCGCAGGGCGACCTGTCCAAGAAAATCACCGTCAACGTCTCGGGCGAAATCCTGCAGCTGAAGGAAACCATCAACACGATGGTGGACCAGCTCAACTCCTTCGCCTCGGAAGTGACGCGCGTGGCGCGCGAAGTCGGCACCGACGGCAAGCTGGGCGGCCAGGCGGAAGTGCCCGGCGTGGCCGGCACCTGGAAGGACCTGACCGACTCGGTGAATTCCATGGCCGGCAATTTGACGGCCCAGGTCCGCAATATCGCCGAAGTGGCCACCGCCATCGCCGGCGGCGACCTCTCGCGCAAGATCACCGTCGACGTGCGCGGCGAAATCCTTCAGTTGAAGGAAACGCTCAACACCATGGTGGACCAGCTCAACCG
>Ga0105245_10005032_pt1 | contig 11623 bp, 9 predicted proteins | sample KBSM54metaG_FD_81523 | JGI IMG/M metagenome (GOLD analysis project Ga0105245, IMG submission 81523) | Miscanthus rhizosphere microbial communities from Kellogg Biological Station, Michigan, USA - KBS M5-4 metaG | ecosystem: Host-associated > Plants > Roots > Rhizosphere > Soil | place: Michigan...
GATTTTTTGGCCCTTGCCGCTCCTGCGCGGGCGAAGGTGCCTGCGTCACATCTAGATCTTTTCGGTCCAGAATTTGTGCCCGGTGCGGCGTATGAAGACATCTTCCAGCGCCGGCTTGCTGACAGAAATTGCGTCAATCTCGCCCGGAAATGCTTCCATCACATCAGTGATAAAGCGGTGGCCGTTTTCGCGCTCTAGTCGTACCTGTCCATCCAGCACTTGAGGATGAAGGCGGAAGCGGATGCGAATTTTTTCCGCAAGAGCATCGGCATCCGCAGTGTCGAGCAAAATCACGTCACCGCCAATTTCCTGCTTCAACGTGGCCGGCGTCCCTAGTGCCACCAGCTTGCCTTCATTCAGAATCGCTAGCCGGTCGCAGCGTTCGGCCTCTTCCATCAGGTGCGTAGTCACAATCACCGAAACCCGCTCTTCGTCGCGCAGGCTCTTCAAATACTGCCAGACATCGCGGCGGGCCCCCGGATCGAGGCCCGTGGTCGGCTCGTCGAGCAATAGGATTGACGGATGATGCAGCAGGCCCTTCGCCAGTTCAAGGCGGCGTTGCATCCCGCCGGAAAACAATTCGGCCTTTTCGGTAGCGCGATCGGAGAGGCCCACTCTGGATAGCATCTCGGTGATGCGAGCCGTAAGCGCCGCGCCGCGCAAGCCATAAAGATGGCCTTGATGGCGAAGGTTCTCAGCAGCAGTAAGCTTCACGTCGATGCTTTGCGCCTGAAAAACTACGCCGATCTGACGGCGCAAGGCGTTAGCATCCTTGGCGACGTCGTGTCCGAGGATCGAGGCCCGGCCCGCCGTCGGAACCATCAGGGTAGAAAGGATCCGAAACAGCGTGGTCTTACCGCTGCCATTGGGGCCAAGCAAGCCGAACAGCTCCGCCGCCTGAACATCGAAAGACACGCCATTGAGCGCCGTGCGCTGATCGTAGCGGTGAACTAGCCCTTGAACGGAAATCACGCCGGTATGGCTGGGTGAGGGCGGCTCTGATCCGACTATATCTATCGTGGAGGAGTTGGAAGCCACAGGTCATTCTAACGCAGGTGGGTGGAGTTTAGAGGATTGAGGACAACCAGGTGGGGGCTGTCCAAAGGCATTGTGGGAAATCTCTATGCCGCCACCGGATCTTCCCCGCCACTCGCCACCCGCTCCTCAAAAGCCACCGGCACATGCCGCCAAACCTGAATCGCGAGCACGACGGCGGTTGCCAGGATCAGAGCTCCCATGGCGACGTGGGCGACGGTGGATATCACCATGGGCAATTCCGGCTGAACCGCGTCTTTGCCCCAGGCGACCCGGGTGAGGAATGCCAGGAAGCCGAGGCACAGCTGGGCTATAAGCAGGGAAAGCAGCGTGATGGCGGGTCGCCTAACATCATCGATTTTGGTGTACTGCGACAACGCGCGTATAGCCGTCCAGGAGAGCACGAAGGCCACCACAATCGCATTAGCCACGTGCGGCCACCAACCGAGGCCGTGGTGGCGAAACATCGCGCCCAGAATTAACTGCACATAAAGAATGAAGATTGACAGCAGCGTCAGCGTCTGCAGGCTGGGACGGCGCATGTCGAGCTCGACTCGCGGAACTTCCTCTACCCATTGACGCCCAGTGAAGAGCGCGATGCAGACGGCGATGCAGAAGAACGTCTGCGCGACAGCGGCGTGCGCAGTCGAAATCGAGGGAGGTAGAAAAAACAGCACAGTGAGGCCGCCCAGCACTCCCTGAGCAATCAAGGTTCCGAGAGCGCCAATGCCGAGATACTTCATCCAGCGGCGGCGGTCGGCGCGCCAGGTCCAGATGGCAATCACAATCGTCAACAGGCCGATGAACTCAGCGATCATGCGATGCGTGTGTTCGAAGCGCACGCCGCCGACCATGCGAGGAATCTTATAGAAGGATCCGAACGAGGTCGGCCAGTCGGGGACGGAGAGCCCGGCGTCGTTGCTGGTAACCAGCGCGCCGGCGATGATCAGGAGGAAGGTAGCACACGCCACACACACAGCAAACCCGTGCAGGGCGCGGTTGTACGGGGTAGAAATGGACTTCAGGGCCGGTGCTCCTTAAGCGCAATGTGGCGCCTTGACGCCGCGGGGACGGGTCGAAGACCCGTCCCTACACAGGCTCAATAGCTATTGTACTTTGAAGCTGGCGTCCACTGTTTTGCTGTCTTTCGGCGCCAGAGTGACTTTTTGCTCGGTGGTTCCTAGCTTCTCCTGGACAAAAGCGAGAGTGTAGTCTCCCGGCGGCAAGCCCTTGATTTCATACTTGCCATCTTCGCCGGTCACAGCAAAGAACGGGCTCTTTACCACGTTGACATACATCTTCATCCAGGGATGCTGGTTGCACTTCACGGGTAGAAGAATTTCTTCGCGGGCGAAGGTCTTCTCAATCGGAGCGGCCTTGGGCGGCTGCGATTCGTTCCACTCGCGGTTGTCTTTCGGCGTGGGGTGAATGTTGTGAGTGGTGGGGTCGTCGTTCTTAATCTCGACATTCTGTCCGGTCATGACGCCCAGGACGTGCGGGTGGTAACGGCAGCCTTCCTGGTTGATGACTACAGAATCCTTGGGAACATCGAACGTGCGATCGCCCAGGCCTTCTTTCACGTAGACGAAAACGTTGGCAAGTTTGCCGCCATCGGCAACTATATTCTCGGACTGGTTCGTGCCCTTGCAGGCCGCGTCCTGGCTCATGTCAATTTTGGCCGGCTTCGGGGCCGTGCCTTCCAGCTTTACACTGCCGCTTACGCTGGCTGCGGTTGCGGGGTCGATTGGCGCTGAGGCTGGCGCCGGCTTGGCTTCTGAGGTGGGAGAGGAGGTCTGCTCTTCGTTGGTGTTTTCTTTCTTGCTACAGCCTGCGAGCATCCACAGACCAAGAATGCAGAGGCTGAACATTGCTAACCAAGTCTTCATCCGGTTCATGATTTCGACCTTTCGTATTGGTTAAGAGTGATCTAAAAACCCTTTTTTACCCGGCAAACATTTTAGCGCGAACCGCGGCCGCCTGCGGCAATTCCCTGCCCCGCCTGCGCCTGGTGTTGCTTAGCCGGAGTCTTCATTGCGGCGCTGCTTCGTCCCATGGCTGCCGAAACCCGACGCTGCTCTTCCGGCGTGAGCTGCATGATGTAGTCGATCAGCAACTTGCTGTGGTCCTGGTCGTAGCCCTGGAACGACGGCGGCGTCGGTCCAGAAAATACCCAGTGATCGTTCTCCCGCCGGAATAGTCCCGACGGCATCGACGTCCCGGGACTGATTGCCTGGGGGTCAATAATCCAGCGTTCTGCCCAGTCCGGCTTTAGACGCTCTTTAGCCAGCAGGAAGTTGGGTGCGGTAGCGTTTTTATCGTGGTTCGCGTCCCCGGTGGCGTGACACTTCAGGCATGGTGCGGCAGTACTCGAGAACAGGCTTCGCGCCATGTCGTTCTCTTTGGAGGTCAGTGTCGGCACCGGCTCCGGAATATAAGGCAGCGGCTGTTGCGACAATGCCTCAAAGAACCGCACCAGCTTGCGCAGTTCGTTCTCCGAGAAGGAGAAGGTGGGCATGCGGACCTTCAAATAAGGCCGCACACCATTGCGGTTGGTGTCGCTGGTGCTCAGCGACGGGTTGGAGAGGAAGCGGCGCAACCATTCCGGATCGACCCGAGCACCCTCGGTCAAGAGTTTAGGCGGCAATTGTTCCTGGGCATCCTGGTATTGCTGCATCCCCATCAGAATGGTACGTTGTCCGGGAATGAACTGGTGGCAGCCCATGCAGTTGTACTTCTTAACCACCCACCAGCCTTCCTGAATATCGCGGCGGGTATCCGGCGGATTGTATTTGTAGGCGGCAGGCAACGAGGTTTCCTCGCTGCCAAGTAGGAACGTGGTCAGCGCCTGAATCTGTTCTTTGTTCAGGTGCAGGTTAGGCATGCGCAGCTTTTCTTCTTCCGCCTTTACCTTGCCGGCGTCGAAAACGTTTGGCTCGGCCAACTTGTGTTCAAAGAATCCCTTATGGTCGTACCAGGCTGTTTTCGCCGGACCTTCGGGCAGACGAGCCAGATCCTCGGGATCTTTAATCGGCTCAGCGCCTTTGCCACCGCGCTGCGCGATCTCCGTGAACAGCGCAAAATCGAGGCGCTCGATCGGCTTGCTGCCTTCGACCGTCAGGTCGGTGCCGATGCGGCCCTCGGTCTCGAAGCCGGAGATCTCATGGCATCCTGCGCAACCGAAGTGACGCACCCACTTCTCGCCTTCGGCCTTTAACTTCGAATCTTCCATGTACGAAGCGTCGGCATACGCGGATGGATCCTGCTTTTTCTGGCTGATCAAGTAAGAGGCGATGTCCTGCGCGTCTTCGGGACTCAAGCGCAGGCTAGGCATCACCGTCATGTTCTGCACTTGCAATTCGTGACCGTCGTTGGGGCACTGGCTGTGCTGCAGGTCAAATTGGTAAGGCAGGCCCTTCTTGGCGTAGTCCTCCGGGCCAATATCCTTTTTCTCAAGCGGACAGTAAGGCCGCGTGCGCTCACGGGCATTGTGTACCCAGCGCACGAGGTAGTCGTAGTTGTCTTTCTCTCCAACGCGCGTAAGGTTCGCCGCAAAGGTGCCGCCAAGGGTCTGGCTGCCTTCTCCGATGGAATGACAAGCCAGGCAGCCGCGAGTCTCGAACAGCTCTTTGCCGTGGTCGGCATTCCCTGGATTGCGTTTGGGCAAAGCATCGGTAAATGCCGTCTGCCAGATGTAGGCTGAGATCGACCGAATCTGCTCGTCGTTGAGACGGAAGTTCGGCATCTTGGTCGTCGGACGAAAATCGCTGGGCTTCTTCAGCCATACCGGAATCCAGTTGCGATTGAGCTTCAGCCGGACATCTTTCAGGTTCGGTCCGACCTTCTTCATATCTTCCATCAGGCTGTGGGCCTGGTAGTCGAGTTGCTTGATGCGTCCGTCGAGCTTGCTGTTCTCTACTTTCAGGGCGACCGCTTTTTCGTTCAGGCGATTAGCTTCTTCATTGTTGGAAGCGCTGTCGGCCTGCTTCATCAAGTAGGCGGTCTGCTTGAAGTTATCCTTCTTCTGCGTGTCGAACTGCTTGATCTGCTGGCTGACTGAGTTCATGTCTTCCGGCTCGCGGTCATAGCCTTCGTAGCGGTGACAGCCCATGCAGCCACGCTGCCGGAACAGATCTTTGCCCTCGTTGATAACCTGCCATTGCACGTCACCACTGGCCAAAACCATGTCGGCGGAGTGGCAAGTCTGGCATCCGGCTTCCACATTCTGTTTCGGAAATAGCGGCCACAGCCAGTGTTCGTAGTTGCCGTGGGCCTTGTCCAGGCTGGTGGTGGCGCGGCCGTTGCCCTGGTGGCAGGTGGAGCAGCCAAACTTCTCGGGATCGTGAAGCTTCAGTAGTTCAGGCTCGGGATGGCTGGTAAAGGCGCGGGAATACTCGTCGGACTTCTTGCCCTTCACCCGCATGGCGGCTTCGCTGATCCGCACCGGCTCGCGCGCGCCCATGTGACAGGATTCGCAGCGGTCGACAATGTTGGCTTCCGGAATATTGATCTGCACAATCGCAGGATCGAGTTCAGAGGTCTTTTTGCGCAGACCTTCAATCTGCTCCGGCTTCAGATCCACCATGTGGTCGGTGAGATAAGCGCTCAGGGCAGTGCTGGCATCGCTGGCCGGCTTCAGTACGTCCCCTAACTCGGCACTGAGCTTGCTACGTTCAGCCTTGAGGTCGTTGTATCTGCCTTCTAGCTGGTGGAAGTCGAGCTTTTCTTTGTGCCTGTCAGGAAATTCAACCATGGCTTGCCGGGCTTTGTAGTCGTCAATCTTTTTCTGCTTGCTCTTCTTACCCGAAGCGCTGGTATCGGTTTCCAGCTGATAAGTTAGCGCGTTGACGTAGGCGCGGCGGTCGGTAAAAACATTCTGCACCGACAGAATCTGCGCGCTGAGGTTGGTAATCTGTTTCTGAATTTCTTCCCGGCGAGGGCGGGAGACTGCTTCAGCATCCTTTGCCGCCTGCGCGAGCTTTTGGTACTCAGGACTCTGCTCAATTTCCTTTTCGGATTGAGCCGAACTTGACTTCGTAGTCTTGAGGAAAGCGCCGTAGCGGTCCTTCCACTCCTGCTGGAAGGCCTTCCACGGACGCTGCCCCACACCCTCGTCCCACAGCGCCCAGAACAGGGTCGCCATCAACAGGATCATCGAGACGACGTAGTACGTCGCATAAGACTTCGTAACTACGGGGTCTTGATCGGGGATTGGTTGTTCTGGCACCGAATCCTCCTAGGAGTCGTTGGTCGTTCTCTGCAAGTCGTTGGTCATTCGTCGTTGGTAAATTCTTAACCGTGAGGTCTTTGGCCAACGACCAAAGACCAACGGCCGACGACGCCGTCAAACATTGAACCAGGGCGTAATCCACACGTATTTAATGTTGAATGCAAGCCGCAACATCATCTTCAGCGGTAGCGCGATCATGGTGAGCATGAAGATCATCATGGTCGAGTACTGCAGCAAGCTCATGCGCTGGTAGTCTTTTGGATTGTAGCGACGGAATAGCGCATGCACCACAAACCCGCCCAGCAGGTAGTAGCCTCCGACGATAACCGCGCCGAAAATAATCTTCCCGAGGTTGGAGGCAATTCCAAAAATGTCCGGTAAGTCGATGTTGACTTCATAGATCAGCCGGTTGTGGTCCCAGGTCTGGCCCGGCCAGAACCACTGCCAGCCAGGGCCACGGATGAAAGTCCCAATAATGATCATCGCGACCCACAGGATGATGAACCCGAACAGAAATGTTCCGATGGAAAACTTGCGCTGCTTCCAAGTGTAATAGCCGCTGCCCAGCGGGTTGGTGTCGATGTATGGGATCACCATCAGGCCGACGATGATCAGCGTCGGCATCACCACGCCGGCAATCCATGGATCGAAGTAGACGAGCATCTCCTGTAGCCCGAGGAAATACCACGGCGCCTTCGCTGGATTCATGGTCAGGTTGGGATTGGCCGGCTCTTCCATGGGAGCATTCAGCGTGATCGACCAGACCATCAGCACGATAGTGACGATAATTGCGGCCAGGAATTCAATGCGCAGCAGAAACGGCCAAACGTGAATTTCTTTTTGCCAGCCGGGCCGGAACGGCCAGGTCTTGCGGTGATGGGTCTTAGCCATCGCGGGATTGGCTTCGAGCTCGCCGATCAGCTCGTCATTGGCCTTCGCCTGTTTCCATGCCAGGTAGCAGTAGAAAGCGAGCAGCGGAATCAGCCCGACGATAGGGACGTTGTCAGGGGTGGACGCGATATCCCAAAGTTGTCGCCAATCCATAAGTGCTCCGAGGTCTTAGCAGCTGTCTGCCATTGATGCTGGCCGTTGGTCGTTCGTCTTGTTCTGAGGCCAACGAACAAGGGCCAACGACGGTGGTTCTACTCCACTTTCTTGCGCGGCTTATCCGCTTCCTCGGCGAGCATCACCGGCGCAGGGCCCGAGATGCCGCCATCTTTCCGTACTCGCCAGAAATGAACAATCATGAAAATTGACGCCACAATCGGGATACCGATGCAGTGCCAGATGTAAGACCGCAACAATGCATTGGCGTCGACGATCGATCCGCCAAGCAGTCCGAAGCGCACGTCGTTGTATGGCGTCATGCCGAGCATCTTGCCGAATGGGCCTTCATGGCCCAGCAGGGGGGTCGCACGGGCCATATTCGTGCCCACCGTTACCGCCCAGAATCCAAGCTGATCGTCTGGCAGCAGATATCCGGTAAACGAAAGCAGCAGCGTCAAGACAAGTAGGATCACGCCGACGTTCCAGTTAAATTCGCGCGGCTTTTTGTACGAGCCCGTGAGGAACACCCGGAACATGTGCAGCCAGACTGCGATCACCATCAGGTGGGCTGCCCATCGATGCATGTTGCGGAGAATTTTTCCGAAAGGCACGTCGTGCTCGAGATAGAGTACATCGCGAAACGCCTGCACTTTGCTGGGATGGTAATAGAACATCAGCAGCACACCGGTGAAGGTCAGTACCATGAAAAGGTAGAAAGTGATTCCGCCCATGCCCCAGGTGTAGCTGTAGCGGACCGCGTCGCGATTGATCTTGGCCGGATGGAGGTGCAGAAAAACGTTGGATAGCACGCCCAGCGCGCGATTGCGCGGCGTATCGTCGTGCTTATGGCGGAAGATAGAGGTGTAGACCTGGGTCTTGGTCGGATCTTTCAGGCCTTCGATCTGTTCTTTAGCCTTCGCCGGCAGATCGGTCTTAAGTGACTGGACGTCTTCCTTGATGCCAGCCTTTACCTTGACCAGCAGGCTTGCCTGGTTCCCGTTCTTGCCGTTCTTGTTCTCGTCAGCCATTTGCTCCTCGATGCCGCTCGGGCGATGCAACTATCGGAAAACGATTTTGGGTGGAGCTGTGCTCAACGAAGCCCCAATCCATTGCTCCACGAACGCAGACTTCAAACCCTACGTCCTCAAATACGAACCGTCGTCATTGAACTGGCTCGGTTGGCCTTTGGGCCACTGATACAGCTTGGAAACATCGACCAGAATCTGCCCGTCGGGTGAAAGTTCGACCTTAGCGCGGTCCATGGGGCGCGGTGCCGGACCTTCAAAGTTCACGCCTTCGCTGTCGTATCCCGATCCGTGGCACGGACACTTGAATTTGTTTTCGCTCGGCTTCCAGTCGGGGGTGCAGCCCAGGTGGGTACAACGAGCGTAGATCACGAAAATGCGGTCCGGGGTGCGGTCCACCCAGATGCGGTATTTCTGCTGCCATTTAGTGTCGACGCCGAGACCGTAATCTTCGGGATAGCCGATCTTGAAGCTGGTGGCCGGCTCGAACAACGTTCGCGGCAGGAAGAAGCGAAAAAATGCCAGGAACCAGGCCGTCAGGAATGCCCCAACCGCCGCCCAGACAAAACGGCGCCGCTGCTGATTCGCGGGATTGTCATCGGGTCCAGTGGCAGCCACTCCGCCGGCTTTGGCAGCCTTCGATGTTCCAACGGCCGGAGTTCCAACATAGCTGGTCGAAACTCCGCTGCGAGCAACGGAGGTTCCCTGTGACACAGCCACTGCCGGAGCGGCTGGTCGAGGTGCGGCGGCAACTGGCGCGGCCGTGGCCGCGACCGGCGCGGGAGCGGGCGCAGCCGGCGCTGAGGTGTAGGGCTCCCCCAGTAAGGCGCTGGCTTCGGCGTCATTTAGAATCGGCAGGTTGTTGCGCTTGCGCCGGGCGTTTTCGGCAGCAATGGAGGATTTGCTCCACTTCTTCCCAGCCTCAACCATCTTCTGAACGTCGGGGCTAATGGTTGTGCTGGCGGGAGCGGCCGGTGCGGCAGACGGAGCGGTAGCAGCAACTGCTGCCGGTGCGCTAGTAGAAGCTGCAGCCGGAGGCGGTGTTCCACCCTCCTGCTCCCACCACATGGGCTGGCCGGCTTTCAGGGCTTCGATGTCCGCGTCAGTAAGCAGCGGCAGGTTAGACCGCTTGCGATAAGCCTGTTCGGCAGCGATTACAGAGGGATTAAGTGCATTGCGCGGCCAAGCGGGAAGACGGCCTCGGACGCCTTTGGCCGGGTTATTCTCGTCTGCCATCCGTCCTGCTCCTTTAAAGTTGGAGTACGCTCAATCAGCAGCCACCAAATATTCCGCACTTCGTGGGTCCCGTTGTTCAGCGCCCATCGCGGACAGAACCAGGTCCGCAAGGGCAGCGATAAAAGTTGGTGAGTCATTTAAGCCAGCAGTCATCTCGAACCGATTGATGCCAAGTGCTGCAGCTTCTTCCCTCGCCTCGTGGTCGATCTCCCCCAGGGTTTCGACGTGATCAGAGACAAACGCGATGGGCACAACACAAACTTCCTCGATACGTTCAGCCGCCAGGTCGCGCAACGTGGTGTGAAGCGACGGCCGCAACCACTTGCTGGCCCCTACTTTACTCTGATAGCAGAGGCGATGCCGATTCCGCCATCCGCCGCGCTCCATCACCAGGCGTACCGTTTCCTCGATTTGACGCTGATAAGGGTCTCCTTTTTCGATAATTGAGACCGGAACGCTGTGGGCACTGAAAACCAACTCGGGCTGTTCAGGATGCGGAAAGCGGGCCAATCCTTCTTCAATCTTCTCGACCAGCGATTCCAGATAAATATCGTGCCGATAGAAAGCATCAATGGTATGAACCGGAATCCCGCCGTCAAAATGTTTCCGCCATTCGTTCAGGCTACTGCCCGTCGTAGTCGAGGAATATTGCGGATAAAGCGGAAGCAGCACGACTTGGTCACAATCCGCCGCGCGAAGCTGTTCAACTGCCTCAGCGGTAAAAGGATGCCAATAGCGCATGGCGACAAAGCAATGGGCGCCAACCCCGAACGTCCTCAAGGACGACTGCAACGCCCGCGCTTGCAGTTCCGTAAAGCGTCGAATAGGTGATCCTCCGCCGATAACCGAATAATGATGCCGGACTTTGCTGGCGCGGGTGGTTGAGATCAATTTTGCCAGTGGACGGCGGCCAATGCGGGCGAAGGGAAAATCTATTATGTCGGGGTCGCAGAACAGGTTAAATAGAAACGGCTCAATGGCTTCCAGCGTGTCGGGGCCGCCGAGCTGAAACAAAATTACTCCTACACGCCGTGTTGTCTTCGCCATCCCCGCGGGTTCCTTAAAGCGAACGAATGTTACTGAACATTGCGGCGAGAGTCAACGAGGAGAACGCTTTTTCTGGAGGTTAGCGCGTACCTGAGGAAGAAAACCGGGAGAAAAAATGGCGAATGCGGTCATGGTCAAGCAACCGAGGAACAGCTAGGACGCGATGGATTTGAACAGGTTTGAAAGTTTGGTGATCTCCCCAGCACTCGCATCGCCGATGACGAAATAGCGGAGGCCGCCCTGCTCCCAGGTTTCCAAATTGAAGGATAGTTTCTTTTTTGCGCCGGAGTTATCGTCGAAATCTCCCCGCAATGCCCCCTGCTGAAATATGAAGACGGAAATTCTATGCTTCCCTACCTCATAAATCAGGTGTGCACCCGGAACTTGATCAAGGTACGTCATGCGGGCCCCAAGCAATGAAAATTCGGTGTTCTGCAGTTCTGGTAAATCAAAAGCGAATGGGATCTTTCCTTGAAACCAGGGCTTCACCGTGTGCCGGTCGGTGGAAATTACATCCACCGGCGCTGAACTGGCCAGCGTCGCCACGTGAAGATCTGCTACTTCGCTGTAAGACTGCTCCGCGCGACCGCGGGCACCGTTACGGTTGTTTGCGGCGAATCCGATGACCAGCAGCGTGGCAACGACCGCCGATGCCAGCACCCATGCGAATCCGAAGTTGCGTTTCCTCGGTTTTGCCTCGATGCTCTTTTGCATGCGTTTACGAAATTCAGCACTGGGAGTGAACCGTTTGCCGGCCGCCTGAACGCTGCGCTTCATCTGGACCCGTGCCAGCGCATCGGCGGCACAGGTGGGGCAGCCGCGCACATGTTCGGCGAAGGGGCGCATCTCCTCTGCCGGAAGCTCACCGTCGAGGTAGGTGTCGAGTTTTGCCTTCCAGGAGTCGCATCCCATGGTTTATTTCGCCTTGACGGCGGATGAATGTTGCCGCGATCCCCGCAAGCTTTCGCGCAATCTTTTTCTGGCCCTGGACATGCGTGACATCACC
>Ga0105245_10005033_pt1 | contig 11621 bp, 7 predicted proteins | sample KBSM54metaG_FD_81523 | JGI IMG/M metagenome (GOLD analysis project Ga0105245, IMG submission 81523) | Miscanthus rhizosphere microbial communities from Kellogg Biological Station, Michigan, USA - KBS M5-4 metaG | ecosystem: Host-associated > Plants > Roots > Rhizosphere > Soil | place: Michigan...
CGGGGCTGAGCAAAGTTCAGTTCCAAATGAAGATCATCGACGCGGAGGGGCGAGCCAGTGGCGCGCTGCTTCCGCAATTTCACTCCGTCCCCAGCCCGGAAGATGTCCTCTCCTGGGCGTCGACTGCAGGCGCGTACCCCACTCCGCCCGGTTCCGCAAACGCGTACGCGCGTTCTTTTTTGGAACAGATCTTTCCACTCGAGGGCAAAGACGAAGCGGCGGATTCCTATCCGCTGGCCGCCGCGCCGTTCTTGGGTGACGTGGTCACGGTTGCGAAACCGCTGGTCTCGTATCGCATTCACGGTCGCAACCAAGGAGCCGTCGGCGCGCTCGATCCCGCGCGCTTCGCCGCCGAGATCGCCCGTGCCGAAGCGCGCTTTCAGTACGGCAAATCCATAGCCGACTCGGTCGGCATCTCGGTGCCAGAAGCGGTCTTGGCGCGCAGCTTGACGTTCCTTCCGTATCGCCTCGCGTCGCTGAAATTACGGCCGCAATCACACCCGATCACGGGCGATTCTCGCGCCAAGATCTTGCGCGACATGGTGCTCGCTTGCTTCGTTCCGCAAGGCGTTCCCGCCGTGTCGCGCGCGGCGCTCGTGGCGTGGGCTTTGTCCGTCGCGCTCGTGCCTGCGCCACTTGGTGATCAATTCGTGCTCTGGCGTTTCGCATCTGCCGCCCGACCCGAAACATTGAAGCGCGCACTGCGCTTGCTACGCGTCGTGAAGCGACACGAAGCGCCGCAATGAATCGACGGTGCGCATCGCATCATGATCATTCACACGCGAGCGAAGCGCGCGGAGCGGCAGCCGCGGCTCGCGACAATTCGCCACAGTGAGGTTTTTTGGCACTGGCTCGATAGCCAATCACGCGAACACCCTCACGGGTAAAGTCAGAACGCATTCGCCTTCGTCGAAAGAACGCGCTACTTTCCCCCGCGCGAATCAGACGATCGCAGCCACTCTCGCACACGCCGCACTGGCCGACTGATTGCATAACGATGCTCTGCAATGAGCGTCATGTTCTCGAAACAAATTGGCATTCAGGATCGCGCTACTCAGGCACAACTAGTGTTCAGCCAGCACGCCAATGGCTTCCTTTGGTGTGGAATTGCCATTGACTGAATGACCACCTCGAGCACCGACGAAATTCAGCATCTTTTAGACTTGAATTGGATCGCCTATGAACAACGTTGACGTGAAGGGCAGTGTCGCTCGGCCAGGAGCACGCGCGCCCCATTCGCCTACGCCACGCTCGGACGCATTGGATGTACTTCAGCTGCTCGCCACCGTGCGCCAGCGCTATCGCTTCGTGCTGGGCGTCGCGCTGACCACGTTTGCACTCGTGATGGCGGTCACCCTCGCCTCGCGCATGAAGTTTCGTTCCGTGGGTCGCCTTTACCTAGGCGAACTCGAAGAGAGCAGCGCCGCCAACGCCGCGCGCAACAGCGAGATCGCGCTCTCTGCCACCAACCAGGGCGTGATTGGCAGCGAAGTCGAAATCATTCAGAGTCGTTCTCTCGTTTCGCACGCCATCGTCGAATCTGGGTTGAACGCGTCGATCGTCGCCGTCGGGCGTGATACCCCGCGCTACGGCGCCTGGCTCCTATCACGACGGAACCCCGCATTGCTGGACCGCGCGGCCGGCGAAATCCGAGCCACGGACAGCGCGCTCACGGACCCCTACGCCAAAGAACGCAGCTACCAAATCCGCTTCAAGACCGACGCGGACTACGACGTGTGGAGCGACGAGCAACGCCTTGGCAGCGGAAAACTGGGGGAGACGACGCAGGTCCCCGGCGCTCGCCTCACGCTCCTCGCCGCGAGTGAGGGCAGTGTCAAAGCGGGCGCCCGCTACGATGTCACGCTGCGCCCCCTGCAACAAATCACCGACGCCACCCTCGATGCGTTGACCGTCTCGGCGCCGAAGCCGTTGCCACCGGCCCAGCCCGTGAACGTGGTCACTCTCGAGTTCGTCGCGCAATCGCCGCGGATCGCCGCTCGCTTTCTGGATAGCTTGATGGCCGGCTACCTCAACGCGCGCCAATCCTGGAAAGCGGAGGATGCCACCGCCGCGGAAACGTTCGTCACCAATCAACTGACGAAGACGCGCGAAACGCTGGACGATCTCCAAAAGCGCCTCGCCGACTACCGCAGCAACAATCGCGTCGTCGTCATGGACAACGAAGCGAAGGCGATGATCGAGCAGATCGGCAAATACGAAGAGCAGCGCGTCGCCGCGCGCCTGGAAGTGGCCGCGCTCTCCGAACTGCAGCGCACGTTGAAGGCGCCCAATCCGCCCGTCACCGCTTTTTTGCTGGGCGAAGCCAACGACAGCGTGATCGAGCGCATGGCCTCTTCGCTCTCCGATGCCCGCCAAAAACTCACCGATCTGGAGACACGCTTCAACGAAGCGGCGCCCGAACTGAAGGGCCAGCGCGAGCAAGTGGATGCGCAGCTTCAGGCCATCCGTAACTACGTAGCCAGCCGCGCCTCACGCGCCCAAGAAAACTTGAACACGCTCGATGGCATCATCAAGCAGTTCGAAACGAAGCTGAACACGGTGCCCGGCGCGGAAGTCGGCCTCGCCCAACTCTCCCGTGAGTCGGACGTGTACGATCGCATGTACTCGTACCTGCTCGAGCGCCAACAGCAGACCGCCATCATCAAAGCCTCGACGCTCTCGAAGAACCGCATCCTGGATTCCCCCGAGGTCGCGGTCCGCGAAGATTCACCGAAGCTCCTGCTCCGCTTGGCAAGCCTGTTACTCGGGCTGTTGCTCGGGGTTTTCTGCGTGCTTTTGCGCAGTTTTCTGGCGAGTACGTTTCAAACCGAAGCCGACGTGCGCAGCATCGCCGCCGCTTCGCCGATCTTCGGCAAGCTGCCGCACCGCACGAGCCGCCGCGCTCGCAAGGCTGGGCCCGGGCCGCATCTCGACGTGCTGGAGGGCGACATGACCTCTCCGTTCGCCGAGGCGTTCCGCGTCCTGCGGACGAACCTGTACCGTTGGCAGGCGGACGCGAGCGGCAAGCTGCTCCTCATCACCTCACCCAACCCGGGCGACGGCAAGACCACCTGCACACTCGCCCTAGCGGCCATGCTGGCAGCCGACGGCAAACGCGTGCTCGTCGTGGACGCCGATTTCCGCAAGCCCAACCTGCCCCCCATCGGCGATCGCGAGGCGTGGGTTCCGGGGCTGCGCGAGGTCTCCCGCGGACAGAGCAACTGGGGCGACGGCGTATCGACCGTGCAATTGTCCGAAGCGCAATTTTACGTGCTTGCCTCGGGCGGCCAAGCCCCGGCTGAGCTGCTGTCCACCCCGCAAATGGCGGAATTTTTGCAGGATGCGCGCGCGCGCTGCGATTTCGTTTTGCTCGACGTGCCGAGCTTTCCGCAGGTTTCGGATGCGCTCGTGCTCTCGCTCTCGGTCGACGCAGTGCTCAGCGTGTTCCGTCTCGAGCACACGTCCAGAAAATTGGCGGCCGAGCACTTGGCCGGCCTTTCGTCGGCTGCGCGGGCTCACGCCATCGTGATCAATGACGCGGGCTTCGATCGAACGAGCACGAAGGCCGCACGCGGAAGCGAGCCCGTGGCGAAAGGCGGAGCATTTCGCGGGCGCCTCGTGTGGTGGCTCTCGGGCGTGATTCTCCTCGTCTGCGGCGCGGCGCTGTTCGGCTCGCGCAAACACTTGCCGTCGAACTTGCTGAGCGTCGTCGAGTTACGCCAGTAGCGCCCTGCATCCGGACGAAAGGACCCCACCGTGCAAGCCATCGCCCCTGCCGTTGACCCACCGCTGCCCGCACCCCGAGCGGCGGCGCAGAACGCCGCGCCCTTGCGCGTGCTCGTCGTCGTGCCCGCGCTGAACGAAGCCGCCCATATCGAAGCCGTCATCCTCGGCCTACTCGCCGATGATTCCCCGGAAATTGCGCAGAATATCGTGGTGGCAGACGGCGGCAGCAGCGACGGCACTCGCGACATCGTCGAGCGGCTCGCCGGTATCCACCCGAATGTCGAGCTTTTGCACAACCGCGCGCGCATCCAAAGTGCGGGCATCAATCTCGCAGTCCGTCGTTACGGGAGCGAGGCGGACGTGCTCGTCCGTTGTGACGCGCACGCCGAGTATCCGAAGGCCTTCTGCAGTCGACTCGTGAGCACGTTGCAGCGCACCGGCGCGCACTCGGTCGTCGTCCCGATGGACTCGCTGGGTGATGCGGGTTGGCAGCGTGCGATCGCCTGGGTGTCGAACTCACCGGTCGGCACTGGCGGTTCGGCTCACCGCGCGGGCCGTAAGAGCGGCTTCGTCGATCATGGCCACCATGCGGCGTTTCGTGTCGACTTCTTTCGAACCGTCGGCGGTTACGACGAAGCCTTCACGCACAACGAGGACGCCGAGCTCGACTGCCGGCAGCGCGCCCTGGGCGCGAAAATCTTTCTCGATGCCGAGATCCGCGTCGGCTATCGGCCGCGCCCGAGCCTTTCGAGCTTGTGGCGCCAATACTTCAAATATGGCGCCGGTCGCTCACGCACCGCGCGGCGTCATCCCGCGTCGCTGCGCTTGCGCCAATTGGCCGTTCCGGTGCACCTCGTGCTGTCTCTCACTTCCCTGGTTTTGCTGCCCGTTTCTTGGTTATTTTTGGGGTGGCCAGCCCTGTACGTCGCTGTCCTCACTGCGTTTGCACTCAAGCTTTCCCTGCGTCAGCGCTCGGTCGTGGGCTTGCTGAGCGCGCCGGCCGCCTTCACCATGCACACCGCTTGGGCTGCGGGGTTCTTCGCGGGCTTGCTCAGTCACCGCGAGCGCATTTGGCAGCGCGAGATGACCGTGCCGCTCGGCGCCATCGGAGAGGGCAACCCGTGAATCGTGCCTCGCGCCTCCGAGTGCTGCTGGTGGATCCGTCGTTGTTCACCGCACCGTACGATGCAGCGCTCACTCAAGGCCTGCTCGCCGCGGGTGTCGATCCGACCTGGGCCGTTCGTCCGACACGCGCCGGGGATCGCGAGGAGATCGGCGCCGATTACGTCCAGCCATTCTTCTATCGCCACGTCGACCGCCTCACCGCGCTCCCCGCAAAACTGCGCGCAGTCGCCAAAGGCGTGGCGCACGCTTGGGGCCTCGCCCGCCTCGTGCAGCGCGTCATCCAGCAGAGGCCGGACGTCGTCCATTTCCAATGGCTGGTCGTGCCCCCGCTGGATACGCTCGCCATCGCGCTCGTGCGCCGGTTTGCCCCCGTGGTGCTGACCGTCCACGATACGGTGCCTTTCAACGGCGAATATCTATCTTTCTTGCAGAACCTGGGCTTCGATCTGCCCATCAAATGCAGCGATCGCGTGGTGGTGCATACGCGCGCCGGGCGCGAAACGCTGATCCGACGGGGTGTACCGGCCGAAAAGATTGCGGTCATCGCGCACGGCCCGTTGCCGCTTCACGCGATGCCTTCCGCCGAAGCAGCCGCGCTCCGCACGGACGCTCGCTTCACGTTCGTAGTGTTCGGCGAAATCAAAGCCTACAAGGGGCTCGATGTACTGGTCGAAGCGCTCGGGCTGCTCTCGCCGCCGGTACGCGAGCAAGCCCGCGTGATCATCACCGGCCGTCCGCGCATGGACCTTTCCAGCCTCGAAGCGCGCATTGCCGAGCTCGGGCTATCGAGCGTGGTCGAGATCCGCGGTCAGCGCCAGACCGAACAACAAATGGCGGACCTGTTCGCCGTCACCGATAGCTTCCTCTTCCCGTATCGGCAGATCGACGCGAGCGGCGTGTACTTCCTGGTCAAATCGCTGGGCAAGTGGCTGATCGCGAGCCGCGTCGGTGCCTTCGCGGAAGATCTGCGCGCAGGCGAACAAGGCGAACTCGTGCCCCCGGGTGATGCGCCCGCGTTGGCATTGGCTTTGGCCCGCGCCGTCACCGATCGCCCGAAACCCGAGCGGATCGAGTCCGAATCCGCGTGGGCCAGCATCGGCGCGCGGACTCGCGAGTTGTATCAGGCGAGCCTCGCCAAGCGCGAACGAGAGCCACGCACCGCCGTGACATCGGCCATCACCTCGGGGGATCCGCCCGCATGATGGGGCGACAACTCCTCACCGAGGAGGCAGGCCGCAAACTCACGCGCGCGGCAATGCTCTCCTTGTTGATCTCCGCCACCATTCTGCAGCGTCTGGGGGTGGGCTCGGCCGATTTCACGGTGAGCCCGGCGCTCGTCACGGTCTATGCCGTGCTCGGCGTCGCGGCGCTTTCGGGCGTGCTCGTCATTTCGAGTTCGCGCCTGCTCTTGTATTGCGCCGCCGTCAGCGTCGCTCTAGCGAGTGCCTTGTTCAACGAGCACCGCGCTTCGTTCCCATCCCTGATGCTGCTGACGATGATGTACTTGCCGTTCGTCTTCATCCTCAAGCCTCACAGCCTCGCAGAGAGCGACGGCGAGTGGATGATCGACAAGTTTTCGGATCTGTCCTTGTTCTGCGCGTGGGTCGGAATTGCCCAGTTTTTCGCGCAATTCGTGATCCACGGCGCTTGGCTCTTCGATTACACGAAGGTCATCCCGTCCTTTCTGCACGGCGGCGGCACGTTCAACACGGTGATTCCGGTCGGCAGCTTCAACAAGGCCAACGGCTTCTTCTTCCGCGAGCCATCGGGCTTCTCGTTCTACATGGCGCTGGCACTCATCACCGAGAGCGTCTCGCGGCGGCGTGTGGGGCGGCTGGCTTGCTTTGCGCTCGGGCTGCTTCTCACCTACTCGGGCACCGGGATCTTGGTGCTGCTCATCGGCACCAGCTACCCGCTCGGCAAGAAAACAGTGTTGCGCCTGGGCACGGTGGCGCTCGTGGGCGGGCTCGTTTTCTTGCTGCTCGGTGATTACCTGAATCTGTCCTTCACGCTCGGTCGCCTGGGCGAGTTCAGCTCGGATAGCTCACGCAGCAGCGGCTACATTCGTTACATCGCGCCGGGGCGCCTGCTCTCCGAGTTGTTTTTCTCGGAGCCATGGTCGGCTTGGGTCGGCCATGGGCCGGGCACCATTTTTCGCACGATCCGCGAGTACGAGTTTCACGATCCCACCTGGGCCAAGCTGCTCTTCGAGTACGGCGCGCTCGGCTTCATCCTGTTCGTCGCGCTGTTTGCGGTCACCCTGCGCCGCCCCGCCATCCCCATGCAGATCCGCGCCGCCTTGTTTTGGGCCTGGCTCATCACGGGCGGTCACCTGCTCTCGCCCGAGCAAAACTACCTCACCTTGGCCGTCGTCGGCTTGCTGCCGCTCGCCGCGACTCTGTCGAAACCCGAGGACGACCTCACGGAAAGTAGCGAGCTTACATGTCCAGCCCTCTGATCAGCGTCGTCATCACCTGCTTCAACTACGAAAAGTACGTGGCCGGCGCGATCGAGTGCGTGCTCGGACAGAGCTACGCGAACCGGGAACTCATCGTCGTGAACGACGGCTCGAGTGACGGCTCGCTCGGCATCATCCAGCGCTATGCCGATCGCGTTCGCCTGATCGATCAAGCGAATCAAGGTTCGATCGCGGCGTACAACCATGGTTTCGCGGCTGCCACGGGCGAGATCGTGATTTTCCTCGATGCGGATGACTTACTCGAGCCGAATGCGTTGGAGCGAGTCGCCGCGGTGTGGCACCCCTCGTGCTCCAAAGTCCAATACGACCTGACGATCATCGATGGCGCGGGCAATGACCTCGGTCGAAAGTTCTGCCACTTCGACCCGGGTTACGACGCAGCGCGCGTGCAGGAGTCATTCGAGCGCACCGGCACCTATCGTTGGCCGGTCACCGTGGGCAACGCTTATTCACGCTGGTTTGCGGCCCAAATCTTCCCACTCGCTGTCGACCATGGGCCCGACGGCACGCTGAACACCGTCGCTCCCGTCTACGGCGACGTGCTCACGATCCCCGAGGCACTCGGTCGCTACCGCATTCACGGCGGCAACCTGTGGTCCAGCGGTGGCTCGGACATGTCGCGCCTCCCGTATCGCATCGAGCACCGACAGCGTGAGGTGGACCACATGAAGCAGCGCGCCCGAGAACGGAACGTGCGCATCCCCGAGGGCAATGTGCTCGATCACGAGCTTGCCTTCATCAACTATCGCCTGATGGCCAAAAAGCTCGGTCTCGAATACACGGGCCACGGGGAGGACGAACCGCATCGCCTGCTCGGCAAAGCCTGCTCGCTCCTGCTCGCCGAGAAGTATCCGTTGAAGCTCAGCGTGGCGCACGGTTTGTGGTTCAGCTTGCTGTGTGTTTCCCCGGCCGCCGCTGCTCGCGAGCTGATTCGCTTGCGGTTCCAGCGCCACACCGTCTTCGCCAAGTGGCGTCGCCGCGCAGCACCCTCCCCGCTCGGGGCCGGAACGCCGTCACCCACCCCCCAAACGGCAGGCCAATAGCCCCCCATGGACCAAGCCAAGACCGCGCGATCCGCGTTGTGGAGCCTCGTCGAAAACGGCGGATTATCCGTCATTTCGATGGCCTCGCTGATCATCTACACGCACCTGCTCTCGACGTCGGAGTTCGGCCTGTTCTCGATCGTTCTGGCGCTGATCGAGCTCTTGCAGGTCGTCGTCACGATGCTGTTTCACGACGCGCTCGTGCAGCGCGGCGAAGTGACGGATCTGCATTTCGATACCGCGTTCACGTTTAGCCTACTACTGAGTGTTGCGCTGTTCGTCGGGTGCTGTCTGTTCTCTCCGCTGTTCGCGTTGATGGTCAAGAATCCGGGCGCAGCGTTGGTGCTGTGCGCGATGGCGCTGTGCCTGCCGGCTGCTAGCTTCAGCGCGACGATCGTGGCTCGTCAGCGCCGCGAGCTTTCGTTTCGACCACTCGCGATCCGTTCGCTCGTCGGGCGTAGTGCAGGCGCACTCGGCGGCATCGCTCTGGTCGCGCTGGGGGCGGGCGTGTGGGGCTTGATCGCTCAGCAAGTGCTGATTCAACTCGTGGGCTCGCTCATCCTGTGGAAGACCTGCGATGTGCGGCCAAAGCTGCGCTTCGGTCGCCAGGAGTGCCGAGAGCTCTCGGCTTTCGGCGTGTACGCGGTCGGCGCGTTGTTCCTGAATTTCGGGGTCAAACGCCTGTTCACGGTGCTCACCGGGCTGTTTTTGGGGGTGACCTTCGCCGGCTACTTGAACCTGAGTTTTCGCGCAGTCGACGTTTTTTGGGCCATTGCCTCCACGGCCGTGACGCAGGTCGCGCTGCCCATGCTGTCGAGCTTGCAGTCGGATCTCTCGCGCGTGAAACGCACCTTCCAAGCGGCGACGGGCTTCGTGTGCACCGCTCTGTATGCGCTATTCGTCGGCATCGCGGTGACCTCGCCGGAAGTCGTGAGCGTGCTCTTCGGAACCAAGTGGCTGCCGAGCGCCCCCTACATCAGCGCGCTCGCGATGCTGGTGCTCTTGCAAGCCCCCCGGCTGATGGTCACGCCGATGCTCACTGCGCTCGGCCGCCCCCGAGATCTGCTGATCGGCAAAGCCGCGGAACTCTTGTTCGTGGTGGCTGCCATCTTCATTTCGCGCTCCCCCACGTTGGCGTGGGCGATCGGTATTTGGATCGCCCGCGAAGCCATCAGTTTGCCCATCATGAGCAAGTTGATGAAAAACGCGACGACGATGGGCTTCATCGATCAGTTCCGCGGCGTCGTGGTGCCCGCTATTTCCTCGCTGGTGATGGCGGCCGGTGTGCTCGCGCTGCGCCCGCACCTGCCCGCCGGACTCGTCCCCGTCGTGCGATTGGCGGTGCTCGCGGTGGTCGGGAGCGTTTGCTTCCTGGGTACGGCTGCGCTGCTCGATCGAGAACTCGTGAAAACCGTACTGCGCTTTGCCCGCGCGGCTTTTGGCGGAAAACGCTCGACCGAGGCCCTCTCGGTCGACGTTCGAACCGCACCGAGTGCCCTCAAATGAACCAGCGAATGCGCGTGCCCCTCTTGGATCTGGCGCGGCTCATCGCCGCGGCCGGCGTGATGATTTTTCACTTCGGCTTCCACGGCGGGGTCACGCACCGTTATCTCGATGCCTACCAACCATCACTCGGCGCTTGGTCACGCTACGGGTACTTGGGTGTCGACGTGTTCTTCGTCATCAGCGGCTTCGTCATCGCTTGGTCCGCGCGCGGCGCGAGCGCCGCAAGTTTCGCTTGGCGTCGTTGGCTGCGCGTCTACCCCACATTCTTGTTCTGCGTCGCGGTCACGAGCACGGTGATCGTGTTGGCGCGCGATCCGCACTTTCAAATCACGTGGCGGCAACTGCTCGCACACGTCATCGTCGACCCGCGGCGCTTCCGCTTGGAATTCATCGATGGCGCCTATTGGACGATCGTGTGCGAGCTACAGTTCTATGCCTTCGTAGCGCTCGGGCTCGCCGTGCCGCAGCTCAGAAAGCACGCCACGCATTGCATCTTGGCCTGGTTCGCGCTCACACTCTTGAACGAATACGTGCTGGATTTGCGCATGGTTCGCTATGCCTTCGTGACCCAGTGGTCCTGCTTTTTCATGCTCGGCATGGCGGTTTTTCGGCTCAAAACGCAGGGCCCAGCCTTCACCGTGGCTGCCTTCGCCGTGGCTGCCTTCGCCGTCGGTGTGCACCTGGAATTGCGGGATGCGGCGGTTCGCTTCCTGATCGCACCGGACTACTCGCCGTTCATCGTCGGGGCGGTGCTGGTCTCCTCCATCGCGCTCTTGATCTTCAGCATGCGCTTTCGCTTTGCGCAACGGACGGAGAAGGTCCTCCAGCGGTTGGGTTCGGTTTCCTACCCGCTGTACCTGCTGCACGGCACCATCGGCTACATCCTGATCAATCGCTTGGCTCCCGCTCTCGGCTTGCCGAGCGCGCTGCTCGTCGCTTCCGCGACCCTCGTCGCCCTTGCAAGCGGCGTGGCCTTCGTCGTCGAACCCCGGCTGAAGGCCTGGTGCAGCGATTTGAGACTCCGCTTGGCGCCCCGTCCGCAAGTCGAGCCCGCGCCACAAGTCGATCTCGCGTCGCGCTGATGAAAGGATGTCGTCGTGAGATCCTCGTCGCTGCTCGCTTGTCTCGTCGTCGCCGCGTGTCAGGTGGCGAGTAAATCCTCGGCCGGCGAAACGCGGAGCAAAGCCGAATTCACGACGGGCGAGGTGCGCCTGCCCGAGCGTAGCAAAGCGCCCCCGCCTACCATCCCGCCTGCTGCCTACGCCGTCGATCCGAGCGAATTGGCCGCATTTCCAGCCTCGGCGAGCGATTGGCCGAGCAGCCCCAAAGGCAGTGCCGCGTTGCTCGCGAATGACGCTCGCCCCGGCACGCAGCTGTTGAGCGTGACCGGAAGCGTCGCCAAAAAGCTCGCTCCCGGAAGCCTGATCGCGGGACGCTCCTATCGGTTGACGTTCGACGCGCAGCTCCTCGGCACGGGCGAGGCCAAAGTCGGCATCAAGTTCCGGGAAGCGAAGAACGCCACGATTCGTACCTTCGCCGAAGCCATCACGGCAGGGCCCATGAAGCACTACGAACTCGAGTTCACGGCCCCGACTTACGCGTCGGCCGCAGAGCTCGCCGTCGACGGCCGCGGTACCAGCTTGCAGTTGAGCGCACTCTCGCTGCGGATGCGCAGCGCGTTGCCTCGCACCGAAGTCGTCAGCTCTTGGGCGGGTTCGTACGTACCGGAAGGTTACGGCCTC
>Ga0105245_10005034_pt1 | contig 11620 bp, 12 predicted proteins | sample KBSM54metaG_FD_81523 | JGI IMG/M metagenome (GOLD analysis project Ga0105245, IMG submission 81523) | Miscanthus rhizosphere microbial communities from Kellogg Biological Station, Michigan, USA - KBS M5-4 metaG | ecosystem: Host-associated > Plants > Roots > Rhizosphere > Soil | place...
CCGGCATATGTGAAAACACGTGCGTCGGGCGGAAGTTCCAATGATTCTCAAGGATTTCGGTGGCACCCACGGCCCTGTCCCAATCGCGGCCAGACGCCGCGCTCTAACCTTGAAAATCGCTGTAGACGCATTCGATGCTGGAGGTCACTTCGCGACTCCTGGGCGCGAGATAGGCCCCCAGGCCTTTGGCATCGACCCAAAAGCCCCGCTTCTGGCTCCGATAGGGAACCGCTTCGATCAGGCCGGCGTCAAGCGCGCGCTTGCGCAATTCGCTGGCGGAAGCAGCGACATTGACCTCGATAAAAAAGGGAGGCGCAGTTCCAACCATTCGCGACGCCGGCACATGTTGGAACGCATCATGCACATCGAAGCCTGAGATCGAAGTGACCCGCAGGCCGAGGAAATGCAGCGGCACGGTCGGCGAATACAGATACACGCCGCTCTCATTGTCGACATAGCGGATCAGCCGGTTTTCCAGCATCGTATCAATGGCGCGGGCCACTTGCGGAGGTTTCTGGCACTTGATCTGATCGACTAGTGCAGCTTCGGTCCGTGCAATCAGAATCGATCTTCCCGGATCATTTTTGATCGGTGGCACAAAGACAGGGTACCTCGCAGCGCCAGGGATCGCAATCAGTCCCAGTAGAAGCGCGATGCCGTTCCGGAGATGTTGCTTCATCGACACCCCTCCCGCCCTTTCGCCAGGGCTCGATGCTTAGCTGTGTGACAGGCGTTCGGCCAGTAGCGGCCATCCTTCACGTGCGTCACTAGAGATCATCCGCAATCGCTCGTTTCAAATGACCGATCGCCTCTTCATTCCGGCGGTAAAATGTCCATTGCTTGATCCGCTTCGGAATCAACAGATTCGCGTTGACCAGCAGGTTGAGATGCTGGCTCGCAGTCGGCTGGCTCACGCCCAGCTTTTCAGCGATGAACAGCCCGCACACGCCGTCATCGACGAGATCGCCCCACATTTGCTCGCGGAAATGCGCGCGCGGATCCTTCAGCCACGCGAGGATCTCGAGGCGCCGTTCATTGCTGATCGCTTTCAGCCCATCGATCATCATATTGTCATTTAGCTAATTACCAATATAATGCAACCATCCGCAACGGGCGAGAGGCGAACATGATCGAAAATCGCGACTATGACATAGAGACCGGGGAAATCCTTCATGCGGCCGGTGAATCCTTCGATGTCAGCGCCATAGGCGCGGCGCAAACGCCCTGGTGGAACCGCACATTATGTGCGGTCAACGATGCCTGGGTGCGGCTTGGCGTAATGGAGGGTGATTTCCACTGGCACAAGCACGACGACACCGACGAGTTTTTCCTGGTGATGGAAGGCCATCTCGACATCGAGCTCGAAGATCGGATGGTTTCGCTGGCGCCCGGACAAGCGTTCACGGTGCCACGGGGTGTTATGCACTTCCCGCATGCGCGGGAAAGGTCGGTTGTGCTCATGGTCGAACGCGCCGGTGTGGTTCCCACGGGAGATCCGCTTTGAGCACCCGGCCTTGCAGGCCCAATCCGGGTGCCTCGTAAGCGATCCTGCAAAACGTCCTTGCCGGAAAAGTCCGGTTCGCCTCGACCATCGCCAGTCCTCGGCCCGCTCGACCAATCCCGCCCTGACCGGGTTCATCGCCACATAGCGCACCGCATGGGCGAGATACGCATCGTCCATCGCCACCGATCCGAACCGGCCCTGCCACAAATGACCGGTCCAGCCATGCCGCGCATTGATGAAACGGGTATAGCGGCGATGGAGATCGGCGAAGGTGCGACGCAGCCCCTGTTCATCCTCGGGTGTCAGGATGACATGGACGTGGTTGGGCATCAGGCAATAGACCCAGATTTCGGTGCGCGCGTTTGACGCGGCTTCGCTGAGCCACTTCAGATAGAGGATATAGTCGCCCTCCTCGAAGAAGGTCGGCGCGCGCCGGTTGCCACGCTGCGTTACGTGATGCGGCGATCCGGGGATCACGACTCTTGCCAGGCGGGCCATGGATTGGTGCTAGGGCGGAGGCGACTATTGGTGAGCTATCACCGTAATCCCACCGTAATCCAGGCCGATTCAAAGATCAGACGAGGATTGCTACTGCTACCAAGCGTCGAGCTTGAACTCGCTTCACAATTGTGCCTTGGCGCCCTGGACAAACCGGAGTGAAATCGCGACACCGTGCAGATGGCACCAACCTGCATCGACTTGTTCTCCGGATGCGGCGGTATGTCGCTCGGGCTACATGCGGCTGGCTTCAAGGGCTTGATGGGAATCGAGGCACATCCACATGCCTTCGAATCCTACCGGCACAACCTAATCGACACTGGCCACGTTGGCACCGACTGGCCTGAGTGGCTGCCGCTTGGCCCAACGAATGTGGTGGACTTGGCTACTCACTTTTCCACCCAACTCGCAAGTCTAAACGGCACTGTGGATCTAGTTGCCGGAGGGCCGCCTTGCCAGGGTTTCTCGACTAACGGCCGACGTGACCCTGACGATCCACGGAGCCGCATGGTCGATGCCTATCTGGACATCGTGGAAGCCGTTCGCCCACGCCTAGTCCTGCTGGAGAACGTGCGTGGCTTCGTATCGATGCCTCACGCCACCGGCGGAACCTATGCGGCGGCTGCCAAGGACCGCCTCGGTGACCTTGGCTACGATTGCTGGGCGGATATATTGGTCGCGTCCGATTGGGGGGTTCCTCAGCGCCGGCCGCGTTATATCTGCATCGCTGCCCGCCAGGGAACGCTGCCCGGTATCAATCCGATTGAGCGGCTCCGCACTGCACGGCGCGGCTTCCTTGCCGCGCGTGGTCTTGGCCCCGGTGCAACCACGGCCGCCCAAGCGCTTTCCGACCTCGGGACGAAGGACGAGACTATACCAGATCCCGAATGGGGAAGACAGGGTTTTTCTGTAGTCGAGCGCTTTGATGATACCCAACTCACGGCTTACCAGCAGCTAATGCGGCTCGGATCATCCGGGCAGCCAACTGATCGGCGCATTGCGCGTCATTCGCCCGAAGTTGCATCGAGGATGCGGCGCATCCTCGAAACTTGCGAACGAGGCCGCTCTATCTCCCCAGCGGATCGCCTTCGGCTGGGCATCGGAAAGAGAAGTACAACCCCGCTCGCTGCCAATTCGCCAGCGCCCACCGTCACGACCCTTCCCGACGACCTGATCCATTATCGCGAGCCACGCACCATGAGCGTGCGTGAATTGGCCCGGCTACAGTCTTTTCCCGATTGGTTCGAATTCCAGGGGCCATATACCACGGGTGGGGATCGTCGGAAGGACGCTTGCCCGAGGTATACGCAGATCGGAAACGCGGTTCCCCCACTACTAGCCGAGGCAATAGGGGAGATATTGATCGGGCTACTCGCCGATCAGGATAGCCTTAAGACGCCGGACAAGCTCGAGTTGGGTTTGGAATTCCGTCCTGTAACGAGGGAAGTCGGCGACGGTAACCGGATCGCCCTCACTGCGAATGATCTGCCAACCATTGTCAGTGCGTCCTTCTAGGGCATGGGCAAGTGTGTTTCGCCTGCCGATGACCTGACTCAGGTAGCCTCTGTTCAACTTTCGGACGATCGTGAGCAATTCGTCCCCGCCCATCGCTCGGGCCCGTTCCTTTACCTCGTTGTAAAGCGCACCACTATGCACGGCGTTACTCGCCAATAGGTCTCTCAACGTCGCTAGGCCATCAACGGTCTCAATTTGGCGAGCGGCACCGTCACGGACCCTATTTCTCAGGCTTTCAGCGATCTCGTTCCCAGCGCCTCCGCCCCCAAGATGGGTGAGTATCGCCCGGAAGTCCTCGTCGCATTCGGCCACCACTCTAGCCGCCAACCCCCGCATTGAGGATAGGCGATTCAAAGCTGGCGATAGATGGCTGACTAGTTCGCCAACACGTTGGGGCAGCCGGTCCCGATGTACACAATAGACACCCTCGACCTTTTGAGCCGCCATTCGATCGCGTAGCCCGGCTTCATCTAGGGCACTATAAAACAAAATTGTAGTTGAACGGAATGCGGCGCGTACTTGACTAGCTAGTTCATCACCGCGAAGGCCTCCGCCCAAGTTAAGGTCCAGCAGTATTAAATCGAAGTCTTGATGATGCGTTTGACGCTCGGCGAAGGCCTGAATTTCGGCCTGAGTCTCTACCATCTCTATCAGCGGTTCGAATCCACTGCTGCGCACAGCGGCTTCGACGCGATCGATCTCCGCGTCGCTGGCTTGGTCTTCTATCCAACAAATGCCGAAGTGGAGGCTCATTTCCCTTCCGCCGGCAAAGTTATAATGAAGTCGGCTCGGCCACGGTCGCGATTCGGATCCAACTCTATCGCGCCGCCCATTTTTTGTAGCACTTGACGCACATGGAAGAGTCCAAGACCGGTGCCCCCTTCAGTAGAGGAGTAGCCTTTCTCGAAGATTTTCCGTGGATCGACACGATCTTCGTCCAAGCCTCGCCCGTCATCGGAGACAAGAACCTCAACTTTGCCCCGCCGGCTCTGTCTCGCCGTCATCTTGAGTTGCCGGGCGCCGTGCTTCCGGGCATTGTCCATCAAATTGTCTACAACAACGACTAGATCAACTGGCGGGAATGTCGCTGACTGAGCCAGATCATTCGCCTCGAAAATAATTGAGCCCGCCCCGTCACGGCCAACACGCACTTGATTTACATACTCGTCGAGAAATTCGACAACATCGCCTTCCAGTTTGTCGGTTTCGAGGTCGAACCTCGCATTGGATGCGAATCTCGCCACGGCCATTAGCCGGTCGTTCTCAAGGTGAATGTATTCCAGATCGTCTAGCACTTGGCGCGCGTGGTGTCGGACTGCGGCCGCAGCGGCCACCATGTCCTCTTCGTCGGCGCCTCCCTCGAATTCCTGCGCCGCCTCCACCGCTTCCCGTAGGTTGCCAAGGCCGCGGTCTAGTGCCGCTCCAATGTGCCCGGCGTAGATGAGGACTTGATGGAGAAGCAGACCCATTTGCTGGACAGTCATGTCCTGCGTCGAGGCAAGGTAAGTCGCCTGTCTTTCCAGCAGGGCAATCCGCTGGTCAGCCCTCGCCACGGCCTCACGAGCTTCCCGAGCGGCTTCAGCCGACTCGCGCTCAGACCGCTCAAGTTCGACTTGCCGCGCACGAGCGGTCTCGACGCGAGCTAGGAGGTCCGTGTCTCCACGACTCTCGGCGATCGAAACAAGTGATTGCAACGCAGCACCCAACGCCGCTGCGTCCGTTTCGAATAATTCGACGATATCAGGATCAAAATATTCGATATCGACGTTCCCGCTAGCCGCCAGTTGAGCGATCAATTGGGCAGCGCGACTTCGGGTTGGTAACTGATCCAGACCGCTTGAGTCCTCTCGATCAGCGTCCGGCTTGTCCGGCCAAGTAACGCCCACCACATATCGTTCAAGTCGAAAAATCGCCTTTCGGCGAATAGCATCGTATAGATCGCGCACGCGGGCATCTTCGATAAGTCCGGCATCACGGCTAGACGCCTCCCGAAACATTCCGGTCGGCGCCGACACGTCAATCCGTCCAAGCAAATCGCGGGTACCAAGGTAACGAGATGAACCCTGCTGCTTTCTGCGAAGCAATCCGAGAGTATCATCGGTTTCCTCGCCAATTGGAAAGACTCGAAAACCATTAAGGAAGAGGAATATACTTCCAAACTCGACTGGACGAACCCCCATTCGCATGGTGAAGGTGTGCTTGGCGCTTCGGTTGAGGTAGAAGACCTCCATTGAAATCGACGCGCCACCGAGGCCTTCGTAAGAATTCTCCTCCTTTATGCGGTAGATTGATCGACCTCGGTCGATGAGTTCCGTGCGAATCTCACCATCGTTGATGGCGACTAAAACACGCGTGGTCTTTTCGGCCAACAAGTCGCGGATGTCGTTCCCGATCGGACCTGAGAGCCAATCGACGGTTTCGTCATCGAGTTCGCCATCGACTACCGTAATGTGGACCGGCGTATCGTCGGTCGTGCCAAAGGGGTCGATGAGTTTCTCCAGATACTGGCGTAGCCGGAAAATCTTGCCCTGATCCCACTCGCTCCTCAGGTCGCCAATCCGCAATGCCGTACCGGCGCCGCGGGGCATAGCTACCGGGGCATCGTCAGGGAAGCGGTCCACCTCTTCCAGTGACACCCCGATGCGTTGGAAAAGTTTCTTGTTATCCTCTTCGAACTTCCGCCATTCGACGGACAGCATCTGGGTGCTTTCCCGCTGCGATATCCGGGTCGACATAGTTAGGACACCACCGAGCGTGTCGCATGAGAAGCGACCGATGCCCTTGCTACCCGCGAACTGGCCGCTTGGCCGAATTCGGTCGCGGTAGTCGGCATGCACGCCAGCACGCTCGCTACCATCTGCCTTCGCGGAATACGCGACGAATAACCACCGGTCCCGAATACCGTCGGCGTCCATACCTTTGCCGTCGTCGACGACCCAAATCTCGTCGTTGTCGTTGTCTATAGCGATATCGACGCGGCGCGCTCCGGCATCGAAGGAGTTTTTCACTAGCTCAAAGACTGCCACGAACTCGTTCGTGACCAAGTCTTGGCCAATGATATCTTTCAGATGCGAACTGACGCGGAAGTGTTCTTGGCTAGCCATCGGTCGCAAGCTAACCCATCTCTAGAGAATGTCGATTCTTGATCCGGAAAAGCGGCGTGCTCTCATGGCACGATTTCGCGGCAAAGACACAAAGCCCGAGATATTGGTGCGCCGAGCGCTACATGCTGCGGGACGCCGCTTTCGCCTCCATGCAAAGAATCTGCCGGGCCGACCCGACATAGTGTTGCCACGCGACCGGACTATAATCATGGTCCACGGTTGTTTCTGGCACGCGCATGACGGCTGCCCAATTGCCCGCGTCCCCGCCACTCGGCGTGAATTCTGGGAAGCGAAATTCGACGCCAACCGGGAGCGCGATCGACGGAATGCCGACGCGTTGGCCAGCATGGGATGGCGAGTCGTGACGATTTGGGAATGTGAGGCGCGGTCAGCATCCTTGGAAGATTTGCTAGCTTCGGAAGGTTTGATACGTCGCCCGGACTGACTAGATTCGTTGCGCCTCCGACATCAACAAACCCGTTCACCCCCTCGTCCTCTCCCCATCGACACCCCACCTCCGCCCCGCTAAACCCCGCTCATGGCTACACAACTCTACGATCTCACCGTCCCCGTCTTCCTTCGGGGCTTCCAATCCATGTCGGCCTTCCTCGCCAAGGGCGAGGCCTTTGCCGCCGAGAAGGGCCTTGATCCCGCCGAGCTGGTGAACGCCCGGCTGATCGAGGATATGGCGCCGCTCACCAGCCAGGTGCAGCGCGCCAGCGATTCCGCCAAGCTCGCCATGGTCCGCATCGGCGGCGTCGAGAATGTCCCCATGCCCGATGAGGAAGCGAGCTTCGCTGATCTCCAGGCGCGCATCGCGAAGACGGTCGCCTTCCTCAACACCGTCCCGCGCGAGGCGATCGACGGCAAGGAGGATGCGCCCGTCGAAATCAAGCTGCCCAACCGCACGCTCAATTTCACCGGCAGCGCCTATGTGCTCGGCTTCGTTCTGCCGAACTTCTATTTCCACGTGACGACCGCCTATGCCCTGCTCCGCCACAAGGGCGTGCCGATCGGCAAGATGGATTATCTCGGCGGGTCCTGACGCGCGTGCGGATTCAGCCGGCAGCGAAGCGTTCCAAAGCCACCCTGGCCGTTTTGCTGGGCGCCACGCTGCTGCTCGCCGGCTGCGGCGGCAACAAGGCCGGCGGCGCTTCCGATCTGGCCTTCACTGAGATCAGCCCGGACGTCTTCACCGTCGTGATCGATCCGAAGGCCGATGTGCCGAAGACCGAGGCAGCCTTGCGCAAGCACTGCGATGCCCGCTCGAGCTGCACCATCTATGGCTGGACGGACGCGGCCGCCGCCGCGCGCGCGGTTCCGCTGGATGACGCCCATTATGCGTCGCTCGCCGTGCGCTACGTCGCGCACGCGGTCGGCACGGACGACATGATGTGGGATTGCCTCCGCTTCCCCGCCGCCAGGGCGCCCTGCCTGCCCAAGGCCTGATCGCCCCTCTCTCCCCTTGAACGCCGATCGCGATTCAAACCCGCGCGACGCCATGCTCTACCCTCCTCGGGGATATCCCGCGCCCACCCGGCGCGTGGAATGCCCGAACAGGTTTTGCGGGAGAAATGCGCGATGAATGCCCGTTACGACTCGCATAAGTCGGCAAGTAATATTGCAGTAGTGCAGCAATGTGTTGGATTGGCCCGCGCCGCCACTAGCCGATATCACGCTGTATCGAATTTTACACGATCAGTCACCATCGCGCGATCGTCAAATCACTTCGAGACATGGGGCACTCACCGTCACCTCGCAAAAGTCGGCAATTACTGCGAGGTTTCTCGCGGTGTACCGCGTGTGTCGTCACCATGTCTCGTAGATAATTGCACCAATGTGCCGCCACGTAACGGATTCACTGTCTCGTCCCCGATACGGTACTTGCACGCTCCAAATAAAGGCGAATCCGCCCAGGCGTTAGACAAGCGCCCCGCCAGCGCTAAGACTCACGCCGCCATGCCGGAGAAACGCTCCTTCCCCCCGATCGTCGCGTCCGGGGTCCGCCTGCTGATCCTCGGCAGCCTGCCGGGAGACCGCTCGCTCGCCGCGCAGCGTTATTATGCCCATCCGCAGAACCAGTTCTGGCGCCTCATGTCCGGCGTCATCGGCCGCGATCTGCCGGAGCTCGATTACGAAGCCCGCCTCGCCGCCCTGCTGGAGGCGCATGTCGGCCTGTGGGATGTCGTCGCCAGCGCCAGCCGCGAGGGCAGCAGCGACGCCGCCATCCGCGATCCCATAGGCAATGATCTCGCCGGCCTGGTCCGCACCCTGCCCGATCTCCGCGCGATCGGCTTCAACGGCGCCACCGCCTTCCGCAACGGGTCGAAGCAACTGGCGGGCGTCGCGGACATCGCCCTGATCGCCCTCCCCTCGAGCAGCCCCCTCCACACGGTAGGCGCCGCCGCCAAGCAATCTGCCTGGGACGCGCTGCGCGCGTACCTTGCTTAATCCCCCTCCCGCCTGCGGGAGGGGCTAGGGGAGGGCATGTCCTCAAGAACCTAGCGTTCGCGACAGGCCCTCCCCAGTGATTCAACTCCAGCAGTTCCTCGGATACCGCATCGGAATGCCCGCCATCATGCACCTCGCCCCGCCCCAAAGTTCATGCTATGTTCCACTCGTGCCGGAACCCGAACCCCTCCTGCCCCCACGCCCGCTGCGCTGGCTGTTCCTCGATCTGAACAGCTATTTCGCCAGCGTCGAGCAACAGCTCCAGCCGCACTTGCGCGGCAAACCCGTCCTCGTCGCGCCCGTCGACAGCGACACCACCGTCGCCATCGCCGCCTCGGTCGAGGCGAAGCGCCACGGCATCTCCACCGGCACCCCGGTCTGGGAAGCCAAACGCCTTTGCCGCGATCTGATCGTCACCCCGGCCCGCCACGAAAAATATGTCGAGTTCCACGACGCCATCATCGCCGAAATCTGGAAGCACATCCCGGTGACGCGAGTCTGCTCGATCGACGAGGTCGCGTGCCGGCTGCTCGACAATGAGAACAGCCTCGAGGCCGTCACCGCCCTCGCGCACCGCATCAAGGCGGGGATTCATACCCATATCGGGCAATGCATGACGAGCTCGATCGGCATCGCCCCGAACCGCCTGCTCGCCAAGCTCGCCTCCGATATGCAGAAGCCCAACGGCCTCGTCATCCTGCCGGCCGAAGAGCTCCCGGGCCGGCTCTATGACCTGAAGCTGCGCGACATTGCCGGCATTGGCGCGAAGATGGAGCGCCGCCTCGCCCGCGACGGCATCAACGATATCCGCCAGCTCTGCGAGCGCCGCCCGCGCGATGCCGGCACTGCCTGGGGCGGCACCAATGGCGATCGGCTCTGGTATCTGCTCCACGGCGTCGACCTGCCGGAAAAGGCCACGCAGAGCCGCAGCATCGGCCACAGCCATGTCCTCTCGCCCGGCAAGCGCGGGGTCGAGCCGGTCCGCCTCACCGCCCGCCGCCTCGCGCTGAAGGCGGCGAGCCGGTTGCGGCGCAAAAGCTATCGCAGCCGGTTGCTGGTGCTCCACGCCCGCTTCGAGGACGACAAATCGACCTGGCGCGCAAGCATCAAATTGCCCTCGACGCAGGACAGCTTCGCGGTGCTGGCCGGGCTGGAAGCGCTCTATCCGCGGCTGGTCGAGGCGGGGCGGAAACGGCCGGGGGATTTCCAGATCCGCATGGTCGGCGTCACCCTCGCCGAGATCGAGCCGGTGGCGGGCGAGCAGGATTCGCTCTTCGCGCTGCTCGATCCGAATGATCCGCTGGCGCGCGAGACCCGCACGCTATCGCTCAGCCGCGCGATGGACCGGATCAATGAGCGCTTCGGCCGCAACGCCGTCAGCGTGGGGCCGCTCCACGGCGGGCGAATCGACCGCGTCGGCACCAAGATCGCCTTTGGCCGCATCCCCGAATTGAGCGAATTCCATGAATGAATCGGGGCTGAATCTGTCGCGAAAAATGACAGTTTTGTTGCGGCGCAATAAAAATGTTGCGGCTGACGACAGGATGTGGCTCCGCCCCCTTGACGGCGGGGTTCCCGTAGGCAAAGCACCGCCTGCTATGATTTTCCGCACCCTCCCCCTCGCCGCCATCGCGCTTTTCGCGCTTTCGGCCTGCAACAACAACTCGCAGAAGCCCGTTGAGGTCACGTCGGTCGCCGACGATCCCCAGGCGGCCGCTGTCCACAACCGCCCGATGGCCGAGCTGCCACCTCCCATCAAGGCGGACGTCACCTTCCGCTGCAAGGACAACAGCCTCGCCTATGTCATCTTCTTCGAAGGCGACAAGGTGGCCATGGTCAAGACTGCCAAGGACGGCAGCCCTGTCCGGCTGACCGCCGAGAAGGCCGGCGATCCACTGAAGGCGGAAGGCTATTCGCTGACCGGCACGCCCAAGAACATCACGCTCACCGCGCCGGGCAAGGGCACGCTCACCTGCAAGGCCTAAGCTTCCTCGCATCCAATTCAACCCCGGCCGGCGGAGCGATCCGCCGGCCGTTTTCATGTCTCCAACACATGGCTCCAACTCCAACCGAACCTTGCCTCGTCCGGCGCTCTCCGGCACGATGCCCCAGCTGAAGCGAAGGAAGCGCCGTGGCGACGATAGCGATCTACAGCCTCAAGGGCGGCGTCGGCAAAACCACGCTGGCGGTAAATCTCGCCTGGTGCTCGGCCACGCTATCCGCACGCCGCACCCTGGTCTGGGATCTCGATCCGCAGGCCGCGAGCAGCTTCCTCCTCTCGAGCCATAAGGCAAAGGAGCAGGCCCAGGCGGTTTTCTCCAAAGATGTCGAACCCGCCAAACTGGTCCATCACACCAATATCGAGCGGCTCGACCTGCTCGGCGCGGATGCCTCTCTGCGCGGGCTCGACCTGCTTTTCCACGAGCTCGACAAGAAGAAGCGGCTGCAAAAGCTGCTGACGGGCCTGCGCAAACCCTATGACCATGTCCTGCTCGATTGCCCGCCGGGCCTGACCGAGACCAGCGACCAGGTGATGCGCGCCGCTGAC
>Ga0105245_10005035_pt1 | contig 11619 bp, 12 predicted proteins | sample KBSM54metaG_FD_81523 | JGI IMG/M metagenome (GOLD analysis project Ga0105245, IMG submission 81523) | Miscanthus rhizosphere microbial communities from Kellogg Biological Station, Michigan, USA - KBS M5-4 metaG | ecosystem: Host-associated > Plants > Roots > Rhizosphere > Soil | place...
ATGATCGCTTTGTACTTTTACATCTCCGGGCAAATGGTGGCCGCGCTGGTAGCGGCAGTCGTCATGCTGATCGTCGGTTTCTTCTTCGCGACGGTGTCGGGCAACCTGGTGGGCGTGATCGGATCGTCCAACAACCCAATTTCCGGCTTGACGCTTTCAACGCTGATCATCGCGGCGCTGCTGATGGTGTCGCTGGGGATCTCCGGACCGGGCGGCGTTGCTATAGTGCTGGGCGTAGCCGCAGTGGTGTGTGTTTCGTCTGCAGTGGCGGGGGAGCTGATGCAGGATTTCAAGGCCGGCTACATCCTGGGCGGCACGCCGCGCAACATCCAGATCGTGGAGCTGATCGCCGTGGTGCTGGCAAGCGCGGTGATGTATTTCCCGCTGTACATCTTGCAGGTCGGTAACATCAAGAGCGGCGGCACGGGGTTCGGAGATCCCAAGCTGGCAGCGCCGCAAGCCGGATTGATGGCCGCGCTCGCGCAAGGAATTGTCGGCGGCGAGATGGCGTGGCCGCTGGTGGTGACCGGCGCGATCTTCGGGGTGGTGCTGATCATGTTCAAGGTGCGCAGTCCGATGCTGGTGGCTGTGGGAATGTATCTGCCGTTCCCCACCACCTGCGCGATTTTCGTCGGCGGAGTGCTGCGCTGGATCACAGATTGGCGCAGCCGCGCGGCGCAGAACAACGAGGCGCAGTCGACACGCGTCGATAATACAGGCATCCTGATCGCCAGCGGATTGATCGCCGGCGAAGCGCTCACCGGACTGCTGTTCGCCTATTTCAAATTCAAAGACATCGCGGTGCTGGAGATCTTCAAGGACCCGTCCTACGTTGCAGGCTTTGTAGTGCTGCTGATCATGGGCTTCGCCATGGTGCGCGTGCCACTCGTGAATGCCGGACGTCCCGAAGACCCCGCGCCACCGTCGGCGATGATGTAAAACGCGCACTGAACATGTCAGGAGATAGACTCGCTTCCTACCATGTCCTTGTGGACAAACGTAAGGCCTGTGGTGTCTGCAATGGGCTGACCAACCCGTCCGCTTGCGCGAATGGATCGTATGACTCCGACCACATCGGGCCGTGGACGTTATGGCAAGGCAAACTTGATGCCGAACTTATGATTGTGGGACAGGACTGGGGAGACCGAGATTACTTTGTTAAAAATCGGGGACGCGACCTCGCGGATAACCCGACTAACAATACACTGCACGGTTTGCTGGCTTCAATTGGCATTGATATCGAGAAGCCGACGCTGCTAGATTCCGGAGGCGGCGCAATTTTCCTCACAAACGCCGTGCTGTGCCTTAAGAATGGCGGCATGCAGGGACCTGCCGATTCAACCTGGTTCGCGAATTGTGGCTCACGGTTCCTGCGGCCAACCATCGAAATATCTGCCCGAAAGTTATTGTTACGCTAGGCGAGCTTGCTTACCAAGCCCTCGCCGATCTATATGGAATTGAGCGCAGAGGTTTCGCTCCGCAGTTGAACGCGAAGAAGGTTTCGAGTTGGAGGCTGGAATTCGGCTGTTTCCCGTATACCACTGTGGCGCACGAATTCTGAACACACATCGCCCAAGAAAGCTTCAGGAAAAAGACTGGCAAAAAATCAAGAAGGCGTTGGAGCGGGAAAAGCGGTGAAACGGGCAGTCGATAACGCAGTGAGTCGATATGAAGAAAATTCGTAAATCCGCCAAACCCGTCTCTGCCGACGCGATTGCTCGTTCAGCCGATCGAGGCAAGGACGTGTCTAGCTTCTTTAAAGGCCAAGGCTGCATGGGTGCCGCCGATTCAGCGTGTGACCCGAATGAGATCCGCAAACGTCCGGAGATCGCTCGGGTCGACATCCGACACCGCCCAATAGTTCAAGTTGTTTTGCGTCCAACGGAGCAGGTGATAACCGCCCAAGTCGCGAAGTTCCGTCTTCGAATCCGAGCCTGCCGAGGGCGACACGTACAAGTCGATTACATGCTGCCGGCGGCGGTAGACGATCGCAGCAGCCGGTTGCTGATGGATCACTTCGAGACGCCCACCGATGAGAATGAAGTCTTCCTTGGCCAGATCCGGAACCGGCGGCGAGAAATCGGTCTTGCCCTGAAACCACGGTTTGACGGTGTGCTGATCCGAGCTGGGCACGTCAACTTGATGCACCGCCTGGAGAGCCCTCAGGTGATTGTCGAGAATTTCGGCGGCGACTGCATCGGTCTCTCGGCCCGTCCGCAGCATGGGGATTGAAACAATCGCTGCTACCACGGCAACTGCCGCCGCGGCCATGACCGATGCGTTGAGCCAATTCCAGCGCCAGAAACGGGTTGGCGATTTTTCTTCTTCTAAAAAACGCGCCGCAAGCTTCCGCTCCAGCGCGATGCCTGGCGTATACGCCAGATCCGCCTCGGTGATTTCCTGATGAAGGTTCTCGAGCGCCGTGTACTGGGCGGCACAGGCGCGGCAGTCGGATAAATGGAGATCAATGCTGGCCGCGCCCGCCATATCCAGTTCATTGTCCAGACGCGCGTGCAAGAGTGCTCCGGCTTCAGCGCAAGTCATGCTGCACCTCCTTTGTTCCACCGAGTTCCACCAGCAATAGATTTCGCGCCCGCGAAAGCCGTGACATCACGGTCCCCATGGGGATGTTGAGAACCGCTGCGATCTCCTTATAGGAGAGCCCTTCGATCTCGCGCAACACAATCGCTTCGCGGAATTCCGGTTCCAGGTGTGAGATCGCCTGCCGAACCCGGTCGCGGCGCGATTGTTCGAGCAAAACTCGCTCGGGATCCGGCGAATCGTCCTGTGGCTCGTATCCCGGTTCGTCCAAGGTCATCGTGATGGGCGATTTGTAACGCCGCAAAAAGTCCATTGCCGTATTCCGGACGATGGATAACATCCAGGTCTTGGCTTCGCTGCCGCGGAAGCTCTCCTGAGCTTTGTACGCCTTCAAGAACGACTCCTGCACGATATCCTCGGCGTCGTGGTCGTTGCGCACTAGCCAGCGCGCCAGGTTATATGCGGCTCGCATATGCGGCCACATGGTCAGCTCGAAGATTCTGACCTTGGTATCCACGGAGTCCTTTCCAAATCGGCGGTTTCTTCCAGTTTCGCGTAAATGAAGCTTCCATAAAAAGTCTGCCCCACTGTATGGACGCGGCGCGCCACAGATTTATTCCCGAGTTCGCGGCGGGGAATAAATCTGCCGGACAGCCAGTCTCCCGATATGAAAGCGGCGCTCACGCCGTCACAGAAAGGCATTCACAATGACTGAGATTAAAAAAGACGACCGGGAAGACGTGGAGGGCATTCTTACCCGCGATATCGACAGGCGCGGCTTCCTGAAATGTATGCAGTGGGCTGGCGCGGGCGTGGTGTGGAGCTTTGCAGGAGGCGTGCCGGCATCCCGCCTGCTAGGTGCTCAACCCGCGAAGATACGCTCAGAAGACTTCGCTTTTGTCCAGATCAGCGACAGCCACATGGGGTTCGACAAACCGGCCAATGCGGACGTCAACGCGACTTTCCAGGCCGCGGCGGAAAAGATCAATGCGCTGGACCGTCAGCCCGACTTTATCCTGCATACCGGGGATCTTTCGCACCTGGCGAAGGCCAGTGAGTTCGATACCTTGGACCAGCTCCTCAAAGGAGTGCGCCAGAAGCAGGTCTTCTTCGTCCCCGGAGAGCACGACTTGCTGGGAGATGACGGCAAGCAATACATGGAGCGTTTCGGTAAGGGCACGATGGGGAGGGGTTGGCAGAGCTTCGACCATAAGGGTGTCCATTTCATCGGGCTGAATAATTCGGCACAGCTCGAAGGCATGGGAGCGCTGGGAGACGAGCAGTTAGCTTGGATCAAGAGCGATGTGGCCAAGCTCGGGTCGAGCACTCCAATTGTGGTTTTTGCTCATATTCCGCTGTGGGCTGCATATCCGGAATGGGGCTGGGCTACCAAAGACAGCGCGCAAGCCCTCGATGTAATGAAGCGCTTCGGTTCGGTGACTGTGCTGAACGGGCACATTCATCAGGTGATGCAAAAGGTGGAAGGAAACGTAACGTTCCATTCCGCGATGTCCACCGCATTCCCACAACCCGCGCCCGGCAGCGCGTCGTCCCCCGGACCCATGAAGGTGCCCGCGGATAAGCTGCGCGATGTGCTGGGCATCCGCAGCGTCAATTTCGTGGCCGGATCGCATGATCTGGCCGTGGTCGATTCGACGCTCAGCGTCGCGTAAGGACGAGCCCCAATGCAGCACAACTGGACAAATCTAAAATTGAGAACAGCGCTTACGATTCTTACTGGCGTTGTCTGCACAACGATTGCGATGGCGGCTTCGGCCAAGGACCTTGATCGGGGCCGCGAAACATTCGAGAAACGGTGCACTGGCTGTCATGCGCTCGACAAGATTAAAGTCGGGCCGCCGTTGCGCGGCGTGTACGGCCGCAATGCCGGGAAGGACGCGCAGTTCACCTACTCGGACGCGGTGAAGGCGGCATCGGTCACATGGGATGAATCGACGCTCGACCGTTGGCTCACCGATACCGAGAGTGTCATACCCGGCAATGACATGTCATTTCGGCTAAACGACACCTCCGAACGGGCGAGCATCATCGCCTACCTCCGGCAACTATCGGGCAAATGAGCGAGGGCCACCGTGATTAAAAGGATTCTCATCGCATTGGGCGCAGTCGCCATCGCTGCCGTTTGCGGCTCCCTGATTCATCCCTTCGGGACCGGCACTTCCGGCGCGAACGAGGCCATCTTTCGCGAGGCGCACATCGATCCGGAAACGCTCGCTCTCATCCAGCGTGCCTGCCAGAACTGCCACTCGCAAAACACCAAGTGGCCCTGGTACAGTCACGTCGCGCCGGTCTCTTGGCTGCTGGCGCACGACGTTCAGCAAGCCCGCTCGCACATGAATTTCTCGCAGTGGCAGGATTATTCGACAGATGACCGCCTTCGCTTGCTGAGCGCAGTCGGCAGCGCAGTGAGAAACCGTGCAATGCCGCCGCAGCGGTACCTACTACTGCATCCCGAAGCCCAGCTCGGCGATGAGGAGCGGCAGCAGATCTATCGCTGGACTCGAAATGAGCGGCACCGCATATCGGTAGGCCACGCTCAAACCGTCTCTGCGAAATCAGATTAACGCACGTCGAGACGGGGCGGTTCCTTCGAACTGCAAGTAACACGGGTCTGGTCAGAACCACGTTACTGGTTTGCCGAAGGACCGCGCGCTGCAAAAGGCGAAAATCAAAGCATGGCGATGATCGCGTTGGCTGCATCAGTCAGCGTTTTGCCGGTTTGGGCGCTCATTTTGCCGGTTTTGACCGATGATTGAACTGAACTTAGGAATCCTTTGAGTTGATTGCTCGCCTGCTTATTCAGCCCCGCCTGAATCGATGCCAGCGCGTTATTCAACTTATCGGTAAGGCTGCTGACCTGCCCGGACGTCAGGTTCAAAGAAGGACTCGATACCACGTTGATTAGGTTCGTCACGAGAGTAGCGGGGTTCTGGATCCCGGAATTCCAAGTGCCTGGAATGCCGAAATTTATGGCAAGATTGCCAGGGGGCGCAGGGTCACAGCAGGCCAAAACGCCTTGATCGAAGACGTGGCTCCCAGACGCGTCTGTAAAGTTAAAGGTTATGATTCCGCCGTTCAATGCGCCACCCGTATTTATCCCCAATCTCCATTGGTTGATTTGGCCGCTTGCATCGGTTGAGACAAAGGAGAAGAGTCCTTGTCCCGCGGTGAGCGGGGTCGACACGGTGTGTTGACCGTCATCCAAAGTCAAGTGGAATCCTGGCAGAGTGCTCACGTCCGCGTAGGCAAAATTTGGGCCCAGCGGAGTGTCAAAGGTCAAGGTAGCTGTTACGTGATCGGTGGCGGTGTAAGACGTGTGTATGTTCGCTGGTGCAGGAATAGAGCAATCCATTGTGGCGGTGTTATCGCTATTCGGCCCACACGAGAAAAACGTGAACGGATTTCCGGTGTATTGGTATGTTGTTTGAGCGGATGCGGACACGCCCAATGTCGCAATCATGAGGGTAGACATCAAAAGTTTTTGCATAGAGAGGCCCTTTCCTTTTTCGAATTAATGGACGGGAGTCGTCCGAGACTCACCAGTCCAGTTCGGTGACGAATCTCATCCTGAGGCGAAAGGGTTTTTCAGACAACTATCAATTGATAGGCGCAACGAGGGCGCGAGTACTGGCAGTAGCGGCTAGGGCATTGCGAGAGTTGTCAGCAGTACGCTAACGAGTTCCGATTGCCGGCGAGTTTCGGTTTTCTGGAAAATCTCCGAGAGCCGGGCGCGGGCGGTACCATACGTAATGCCGAGTCTCCCAGCCGCGGACCGCAAGTCCTCGCCCGTCGCAAGTTGCGCGGCAAGCCTCGCTTCGGCCACAGTAAGACCGAAGGCGCTGCAGAGGCGATCACTGGGGAGGGGCGTCCTGGTCTCGGGATCCGTGATTATGATACAAACCGCGGGACGGAAAGCTGTCAGTCCTGGACAGCGGCCTGCGATCGGCGCCACAAGAATACCGTAAGCCCGCTTTCCGGAAGGGCGAGGCGCGCCCACGACGCCACCAACGCCCGGAAGCGCCGCCCCCGAAAGAACCCCTGCAATGAGTGTTTGCAGCTTGTCGTTGTCATGCTTGCGCGCTAGAACGATGCCCTCGCGCGACAGCCGAATTCCATCCGCCGCCACGCGGAACTCTTCCGCTCTGCGGTTGGCGTACACGATACGTTTGTGCTCATCCAGGAGCAGAATTGCGGCCGGATAGCGGTCCAGGAGCGCGCTGGTGCAGCTCTGGGCTGCACCCAACGAGCCGAGCCGGATTCCGATGGCCAGCGCTTTTTGAAGGTGGCCATGTATCAAGGCAAACCGATCGAGATCCTCGGGCTCATATCTCCCCATTTTTTGCGTTCGATGCAGCGCGACCCCCGCTTGCACCGTGGGTGTTGGCCGCGTCTGACCGACCATGCGAAAGTGGATGTCACTCTGACGGCGTTGCCAGTCGTAGTAGGGGTGAAAATCTTTGTCGCGCTCGGTGATCACCAGGCCGTCGTGAACAATCGGCTCGTCGGGATGATGAACAAGATACTGCACGGTGGGGTCCAAGGGCACCATGCTATCCAGATAATTTTTTATAAATCGATCATCGAAATTGAAGGTTGTGAAGATCGGCAGGCGAGGCTGTTCTGAACTTTCCAGAGTCCAGAAGCTGGCACCCAGGCTGCCTGTAAGGTCTACCAATTCCTGGAGCGCTTTCGGCCAGATAGACTCGTCTAGCGCCGCGTCATAGAGCACTTGGATCACCGCGAGAACACGCTCGTCGACCGACACCAGGACCTCTCAGCTAGACTTGCATCCCTCCAGGATATCGAAATTTTTAGCTGCGAGCGGCGCTACCCGCCAACCGCCACTGGCGCTTGTAACGCAAATGTGACAGGCGATTCCACCGGTAGGACTACATGCCGTTTTCCAGTGAACGCCGCGCCCACCGTGCCTGCCGCGGCTCCCGCGCCCGCGCCAATCAACGCACCGGTTCCGCCGCTGGCTATCGCGCCTATGGCTGCGCCTCCACCAGAGCCGCCGCCGATCCACAGCCAGTTGTGCTTTTTGTGGCCCCGGCTCACGCGACTGGGCCGGTTGGTCGCTACATCATACGTAACGCCTTTCAAAGTGAATGAGTCCAACCGCAGCGCCAAAGCCGCGCGCCCTTTGAAGCGCCCCGACTCATTGGAAGTCACCACATGTCCTTCGAATGGTGTCCCGCGCGGAACCGCGACACGGTCTCCGACCACTAGCGGTTCGTCCAGCGTGGCGGAGAAGCGGTCTCCCGCGCGGTTCCGCTTGGTATCAATCGTCTGCGCCAGCCGGACACGAACGCTAGTGCCCGGCTCCAGCACCAAGTCGCGTCGCCGGGCCGCCCCCGGCGCTGACGGTGCTGGAGAGGTTTTAACTCCTCCTGTCTTCACGCCTCCGTATAACTCCGTGGGAGCGAAACTATCCGCGGACACCGGTGTCACTTGTCCGCGGTTGCATCCTGCCGCGGCCAGCACCAAAACGCTCAGTGCACTACCAAGAATTTTGTTGTTCATGATGAATGCCTCGCTTCCCCAATCTTGGTCGCCCGGACGATAAAACGTTGTGGGGCGTTTCCGATATAGCGAAATGGATAGCATGTGATCAAAGTCAACGTAGAGCCGTCGCCGGGCTTCAAGACCTCGGTTTGATCCGGCTCGACGATGGCAACCGACTCCACCCGATATTCGAATTCACCGTGCGGACCCATGATGTTGACTGCATCGCCCTGCTGTATATATCGCAGGTCGCGGAAGAAAGTATCGCGATGACCGGCCAGGACCAGGTTGCCGGTCTCGCCCGGACCCGCTGACCCTCTCAAATGGCCGACGCCGCGCGCCAGCGTATCATCTGTGGTTCCCTCGAATACCACGACGGACAGATCCAGCCGCGGAATATCGATGCGGCCCACCAGGCTGCCCTCCGCGCTATCCGGAGGACGCCTGGTGGGTCCCGTAACGGTCATTGGATCGCCAGGCAGAGCGTGCTCCAGCGCCCACCTGCCTTCGGCCTGGTCATACTCAGCGCGCCCCCAGAGGAACGCGCAGTACCCCAGGGCCAGACAACCCACAGCCCAGAAGCAGATCTCCAGCCACCGGGCAACGCGACTCGTTCTCGATTCCCGCATCATCCGTCTTTAGAAGCGGCGGAGTTTCCGCGCAGTGATGGCGCTGCCGATCGACACCAGGCCCATCATCGCGATGCCGGCAAAATTTCCGTTCGTTTGCGGTAACTCAGTTGGCGCTGGGGCGGGTTGCGCTGGCGCTGCAGCAGGCTCTTCCGGCTTCGGCGGAGTGGCCTGTGCAATCTCTACCGGAGCATTCGATTCGTCATTCGTCAGAGCATTGGCCTGCGCTTGTGTTTCGATTGGACCTGTTACGGGAGCCGACTCGCCTTCGAGAACGGGCTCAGCGGCCGCCACCGGACTCTGGTCCTGACTTCTAGTGTCAAGAGTCGGCGGTGTTGCGGGACGTACGAACGCTATATCGCGGAGATGTTCCTTCGAATACACAAACTCCTGTCCGAAGTTGTCTCCCGGGTAATACCAGTTTCGAATCGGTTCTGCCTGTCCCGCGGCGGCTTCGTAGAACGTGATGACTGTGCGGCCGGTAACCTGTGTCCGGTACGCCGGAACCGCAATGGTGGTCGCATAGACGTGATTCTGCCGTTCATTCGTGAACTGCACGACATGGCGGTCGGATTGTGAATCCACCAGCTTCATGACGTATTTTCCGGGCTGCAGGATAGCGCCGGGGACCTCAACCGGTTGCGAAAAATTCACGGTGGTCTTCTTGTCCCAGGTATCGGCGTGAACCACCGATAGCGAAGCGGCCAGGGCCGCGGCTGCAAGCGGAATCGAATAAATATGTCTGCGTTTCATGGAATCCGGTCTCCTTACCATGGAGCAGGGTGCACCCGGCGTGCCAAAAGGTCGGGCACTCTTAAAAATCAATTACTTGCGGCGGCGCTCGCACCGTTGAGAAGCATTTTCAGGAGAACTATCTTCCGGCGCCGGTAAAAACGTGGGGAAATCTAGGCAGGCGTCTTACGCGTTCTCAACAGATCCACGAATAATAACGCCGCGCCGACGGTGATCGCGCTGTCTGCCACGTTGAAGGACGGGAATTCGTAGGAGCCGATGAACACCTGCAAGAAATCCGTGACCGATCCACGCAGCACGCGGTCCCACAGATTGCCGAATGCGCCGCCGAAGACCAGAGCCAGCGACGTCGGCATCAACCATGGTGCATTCTTAGGCAGACGCCACAGCATTATGCCGACGGCAGTCATCACCATTGCAGAAACGCCCACTAGCAGCACGGAGCGCACCAGCGGCGGCGCACCGGCGAGCATGCTGAACGCACCGTTTGGATTCTCCGCGTGCACGATGTTGAAGATCTGCGGGATCACCACTGTCACGTCCCACGGCGCGTAGGATCGTTGAATGTAGAGCTTGCTCAACCGGTCCAGGATCACCACCGCGAAGGCGATGACCGCGGACCGCAGGCGCAGGCTCATCCCAGCATTTCCTTCAACGCGTCCGCGCACGAATCGCACACCGGGCCGGGGAACACTGAGTACTTCCAGCAGCGCTCGCACTTGACGCCCTCGGCGCGCTCGACGGTGACCTTCAATTCGTTGCCGGGTTCCAGGGCTACTTGCGAAACGATGAAGAGGGCGGGCAGGTCATCCGCGTAGTCATCGAGCTGCGCCCCCGCCAACCGGACTTTCGCCTCGAGCGATGTGCCGATGAACTTCGCCTGCCGCGCTTCTTCGAGCGCCTTCAACACTACGTTGCGCACTTCGAGCCGCCGCTCCCATCGCGCGAGTTTCGCCGCGTCGAGACCGGACGCCAATTCTTCCGGTTCCGGCAGCAGCGCCAGATGAACACTATTCGGCGCTCCCGCCGGCTTTCGGGTGTGACTCCACACCTCTTCAGTAGTGAACGCCAGCAGCGGAGCCGCCAGCCGCGTCAACGCATAGTGGACTTTGAACAGCGCCGTCTGGCCGCTGCGCCGCGCGCGCCCCTTGGTGGCCGCAGTGTAGAGTCGATCCTTGAGAACATCGAAATACACCGCGCTCAAATCCGTGGTCGCGAAATCGTAGATCGCGCGATACACCTTGTGGAATGCATTTTCGTCGTAGAAAACTCGAGTGCGGCGCACCAGATCTTCGGCCCGCGACAGGATCCAGCGGTCGATCTCCAGCAACTCGTTCACCGGCACCGCGTCAGTCTCCGGATCGAAATCATGCAGGTTGCCCAGCGTATAGCGGAACGTATTGCGCAGCTTGCGGTACGCCTCGATCAAGCGGCTGACGATGGTGTCGGAAAAACGCACGTCCTCGGTGAAATCCACCGATGCGGTCCACAGACGCAGCAATTCCGCGCCATATTTGTTGATGACTTTCTCGACTTCCTCCGCGCCCTTGGATTTCGATAGTGCGTGACCTTCGCCATCCAGCGTCCAGCCGTTGGTCGCCGACGCACGATAAGGCGCCTCGCCGCGCAGACCAACTGCGATCAAGAGCGAGCTGTGGAACCAGCCGCGGTATTGATCCCCGCCTTCGAGATACATATCCGACGGCCACGGCAGATGATTCTCCGGGGTCAACACCGCCAGATGGCTCGCGCCCGAATCGAACCAGACGTCCAAGATGTCGGTTTCCTTGCGGAAGGTGCCGCAGCCGCAACGCGAGCACTTGGCATCCGGCCCGGCCAACTCGGCGGCGTCGGTCGAATACCAAACATCCGCGGTGTGGACGCGAATCAAATCCACCACTCGATCCAGAATCTTACGGTCCGTCAGCGGCTCCTGGCATGCGTCGCAATAAAATACGATGATCGGCACGCCCCACGCGCGCTGCCGCGAGATGCACCAGTCCGGCCGGGTCGCGATCATGTTGCCAATGCGCTCCTCGCCCCACGCGGGATTCCACTTCACCTTCTTGATCGCCGCGAGCGCGTTCTCGCGCAGCGTTCCGCCGTTCACGACGCGATCCATGCCGATGAACCATTGCTCGGTGGCTCTGAAGATGGTCGGATGATGGCA
>Ga0105245_10005036_pt1 | contig 11617 bp, 9 predicted proteins | sample KBSM54metaG_FD_81523 | JGI IMG/M metagenome (GOLD analysis project Ga0105245, IMG submission 81523) | Miscanthus rhizosphere microbial communities from Kellogg Biological Station, Michigan, USA - KBS M5-4 metaG | ecosystem: Host-associated > Plants > Roots > Rhizosphere > Soil | place: Michigan...
CAGCGCCTCGGACCGCTCGTCCGCCAACATTCGGCGGACCTGCTTTTCAAGGATCAGCGGATCGCTGAGTCTTCCATGCGCCGCGACTTGCAGCAGTTCGTCATCCGGAATGCTGCTCCATAAGAAGAACGATAGGCGCGACGCCAGTTCCAGATCGCCGACCCTGCGGAACGGGCCCGGCTTCTCCCCGGGCGGAGCCGCTTCTACCCGGAACAGAAATTCCGGACTGGTCAATAGGAAACTGAGAGCGCTTTCGATGCCGGCGTCGAACCCGGAACCCGGCGCCGCGGCGTTCAGGGCGGTTTGATAAAAGCTAAGGGGAGTCTCGATATCGGTATCCGTCACCGGTCTACGGTACGCACGCTTAGTCAGCTCGGCCAGGATCTTTTTCGCGCAAGCCGTCTCTAAGCTCGAATTCAGCGGGCGGCACACAAAAATCTTGCGACGCGAGGGAGTATCGCCCGGACCGCTCGCATTGAACGGCCCCCCGATGCTCAGGGATTCGAGAAACGGCACGCCGCGCTGCTCCTGCGTGTCGAAGTTGGTCCGCTGAAAAGGCTGCAGAAGGCCGTCGGGAAGAGCCGAGGTCTTCTTAACGAAGGCGACACCCACCGTGTGGGGTCCCGCACTCAGGGGAGCACGAACCTCCAGGCGAGAGCGGATGTCAACTTCAGAATCGGACGGGCTGATCGCGGCGGCCTCTTCATCCTTGCTGCCTCCGACAGCAGCATGATGCACGGTTTTACCGTCGACCGTGATGACCACCTGATGCTCAAAGTCCAGACCTCGAACTTTCGCTGAAGTGTCCACCGCCAGTTTGGGCTGGAAAACATATTCTCCAGTAAGCGGGAAATTGGCTTTAACGGCGAGGCCGCCGCGCGTCCCGAGGGGAAGTCCTTCGATGTGATGATCCTGTCCGAGATCCGCGCGAACGCGGTACGTGGAAAACGAAGGAGTGACGTTCGGATCGCCGACGGCCAGCCGGCTGATCTTGCGGGCGGCGGATATGTAACCTTCCAGCAGCGCCGGTGAAACGCGCAGCGCGTCGCTCATGTTGTCGAAGCCGTGGTCCGCGTCATCCGGGGGCAGTAGAGCGCCGGCATCCACGTCGAGGGCGAGTAGATCGTGGACCGCGGCAGCATACTCGCTGCGGTTAAGCCGCCGCAACCCCGCAGGCCCAGGATCGCCGGTCGCAGCCCCATCCAGCTTGGCTTCGAGCCAGGTCGCGAATCCGTCCGACGCGGCCCGGTCCGGCCGCGGAAGCCCCAGGGGAGGCATGGCTCCGCTGCGTAGTTTGCGGACCACCTTTTCCCAGATTTCGGCCTGATCCGGCACCCGCGTGAGGTCGATGCGATCGAGCGCCAAGCCCCGGGTTTTCAAACGTTCGCTATGGCAGGTTACACAATACTTATCCAGCATCGCGCGCCAATTCGCCGCCGATTCCGGCTCACGAGCCGCATGGGAGTGGACAATCGGAGAGGGCGGTTGCGCGGCGGACGAAACTTGCGCGACAGTCAAGCTCAGGATCAAGAACGATTTGGTAAGAAATAAAAACGGCCGCATACAGCTCTCAAGTCGATAACTCGGAGAACTCTGCGTGGAGGAAGAAAACTAGTGACGCCGCGTGGCGCCAGCCGGCGAGCCGAACAGCTCGACACGCTCAGTATATAGGAAGACATCGCGCCTTTACAATCTTTGCAAGGATTTTTTCCCCTGCATATTGCAACCGCCGCCACGCTCTGATCCGCGCTGATATCTTAGATTGCATGAAAACTTTCGAGGGGAGTGTCGCGATATGGCTACCCAGCTGAAGCCGGTGGACGTGGCTGTCATCGGGTTAGGCGCGGCCGGCGGAGTGGCGGTCGTGCCGCTGGCGCGTGCCGGACTGAAAGTCGCCGGCATCGAAGCGGGCACCTGGATGGGTCCCAAGGACTATCGTGCCGACGAGATTTACAACAACGTCCGCCGCCGCGTCACTTCAGTTCCTAAAGCCATGCGGGAAATTCCGACGGCCCGAGCGAATCCCTCGGAAACCGCGCGCCCGGCGGCGGCGCAGCACCCCATGATGAACGCCATCGGCGGTACTTCGATTCACTACTGGGCGCAAAGCTGGCGGCTGAAGCCGTGGGATTTCCGCTCGCGCTCTGAAATTATCCGGCGCTACGGAGCGGGCGCGCTTCCGCCCGGCTCGACACTCGAAGACTGGCCTCTCAGCTATGACGACCTAGAACCTTTCTACGACACGATCGAGTGGGAAGTGGGCGTCTCCGGGAAAGCCGGCAACATCCAGGGAAAGCTAGACCCGAGCGGTAACATTTTTGAAGGCCCTCGCCGCCGCGAATATCCCATGCCGGCATTGCGGAGCACCGAGTTCATCGATCACATGTCGGAAGCCGCGCGGCGCTTGGGCTGGCACCCGTTTCATCCGCCCGCCGCGATCAACACGCAGCCGCGCGATCACCGTCCCGGCTGCGCGTATCACGGATATTGCAACGCCGGCGGATGCCACGTCAGCGCCAAAAGCTCCACCGCGGTCACTACGATTCCAGCGGCGCTCGCCACCAAGAACCTGAAGATTTTCGACCTCGCGCACGTCACGCGCATCGTCGCCGCTGCGAATGGCCGCGTTACCGGTGTAAGCTATCTGCGAAATCGCGAAGAATTTTTCCAGCCCGCCAAGGCAGTCTTGCTGGGTGGATACACTTACGAAAATTCGCGCCTGCTCCTGCTTTCGAAGGCGGGAGCCTATCGCAACGGGCTGGCGAACAATCATGGCCAGGTGGGCCGGCACTACTTCGCGCACTATCAGACCAGCGTGACCGGGCTCTTCCCATTCGACGTGAACATTTGGTACGGACTGCCGGCGCAGGGGATCGCCGTGGACGATTTCGCCGATGACGCGTATGACCACGCCGGTCTCGGCTTCGTCGGCGGCACCAGCTTGCACGTGCGCACCGAGCGCCATCCGATCGAAGGGGCGTCCATGGATCTTTACGGCAGGGCTCCTGCCTGGGGCGCGGATTGGAAGAAGTTCGTCCACGAAAACGCGGCCCGCGTAGCGATGACTTACCTTCAAACGTCAACGTTCCCTTACGAGAATTGTTACCTTGACCTCGATCCCACGGTGACGGATCCGCTTGGCGATCCCGTTTGCCGCATTACCACCGGCGGCGCGAAGCAGAACGAATATCTCGCCACGCGCTACGCTCAGACGAAAATGGAGCAGTGGTTCCGCGAAGCGGGCGCGGTTGCCGTCCAGCCCGCGGAAATTGGCGTGCCCGCTCTGACGACCCACGCCTACGGGGGCACCCGCATGGGCGACAATCCGGAGACCAACGTCGTCGACCGTTGGGGTTTCTCGCACGAGGCGCCCAATCTGGGCATTCTGGGAGCCTCGGTAATGGGAACCAGCGGCGCCCGCAATCCTACTTTGACGGTGCAGGCATTGGCGTGGCGCACTGCCGATCACCTGGTCAAGAATTGGAAAAGTATCGCCGGCTAGCGCGATTACGTGATGTGCGCGCCCTGCGTGTCCACATACAAGCTGTAGAGCGACTGACTGGCGGCCATGAACAGCCGGTTCCGCTTGGTGCCCGCGAAGCAGACGTTGGCGCAATTCTCCGGCAGCCGGATCATGCCGATAAGTTCGGCGTTGGGCGTGAGCACTTGCACGCCAGGGAGGGCGCCGCACCATAAGTTGCCGTCGGTATCGCAACGCATTCCGTCGGCCGCGGTGGGCGCTCCCGTCACCGGAACGTTCAGTTGCGCGAAACGCTTCACATTGCGCAGCGCCTTGCCGTCCAGGTCGTAGACCCACAGTTGGCGGGCGTTGCCGGTATCCGCCACGTAAACTTTCTTGTAATCCGGCGAGAAGCAGATCCCATTCGGCATATCCGGTTGATCCGCCACCTTCTCGATCTGTCCCGTTTTCGAGTCGACCCGATACACCGCGGTCTTGAGTTCCGACTGCGCCTTGAAGCCTTCGTAGTTCCCCAAAATCCCGTACATGGGATCGGTGAACCAGATGCTGCCATCGGGATGAACCACAATGTCGTTGGGCGAATTCAAGCGCTTGCCTTCGAATTTATCGGCAATCACCGTCACGGTTCCGTTGTACTCATAGCGTGCGACGCGGCGCCCGCCATGCTCGCAGGAAAGCTGGCGTCCCTCGAAATCGAAGGTGTTGCCATTACTGTATCCCGAGGGACTGCGGAACACGCTCACCGTGTTATCCTCTTCCCGCCATCGCATTTGTACGTTGTTCGGGATGTCGCTCCAGACCAGGAACCGGCCCACGCCATTCCAGGCGGGACCTTCGGACCAGAACGTTCCGGTGTAGTGTCTCTTGATAACCGTGTTGCCGACGATGTAGCGTTGGAAACGCTTGTCCAGCGCAATGATGTCGGGATCGGGATACTGGACCGGCGGACCGCCCGCATAGTTGCGCGCCGAGGGAACCGGAGACACCGCTTGGGACTGCGCGCGTGCGGCAGCTGGGATCAGCGCGACGCTACCTAGTGCCGCAGACAGGAACGAACGGCGATCAGTGAGAAAGGGCATACCCGTTAGGTATACCGCACGCGTGCGCCCGCTGCAAATGGGCGCGATACTACGGCGTGCCGTCCGGCTTCCAATCACCGGAGACGCCGCCCCGAGCAAGAAATTCGTCGAGCCGGGAATGCGCTTGCATCACTTCATTGCGAGCGGCCGCCAGCACGTGCGCGGCATTTTGAATCCGCTGGCTGCCGTCCGGCTGCGGCAATCCACTGGGAATGTCGCGCATAATTGCGCTTAAATCCTGAGACGCCGCGTTAGCCCGTACCGTCGACGCCAGGATTTCCCGCTGCAGGCGCGCGCGAACTTGGCGATTCGTTCTCAGCCTTTCAAACTCGCTCTCACGCTTGCCGGAGCAGGTTTTGCACAACGCCATGCCCCCAACTGAGAACTCCGCTTCCGACTCACATAACGCACAGTTCGTCACAATATTCTGATCGCCGACCCGGTTTATTTTTACTCTGGAAGTCATCGAATGTCAATATTTTATTTGATCGAAATCGCCGTAAATTCAAACGACTTTGGCGCTGGTTTTCGCGGGTGCGGGTGGCACCGGCCCATCGAGTCCACCAGGCCGCAGCAGGTTTCGACAGCCAGTTCCGCCGATCCTGTAGAGTAAGAGTATGAAGGCTCGCGTATTCGTTTCCTTCAAGCCCACCGTGCTCGATCCGCAAGGCCAGACCATTCGCGGCGCGCTCAACAGCTTGGGACATTCCACCATCGCCGCCGTGCGGCAAGGCAAATTCTTCGACATCGAAATCGCCCCCGGCGCCCTGCGCGAGCAGGCACAGCAGGAGATGGATCAGATCGCCCGCGACGTGCTGGCCAATCCGGTGATCGAAGATTACAGTATCGAGTTTTCGGACTAATCGGACGATAACCTACTATGTGCGGCATTGTCGGCTATATAGGGCCTCGTGAAGCGGTCCCCATCATTATTGACGGCCTGAAACGGCTGGAGTATCGCGGCTATGATTCCGCCGGCCTGGCCGTGCTGGAGAACGGTTGTCTGGCGGTGCGGCGCGCCTCCGGCAAATTGCGCAATTTAGAGGAAGTGCTGAAGCTGAATCCGGTGGAGGGCCACTTCGGCATCGGCCATACCCGCTGGGCGACGCACGGCCGCCCCACTGAAGAAAATGCGCATCCGCATCGCGACTGCCACGGCGATATTGTGGTGGTGCATAATGGCATCGTCGAAAATTACCTGACACTGAAGGCCCAGTTGGTCAAGGAAGGCCATACCTTCGTCACCGAAACCGACACCGAGGTGATCGCCCACCTGGTGGAAAAGTATTACGACGGGAATCTTGAAAACGCGGTGCGCGACGCGGTGCGCCAATTGACCGGTGTGTTCGCACTCAGTGTGATCTCGCGCAAAGATCCCAACAAGATCGTGGCCGCCCGCTCCGGGCCTCCGGTGGTCATCGGTCTGGGCGACAGCGAATACTTCGTTGCCTCCGACGTGCCCGCCATCCTGAGCCATACCCGCGACATGATTTTCCTGGCGGATGGCGACATGGCCGTGCTGACCAAGGACGGAGTGCATCTCACCGATTTTAACGGCCGCCCCGTGAAGCGCCCGCCGTCGCACATTTTGTGGGACCCCATCATGGCCGAAAAGGGCGGCTACAAGCATTTCATGCTCAAGGAAATCTTTGAGCAGCCGCGCGCTGTTCGCGACACCACGCTCGGCCGTGTGGGCCAGGAATCCGGACGCATCTTCCTCGACGAGATGGAGATCTCCGAAAAAGATTTCAAGGCATTCAGTCAAGTGCGCATCGTAGCCTGCGGCACCAGCTGGCACGCCGCGCTGGCCGGGAAATTCATGATCGAGCGCTTGGCGCGCATCCGCGTGGAAGTGGATTATGGCAGCGAGTTCCGCTACCGCGATCCGCTGGTAGGCCCCGATACGCTGACCATTGTGATTTCGCAATCCGGCGAAACCGCCGATACGCGTGCCGCCTTACACGAAGCCATGCGCAAGCGTTCGAAGACGCTGGCCATTTGCAATGTGGTCGGATCAGCCATCACGCGCGAGGCGTCCGGCACGCTGATCACGCACGCCGGGCCTGAAATCGGCGTGGCCTCCACTAAGGCCTTTACCTGCCAGTTGACCGCGCTGTTTCTGATCGCCATGCACTTGGGCCAGGTGCGCGAGACGCTGGAGCCGGCCAAGTCCCTCATGCTGGTGGATCAACTGCTCAAGCTTCCGGCGGTCATCGAGGATGTGCTGCGGCGCGATGCCATATACGAGGACTTAACCAAGGTCCTGTTCCGCTCCACCGATTTTCTCTACCTGGGGCGGGGCATTCATTTCCCCATCGCTCTCGAAGGCGCTCTAAAGCTGAAAGAGATTTCCTACATTCACGCGGAAGGCTATCCGGCCGGCGAGATGAAGCACGGCCCCAACGCGCTGATCGACGAGAATCTTCCAGTGGTGGTGCTGGCTACGCGCGATCCTGAAGACGAGCTGAGCCGCACGCTCTACGAGAAGACGCTATCCAACCTGCAAGAAGTGAAGGCGCGCGAGGGCATCGTCGTGGCCGTTGCCTGCGAGGCCGACGTGGAGGAAGTGTCGAAGGTCGCCGATTACGTGATTCCCATTGGCGTGACCAACGAGTTGCTGCTGCCCATTCTTGAAGTGGTGCCGCTGCAGATGCTGGCGTATCACATCGCGGTCCGCCGCGGCTGCGACGTGGATCAACCGCGCAACCTCGCGAAGAGCGTCACCGTCGAGTAAGCGGCCGTCGTAAATAAACGTGACGTGGACTCGCACCATCACACACTGCATCTGGCGACCCGCGGCAAGGGGCTCTATCCGTTCACCCGCGACGTCGCGAAGTGGGTAGCTTCGACCGGCGTCCAGAGCGGGCTGCTAACCATCTTCGTGCAGCACACTTCTGCTTCACTGGTTATACAAGAGAACGCCGATCCCGACGTGGTGTTGGATCTGGCCGATTTCTTCGAGCGTCTGGCGCCTGAAGATGACCCGCGCTACCGGCACACTACCGAAGGGTCCGACGACATGCCCGCGCACATTCGCTCCGCGCTGACGCAGACGTCGCTTTCGATTCCCGTGATCGATGGACGCTTGGCCCTGGGCACGTGGCAAGGCGTCTACCTGTTCGAACACCGTTCCGCTGCATTCCGCCGTAGCGTGGTGCTGCAGTTGATGGGTTGAGCTACTGAACCATCCGTTTGCGCGAGCGCAAGATCGCGGGGACTTCCAGATCGTCAAATAGATTGTCGGTTTCGGTCGCGCTCCCGTTCGGAGCCATCGCGGCGGCGGCCATGGCTATCGGAGGGGGCTCTTCGTGAATCGGCTCGACATACGCCACCTCAACTGGTTCCGGCTCAACTTCTTCCATCGGTTGCGTCTCCGCGCTGGTTACTGCGAAGACCGGCGGCGGGGGCGCTGCCGCAACTTCGATCTTCGCGGGACGGCTGATCTGCGGCAAATTCTCCCGTGCGAAACCGGTAGCGATGATCGTGATTTTCACCTCATCCACCATTTCCTCGTTGAGCACCACGCCGAAGTTGATCTGCACGTCTTCGTTGCCGGCGGCCTCGCGCACCAGTGTGCAGGCTTCGTTGACTTCGTGGAGCCCCAGCCGGCTCGAGCCGGTAATGTTGAGCAGCACCCCACGAGCACCCCGCAGCCCGCCAGATTCCATCAGCGGCGAGTGCAGCGCCTTCTGCGCCGCCGCGACGCAGCCATTCTCCCCGCGCGCCGTGGCCGTGCCCATCATGGCGTAGCCCATTCCGGTCATGATACTGCGCACGTCGGAGAAATCGCGGTTCACTAAGCCCGGCGTGTTGATGATATCGCTGATGCCCTGCACCGCCTGCCGCAGAACATCATCCGCGATACGAAAGGCATCCATAAAACTGGTGCCCTTGGGCGCCAACTCCAGCAGTTGATCGTTAGGGATGGTGATGACGGTATCCGCCACGCTCGCCAGTTCCGCCAAGCCTGCTTCCGCCTGCTTGCGGCGCTTCGGCCCTTCGAAGCCAAAGGGCGTGGTGACGATCGCCACCGTCAACGCGCCCAGTTCCTTGGCGAGCGAAGCCACCACCGGCGCCGCTCCCGTTCCAGTCCCGCCGCCCATGCCCGCGGTGACGAACACCATGTCGGAGCCTTCCAATAAGTCGATAATGCGCTCGGTGTCTTCGAGAGCAGCTTGCCGGCCCACCGCCGGATCCGAGCCCGCTCCCAGTCCGTTGGTGATCTTCGACCCGATGGTCAACTTCGACGGCACCACGCAGGATTCGAGCGCTTGCGCGTCCGTATTCAATACGCAGAACTCGACCCCCGTCAAGCCATGCTCCAGCATGCGCCCGACGGCGTTGGAGCCGCCTCCGCCCACGCCAAACACGCGGATTTTGGTTCGCGGCGCGGGCTCTTCTTCGATCATGAATTTCAATCCGTCGAGTGCCATTTTTGGTTCCTCCTGCTTATCTCAAAACTAAACCCATAAGTCCGCTGGCGTGTCGCGAAGGCGGTTGGTGCAGCTTCAACTTCGCCGAATACAACGCCAGTCCGGCGGCTGTGGTCCACAGCGGGCTCTTCAATTCTTCCGGCCAGCCGCCGATGTCGTCTTCCGTAACGATGCCATTAGCGGACTGACAATCGAGCACCCGCTCTGCCATGTCGCACATGCCGTTCAGCATCGCGCCGCCTCCCGTGAGGATGATGCCTTCATACAGGTGCCGCTCCATACCCACGCGGTGCAGTTCGGAGCGCACATAGAGGAACAATTCCTCGGCGCGAGCTTCCAGAATTTCGTTCAGTTCGCTGCGGCGGGCTTCGCGCGACGGGCGGCCTTCGGGCGACGGCACTTCGATCAGCGTCGAATCCGCTGTCATGCCGAGCAGCGCACAACCATACTCTTGCTTCAGGCATTCGGCGTCTTCGTAGGTGACTTTGAAAATCATCGCGATGTCGCGCGTCAGATGGTCGCCCCACACCGGAACGCTGGCGGCGAGCAGCATCGAGTCGCCATCGTAAATCACCAGGTCGGTCGACTGGATGCCCATGTCGAGTACCGCTACTCCGCGCGCACGCGCTTCCGGATGCACGCAGGCGTATGCAGCGGCCAGCGGTTCATACACGGTTTCTTCCACCGCCAGATGCGCCAGATGCATGGCTGCGATCAGCGCCTGATGTTCGTGCGCCGCGGCAGTCACGATATGGACGTGGGCTTCCAGGCGCGAACAAACACTTTTCTGCGGACGCCGGAATCCCCCGCGTCCATCCAGCGTGAAATGCTGCGGCAGCACGTGCAGCAAGGTGCGATCGCGTTCCAGACGGACGTCAGCGGCCATCTCGACCGCATATTCCAGGTCGCCCGAGTCTAGTTCGTGAGGCCGGCCAAATTCATAAAGACCGCGGCTCTGCGCTCCCCGGACTTCCATGCCGCCGATGCCGACCGTAACGGAATCCACGGAAACTTGCGCGCCACGCTCAGCGTCGGTAACTGCCGCGCGAATCGATTCGGCCACGGCCACCGGATCGCTCATGCGGCCCTTCAGCCAGCCTGCCGAAGGCGCCAGGCCGTGTGCCAGATAGCGAATCCCGCCGTTCTCGATGACACCGATGACACACCGCGTGCGGGCGCTTCCCGCGTCCAGTCCGACCGCCAGTTGGACTTTCGAATTCATGCGCCGTCTTTCTGCTGTACCACTGTAATCCGGTCTTCCATCCGCAGATCCAGCGAGCTTGCCTCTGGCATTTTCTCGTGAATCTCGCTGTAGTGATTTAGGAAATTCTGATACCGCACCGCGAAGTTCTGATCGCCCAGCAGCAAGGTGACCATGCGTCCCTCGTAAGGTTGGATGACCCGAAGATCCTCGCGATCGGTCACGTCCACTTCGGCGATCTTATCGGCATTCGCACCTAGCGCGCGCAATAGCTTCTGCATGCGCTGCACGCGGTCGTGGCGATCGCCTACTGGATCGTGCGCTGTTACGCCGCGCAGCACCGGCAAGTGAAAGCGATCCGTAGCCGTCGGCAGGATCACGCCGTCTTCATCGATCAGTCCGTAGCGCGAACCCGAGAGTGTCACGAAGGCCACCGGCTTGCGCTCGGCTACGCGCACCACCACGCGGTTCGGCCACAGGCGCATGACTGTCGCATCCTTCACCCAGTCGACGGTACGGAGCGTGGAGCGCCGTGCTTCCAGCGGCAGAAGGTAAATGCTTTGCCCCATGTCATCGGCGAAGGCGCCTTCAATGGCGCGCCGCGAAGCGTGCTGAGCGCCCTGGATCTGGATCACGGACGCATCGTCCGCGCCATCGGGTCCATTCACCGCGAAGCGCGGATCGTGAATCAGGTACTGCTCCACCCGATGCCATGTGAACAGCGAAATCACCAGCACGACGGTGAGCGCCACCACCCACACCGCGATCTTCAGGCGCGGGATGGTTGTCTCCGGGGGATTCGAAACGCGCGGGCGCGCCCGTGGCGGTTGCAATGGCGTCACGCTTTACTCCTCAGGCGCGTCAGAATCTCCGGAGCGGCCTGCGACACGCTGCCGGCTCCCAGCGTCACGATCGCATCGCCCTGACTCGCAGCTGCGATCACGGCGGCGATGCCCTGTTCGACCGAGCCCGCATAACTCACCCCACGATGTCCAAAGGCGCTCAGCTTTTCTACCAATGCCTGCGCCGTCACTCCCGCGATGGGCGCTTCGGAGGCCGCATAAATATCGGTCACATACACGCGATCAGCTTGATGAAACGAGCGCGCGAAATCGTCGAGTAACGCTTGCGTGCGTGTGTAACGGTGCGGCTGAAACAGTACATGCACGCTCTGAAAGCGGCAGGCGCGCGCCGCCGCGAGGGTGGCTCGGATCTCGGTGGGATGATGCCCGTAATCGGCGATCGCCGTCACGCCACGCTCCGAGCCACGCACTTGAAAGCGCCGGTCCACGCCTCGAAATTCCGCCAGCGCCTCGCGAATCGTTTCCACTGGAACATCGAGCTCCAGCGCCACTGCCACCGCGGCCGTAGCGTTCAAAGTGTTGTGTGCGCCGGGAACCTGCAGGCGGAAGCATCCCAGATC
>Ga0105245_10005037_pt1 | contig 11617 bp, 10 predicted proteins | sample KBSM54metaG_FD_81523 | JGI IMG/M metagenome (GOLD analysis project Ga0105245, IMG submission 81523) | Miscanthus rhizosphere microbial communities from Kellogg Biological Station, Michigan, USA - KBS M5-4 metaG | ecosystem: Host-associated > Plants > Roots > Rhizosphere > Soil | place...
CACGGCTGTTCTCGGCCGCCCTACGACGCAACATCCCGAGCAAGGCCAGAAACCGTGGGATGTACCGGCTTCTCCACGCCTCCCACTGTTCGGCCGCTGTTCCTTGAAGCATGCGAGGGATCGCCTGCAGGACCTGGTTCACGTGCGGAGCGATCATCTGATGTTCGATCTGTTCCCAATGCTCCAATCCTTGCAGACGGCCCCGTACCGAAGCCAGTTCTTCCGCCCAGTTGAAAAACTCTTTCGGGTGCAGCCCTTTCCCGGCGTGCGGAATGGCCGAGGCCAGCTTAGATCGGTATTCCTCTTCCAGATCAGCGACAGCACGCAATGCCTCGTCGATGTTTCCAGTTTCTCCTTCCAACGGAACATCCGCCAGACGGAGCATGCCGCCACGAGAGGACGGCATGGCATTGAGCGGCCGATTCACGAGGACGGCGAGATCGTCCTGCTGCGCCAGCTCCAGGACGGTCGTCTCATCTCGCGGTCCGGTATTCGGTCGGCTCCAGGCATCGCTTTCGAACAGATTCATCGGACACTGCAGCACCGCGAAGTGATGTTGTGACGTTCCGCACGATTCGGCCGCGCGGGTGGCCGCCGAGACGAACTGGAACAATGACGTCGATTCAGGATCGTCGGCATCTCGTCCTACAGTGTTTGACGACACTCCGTACCAACCGATGCGGCCAGCAGCCACCTGGTTTTCTAAATAGGCGAATGCCTGTTCGATGCGAGCATAGAACCGCTTTCGCAGCTCCACCACGTTGCCTTCCTCTTGGTGTACAGCTTCAGACAACATGTACTCCGGATTGTGCAACAAACAGACATCAAGAGTGGCCAGGCCCAAGCGGTCGAGCGAGGCATCGAGTTGATCAGCAAGAAATTCCGGATGGATGCAGTGCCAAATGCCCTCGCCGTATTTCACCATCTCAGGGTAGGGGCGTCCCGCTCGTTCCCGGGCTTCGGCCTCCTTGAGATTGTGTCCCTGCACATACCCGATCTTCGAGACGACGATGACTTCATCTCTCGCGAGGTCACCCTTGGCCACGAGACCGCGGAGGACCGACCCCACCAGGCGTTCACTTTCACCGTCCATATAATTGGTGGAGGTATCGACGACGTTCACGCCGGATGCGAATGCGGTGCTGAGGGCGGTCGCGTACTCTGGATCAGTGCCGTCGATTCGATAGCCACCGAATCCGAGTCGAGATCCCGTGAGGGCCGTCTTGCCGAACCGCCTAAAACCATTTTCGAAACGTCCGTCAGGGCGCGGGACATTGACAACACGCGCGGCATATCGCGCCGTGCCTTCTACGGTAGCACGGCCGTCAAGCAGCCGTCCCTGCAGTTTCAGCCCAGCGACCGTCCGGGAAGACCGCGTGGAGGATTCACGTAGCACTTCAGCGACGGCCACGGCATCGGTCAACGGTTGTTGGCACGAGAAGTTCCGGCACACATAGAGCGCCGACCGCCCCCCCACTGTCTGTTTCCCGGCAAGTAGCGGATGAGCGGACCCTCCATCCGAACGATGAGTGACGGCGATAATGCGGTTTGGGAGGTACGCCGTTCGCATCGCGCCTTGGATGGCCGAAAAGTTAGGATCATTCTGTTCTCCGACCAGTGCCAATTCGATGGGACCTTCGGTGAGAAAGTCGACGACGGCCAGGCTCTTGGCGAACCCGCGCGGGTATCGGGTCAGGTGCCTGCCGTAGGCCCGGATCGCTCCGATGGCCGCCTCGCGAAAATCGGCGCGATCCAGGTGAAATGACAACCGAGCCAGGAGCATCGCCGCGACGGCGTTCCCGCTTGGCGTCGCTCCATCGGCGCCTTCACGCCCGCGGACAATGAGCATCTCATGCTCCTTGGCCGTTGTAAAAAACCCTCCTTGCTCGGCATCCTGAAAGGAGCGGATCAGGCGTTCCGCGAAGTGGCGGGCCGCATCAAGATACCGGTCGTCTCCGCCGGCTTCATAGAGATGAACCAAGCCTTCCCCGAGAAACGCGTAGTCTTCCAGCACGGCCTCGAGATGCGCGCGCCCATTGCGGGACGTTCGATACAGGCGATCATCGTCCTTCCGGTGCGCACGCAACAGGAAATCTGCAGCCGTCTGTGCCGCATCCAGATAATCGGACCGGTCCAAGACGCGAGCGGCTTCCGCCATGGCCGAGATCATCATGCCGTTCCACGCTGTAATGATCTTATCGTCGAGGCCCGGCGGCACCCGTTGTTTGCGAGCCTCGTACAGGAGAGGCCGCACACGACGTATCGTGTCCTTGAGCTCATCCGCGGTTATATTCAGCTCCCGGCACACGGCGTCGAACGGTCGCAGTCGGTTGGGAATGCTTTTGTGCTCCCAATTTCCTTGGGCCGAAATGTCGTAGCAGGCGCAAATCCGGCGGGCGTCCTCCTCGTTGCCGAGAGCTCGTGCGACCTCTCCGGGCGTCCAGACAAAAAACTTCCCTTCCTCGCCTTCGGAATCCGCATCGGTGGCGCTATAAAACCCTCCCAGCGGATCCGTCATCTCGCCTCGTATGTAATCGAGCACGTCAATCACGACATCCCGGTAGGCCGCCTCGCCGGTCACTTGAAACGCTTCGAGATAGGTTCTCGCAAGCAAGGCATTGTCATAGAGCATTTTTTCGAAGTGAGGCACGAGCCATCGCTCGTCCGTCGAGTACCGCGCGAAGCCGCCGCCGATGTGATCGTAGATGCCACCCTCCGCCATGGCGTTCAGAGTGGTTTTGACCATTTGCAACGCGATGGGATCGCCGGTGCGCCGGAAGCATCGTAGGAGGAGAGAGAGACCCGCGGCGGGAGGAAATTTTGGCGCGGTACCGAAGCCCCCGAAGCGGGGGTCGAAATCCTGTCGATACTCAGAAATCACAGTGTCCAAGACCTGCTCACCGACCGATACCGGCGCCGGCCTCTGCCATTCACGCTGTAGCCGAGCCGTGAGATCCTGCGCCTGATGCCGCAGCCCATTGGCATCTCGGTTCCACGCGTCGGCAATTTTTTTCAGGAGATCCGGAAACCCCGGACGGCCCCAGCGACCTTCGGGAGGAAAATACGTGCCGGCGAAAAATGGCTGTTCTTCCGGTGTGAGAAAGACCGTCATCGGCCAGCCCCCTTGCCCTTGGTTCATGGCCACAGTGGCGGCCATGTAGATCTCATCGAGATCCGGACGTTCCTCCCGATCGACCTTGACGCAGACGAACCACCGATTCATCAAGGCCGCGATCGCTTCGTTTTCAAACGATTCGCGCTCCATGACATGGCACCAGTGGCAGGCGGAATAGCCAATGGACAAGAGGATCGGGCAGTTTCTTTGTTTGGCCGCCGCTAGCGCTTCTGGCCCCCAGGGATACCACTCGACTGGATTGTGGGCGTGCTGGAGGAGATAGGGGCTGGTCTCGTGAATCAGGCGATTAGGCTGACGGGAAGACGTGAAGGTCGAAGACATGAGTCACGGTAGCACCCTGCTCCGAAACGGGTCAATGCGGCCTTCCACGAAACAAAAAAGGTCTACGACCCATGTCGTAGACCTTTCATGGATTCTCCCAGACGTCAGGGATGCTTACTTGCCCTTCTCGTCCTTCTTTTGTTCCTTCGGCTCGTCCATTTGGCCGGGCTTTTTCTCATCCTTCTTGTCCTTCGTCTCATCGCCGTACACAAGGACCTGACCGCCCTTCTTCTCATCCTTCTTATCCTTCTTCTCCTCACCGGCGAATGAAGGAGCGCTAAACGAAACCGCCACTGCCACTGCCATGACTGTAATGAACACGCGCGTCATATGTCTTCCCCCTTGGAATAAGTAAATAGGTTATTTACCTGACAATCAGGCAAACGCCGAGAACGTACCTAATTCCCGTTTCGATTGTCAAATTGGCTCCTCCTCTGAGGCCCCAGACGGACGTCCTCCCTTCAACTGTATGATATGGTTATGAGAGCGCCTTCGGAGCTGGCGACATGAACGACATCGGTCCATACTCAAACTATCGCCTCACGGTTCGGCTTGAACTCGCGAATAAACCAGGGATGTTTGCGAAGGTCGCTTCGGCGCTCGCGGAAGAAGGGGCCAACCTCGGCGCCGTCGACCTGGCGTCGGCCACCGCAGAGCACATGGTGAGAGACGTCACCTTCGACGTGCGCGATGAAGCGCATGGCGAGCGGGTGTTGGCACGGCTCAACGACATTCCCGATGTCACCGTCCTTTCCGCGTCAGATCGCATCTTCCTGTTGCATCTCGGGGGCAAGATCCAAGTCAGAAGCAAACTCCCGCTGACCACACGCAACATCCTCTCAATGGTATATACGCCCGGGGTTGGACGTGTCGCTCAGGCCATCGCCAGCGACAAAAGCAAAGCGTTCGCCTTTACGACGAAGAGCAACAGCGTCGCGGTCATCACCGACGGTTCAGCCGTGCTGGGATTGGGGAATCTGGGCCCAGAGGCGGCATTGCCCGTCATGGAAGGAAAAGCGATGCTGTTCAGAGAATTGGCGGGGATCGACGCGTGGCCCATCTGTCTCGCCACTCAAGACCCCGACGAGATCGTTCGTACCGTGCAGGCGATTGCACCGGGGTTCGGTGCGATCAATCTCGAAGATATTGGTGCCCCCCGCTGTTTTGATATCGAACGCCGCCTGAAGGCTTCACTTGATGTTCCGGTCATGCACGACGACCAGCACGGCACTGCCGTGGTCCTGCTGGCGGCCTTAACGAATGCGTTGACGGTGATCAATAAACCGATGGATCAGGTCCGCGTCGTCGTCAACGGACTCGGGGCAGCCGGTACCGCATGTTGCCGCATCCTGTTGGCCGCCGGCGTCTCGCATTTGATCGGCTGCGACAAAGAAGGCATCATCCTCCAAGGCGACCCCGCCCATCTTCGTGCGTGTCGGACCGACCTCTCGGCCTGTCTGACGCCGCATCAACCACACGGGACGTTGCGTGACGCGTTAAAGCATGCCGACGTGTTCATCGGGCTGTCGGTCGGGAATCTCCTCAGCGCCGAGGATTTGGATCTCATGGCTCCTGACCGCATTGTTTTTGCCATGGCGAATCCGGACCCAGAGGTTTCTCCCGAACTGGCGCTTTCACACTGCCGGATCTTTGCCACGGGACGCTCGGACTTTCCTAACCAGATCAACAACGCGTTGGCATTTCCCGGCATCTTCCGCGGGGCGCTCGACGTGCAGGCGATTGAAATCAACGAATCGATGAAACTCGCAGCCGCGCGCGCATTGGCGGAAACGATTCCCCGGGCCGCGCTGAGCGAGGATTACATCATTCCCAGCATCTTCGACAAGGACGTGGTGCCGCGGGTATCACGGGCCGTCGCAGCAGCTGCACACACCAGCGGCGCTGCCCGCCGGCGGTTGAAACTGTCCGAGGAACGCCCGACCGGATAATCCCAACTGCCGCCTCGATCGCCACTTGCTTTCGCATCACCGCACCCTTCAGCGCTACTGTGGGCCTATGCTACAATGCCGCGAGCCCCGGGAGTGCAGACGTCGATGCCCTTTTCCTCCAGCAAGTACATGAAGTTCCGAAGCGGCATGCACAAACGAATCGGGTCCCTGCGCTCGAAGACTGAAGACAGCATGGAAGTCGCCGTCGACACGATGATGGAGGAGCGTGTCGATAGCTACTTTCGAGTCGAGCAGGGACTCGACGAAATCATCAAGTCCCTGTTACAGATTGAGGAAGAGCTCGAGCAAATCTGCGATTTGTCCGGAGCCATGCGACTGGAATCGAGACTGGAATTCGTCGAAGACCGTTGGGACGATCTTGACAGCGAGATCCGTGAGCGGCCAAGGCGCCGCCGACGGCGCATCAGCCTTGCCGACATGTTGAAGGCGGCCAGCGGGGGCGGGGGGGGCCTGTCGCAGAGCGCCGGGAGCGTTAATAATGCAGTGGATGCCTATGCGATCATGGGGGTCGAGTTCGGCAGCTCCCTGGCCGATGTGACTGCCGCGTTCAGACAGAAGGCGAAGCTGCTTCATCCGGATGCCAATCAGGGGGACCGCAGCTCCGAACCAGAATTGCGGCGCATGCTCGAAGCCTATCAATTCTTGAAGGAATACTTGAGCCTCAGCAATACAGAGCCCATGCGGCCGCCCGATCGTCCGTTCAGTCCAGCCGAGTAAACATCCTGTGACCACTCCTTTGCAGGAACAGTACATCACCAACGGCGCAGCGCTGGAGACGCTTTGTCGGCAATTACGGTCGAGCCGGCGGTTGGGCCTGGATACGGAATTCGTCGGCGAAGACAGCTTCATTCCAAAACTGGAACTCATTCAGGTGGCCGCTCAGGACATTTCGGCCGTCATTGATTTTCCAGCCGTCCAGGCCAACGGCTCTCTGGCTCCGTTTTGGGAATTGATCTGCGATCCGCACGTGGAAAAGATCGTCCATGCAGGCCGCCAGGATCTCGATCTGTTTGCGCTGCACGCTGGCCAAATTCCCAAGCCGTTTTTCGATACCCAGATTGCCGCCGCCATGCTGGGATTCGGCGCCCAAGTCGCTTATGCCAATCTGGTGCAGCGGATCCATGGCACCAAACTCGCGAAAGCACATACATTTACCAATTGGAGCGCTCGTCCTCTCTCGACCGATCAAATCGCTTACGCGGCGGAAGACGTGCAGTTCTTGCTCCCCCTCCATGCGCATCTGCAGAAGCGCCTGCATGCGCTCGGACGCACCGAATGGGTCCGAGAGGAGTTCTCACGGTTGGAAACCGCCGTGACAGAAAAAAGCAAGGATCCTCTCGACCGCTACCAGCGAATCAGAGGATGGGACAGTCTCAAACCAAAACACGCCGCCATTCTACGGGATCTCGCTGCGTGGCGTGAAACGGAAGCCCGGCGACGTAATGTCCCGCGGGGGCGCGTGATGCGCGATGAGGTCTTGTTGCAGCTCGCGCGGCATCCGCCAGCGACTGTGGAAGAACTGCGCGGCCTCCGCGGATTGCACGGTGGTGAAATTGACCGCAACGGTGAGCAGCTGATCGCCACCATCACGGCATCTCTGGCGCTGCCGCCGTCTGCGTGGCCGCAGGTGCCGCGGGACCGCAAACCTGAACCGGAATCGATCGGACTGGTTGAGCTGCTTCAGGCGGTCCTTAAGGCTCGCGCGGCCGATGCCGAAATCGCCCCCACTCTGTTGGCCACGAGTGGTGACCTTCAGGCTCTCGTCGAAGCCAAGGAAAAGCACAAAATCCCGGACCTGCCGGTCTTGCGTGGATGGCGGCGTGAATTGATCGGTGATCTGCTTGTACAAATTCTGGATGGCAAGGTGAGAGTGTCTGTAGACCCTGAGAAAGGGATGTTGCGCATGTCAGGTGATCCCGCGCCACACCCGCAGTAGTATCCGACCTCTGCCCGCATCTGTTCAAAAGTTACCGCTCGCGATGACAAACCTGCACTGCGAGGGCCGCGCCGTCATAGGTTCTGCGCAACGGCGGACTGGAAACGGGCGAGCTTCCTGATCAATCCGCATAGACTGAGGCAATACCTCCCAATGCGTTTCTGGTACAGAACTCGCACGTGGAGGATTCTAAGCTGCGAGAATGCTGTATCGCCTGCTACAACTGCTGTTGACGTTTGTGTTTCCAGGTGGGCTGCTCTTCGTGGCAGCACTTGGGTTTCTACGTCCCCATGGGCTGCCTGTCTGGTGCCAGGGTCCTGTCGCAGCGCTACCCTACCTCGCATTGACGTTTGGTCTCGTCTTCGGCTGGTACTTTGCCAGCACTCGAATGCTGCTTTCGCTTCTCAGCCTGACCTTTGCCAGCCAAGCCCTGGTCACATGGCCACTCGATACTAACTACGCATCGGTCTCGCACACGATCTTTGCTGCGACGACGTTTCTCCTGCCGCTCAATTTCCTGGCGTTCTCCATCCTTAAGGAAGAGGCGATTGGCAGCCTCCGTGGAGCCGTGCCCGTGCTGCTATTTCTGGTTCAGCCCTTCGTCGTGCTGTGGCTCTGCGACCCCACCAACCAGGACATGGCCTTGGCGCTTCAAACGGATTACCTTCCCGCCTGGTCGGCGTCTTGGACTCCGGTTCCTCAAGCAGCCCTGTTGGTGTTTCTCATCTCCGGCCTGATGCACCTCGTACGCTTTGTGCTGCGACGGCATCCGATGGATGCAGGCGCGACGTGGGGATTGGCGGCTGTATTTCTCGCGTACCATGGCACGCAGTTCGGATGGCGGCCGACGAACTTCTTCGCGACCGCCGGGCTCATCTTGTTCTTGTCCCTTGTGCAGGCCTCCTATCAGCAGACCTACCGCGATGCACTGACCGGCATCCCAGGGCGGATCGCGTACGAGGAAGCGACGGCCCAACTGGGCGGACAGTTTGCCATGGCGGTGTTGGCCATCGATCAGCTGAAAACGTATGCCGGGACCCACGGTAAACGCGTCGTTGAACAAATCCTCAAGTTGGCTGCGACCAAAGTCCAGGCTGGCTGTCGAGCGGGCCGGGTGTTCCGCGTGAGCGGAGAGGAACTGACCTTGCTGTTTTCCCGTCAGTCGGCAGTGGAAGTACTCGTCGAGTTGGAGCACATCAGGAAGAGTCTGGAGTCGACCGCTCTGTATCTACGCGACGGCCAGCGGGTCTGGGACAACACCGGGGGCGCTGCTACGCCGGGCCGGAACGACCAGGAACTTTCGATGACGGCCAGTGTCGGGGTGGCGGACTCCGCCACGGAGGGAACCACACTCAGCATGGTGATCAAGGCGGCGTATCGTGCGCTGTACGAGGCCAAGGCGGGAGGCGGGAATGTCGTGAAGCGCGGGCCAGTTGCGGTGGCATCATTTAGACGGTCGTCTCGATATCCGGCTCCTGTCAGCACCGGCAGCGAATCCTAAAAGCTCTCACAACAGCTCCTTCACACGATCAGCCGGCCTGGCCAGCCAAGCCTTTTCACCCTTCTCGACAATCGGACGTTGAATTAAATCCGGATGCTCCACCATCAGGCCGATCAAGGCGTCGTCGGACAGCGTGGTCTTCGCAAGCTCCAATTTCTTATAGAGATCTTCTTTTGATCTGAGGATGTCGCGCGGCGACAATCCGGCCTTCTTCAACAGCGCTGTCAGCCGCGATTTTGTAAACCGCTCTTCGTAATAATTGACAGTGGTGAACGGCATGCCGCTCTCCCTGAGCAATTGCACCGCCTGCCGGCACGTGGAACACGTCGGTTTCTGATAGATGGTCAGTTTAGACATGCAGACTCCTTTGCACCTCGAATTGATGCCTTGACGTCTTTTTTTTTCCTATGGTACACGTTGCCATCGGTCACACTGACGTCCCAACGCCCACGATGCCAACGGTAGGAACAAGTTCCAGCGGCCACTTCGCTTGTGCCAGCCCCACGCAGCATTCTCTGCGCGATCTTCGCACGAAGCGAAAGGGACAACCGGTGTTTGTCATGGGCCACGTGCTCGAACGCAAGGGACAGGAAGCCACCTTCGAGGTCTTCAACGATCGCCTTGCCGTGGTGAAATTTGGCGACGGTGTGGCCATCGGGTATGACCCCTACGAACTGCTTCTCCCGACGGACATCGATCCGGATGGAACCGCCTATTTTGAAATCCGTTCCTGCACCCACTGTCAACAACTCTTTCCGCTGACGTCCGGCGAGTGCGAATCGGACACGGAGCCGACGACCTGCCCAGAGTGCCGCGGCTAGCCGCCTTCAGAGCCCTGCCTGCTGATGTCAATCAACGAGCGGTGCCACCTCGATGGCCTTCTTGATCAAGCAATCTCCTGCAAACGACTGCAGCGACATGGGAAGCATGCTCGCATCGATAATCCGCACCGTGACGACGCGATATCCCTCCTGTGCCTTCGTCCCTTCCACGCGCATCGCGTGACAGATCTCCAGTTTTTTCCAGATCAGATTGTTCAGAATGGCGTCGGACGCAAGGAGCTTGGTATCCGTGGCCACATCGTTGACAGAGGCTTTGACCGCAACGCGGGATTTGTCCTTGGGTACTTCACTGACGACGGCAAAGATGAGCAGCTCCTCCTCCGCATGCCCTGCCAGGCCTGCTCCAATGACGAATGCGAGCAGGACCGCCACCCCACACAACCCCTTCATGCCCGTCCTCGCCTCATCCTTCTCCAGAGAGTGCGATGCGGTTCTCCAAGCGATGGCGACGCCTACCGAGCGGGTCCAGGTCCGCCATGACTGAGCGTCTTAGCTTCCGGCGGCTTCGCGGGAGCCGGCGACCGTAAGGGATCACTGCGTTTGAAAGCCCACAGTGGGACGGCAATCAGGACGACCAGTTCGGCGCCAATAGGAAACGGCAGGCAGCGTTTGCGTTTGATGGTGCGCGGCGAACTCATCGAAGCCAGTATGCCAACCGGGTCATACCATTTCAAGATCGCGATCAACATCGCGATGAGATCTCGCCAAACGCTTGCTTCGCTCGTGGGAAGTAGGCAGAGTAGGGTGGGAGTTTGTTCATGCCGCATGATTTCATGCCGGGCCTTGCCGGAATTCCTGCCGCCAAATCTGCCGTCAGCGACGTCGACGGGGAACGTGGCGTCCTTGAATATCGCGGCATCCGCGTGGAAGAGCTGTGCAAGCGCTCGTCATACCTGGAAACCACGTACCTACTTCTCTTCGGCCATCTGCCAACACGCTCCGCACTCGCAAGATGGGAACAAGATATTGCTCTTCATCGGCGCCTCAAATACTCGATCATAGATCTCATGAAATGTCTCCCCGAGCAGGGCCATCCAATGGATGCCCTGCAAGCGGCAGTGGCTGCGCTGGGGATGTTCTATCCCGGCCGCAATGTCACAGATATGGAGAACAATTACTGGTCGGCGGTGCGGTTAATCGCCAAACTTCCCACAATCGTCGCAGCCTGGGCGAGGCTCCGCCGCGGGGACGATACTATCGCCCCGCGAGACGAGCTGGGCTTCAGTGAAAACTTTTTCTACATGCTCACCGAAACGACGGCGCATCCACTGTGGGTCGACATTTTCGACGATTGCCTCATCCTGCACGCCGAGCACACGATGAATGCCTCAACTTTTACGGGTCTCGTGACGGCCTCCACGTTGGCCGACCCGTACACGGTCGTCGCCTCGTCGATCGGCGCGCTGAAAGGGCCCTTGCACGGGGGCGCAAACGAAGAAGTCGTGGAGATGCTGAAGAAGATCGGGACAGCGGATCAGGCAGCCTCCTATGTGGAAGAGCAGCTACGCAACAAGCGTAAGCTTATGGGCTTTGGACACCGAGTCTATAAAGTGAAAGACCCGCGCGCGACAATCTTACAGGGCCTTTGCGAAACCCTCTTCCAAACCTGCGGCACTTCCCAGCTATACGACATCGCGCTGCGCGTTGAACGGAGAGCGGGCGAATTGTTTAAGGGGAAAGCCGTCCATCCCAATGTAGATTTTTACTCAGGGATTATCTACGAGAAGATGGGTATCGATACGGATCTGTTTACACCGATATTTGCCATGGCCCGAGTCTCCGGCTGGCTTGCCCATTGGCTGGAACAACTCAGAGAAAACAAACTCTTTCGCCCCGACCAGATTTATGCAGGCGAGCATGATTGTCCCTATGTTCCCCTCGACCAGCGCTAGCGTGTTGAACCCTTCCCCC
>Ga0105245_10005041_pt1 | contig 11615 bp, 12 predicted proteins | sample KBSM54metaG_FD_81523 | JGI IMG/M metagenome (GOLD analysis project Ga0105245, IMG submission 81523) | Miscanthus rhizosphere microbial communities from Kellogg Biological Station, Michigan, USA - KBS M5-4 metaG | ecosystem: Host-associated > Plants > Roots > Rhizosphere > Soil | place...
CTTTGGCGAGTTGTGCGCGGTCACCGCGTCGCCGCCCGCCGAAGTCACCGTGGTCATCGACAGGTTTCGGCAACCCGGCCGCTCGTTTCTCATGCCGGGGGCAGGCGTTGCGCTGGCGGACGAATCGCTGGTGGACATTTCGCACGAGAGTTTAATCCGGCGGTGGCGGCGATTGCGGAAGTGGACTGATGAAGAATCGCAGTCCGCGCGGACCTATCGGCGGCTGGCGGAAACCGCGTTGCTTTACCGGCAGGGTAAGGAAGGCAGGCTGAAGAATCCGGCGCTCCAGGTCGCCCACATCTGGCGTGACAACGATCATCCAAATCCGCAATGGGCGCAGCGCTATCAGGCCCATGAAGCTGGTGCCGGAAGGGGCGCTACGCTTTCCGAACGCGGCCGAGGTGCAGGACTATCGCGCGTCCGATTACATGGACGAAAAGGAAGCCGACCTGCTCGATCGTTTCGCGCAGTTCGCACTGATCGCTGCGCGCGAGGCAGTGGCCGGATCCGGGTTGAACATCACGCCGGAATTGAAGGCTCGCATGGCGATCGTCACCGGCACTTCCAGCGGCGGGAGGACCAGCGAAGACCGCGAGTTCCATAGTCTCTACGCCGAAGGTTCCACGCGCGTTCATCCATTGACCATCGCCCGAACCATGAGTAATGCGGGCGCCAGCCGCATCGCGCTGGAGTACGGCATCGTGGGGCCGTCTTATACGATTTCCACCGCGTGCGCCTCGGCCAGCCACGCCATCGGGCAAGCGTTTTGGATGGTGCGCCACGGCGTGGTGAATGCGGCTATCGCCGGAGGATCGGAAGCGCCCTTCTCACTTGGATTCCTGAAGGCCTGGGAGGCCATGCGCATCGTCGCCCCGGATACCTGCCGTCCATTTTCGCGCGATCGCAAAGGCTTGATCCTGGGTGAAGGTGCGGCCATGCTGCTCCTGGAGCCACTCGAACATGCCCAGGCACGCGGCGCCAAGATATGGGGCGAGATTGCGGGCTTCGGTATGTCCTCGGACGCTTATCATCTGACCCAGCCGCTGGCCGAGGGGGCAGCGCGCGCCATGCGATCGGCGCTGGATGACGCGGCCATCGACCCCGCCGCGATCGGCTACATCAACGCGCACGGTACCGGCACACTGGCGAACGATGTCACCGAAACTCAAGCCATTCGCGAAGTGTTCGGAGCGCACGCCGATAAATTGCACGTGAGTTCCACCAAGTCCATGCACGGACACGCTCTTGGCGCGGCAGGAGCGCTGGAGGCGGCAGCAACGCTCATGACTCTGGACGAGGGGTTGATTCCGCCCACCGCCAACTTTACGGAAGCCGATCCGGATTGTGCGCTGGACGTGGTTCCCAACACCGCGCGCGCAGCCAGCATCGAGTGGGCGCTTTCCAACTCCTTCGCGTTCGGCGGATTGAACGCAGTGTTGGTGTTTCGCCGCGGTCCGCGCTAGGCCGCCGCCTGCTTCGCCTGCGCCAGTGCGGATTCAACCTCAGCCTGGTAGCGCGCCAGCAGCTCCGCATTGGCGGCCTCGAAGCGCATCACCAAAACCGGCTGCGTGTTAGAAGCGCGCAGCAATCCCCAGCCTCGGTCGAACAGAACACGGACGCCATCCACATCGATGACCTGGTGCGTCTTGCGAAACTGCTCGGCCACTCGTGCCACCACCGCGAACTTAGTTTCATCGGGGCAATCCACGCGGATTTCGGGCGTCGAAATGAGCTTGGGCAGCCCGTCTAGCTGCGCCGAAAGAGGCTTTCCGGATTTCGCGACAATCTCGATCAGGCGGCACGCTGCGTAGAGCGCATCGTCGTATCCAAAGTAGCGATCGGCGAAAAACATGTGTCCGGACATCTCGCCCGCCAACTCCGCATGCTCTTCTTTCATCTTCGCCTTGATCAGCGAATGCCCGGTCTTATACATGATCGGATTGCCGCCCAGCCGCTTCAGTTCGTCATACAGAAGCTGCGAGCACTTCACTTCGCCAATAAAAGTGGCTCCGGGTTTACGGGTTAGAATCTCTCGCGCGTAGATCAGCAACAGGAGGTCGCCGTAAATCACTTCGCCGTTTTCATCCACCGCGCCAATCCGGTCGGAATCGCCGTCGAACGCGATCCCCATCTCCGCCTTCTGTGCCAGCACCGCTTCCCGCAAGTCCTTGAGATTCGCGGGAACCGTGGGATCGGGATGATGGTTCGGGAAGCGGCCGTCCATCTCATAGAACAGCTCCGTGACCTCAACATTCAACCGCTTCAAAAGCTGATGGATCACCGGGCCCGCCGTCCCGTTCCCCGCGTCCACCACGATCTTGGTGCGGCGTCCGAACTGAAACTGCGGCGAGAGTTCATCCAGGTAAGCCGGGATCACGTCCATCGAATGATGCGTGCCGTGGCCGGTGGCGAAATCGCGCGCGTCGATCAGCCGGCGGATATCTTGAATCGTCTCACCGTGCAACGACCCGGCGCCGCACACGCTCTTGAAGCCGTTAAATTCGCTGGGATTGTGGCTGCCGGTGATCATGATGGCGCCATCCGCCTCCAGATGCACCGCTGAAAAATACAGCAGCGGCGTCGGAACCACGCCGATATCGGTTACTTCGCAACCCGTCGACTGCAACCCTTCGAGCAGCGCGTCATGCAAGCGCGGCGAACTCAGGCGGCAATCGCGGCCGAGATTAATGCGCGGCCCGCGCTGCCGCAGCATGTAGGTTCCGAGCGCGCGCCCCAGATCGGCGACATCGGCGCTCGCGAGTTCAGTTTCGGCAATGCCGCGAATGTCATACTCGCGGAAAATGGTGGGCTTCAGCATTAATTTGACGGTAGCAAAATAGGCGCACGCCTGCGCCCTATGCGTACGGGTACGTCCGCACGCAGCGAACCTTGCGAGCGTTACTTTTTCGCGCCTTGCTTGGCGATCACCAGGTCCTTGATCTTGTCGTAGGTCGCCTGAGGAACAATGCTTTTGGAAACCAATTGGTCCTTGCGCTGGTACGGCCGGCCCGCCACGATCTTTTTCGAATACACATCCCCGATACCCGGCAAAGCCTTAAGCTGGTCGACGCTGGCGCTGTTCAGATCCAGTAGATCGCCGGACTTGGCAGCAGCTTTGGCCGGCGCGGCCGCCGCCGATTTCGCTGGGGCCTTGTCCGTGCTCTTGGTCTGCGCCCCCGCCGGCACAGCCAGGAAAATCGCTACCAGACACGCCAGCAGCGAAAGCAGTCCTTTGTGTTTTTGCATTCCCTCAGTGTACATCGCCGAGCGGGCAGTGGGTCGATTTGGATGCGTGGGGGGTAGTGGCTCAATTCGAGCATCCCTGAATTTCATCGGTGGTATGCTCTTACCGGGTCCCTGGCGCTGCCCAATGGATCGCCGCTCCTGGCTCGCCAACGCCTTTCTTTTCGCCCCACGAGAAATGAGCACTTCGAGTGGAAACTCCTCAGCCCGAGTCAACTTGCGTCCGTTGCGGCACAAAGACTGAACTCTTTCGAGCAGACATACCATACTGTGTCAATTGCGTGGATCTGGATGGGCCGATAGGCGAGCTTCATGCCTCCATCCCCTTCCGAACTGTAGTTGACACCAAGATTTAACACGCGTAGCGTAATAGTCCTCTAGGTACTAAATTATGGCCGAATGCGCTTATTGTAGAGCGGAAACTCAACTCTTCAATAACGGTGTGCCTATCTGCCTGAAATGCTCGGACGAGCGGGAAAAGGAAGCCAGCAAGAAGCCGCCCGCCAGTGCCCAATCGATCCGACGTGTCTTGGCCGATGATATAGCGAAGGCCACGGCTCGTGTGAACAATGCAAGCCAAACCTTCTTTGAAATCATGGGCCAAATACCGAGCGGTTTCCCGCATCCAGATGGTTCTCAGCCTATCCACAACGTCTCCCGCGAACTATCGACGGCCCGCAAGGATTTAATGAAGGCGCACACACGCCTGGATGACTTTCTGAAAACCGGAATCGTGCCGGAAGACCTGAAGCGGAGCGGGTAATAAGAAAGGCGTGGCGATTGGTATTCTATTTCCGCTTCTTGACCGGGGTTGCGCCGGATGCCGCCGTGAGAATCTTCAGGCGCGCTCTGGCCTTCACGGCATTCGCATGATTGGGATACTCTTTCAGGAAGACCCGGTACGCCGCAATCGCTTTCTTGTCGCTCTTAGCCTTTTGGTACTCGACGCCCTTCATATACATAGCGTCCGCGGCTTTCGGGCTGTTCGGATACCGCTCCACCACCGCCTCGAACACCTGCGCGGCGTCATCATACTGTTCGCCGTGATCGTAGATGAGGCCCATGTAATACTGCGCCTTGGGCGCGTTGGCGTCCTGCGGAAAATACTTCGTGAAGTCTGCGAACTCGCTCAGCGCCTGTTTGTCTCTTGCCCCGGTGTAGTCGCGCACGGCCTTCTTCCATAGGCTGTCAGCCGTAACGCCGGACGGGGCAGAAGAGACGGGGGGCGCGGATATCGCTGGAGCATTCGTTGCCGCAGGCGGTGGAGGCGCCACCGCGGTTGTGCTCAGCGTGCGAACCGCGCTGGAAATATCCGCTAGCTTGTTATCCAGATTCGCCATCCGTCGCGTTAGATCCGCGAGATTCTCGCGCGCCGCCCGTAGATCGTCGCCGGATTGGTCTACTTTTGTGCCGAGGGCCGCGATGGGCGCTTCCACCCGCCCTTGTTGCTCGTTGAGCCGATCGCTGAGCGTGCGTTGCAGGGCTACCGCGGCGGACGAGACTTTACCCGATTCCTCTAGCGCCTGTCGGATTAAGCTTTCGAGCGTGGCGATCTTCTGATCCTGCCCCGCTTGCAGTTGCTTTACCTGATCCTGCAATTGCGCCACGTCGCGCTGGATGGAAAGAATGTCGTCCCGCTTCTGCGCCATGGCGAGAGGGGAACTCAGCGCCAACCCGAGCGCCACCTGCAGCACGACTGCATGGAAGGTGTAATTGCGTGGAGTGTGTTTCATTCTTCTCCTTCCAATTTTACTTGTACGCGCCTGCGGGGGCCAGGGAGCTACTCCCGCGCCGTCGCAGCTTTCGCCTTCGCATCCAGGTAGGCCTGCCGGCAATCCTGAATCAGCTTGCGCGCATGGATCGGCCCGCGCCATCCGTCGATGCGCGTTTGCTTGCCTTCGAGTTCCTTATAAATGGTGAAGAAGTGCTCGATCTCGCGCCGCATGTGCGGCCACACCTGATCCACGGTTGCTATCTCCTGATACCGCGGACTGCTCTTGGGCACCGCCAAAATCTTTTGATCGCGCTCGGAAGAATCAACCAGGTCCAGCACACCCAGCGGGCGCACCTCGATCAGGCATCCTGTGAAACTCGGCTCCGACATCATGGTCAGCACATCCAGCGGATCGCCGTCATCGGCTAGCGTACCGGGGACAAACCCGTAATCGCCGGGATAATGCAGCGGCGAATACAGCGGCCGGTCCAGCCGGAACACACCCAGCTTGCCGTCGTATTCGTATTTATTAGCCGAGTTCTTCGGAATCTCCACGATCATCCGAATCACCTCCGGACTCTCCGGCCCGGGATCTAAATCGTACAGATTCACCATGTAAATCCACTGTAGCAGGCGGGGCAGCCGCCCCATCCACTTATAATAGTGATTTGGAACTCGAAAAAACTCTGCTGCGCAAGGTGGGCGAGGCGGTCACGCGCTTCAAAATGATTCGCGATGGCGATCGCGTGGCCGTCGCGCTTTCTGGGGGCAAAGATTCGGTGACCATGCTCGAAGCGCTGCTTTTGTTGAAGGATCGCGCTCCTATCGACTTCACCGTTTGCGCCTTCACCGTCGAGCAGGGAAAATTTCTGCGCCCGATTCAGCCGTTCGGCGAGTATCTCAAGGCTCGGGGCGTCGACTGGACTTATCACACCGACAATCCTTCGATTCGCTTGATCGACGAACAGCCGGATCACGGTTGCGATCTATGCAGCCGCTATCGCCGCCGCGCTGTCTATCAAATCGTGCGCGGCCTGGGCGCCAACGTCATCGCCTTCGGCCACACCGCTGATGATTTCTGCGAATCGTTCCTGCGCAACGCGCTTTTCACCGGACGCATCAGCGCGCTGCCGCCCATCACGTACTCGCGCCAGCGCGATTTCCGGCTCATTCGGCCGCTGGTGTTTGTCACCGAAGATCTCACGACACGCTTCGCGGCATCACTGGGCGCGCCGGTAATTCCGTGCGGCTGCTCCCAGAGAACGGGCACCGTGCGCCGCACGCTGCGCGATATGTTCGGAGAACTCGAAAAAGAGCATCCTCATCTAAAAGAAACGCTGCTCTCCGCCATGGGCAACATCCAAACCGGCCGCCTGCTTGATCCGCGTTTTCTCGATCTCGACGGCGCAACGGAAACGGTTGAGTCGGAGGCCGCCAGCCCCTTCGCCATCGTCGACTAACGAAGGTAGTCTTCGAGCCGTACGCGCGCGTCAGTCTTTGAGTCGCGATACTTCACGATCACCGGAGTGTAGAGAGATATTCCCCACTCCTGGCCCTTGCCTTTGTGAATCGCCCGCGACCCGGCCACCACCACCGCGCCTTCGGGGATGACCAGCGGATCGTCATCGGTCGCGGTGAGCACCTCGCCGCGCACCACATCGTAGACCGGAGTCGAGCGCGTCAAAATCACACCGCTGCCCAGCACCGCGCGTTCTTGGACGATGGTGCCTTCGTAAACGCCGCAATTTCCGCCCACCATAACATTGTTTTCGACGATCACCGGCATCGCGCCCACCGGCTCCAGCACTCCGCCGATCTGCGCCGCCGCGGAAATGTGGCAATCCTCGCCGATCTGAGCGCAGCTTCCCACCAGCGCGTGGGAATCGACCATGGTGTTCTTGCCCACATACGCGCCAATGTTGATGAACATGGGTGGCACGCAGATCACCCCGCGCCCAATGAAGCAGCCGTCGCGAATGCTGGACCCGCCCGGCACGATGCGCACTCCGTCGTCCACGGTGAACTGCCTTACCGGGAAAGTAGCCTTGTCGAAGTAGGGCTGCCGCGAGCGGTCGATCGACATATCGACGATCGTGCCCATGCGAAGCCCCAGCAGGATGCCCTTCTTGACCCACGGCGTCACGCGCCAGCCGTTCTTAGCCGACGCGTCGGGTTGCGCCGCGCGCACCTCTCCCAGGTTCAGCTTTTGCTTGAACTGATAGAAGAGGTCAAAATGTTCCGGCGTGTAAGTGGGTGGTTTGTTGTCGAATAGCTGTTCGATCTCAGTTTGCATTTCTGGTCCCGGCCCCCGCCAGCGCCCCTGCCAGCAGTCCAACCTGCTTGAGCACCGCTTCGATCCGCGACTGAGTTTGCGGCAACGGTGGGCACATCGGCAAGCGGTAGACCGGCTCACACAAGCCCATCATCGCCATGGCGGCTTTCACCGGAATCGGATTCGATTCCGCGAAATTCACTTCCATCAGAGGAAGCCACTGTCGTTGCATCGCTCGCGCCCCAGTGAAATCGCCTTCCACGGCAAGCTTCGTCAGCTTGGTCATCTCTCCCGGAATCTCGTTCGAGGCCACGGAAATCACGCCGCGGCCGCCCAGCGCGCACAGCGGGAGCATGATTGCATCGTCACCGGACAAAATATCGAAAGTGTCCGGCAGATTGTGGCAGATCGCCGCCATCTGGCTGATGTTGCCCGAAGCTTCCTTCACGCCGCAAATGTTGTCGATCTCCGAAAGGCGCTTGAGCGTTGCGGTTTCCACATTCACGCCCGTCCGCCCGGGAACGTTATAGACTACGATCGGCAGCGGCACGGCATCGGCGATGGCTTTGTAGTGGCGATACAAACCGTCTTGAGTGACCTTGTTATAGTACGGAGTCACAGAGAGCAGCCCGTCGACGCCCAGGAGTTGCAGTTCTTTCGCGAGTTCGATCACTTCGGCGGTGTTGTAGCCGCCGCAACCGGCCAGCACCGGCACCTTGCGGCCAGCCTTACGAGATTCCTCTACCGAAATCAGGACCACCTGCAAATGCTCTTCACGCGTCAGCGTAGGGCTCTCGCCAGTAGTGCCGCAGGGAACCAGAAAGTCGATACCTTCATGAATCTGGCGCTGAATCAACCGCCGCGTCGCGGCCGTATCCAAAGACAAATCCGGTTTGAACGGAGTCACTAAAGCTGTGCCGCATCCTGTGAACATGAATCACCTCCCGGAAAATAAAACGTCGCTGAACTCGAACACGCCTTGCTTGCCCACGACCCATTGTGCCGCTTTCAGCGCCCCGCGTGCGAACCCTTCACGCGACCGCGCCGTATGCCGCAACGTGATGGTATCCGCCCCCGAATCGAAGCCGATTTCGTGCGTCCCCGGATGCCGCCCCGCACGGTTGGAACTCACGTCGATGTTGCGAGCGTACCCCGCCGATTTCATCTGGTCCACCAGCTTCATCATGGTTCCCGACGGCGCGTCCTTCTTGGTGTCGTGATGAATTTCCCAGGCCCATGCGCCATATTCTTTTTCATCCACCAACAACCTCGCCGCCTCGCGAACCACGCGCAGGAACACATTCACTCCCACTGAAAAGTTCGGGCTCCACACCAGCGCGCCGCCATTCTTCTCCACCGCCGCCCGCACCTGATCCATGTACTTCAACCAGCCAGTAGTACCCACCACCACCGGAAGTTTCATCGCCGCCAGCTTTTCGATATTGCCGAGCACTGCCTCGGGCGCCGTGAACTCAATCGCCACATCCGCACCCGCAGCCTTCGCGAAATCGTCACCGATATCGACTGCGACAACTGAAGTGAAGCCATACTCCGGCGCGAGCTGTTCAATCAGCCGTCCCATCTTCCCGTAACCGATAATGGCCAGTTTCATGAAAGCTGCTCTTACTCAAACGCCGCCGGGTCAGGATTCGTGAAAAACTCCTGGTGCAGCGATTCTACCGCGCTCTTAAGGTCCGCCGCGGCCACCACCAGGCTGATATTCAGCAGCGACGCGCCCTGCGAAATCATACGCACGTTGATGTCTTTGAGCGCAGCGAAAGCGCGTGACGCCACTCCCGGCGTGTGCCGGATATTGTCACCCACCATGCACACGATGGCCTGTCCATCCTCCACCGCCACCTCGGCGAATTCCTCGATCTCTTTTGTGATCGCCGCCAGCGAGCGCGTAGTGTCGACGGTTAGCGACACGCTGACCTCCGAGGTCGCCAGCATGTCCACCGGCGTCTCATAACGGTCGAAGATCTCGAAGATACGTTTGAGAAAGCCGTGCGCCATCAGCATTCGCGTGGAAACAATGTTGACCAGCGTGATATTCCGCTTGCACGCAATAGAACGAATCGGACTCGACGACCGCGGAGCCTCCGCCGTAATCAGTGTTCCTTCCACCTGCGGCCGCCGTGAATTCAAAATCCGCACCGGGATATTCTTCTCGATGGCCGGCAGCACCGTGGCCGGATGCAGCACTTTTGCGCCAAAGTAAGCCAACTCCGCCGCCTCCGCGAAGGAGCACTGCTTTACCCGATATCCGCCCGGCAGGATCGTCGGATCTGATGTCAGCATGCCATCCACATCCGTCCAGATCTGGATTTCTTCCGCGCCAATCCCCGCGCCTACAATCGACGCCGTGTAATCCGACCCGCCGCGCCCCAAGGTGCTGGTGACGCCATCGTCCGTCGATGCGATGAATCCGCCCATGACCACTACGTGCTTCGCCGCGAGCGCCGGAACTGTGCCGCACAACCGCTTGTAAGTCTCCGCGAAATTGGGCGCGGCTTGCGTGTGGCGACGATCGGTCACGATCACCGAGCGCGAGTCTACATGTGTCGCCTCGATTCCCAAACTTCGAAACCGCGCCGTGACGATGATGCTCGAAAGCCTCTCACCAAACGCCGAGACTGCGTCGTTCGCACGCGGCGTCATCTCGCCCATCACGGCGATACCTTTCACCAATTCCGCCAACTCCTGGAAATGCGCGTCAATCTGATCCTCAACGCCCAAGCCTTCCGACTCTTTCAGATGAAACTTGTGCAGCTCATCCAGCAATCCGAGCCCCTGGTCTCGCTGCCCCGCCACCGCCGCATCCGCAATCGCCAATAGTTTGTTGGTGGTCTTGCCCATCGCCGACACCACCACCACAGGCCGCCGTGCGATACGCTTCCGCACAATGCCCGCGATGCGCTCGATAGCCTCCGCCGATTCGACGGAGGTCCCGCCGAATTTCATCACAATCATCGGCTATCGTTGCCTCGCGGCCGCTCTGTGCAACAGCCCCTTTGCCACCATCACCTCGGCGATCTGCACCGCGTTCAAAGCCGCACCCTTCAGTAGTTGATCGCCCGCCACAAACATCGCAATCGACTTGCCGCTGGGATCGCTCGTGTCCTGCCTAATCCGCCCTACCAGGACGTCACCTTGTCCAGAAGCATCCTTGGGCATCGGGAAATAATTCTTCACCGGGTCGTCGATGAGCTTCACGCCCGGCGCCCCCGCCAGAATCTCGCGCACCTCGGCGGGAGTAATCGGCCGCTCGCACTCAATGGTCAGAGCCTCGGAGTGCGCCCGCAGCACCGGCACACGCACGCAAGTCGCACTGATGCGAATCTCGGCGTCGGCAAAAATCTTCTTGGTCTCCTGGACCATCTTGGTTTCTTCTTCGTTGTAGCCCGTCGCCGGATCGATCTTCGAGTTATGGCTAAACAAATTAAATGCGTAAGGATGCGGCAGCACCGTATTCGCGTACTCGCGGTCCTCCAAATGCGCCCGCGTCGATTCGCGCAGCTCTTCCATCGCTGCCGCGCCCGCACCCGACGCCGCCTGATACGTCGCCGCAATCAGCCGCTTGATACGATTCTGCTTGTGAATCGGCCACAGCGGCACGATCGCGATAATAGTCGAGCAATTCGGATTCGCGATGATGCCGTCGTGCCCCGCAATGGCCTCCGGATTGATCTCCGGAATCACCAGCGGCACCTTCGGATCCATGCGGAACGCAGAAGAGTTGTCCACCACCACCGCGCCCGCACGCGCCGCGATCGGCGCATATTTCTTCGAAATCGAACCGCCCGCGCTGAAAAACGCGATATCGACGTTCTCAAAACTGTTCTCTGTCAGTTCTTCCACTAGCAAGTCGCGCCCGTCGAACCGCATCGTCTTACCCGAGGATCGCGCCGATGCCAGCAGCAGCAGTTTCGAAATCGCGAAATGCCGCTCTTCCAACAGGCGCAGAAACTCCACGCCCACCGCGCCCGTAGCGCCCGCAATCGCGACTCTATATTGCTCACTCATGACTCACCCCTGTAACAAATGCTTCGCTATCGTTTGATACGTCTCAATCGCCGCCAGAATCTCGCGCTTCGCAATGCACTCTTTATCGGTGTGCGCGACATGAATGCTCCCCGGCCCGAATAAGTACGGCGTACCCCAGGACCCATTGAATGCCGGGATGTCGGTAGTATAGGAAACCACCATTGTCTCCAGACCCTCGATCGATCCCATATGCACCGCCGGGATGCACAGCACTTCCTTCGCCTCGGCCTTCCCGGCAACGGCGTCGTCCACAGCCCGGCGCGTCGCGGCGCCATCGTCCACCAGGCGAATGAAGACCTCCGCCATGGCATGATCCGGAATCACATTCGGCGCGCGCCC
>Ga0105245_10005043_pt1 | contig 11614 bp, 5 predicted proteins | sample KBSM54metaG_FD_81523 | JGI IMG/M metagenome (GOLD analysis project Ga0105245, IMG submission 81523) | Miscanthus rhizosphere microbial communities from Kellogg Biological Station, Michigan, USA - KBS M5-4 metaG | ecosystem: Host-associated > Plants > Roots > Rhizosphere > Soil | place: Michigan...
CCACCTTGGCTGACGCCTTCACTCCTCAACCGAGTAAGAGCGCCGGGGTCGCCACAGCCAGCTCACGAGAGCTCAAAGTCTGGTTTCCAGCCATCGAGGTCGGGCACGCGTACGCGCGCTCGACGTTGGGCGGCCTGCCCACTCTGGAAGCCGAGGCATCGTCCGCGCACGGCTCGGTGCTCGGTAGCGCGAAGGCAACGGCGGTCGACGTCGATCGTTTCTCGGTGGTGGCCCGCGGCCTCGGCGGCGCTGACGCCACTGGCATCGGCTCGGTGCACGTGCGCGCGCCAGGTGGCGTTTTCACGTCTTTCGACGGCTATTTCGGCGATGTTCAGCTGGGCACGGTGGTTCACATCGATAGCCCCAAGCTCGGTATCACGCTCGACGTGCCGCACGCCAAAGCCGAAGACGTGCGCGCGGTCTGGGCCGCCTACCCGCTGCACTCCGATGCCAGCGCTCACGTCGAAGCGCAAGGCACCCTGCACGGTTTGCAAACTCAAGCCAAGTTCGTCATCGGCGACGCACCAGTGGAAGCCAGCGGCGAGCTTCGCTTGTCTGGAACGCCCGGCGCCGATCTGGAAATTTCCGGGCGCGACCTCGATCTCAGATCATTGTGGCCAGGCTTGCCCCGCACCCAGATCGCCGCGACCACGAAGCTTGCCGTGTTCGAGGCCAATGGAGTTTGGCTCGCCGATCTGAACGGCAGCACCAAACCGGCAACCATCGCATCCTTCGACGTGCCGGCCGTCGATGTCACCGGCACCTACAGCTCGCTCATTGGGTTCGACGGCAAGGCGACGGTCCACGAGCAAGGCATCCCGACCAAACTCACTGTGACGCTTCACCCCGACGGCACGCTCGAAGCCAACGCCGAGAGCAAACACGTCGATCTGCATCAAGCGCCGCGGCTCGAGCCCTACTTCGACGGGCACGGCATCGCCGATCTGCAGCTCAAAGCAAAGATCGTCAAAAATCGCCTGGATGCGCGCGTCACCGCGGCAGTTCGCGATTTCGAGTATGGCCCGGTCCACATCGATTCCAGCATGATTTCTGGGCGCGCCACGGGTCCGCTCGATGTGCCCAATCGCCTGAACGTGAACTTCGACGTGGCATCGAAGCACCTCCGCGCGGGCGCCTTGGGTTTCGACGAACTCGACACCAAAGTTCAGGGTCCGATCACCGCGCCCGTCATCTCGACCAATATCAGTAGCCACTATGGACCTGCGATCACGGCCAAGGCGACCTTGGTCACGCAAGGCAAGCCGCGCCTCGATCGCGTCACGCTCGAGGTGCGGCGTGATCAAGCGGTGCTCACCGCCACGGTCGGGCAAATCGATCTCGAGCGCGGCCGCTTGGCGATCGACGGCTTGAGCCTGCAAGGTGCAGGCGGAACGCTCACCGCTTCCGGCGTGCTGACCGAAGACGCACTTTCACTGACAGCGCACGGATCCGATTTGGATCTGGCAGACATCGCGCACGCTCTCGGCTTGCCGCGCGGGCTCGTCGCCGGCAAATTGCAGTTCGACACGGAACTCGAGTCGAGCAAGAAAACGCAGCACGGAAAGCTCGAGCTGAGCTTGGACAAGGGCCAAGGTGACGGCGTCAGCATCGATACGCTGAGCCTGAGCGCCAACCTGGACGGCCCGCAGCTCGCACTGAAGACCAGCGCAAAACTGCACGATTTTGGCCAATTCTCGGGAACTGTCCACGCCGCATTGAACGGTAGCCTGACGCAAGCGACCACCTTCGAGCACGCCACCGGCGACGTGACGATCACGGCCGAGCATGTGCCGCTCGCGCTGCTCACTTACGCGATCCCGACGAGCGCGGGTGTCAACGAAATCCGAGGCGAGGCCAACGCAACCCTCGAGCTCAGTCGCACGGCACCCAATGCCATCCCGAGCGCCGCCCTGCTCGCCAGCACCAGCGGGCTCTACATCGGGCTCGCGCCGAAGACGAAAGGCGCCCACAGCCTGGCATTCTCCGACGTCGACACGCATTTCAGCGCGTCGGTCAACGGGGACACGGGCGAGAGCGAGGTCACCCTCAAGCTCGACGACGATCACGGCGCACTCGCCTCGGGGACGGGCGGCCTGACGCTCGACTTGGCGACGGCGCTGCGCGACCGCCAGAAGTTCCTGGCCGAGCTTCGGACGACGCCGTTGCGCGCCAAAGTCGTGATCGAGGATCGCCCGCTCGAACAGCTCCCGGCACCACTGGCTCCGGCCGGCGTGTCCGGTCGATTGCGAACCGAGGCCACCCTGCAAGGCACCTGGGAAAAGCCGATTTTCAGCGACAAGATCGAGCTCTATCAAATTCGGCTCGGCGAAAACGAGAGCGATAAGCCGCTCGATGTCTGCGGTCAGCTCGACTACGACAAGAGCACCGGGCAGTACGGTGCGCGCGCCGAATTGTTCTTGCCCAGCCAGAGTACGCGCGCTTGTCAGGGGACGCGGGTCGCACAAGGCAGCGCCGGTGGCCGCGCCGAGTGGGACCGGCTCGTGCACCCGACGCTCACCGCCGACGCCGCGTGGACGGGCAGCGCGGGCCTTTCACTCGAAGGCTTGCCACTCAACGTGATCCCGACGATTGCCGAGTCAGGCGTGAGCGGCCGAGTTTACGGCGCCGTGATGTTCGATCGCCGACAAGCGCTACCGCAAATCTCCGCGCGAGTGGAGGTACGCGATGCCTTGGTGGAGCGGGCGAAGGTCGGTAGCGCGGTGATTCAAGCACGCACCGACGGCCGTTCACTTTCGGCCGACGTCAGTATCGACGACCGCGGCGGGAAGCTCGACGCGCACGTGCAGAGCTCCATCAACTGGCAGGGCGTGGTGCCGGGCATCGACGACACGCTGCCCGTCTCGGCTAAATTGACGGCCAGCAACGTCGATGCAGTCGTGCTCACGCCGTTCTTGCGCGACGTTTTGTCGGAAATTGGCGGAAAACTCGACACCGAGCTGAGCGCTACGCTCACCCCCGATCTCGCGGCCAATGCCACTCAGCACTGGACGGGTTCGGTCACCGGCACGCTCGGGATGCACGACGGCTCGTTGCAGCTGGCGCGCATCGGATTGCGGATGAAAAACGTTTCCTTCCGCGCGCAGGCCAATACCGACCAACAGAACTCGACCTTGATCAAGATCGTCAGCCTCAAAGCGGCGGCGGAAGCCGACCGCCAGAACGTCGCTGCCAGTGGCAACATCCGCGTGGAAGATTTCAAGGTCGTGAACGGCAACGCGCAAGTGACGGTACAGGGCGTGCCCTTGTTGGTCGAAGGTGTGACCCTAGCCACGCTCAACGGTGAGAAAATCGGTATCGATCTCGAGCGCCGGCCCACCGAGATGTTCGTCGGCTTGACCATTCCGAATTTGACCGCCGAATTGCCGCGGGCGGGGACTCGCGAGCTCATTGCGCTCAACACCAACCCGAGCATCGAAGTGCAGCAGCCACTCAGCGAGCCCCAAAAGCCGGACGATGGCGAGTCACTGCCGTGGCGGATGCGCTTCGGGTTGGGCAACAGAGTGAAAGTCGTGCGCCAAGATCTGTTTTTGCCGATCTCTGGATCGCCGGAAATCGTGCTCGGAAATGAGCTCCAAGTGGGTGGCGACATCGAACTCACGCCCGGCGGTCGGCTCAATCTGCCTGGCTTGCCCCGCGCGTTCACCATCGAAAATGGCACGATCAGCTTCGATCCGAACGGGGATCCGAAAGACCCCCGGCTCAAAGTCCGCGCGCGCTGCGAGGTGCCGCAGTTGGTCGTCTACGCCACCGTGAGCGGTACTTTCCGTAAGGCGTCGATCAGCTACGACAGTGATCCACACGTCAACGGCGGAGATGCCGAGATCATCGCCGCGCTCCTCAACACGTCGAACGATGATCCGAACAGCACGACGAATACGAACGGCGCCGGTAGCCAGGCCGCCGCGGGCCTCAGCGCGGGCGCCGGTTACATCGGTAGCCAGTTGCTCGCCAACACGCCCCTCTCCAGTCTGGAGATCAAAGCGGGCAGCGGCACCACGGCCGACCAGCGCGTCTATTCCAGCTATTCAGCGGCTTACCCACTCAGCGACACGGTGTGGTTCGAGGGCAGCTACAAGAACGTGGGCGCTGCATCACCCACCGACACGGCCACGACGGCCGCATTCAGTGGTGCGATCGACTGGCGTTTCCGCCGAAATTGGTCGCTGCGCGCGGAGGGTGGCAACCTCGGGACGGGCGTCGAGCTGCTCTGGCAGTACAAATATTGAGCCGGATTATGGCTTGCGAGCGCTCGCGCAGCCCACGTTGAGCGACAGCTCGAGCTTGCCTTCGGACCAATACTTGTCGATCGCGTCACGCACGTACTCGAGCGGTTTCTTGAGATCGTTCACCGCCATCCAGGTGCGGACTTCGGGCAAGATCAAAAGCCGGCTCACCGGATCCTCGACGAACGCTCGGCCGCTATCGAACGACAATTGAGTTTGGCGGATCTCGACGTCCACGTCTTCGAGGCCTGCTTGCTCTAGCTCCTCGGAGAGGGTTTCGATGCTGGGTCGACCTTCGAGCGCGCTCTCGATCGCTTTCGAAAACTCACTGTCGTCGTTCTTCAGGCCGTATTCACGGAACAGATCGGCAATTTCTTGGAACGATCCGCGGAGCGGCAGCGCCACCAATGCCTGCCCGCCCTCGCACATCAGGCGGTTCATCTCCTGGAACAGCGCGACGCGCTCCTCCGGGCCGGAGATGGGATGGATCGCGAACGTGTGCGTGAAGATCCCCGCGTCGAGATCGAGCGGCAGCCGTTCACCGATGCGATACTCGATGCGCACGTCACCGAGCACTGCAGCTTTGTTGCGAGCCAACTCGAGCGCGGGCAACGATGAATCGACACCCACGATGTCGACGCCGTCGACGCGCTCGTAAAGCTTGAGATCGGGGTAGCCAGTCCGGCAGCCCAAATGTGCAATGCGCGCGGACTCGCCAACCAGGATCATCTCCAACATCAGATCGCCGAAGAAGGAGAGGTAGCGCGGCACCACGAATGTTTCGAGGATCGCGGCGTCGGCGGGCGTCAGCTTTTCGGAGAGGACCACGGCACCTTCGGCCTATCAACCTAGGGCCACAGAAGCAATGAAAACCGCGTGGTTACCGGGATTATTCGCACTGCGCTCGAGCGTTGGGCTATCGTCAATTTGGCTTCGAAGATGGACCCAATCGTGCGCGGCGCGCTTCTCGTCGCCTTGATCGCAGCGCTGAGTCGCGCGGGCGAGCTCCGGCAGCACGCGCCCACGACGCGCATCGTGCTGACTCGGCCGAGCGCGAGCGCCGGTGCGCCTGCGGAGGCGCCCTGCCCTCGCGGCACGTTGCCAGATGGCAACGTGTGTGTGCCAGTCCCCGATCCGAACACCTCGAATCTGCTCCTCACCGAGGAGCAAAACGCCCATCACGATCGCAACGGTCGTCTCCAGGTCTACGATCAAATCGCGCGCCGCCCGGAGCGGCCGACTGATTTCCGAAAGTATCGGCTGCCCATTCCGGTTCCCGCCGATCAGGCAGTCATCGGCAGTGGCTACGATCTCGATCGGCCCGATGCCGAGCAACGCCGCGGTGCCGAGCTGCGCGCGGTGGGGCACGGCGGGGTAGACCTGGCCGCTCCACGTGGCACCGAAGTTCGCCTCATCCTGCTCGAGAACCAAGTGGGAGACGCCGAAGTGCTGGAGGTGGGACACCTGTTCGGCAACAGCGTGGTCGTGCACCACACGCTGCGCGAAGGCAGCACCCTGCGGGACTACCTCGTCATCTACGGGCACTTGCAGAGCGCAGCCCCAGGGCTTGCGCACGGCCAACCGCTGAAGCCAGGCGCGCTTCTCGGCTACGTGGGTGACTCGGGTAGCCCCGGTATCGTCCACTTACACTTGGAAGTGCGCCGCGCGCGTGAGGGCATCGACGCCGAGGGGCTGGCTCTCGGGCAAGTCACGCAAAACGCGAAGACGGTCGCTTGCGATCCGCGAAACGTGCTCGAGCTCTTGTAGCCAGTTCGCGCGGCGGTGCTCAGTTCGCGGCCGAGCGCGTGACACGGAACAGGTGACGGCGGGGCAACGCTTGAACCACCGTGAAGCCGCTGGCACGCAATTGGTTCAGCACCCCGCGCACCGGCGAAGTCAGATTGAAGTCGACGAAATAGACGGGGATCTTCGCGTCCAAAGCGCGATTGATCGAGTCCGCGGTGGGCTTCGGATCCGAGATTAGCCCGACGCGAAAACGCGACCACAAAGACTTGTCGTCACTGGTGCTGTAGACGATCGAGTTACCCGGGATGATCAGCTCCAGTTGCTGAAGCACGAGCGCCTTCGAGCGCATCGACGGGCGTAGCCGAGCGAACGAGCCTTCCTCACGGACAGTGATTTCGTACAGGCCGCTCGTGGCAAGGACCAACGCCAAGAGTATCCCCAGATACAAGTAGGGCCCGCGCTTGGCCCCCCCGAGGAACAACAGCGGAGGCAACGCCGCAAACAGGTAGATCGGGCTCATGTAGCGGGGAATGCTGTGAAAGACGCCAGGAGTGCCCTTCATCGAGCCGTAGAGCCCCGGGATCATGCGCGAAATGGCGAAGGCGATCACGACCAGCACCAAAGCTCCGATCGCCAAGCGCACGAGCAGCGGTTTGCGTTCGACCAGCGGCACGATGCTGGCCTGCCCAAAGAGCAGCAAACTCACCGGCCCCATGTACACGCAGTAACGGAGAAACTCGCGCGCGGCCTCATGCGGCGCGGGCAACCCCATTGGCGTCAGCAGCGTTTGGAGGATCCGCACGACGGGATTCGTGTTGCTGGGCGCGCCATACTCGCGGTCCACCGACATTTGATAGGCGGCCTGAAACGCGTGACCGGTGATGACACGGTTCAGCGCCAGATTGACGCCCAACGCGAACGCCCCCGCGACCACTCCGCAAGTGAGCGTTGTGCGCCACGAAGCTGGGCTCGCCGCAAGCAACACCAGCAGCCCGGCCAGCAGCAAGAAGGGCGCGTAGTCCGGACGGATGGCAGTCGCGAAGGCGACCCCCGCGAACGCGCCGGCGATGGCGCGCTCCGGCTTAGTGGGTGACCAAGAGGCCCAAGCGAAGAAACCCCAGGCCAGGCAACCGAGCACTGGCGACAAATTCATCCACGGACGAAGCAGCCAAAATAGCGCGGGAAAGCCCAGCGCGGGGGCGAGCAAGCCCAGCCACTGTCGCCCCTTCGGGAGCAGCTTCGCCGTGCCGGCAGCAAACGCGCCCGCCGCACTCGCGGGAAACGCGACGGTGAGCAGCAACCCGACCCGTCCGAGATGAAGCAGGTAGCCGTACACGTAGAGCAAGAAGGGCGCGTACGTGGGCACTGCGCGCTCGCCGAGCGAAAGCCAATTCCGCGGATGCGCGAGATCCTCCGGGTCCGCGAAGGGCAACGTCAAAAACGGCGTGCCGTGGTCGTGAATCAAGCGGGCCGCCAGGCGACACAGCGCTTCATCGGGGGTCGGAAAAATCACCGGATCGACACCCCACGCCCAAACGATCATGCCGAACGCGGCCACGAACCAGACGCAGAAGACGAGCAGCGGGACGCTAGAACGAAGCGACCGGATCCGGCCCAAAATATCTGACATGACCGTGTGTTCCCCGAGCGCGGCGCGCCCCCGGGCAGGGCAGAACCTGCACGGGTCGGAGTGTGACGTCAACCAAACATCGGTGCAAGAATCGCTGAAACTAGCGAATTTAGGCTGGTTCGCGCCGAGGCGCCGGCTCACACGACGAGCTTGTAGCCAAATCCGTAGACGGTCAGGATGTGCTCCGGCTTGTCTGGGTGCTTCTCCAGCTTGCGGCGCAACTTGACGATAAAGTTGTCGATGGTGCGATTCGTCGGATTCGCGTCGACACCCCAGATCTTGTTCAAGATCTCTTCACGGCTCACCGGTTGGCCCGCGCGCTCGTAAAGCATGCGCAAGAGCTCGACCTCATAGAAAGAGAGTGTCTCGGGTTGCTTGCCGGGCCGCTCGAGCGTGTGAGCCGCCACGTTGACCAGGTGTTTACCGACGTTGAACGTCGCGCTCTCGGTGGGCCGGTTGGCGCGCCGAAAAATCGCGCGAATCCGCGCCACCAGCTCGCCCACGCTGAAGGGCTTGGTGACGTAGTCATCGGCCCCGGCGTCCAAGCCGCGGATCTTGTCCGCTTCTTGGCTTTTTGCGGTGAGCATGATGATGGGCACGAACGCGTCGAAGCGCCGCACGTCCTCGCAAACCTGATAGCCGTTCACGTCCGGCAGCATCAGGTCGAGCAAGATCGCGTGCGGGTGCTCTTGGCGCGCGAGCTGCGCGCCATCTTTGCCGTTGCCGGCGGTGAGCACGCGAAAGCCCTCGAACTCGAGCGCATCTTTCAGACCCAGAGTGATGTGTGGCTCGTCGTCGATGACGAGGATGGTCTTCTTGGCTTCCATCCGGCTGAGCGGGATTACAGCACAAAAACACTAAGGCGGCGGCTGGTTCTCCCAGCGCGCCGCCTTCGCGTTGCTCCGTTCAGCGGGGCTTACATGCCCGCGCTGCCACCGATCGGGGTGACATCGGCACCGACTGCGGCACCAAGGCACGCAATGAAGCCGATCGCGCCCTGCACCGGAGTCTTCTGACCGGTGCTGGTGTCGACGAAGCGCAGCAGCTGCTTCTGATTCGCCGGGCAGTTCTTGAGGAACTGCGAGGCGGGATCGTTGACGTAGCAGTAGCCAGCGGGCGAAGCGTTGCCCGACTTGCAGGCGTTGCCCTGGTCACCCTCGAGCTGCGTGATCTCGCAGGTGCAGATGCTGTCGCAGGCCGGGAGCGAGCCCGTACCGCACACGCCGGTGGCTTGGAGCTGGCGTTGCACTGCCGGCAAGATCGAGGCAACCGCGGGAGCGCGCCCTTCCAGCGTGCAGTCGCAGGAAGAGCCCACGACGGCTTCGATCACTTTGCATTCCACCGGGCCACCAGGCGACGTTTGCTCGAGCGGGCGCGGCAAGCACTTGCCTTTCAGTGCGTCCTTCAAGCGATCGATGATGGCGCCGACGGCCGGGTTGTAGCCGTAGCTGGGGTTGCCGTTCTGCGCCGGGTCCGAGATCTTCGGGCAAATCGAGGCGACGATGCCTTGGTCGACCAGATCGTGAAGCACCGTCAGCTCGCGCGCGCCGGGGTACGCCTTGGCGTAGTACTGCGTCGCGCTCACTCCACCGCCACCGGGTGGTTGGCAAAGCGGGCTGTTCGACGCCGTGACCGCGTTCAAGGTCGGGGGCATCGAGCCCTTGTCCGGCGAACAATCGCAGGCCGAGTCACCCGTCGGGCAAACACGCTCTTTGCCCAGTTTGAACGTGCAGGCGTACTGCAAGTCGCCCTTGTCCGGGATGTTCTGTTCGTGACCGTTGATCGGGCTCGCCGTCGGGTTGTTGGAGGTCGGCGGGACGATCGGATCCATCGTAACCGGGTTCATGCCCGAGCGGGGCTCAGTGGTCTCACGCATGAAGGGATCGGTGGGCGGCACCGGACCGGCCGGATTCGCGGGGTCGCCGAGCAGCAGCGGCCAAACGCCCTTGTCGCGCATCTCTTTGGCGGTCAGGTACTTCAGGCTGTTCGGGTCTTTGAGCGTCTCGGCCGTGGCCAAGTCTTGCCACGGGACACCGACGATACCGGCCAAGAACACCAAAGAAGGGTCGCGGCGCGTCTTGCCGGCTGCGGCGACGTACAGCGGATTCGGCACGTTCTTCGTCGGATCGTTCGGGGCAGCCGCGGACGGCAAGGTGGCTTGCGTCAGGCCCTGCACGTAACGAGCCGTCGGGTACAAGAGGTCGAAGCCGAAGCGCTGGTGCTGGTTGTAACAACGGAGATTCGTGTTGTCCTCCCCCGCGCCGAACAGCGTGCCGACGTCGCCGCACTTGCCGTCGTCCTTCGTGCACTCGGTGTCGCTGCTGACCGCGCCGCAGCCTTGCGGCGGGCCGCTCTGCGATTCGTCCTGAGCACAGGAGCGGCAGCAGTGGTCGTTCGGGTTGGCGAGACAGGCCGAGGTGCCGCGCGGCATGTGCTGCGGCACCGAAACGCCGCCGCAAGTGTGACGCAGGGCACCGACGAACCAGCCCACGCCGTTATCGACGATGGAGCAGTCGTTTTCGTCCGACATCATGACGATGGCGACGAGCGAATCGGGCCGCAGGAACGCGGCGCGCTGGGCCAACAAGACCTTATCGACGGCAGTCGGGTCGACGTCGCTGCTGCGCACGGTGGCGTTGCCCACTTTGGTGACGCTCGCCGGCGGCGCCGGGTCGACCAAGAAGCGGTACCAAGCCTCGAGCGAGGCTTCGAAACCGCAGCCATGCTCGCCGGTGGCGACGATCATGTCCTCGAAGTGCTGCACGAACGTCCCAGAGTCTTTCTCACCGGGCGGAGTGTTCTTGTTCTGGTTCGGATCCCAGGCCAAAAAGCCCGAGTTGTTCCAGCTCTTCGTGGCCGAGTCGAAATCGAGCGTGGCGCTGGCCGAGCCGCTCCAATTGGGCTCGCGGCGGGAACCGATGAGCTCGCCTTTATCGTCCGGCGTGCCGATGGCGCTATCCGGCGCCGCGCACACTTCGCCGCCGTGGGCGCCGAGGCTGGAGCTCACGATACCGATGTGAATGTCGTTGATCGGCGGAAATTCCGGCTGACCGTTGGCGCACACGCCGTTCGTGGCGGAGCCGCTGGTCGGGTTGCCCATGCCGTCGACGCACAGCGGCTGGATCAGCCGATTGACGAGCACCGGCACGGCTTCTTTCAGGATTTCCTGCTTGTCAGCCATGGACACCGAGTTATCGACCATGAACAGGAGGTCGATTTTATCGACCGACGTCTGCACGATCTGGCTCACGAACACGTTGCTGGTGATCGGGTCGTCAGCCTTCACAGGCCGATCGAGACACCCGGTGGCCAGGGCGGTGACGGCCGTCAATGCCGCGAGGCCAACGAGGCCGGCCCGAACGAGCCGCACGGGCTCCTTCTTGGCGGGCTTGAGCACGGGCGTCGAACGCTTCAACATCATTGGAAGAACTCCTTGAATGGGCGACGCCCGGATCCTGCAGGAGCAGGAGGGCGTGAGGGGTGCATCAAAAACTCAGACCGCACGGACCCCTCGCAAGCGGCGGCGGAAGGGTAGGTTTTTACACCGACTTTTGTCAATCCTGGCGACTGTCGGGCGAAAACAGCGCTGACAGCAGAATTGCCGAAAGTCGGCGGCTGGGAACGACTCGTCCACGACCCGAAACGAAGCACGACGCGTGCCCCGCCCTAGCGAGCCGTTTGGCCGAGGTTTCCGCAGCGCCGACGCCAACTCCGGTGGCAGTCGACCCGCTGGCCGCCAATCTCGTCAACAGGCGGCCGGCGGGTGGTCTCCCTAGTTCACCTTCGCGCCCTCGCAGGCCATCACGGTGACCGAACCGTTCACCGGGGTGTTGTCGCCGTTGAAGCGCAGGCGACGACGCGCGTTCGACGGGCAGGCGGCGGTGAGCTTCGGGTCGCTGAGTGGGGCGCCCGTTTCGTCCTTCGCGTCCCCATCGACGTAGCAGTAGCCGACGCCATCCGATGGTTGTGAGAACTGGCAGGCCTTGCGCGCATC
>Ga0105245_10005044_pt1 | contig 11613 bp, 7 predicted proteins | sample KBSM54metaG_FD_81523 | JGI IMG/M metagenome (GOLD analysis project Ga0105245, IMG submission 81523) | Miscanthus rhizosphere microbial communities from Kellogg Biological Station, Michigan, USA - KBS M5-4 metaG | ecosystem: Host-associated > Plants > Roots > Rhizosphere > Soil | place: Michigan...
ATCAGCACCGCGGGCACGAGCCACCACGCGCTGCGTCCGAGCCGAAGCCACATCCAGACCGCATAGCAACCACCGATCTCGCATGTCGCGGCGAGGATGTACCAGAGGAAGTTCTGCATCGATCGATTCTACGTCGGCGGTCGGGGCGCCGACGCAGTGCCTGCAGCGCGTGTAGCATTCCTCCCGTGCTTGCCGAAGACTCACTCCGCGCTCTCGTCCCGCGCCTCAGCGTGGAACGGGGGGACAGGTACTACGAAGAGGGGCGGGTCTCGCGCATCAGGTCGGACTCCGGGGTCATCGAAGCGACCGTCATCGGAAGCCGTCCTTACTCCGTCGCCCTGATCCTCGGGGACGAGGAACGTCTCATCGTCGACTGCGAGTGCCCGTTTTTCGAGCGCGAGTTCCTGCCCTGCAAACACATCTGGGCCGTGATCCGTGCCGCGGGCGCTAAGCAGCTGCTGCCCGATCACGAGCTCGGGCTGGAGGACAACCACTTCGACAACGAGCCGCCCGTTCTGCGCTACGGCAGCAAGCCGTCGAGCTGGGAGCGGTTTCTCCAGGCCGTCGGGCCGGCCCCCAGCGCGTCGACGCCGCCGCGCGCCACTCCCGACGAGATCGCGTACGTCATCAATCCTTCTTCCGGCGGCTCGCATTCACTGATGCTCCGCATCCTCGGCCGGGCCCGGCGCAAGAACGGCGAGTGGGGGAAATGGAAGCCGCGCTCCTTCCGCCTCGACGAGCTGCAATCGCTCGACGCCTTCGACCGGGAGAGCATCGCCCTCCTCAATCAGCACGCCTACGGTTACAGCATCGAGTCGTCGATCGTGATCACGCCCGCGACGACGGCGTGGTGGGTCGAACGGCTGGCGCGCTCCGGACGGCTGGTCGATCCCGACATGCAGCCGATCGCGTGGGACGAGGGATCGCCGTGGACGTTCCGCGTCGCGATCACCAGCGAAGGGTCGGCCTACCGCATCTCCGGCACGATCGAACGCGACGGCACGACGCTTCCGCTCGACGACGTCGACTCGATCGCCAACGGGATCCTGATCAGCGACGGACGCGCCAGCCGCTTCGACGACAGCGGCCGCGCGGCTTGGTTGAACGCACTGCGGGTCAGCGGTCCGATCGAGATCCCGCACGCCGAGGGGGAACGTTTCCGCCAGGCCCTGCTGCGCGCGCCGATCGCCGGCATCACGCTCCCCGACGAACTGGGATGGGAGCTCGTCGACGCGCCGCCGCGGCCGCTGCTGGCGTTGCAACGCGACGAGTGGATGAGCGAGCTGCTGGCCGAGGTCTACTTCATCTACGACGACTGGCGCGTCGCCAGCCGTTCGGCGGACCTGCAGAAATCGATCGGACGAAAACTGATCCGCCGCAATCGTCCGGTGGAAGATGCGTTTCGCTCGCGGCTCGTCTCCCTCGGCGTGATCGGCACGCGCGAGGGCTACCGCGTCCGTCTGTCGCAGCTCGAAGATGTCGTGCGCACCCTGGCGACCGAAGGTTGGTCGATCGAGATCGACTCCGCGCCGCTGCGGGTGAGTGACGACTTCGACGTCGAGATCTCCAGCGGCATCGACTGGTTCGACCTGAACGTCAGCGCGAGCTTCGGTGACACGCGTCTCAAACTGCCCGACCTCCTCGCCGCCGCCGAGGCACGGCGCGGCATCGTGCGACTCGGCGATGGATCGTTCGGCATCGTCCCCAGCCGCTGGATCGAATCGCTCGCACCGGTAATCGATCTCGGCAAACGTGACGGCGACGCGCTCCGCTTCCGCTCGCACCAGTCGCTCATCGTCGACGCGCTGCTCCAGAGGGGAGCGGACGTCTCGTCCGCTCTGAGCGGACCCGAACCGCAGAACGAACCACCTTCGCTGAAGACCGAGCTCCGCCCGTATCAGCGCGCCGGCCTCGGATGGCTGCAGTTCCTGCGCGAATCGCGCATCGGCGGTTGCCTCGCCGACGACATGGGCCTCGGCAAGACCGTGCAGACGCTCGCGCTCCTCGAATCGATGCGCGCCGACGGCATCGACAAGCCGTCGCTGGTCATCGCGCCGCGCTCGCTGCTGTTCAACTGGGCCGCCGAAGCCGCGCGATTCGCGCCGAAGCTGCGCGTCCGCGAGCACCACGGCACGGAGCGGACGAAAGACGCGTTCACCGATTGCGACGTCGTGCTGACGACGTACGCGACGATGCGCCTCGACATCGACCACCTCTCCGCCGTCGATTTCGAATACGTCATCCTCGACGAGGCGCAGGCGATCAAGAACGCGTCGAGCCAGGTGGCGAAGGCGAGCCGGCTGCTGCGCGCGCGTCATCGCCTCGCGCTCAGCGGCACGCCGATCGAGAACCACCTCGGCGAGCTCTGGAGTCTCTTCGAGTTCCTCAATCCCGGACTCCTCGGCACCTCGCGCTGGTTCCAGCGGACGTTCGTTGCGCGGACCACGCCTCCCGAACGGCGCGAAGCGCTCGCCCGCGCGCTGCGGCCACTCATCCTCCGCCGGACGAAGGAGCAGGTCGCGCCGGAGCTGCCGGAGCGCACCGAACAGACCCTCTACTGCGAGCTGGAGAGCGAACAGCGCCGCATCTACGACGAGCTGCGCGATCACTACCGCGCCGCGCTCCTCGGACGGGTGAAAACCACCGGCATCGAGAAATCGCGGATGCAGATCCTCGAAGCGCTCCTCCGCCTGCGGCAGGCGGCGTGTCATCCGATGCTCATCGACCCGAAGAGCGGCTCACCGAGCGCGAAGACCGAATTGCTGATCGAGGAGATCCGCGACGTGCTCGACTCCGGCCACCGCGCGCTGATCTTTTCGCAGTTCACCTCGTTCCTGGCCATCGTCCGCGACGCGCTGGACGAGGAGGGCGTTCCGTACTGCTACCTCGACGGCAAGACGCGGGACCGGCAATCCCTGGTGGAGGAATTCCAGAGCGAGGACGGTCCGCCGCTGTTCCTGATCAGCCTCAAGGCGGGGGGCCTCGGACTGAACCTGACCAACGCCGACTACATCTTCCTGCTCGACCCGTGGTGGAACCCGGCGGTCGAGGCGCAGGCCATCGATCGCGCGCACCGGATCGGGCGGCTGCGCCCCGTGGTGGCGTACCGGCTGATCGCGCGCGACACGGTGGAGGAGAAGATCCTCGAGCTGCAGTCGCGCAAGCGCGAGCTGGCGGAGTCGATCATCTCCGAGGACAACAGCGTGCTGCGGAAGCTGGAAGTGGAGGATCTCGAACTGCTGCTGTCGTAGGCACAGGCAGAAATAGCCCCTCTCCCCGCGCACGGGGAGAGGGTGCCGAAGGCGGGTGAGGGGCTTCCCTGGCGCGAGGAAATGCCCCCTCATCCGCCTGCGGCACCTTCTCCCCCGCGCGGCGGGGGAGAAGGACGAAGAGGCGTGCTAGAATCCGCGCGCCCTAAGCAACCCGTCCTCAGGGAATTCGTGTAGGACGGGATCTCACCGAAACAACTTAACGGAGGAACTATGAAGTCCTGGATCATGCGCGTGCTGGTCCTTGCTGTGCTTGTGGTCTGCGTCGCCGGCATCGCGGGTGCGCAGGAATCGCATCCGTCGAGCAATCCCGCCATCGCGCCACAGGAATCGAGTCTCGCAGGACAGCCGGTCGAAGCACGCACCGAGGCCAACCTCGTGCTGCCCGACCTGAGCGCGGTCAACTTCCTCGGCATCACGGGCAGCAAGCTGCTCATGGCCGGATTGATCGTCTGCGTCCTCGGCCTGCTCTTCGGTTTCGTCATCTACGTTCAGCTCAAGAACCTTCCCGTGCATCGCTCCATGCGCGAGATCTCCGAGCTGATCTACGAGACCTGCAAGACCTACCTGCAGACGCAAGGCAAATTCATCCTGCTGCTCGAAGTCTTCATCGGCATCATCATGGTGTTCTACTTCGGCGTGCTGCGGCATTACGGCTTCACGCGCACGGCGATCATCATCTTCTTCTCCCTCGTCGGCATCGCCGGCAGCTACGGCGTGGCCTGGTTCGGCATCCGCGTCAACACGTTCGCCAACTCCCGTTCGGCGTTCGCCTCGCTGCGCGGCAAGCCGTACCCGACGTACGAGATCCCGCTGAAGGCCGGCATGTCCATCGGCATGCTGCTCATCTCCACCGAGCTCGTGCTGATGCTGCTCATCCTCCTCTTCGTGCCGCGCGCGTACGCCGGCCCCTGCTTCATCGGCTTCGCCATCGGTGAGTCGCTCGGCGCGGCCGCCCTGCGCATCGCCGGCGGCATCTTCACCAAGATCGCCGACATCGGCTCCGACCTGATGAAGATCGTCTTCAACATCAAGGAAGACGACGCGCGCAACCCCGGCGTCATCGCCGACTGCACCGGCGACAACGCCGGCGACTCGGTCGGCCCCACGGCCGACGGCTTCGAGACCTACGGCGTCACCGGCGTCGCGCTCATCACGTTCATCCTGCTCGCCGTACAGAACGGAACCGTGCAGACGCAGCTCCTGGTCTGGATCTTCGTCATGCGCGTGCTGATGATCATCACCTCGGCCTTCGCGTACTGGATCAACAGCGCCATCGCCTCGGCCAAGTACAAGAACTCCGATCACTTCAACTTCGAGCACCCGCTCACGTCGCTGGTCTGGATCACCTCGATCCTCTCCGTCGCCGTCACCTTCATCGTCTCCAAGCTCCTGATCCCCGATCTGGGCGGCGACACGACGATGTGGTGGAAGCTCTCCGCCATCATCACCTGCGGCACGCTCGCCGGCGCGATCATCCCCGAGCTGGTGAAAGTCTTCACCTCGACGGAATCGCGCCACGTGCGCGAAGTGGTCACCGCCTCGCGTGAAGGCGGCGCCTCGCTCAACATCCTGGCCGGCCTCATCGCCGGAAACTTCAGCGCCTATTGGATGGGCATCACCATCGCCGGGCTGATGGGCGTCGGCGCGTGGATCAGCAGCATGTTCCCGGTCGGCGCGGGCGCGCTGATGATCGCCCCGGCCATCTTCGCCTTCGGCCTCATCGCCTTCGGCTTCCTCGGCATGGGTCCGGTGACGATCGCCGTCGACTCGTACGGCCCGGTCACGGACAACGCCCAGTCGGTGTTCGAGCTCTCCACCATCGAGACCATGCCCGGCATCGAGGACGAGGTCAATCGCGACTTCGGCTTCCGCCCGCAGTTCGAGAAGGGGAAGGAATACCTCGAGGCGAACGACGGCGCGGGCAACACGTTCAAGGCCACGGCCAAGCCGGTGCTCATCGGCACCGCGGTCGTCGGTGCCACCACCATGATCTTCTCCATCATCGTCATGCTCACCAACGGGCTGACGGTGGACATGGACAAGCTCTCGCTGCTCCACCCGCAGTTCCTCCTCGGGCTGATCGTCGGCGGCGCGGTGATCTACTGGTTCACCGGCGCGTCGACGCAGGCCGTTTCCACCGGCGCCTACCGCGCGGTGGAGTTCATCAAGGCGAACATGAAGCTCGACTCCGGCGCCACCAAGGCCTCGGTCGAGGATTCGAAGAAGGTCGTGGCCATCTGCACGCAGTACGCGCAGAAGGGCATGTTCAACATCTTCCTCACCGTCTTCTTCTCCACCCTCGCCTTCGCCTGCTTCGAGCCGTTCTTCTTCATCGGCTACCTGATCTCCATCGCCCTGTTCGGTCTGTACCAGGCCATCTTCATGGCCAACGCCGGCGGCGCGTGGGACAACGCCAAGAAGATCGTCGAAGTCGAGCTGAAGGAAAAGGGAACGCCGCTGCACGCGGCGACCGTCGTCGGCGACACGGTCGGCGATCCGTTCAAGGACACCTCCTCGGTGGCCATGAACCCGGTCATCAAATTCACCACGCTCTTCGGCCTTCTCGCCGTCGAGCTGGCGGTGGAAATGACGAAGGCGGGACAGGCTCAGCTCACGCAGATCCTCTCCGCGGTGTTCTTCGTCATCTCGATGTTCTTCGTCTACCGCTCGTTCTACGGCATGCGCATTCAGAGCGAGACCGAGAAGTAATCAACCGAGCAACGCACGGCGGGTCGTCTGACCCGCCCTGCCTGTTTCAGGCCGACAAGGCCATCGCGCGCTCGGCGGCACTCGCCACCCGGTTCCTCCCGCCAGCCTTGGCCCGATAGAGCGCTTCGTCCGCGGCCTGCATGGCCATGAAGAACGAGCCGACGCCGCGCACCGATGCGCTCACCCCCGCGGAGAACGAGCACCACACCGTCGAGCCGTCGGGCGCCGTGTGGCCCAGCGACGCGAACTCGTCGCGCAACCGGTCGACGAGGCGGACGGCGTCGTCATCGGAGACGTCGTCGATGAACATGGCGAACTCCTCGCCGCCGTAACGGCTGATGGCGTCGGAGACGCGGACGTGCGCGCGCAGAAACGACGCCAGGCGCGTCAGCACCTGGTCGCCGAAGGCGTGGCCGTAGCCGTCGTTGAGCATCTTGAAATAGTCGACGTCGATCATCACCACCGCGCCGTCGCCTCCGTCGTCGCGATGCATCCACGCCTCCACGCGCCGCTGGAAGGCGCCGCGGTTGAGCAGGCCGGTGAGGCTGTCGCGATCGAGGAAATGGCGGATCTGCCGCGCCCGCTGCACGCGCGCCTCGACCGCCGCCAACAGCAGGCTCGGCGCGATCGGCTTCTCGATGTGATCGTCGCCGCCGGAGCGCATCGACTCGATGCGCGTCTGCATCTCGCGCTCGCTGGTGAGGAAGAGGATCGGCGTCGCCTGGTGCTCGTCGAGCTGCCGCGCGAATCGGGCCAGCTCGTATCCGCTGACGCCCGGCAGCAGGATGTCCATCAGGATGAGGTTCGGCGCGAATGTGGCGAGCTCGCGCTCGAAGTCTTTCGGATCGGCACAGGAGCGGACCTCGTAGCCGGCGCTCTCCAGCACGGTGCGCAGATACTGCGACTCCGCCGGATCGTCTTCCACGGAGAGGATGCGCGCCACCGTGTCGTCGCGCGACTCGACCAGCGAGCGCAGGCGGCGGATCACCGCCTCGTAATCGAGCGGCTTGCCGAACCAGGCGTCGGCGCCGCAGCGGATCCCCTCCACCTTGTCCCCGAACTCCTCGCGCGCGCTGACGATGAAGACCGGCGCGTCCTCCCGTTCCGGCATCTCGCGCAGCCGCGAGATGACCTCGTATCCGCAGCCGTCGGGCAGGCCGACGTCGATGATCAGCGCATGGGGCGGCGCGATCGACATCGACGCCAGCGCCTCGGCGCGCGTGAACGCGGAATGAACGTTGAAGCCCTCCTGCGTCAGCCGCGGCCCGAGCGCCGCGTGGACGTCGACGTCATCCTCGACCAGCAGCACGTCGTAGACCTTGCGCACCGGACGCTCGTTGTCCCGCGCCGATTCGACGAGCGTGAGCCTGAAGGTCGAGCGATGCATCGCGCACACCTCGGCTTCCAGGAAAACGAACAGCGCGCGCCAGCGGCGGATCTGCTCCGCCGTGACCGGCTCTCCGCTCTTCATCTGCAGCCGGCACTCCCCTTCGCCGCGCGAGCCGGCGGAGTTGATCAGCTCGAAGCCGTCGATGCCGCCCACGCCGGCGAATCCGTGAAAGCGGCGCATGACTTCGCGCAGTGAATCGGCGTCGGCCGCGTTCCGCTCCAGCTTGCGCAGGAAGTGCTCCGCCTCCGCCAGCCGTTCGTCGGACTCGCGCACGAACGTAGAGATGATGTGACCGATGGAGAGGATGGTCATGCGCATGCCTCCATCGAGGTGACGCGCTTCAGCGCCGCGGAGAGCTCCGGAAACTTGATCGGCTTGACCAGGAACTCGTCGACGCGGAAGGTCTTGAAGGCCTCGGCGCGATGCTGTAGCTTCGTAAAGAGCGACGTCATCAGGATGACTCTCGTCGACGCGCCGCGCTCCGACGACTTGATCTTCAGCGACAGCTCGCGGCCGTCCATCTTCGGCATCAGCGCGTCGGTGATGACGACCTCGATCGGATGCTGTCTCCAGATCGACAGCGCCTCCTCGCCGTGCGCCGCGGTCATGACGCGATAGCCCCACGATTCGAGCACCGCGGCCACCATCGAGCGGTTGACCTCGTCGTCGTCGACCACCAGCATCAGTCCGCCGCCTGCCCGCTCCTGCGACGACGCGAACGTCCGGAAGCGTTCCGTGTGCTCGCGCAGATGCCGAGGAGCGCCGGACCAGAACCGTCGCTTGAACGGCAGCGGCGCGGAGCAGAAACAGTGCAGACAGGAAGGGCAGACGAGGGTGCGGCTGACGCCGCTGCAGGAGCACCAGAGGGGGCTCTGCAGGTCGAAGGGCTTGCTGCACCGGTGGCATCGGAGGGAGGGCAGATTGGTCATGATGGGCGTCTCACAGGGCAAAGTGACGGCCAACATGGCTCGTTTCGTAAATGTCACATACTCTTACGCTTACGGGACCTACGATCTCCGCACCGTGTCCAGAGCATTTACATCCGTCCGAAATTCGGACATTTTTCCGCAGGAGCTGAATGCATGAAACGAATCGTCCTCGCCCTCGCTCTCGTTTTCCCTCTTCTCGCCCTCGCCGATGACCCCACGATCAAGCGCGGCGCGCCGCTCTCCGACGCCAAACCGACGCCGATCGCCGACGTCGTCAAGTCCCCCGACGCCTACACCGCGAAGCCGGTGCTGGTGGAAGGAACGGTGACCAACGTCTGCACGAAGATGGGCTGCTGGATGGAGCTCGAAGGCATGCGCGTGACGTTCAAGGACTACGGCTTCTTCGTGCCGAAGAACGCGAAGGGCTACGCCGCGCGCGCCGAAGGCGTGACGAAGGTGGAGAAGCTGTCGAAGGACGAAGCCGACCACCTCGCCGGCGAGGGCGCGAAGCTGCATCGCAACGCGGACGGGACGGCGACCGAGGTCACGTTCATCGCCAATGGGGTGGAGTTGACGAAGAAGTAGCTATCCTGCCGTTCAGCCGCCGCCGTATCCGGTAGCGCCTCCGGCACCAGGCCCGGAACTGATGTTGCGTGTGTCCGAAGCCGGCACCATGCCCGAAAACGCGCTGAACAGTGTGCTCGTAACCGCCATCACAGAAAGCGGCGAAGAGGTGCTGGTGGGCACGACCTTCGGAGGGATTGTCCGCCTGAATAAGCAGAATCTGAAAGCGAAGCACGCCCGAGTGCTGCTTTTATGCGCACAGCCGTTTTTTCATGTGTAGCGTTACGGATAGCGGATCAACGCTTGTATGAAGTTGATGAGTACTATGTTGATCTTCCCAGAGTCGTACTTCGATGACACGACGGGCTGACAAGCCTTCGTGGGTGGCTTGTATCTCGCCCGAGGGATCCAGAGCTAGAATTGGGCTCATGAGCCACTCAGTTAGAGATCTCTACGAAAAAGCGGCTGAGCTACCGCCGAGCGAACGAGCCGAACTCGCCGGTCTCCTGCTCGACAGCTTGGAAGATGACCGCAGCCCGATCGCTGAACAGGCGTGGGCGGCAGAGATCGAGCGACGGATGGCAGAATATCGTGCCGGGCGCATCAAGACCCTTTCATGGCAGGAAGTCCGGGCACATCTCCATCGCGCCGACCGATGAGCGACCGAATCCGGTTCTTTGAAGAGGCGGCGGAAGAGGTCGAGCATGAACGGGCCTGGTATCGAGAACGCAGTGAGATTGCTGAAACGTCATTTCTTCGCGAACTTGATCACGCAATTGCGATCGTTACCGAAGCTCCGCATCGTTGGCCGCAGTACATCGCAGGTACGCACCGATACGTGTTCCCAAAATTTCCCTTCTCTTTAGTCTACTTTGTAGAGGGCGACACTGTTGTCATAGCCGCTATCGAAGCAGAAAACAAAGAGCCTGGCTATTGGACCGACCGGCTCAAGCGGCGTTGACTGCCGCGATTCCCTTTAGCGAGGACGCGCGTCATCGATCGCCGATCACCAAGTCTTTCGCGCTTACGGCCGCAACGCGTCGAAATACGCCACCAGTTTCGGCGAGAACGCGCTCTTGTCGAGCCGCAGGTCGCGGCGCAGCTTCAGCGCGGCGCGGAAGTCGGCGCTGGCGGAGGCCAGGAGCGCGTCCGGTTTGCGGGAGAGCATGCCGCGCGTGTAGCGCGCGCAGCCGCGCAGCGCGTACGCCTGGGCCTCCGGCTTCGCGCCGAGGATCTTCGTCAGCAGCGACTCGGCGGTGTCGAAGTCGCCGGTGGCGAACGCGCGGTACGCGAGCTCGAGCTCGGCGTGCGAGTCGTGCAGGGCGGGCATCGGAATGATCGCCGCCTTCGTCACGACCTGCTGCTTGCGCGCCTTGTCGATCTCCGTCACCAGCTCGCGATTCTTGATCGCCACCTGGTCGGCCACGCGGCGGATCTCCTCCTCCGCCGGCTTGCCGCTGAGCCGATGATCGAGCCGATACGTCTCCTGCAGCGAGTCGTGAAGATACGTCTGCAGCTCGGGACTGGTCGACGCGCTTCCCGACTCCAGCAGCTTCCGCCGGTACTGCTGCAGCGCGACGCGCGCGCCGACGAGCGCCTCGCTCTCCACGACCACGACAGGCGGCGGTGCGATGACGACCGGCGGCGGCGGTTCTTTCTTCGGTTCCGTCGGGATCGGCGCGGTGACCGGAATCGGTTTGGCGGCAGGCGGCGGCGTGTTGGCGCGCGCCACCTTGGCCTTCTTCCCTTCTTCCGCGGCCGTCATGAACAGCTCGCGCGCCTGCGCCGCGGTGTCGGACGCGCGCTTGTACTGCGCGATGTTCGTCCCGGCGTGATTGAACTGATCGAGCGCTTCCTGCAGCTTCTGCTTCGCGCCGCGATACGACTCGCTCCGATCGCCGCCCGCGGCGACCGCTTCCATCTGTCCCGACAAGGCGTGGCTGATCGCCGTGTCCGCCGCTTTCCGGCTGTCGGCGGCCGAAGCCTCGGCGTCGCGTTTCTTCTGCTGCTGCGCGCGCGCCACCCAGTCGCGCAGCTGCGCGTAGTACTGCGTCGACTGCACGACGCCCTGGTCCTCGGAGATCTTGAATTCGCGCAGACAGCCGTCGATGTCGCCGAGGTTGTACTTCGCGATGCCGAGCCAGAAGTGCGGCACGTAGGTGATGATCTCGTTCCGCGCGCGCAGCGCGCCGTTCTCCGCCGGGATCTCGTTGATGGCGCGCTGCAGATCGTCGGCCGCCGCCGCGTAGTTCCGCGCGCGGACGGCGGCGATGCCGCGGTTGTACGCGTCCCACCATTTGTCCGGCGGCGCGGCGAGCAGCGGAAGCGCGATCGCCAGCACGAGCGCGAGCCGCTTCATTCGCCGCCTCCGAAATGCGGCAGCGGCGCCTGTGACGGATCGGCGAAGTGGACGTCGATCGTCCGCTCCTCCCCCGCCGCCACTTCGACGGTCTGTTTGATCGGGTCCCTGAACTGCGGATTCGACAGCGTCACTTCATAACGACCCGGCGCGATCTCGAACGGCGCCGGCGTGACGAGCGAATCCTTCAGCGGCACTTCGGCGCCGCTGTCGATATTGCGGATGTGCGTGACGGCGGCCCACGGAAAGGCGTTGATGCCGAGATGCGCCGACGCCACCACAGGCGCCACCACCGGCGGCTTCGTCACCGCCGTCGTCGTCACCGGCGCGTCATGCTTGCGCATCATCCACGCGCCAATCGCCGCGATGACGACCACGACGCCGATCAGC
>Ga0105245_10005046_pt1 | contig 11610 bp, 11 predicted proteins | sample KBSM54metaG_FD_81523 | JGI IMG/M metagenome (GOLD analysis project Ga0105245, IMG submission 81523) | Miscanthus rhizosphere microbial communities from Kellogg Biological Station, Michigan, USA - KBS M5-4 metaG | ecosystem: Host-associated > Plants > Roots > Rhizosphere > Soil | place...
ACGCACTGACGAACAGCGTGTGGACGCGCGGCCGGGCGGTGGACCACTGGCTGATCGCGAGTCCCGCGCTCGCCGGACCACCACCACCGAACGTCGCACGCGCGTCGATGTTCACGATTCCGTCGCGACCGGAGCCGAGACCACCATAGGCACGCGTGCCGTGAGCGTTGCCGGCATGGCCGCGCCGGCTCGCGAGCGCGAACGCACCTGCGAGCACGCCTTGCGGCACCCACACGCCGTCGCGCGCGCAGTGCATCAGCGTCCCGGCGAGCCGGATCTTGCTGACCTCGACGACCGCGACCGCCAGCTCGCCGGCGCAGCGCGGGCACGCCTTGCCGGCCGGGCCTTCGTCTTTGAACGTCACGCCGCCGGACCGGCCGTCGAGCTCGTGGATCGATTTCGCCAGATCGTCGTCGGCGAGCAGCATGCCGCTGCAGTCGTCGCAGACCAGGCGATCCGAGAACTCGCGGAGCGCGGGGTTGCCACAGGTCGGGCAAGTGCGGCCCGAGGTTCGATACGCGTCCGACATGGCGCTAGTATCGCGTTGTCGTGGACGAGAAGCACCCGGATTGGATCGACAAGGTGGCCGAATGGAGCCGTCACGTCGGCATGAATCCGACGCGCGTGCGCTGGAAGTTGATCCGCTGGCACGAGAAGCGCAATCGCGATCGCCGCCGGCTCGAACAAAAAGTCGATCACATCAAGTACGAGCACAAGACCTGCGACGAGTGCGGCGCGGTCCAGGATCGCGATGCGAAGGTGTGCAGCTCGTGCGGCGCGAAGCTCGCGACGCGGACGATGCACGTGCTCCGCCGGCTCGGCATCATCGCGCCCGAAGCGCTGTCGCTGTCGACCGTGCTCGCGCTCGTGATCATGACCGCATACGCGCGCGTGTGGGTCGCGCAAGGCGGTGGCTTTCACGCGCCGCCCGGCAAGCTGTTGATCGACTTCGGCGCGGACTGGCACCTCGGCTACGGCGACGAGCGCTGGCGCTTGCTGACCGCCGCATTCTTGCACATGGGGTTCTGGCACCTCGCGTTCAACCTGATCGCGATCGCCACGGTCGGCCCGCAGGTCGAGGAGATCTGGGGCCGGCTCGCGATGCTGTTCTTATTCGTCGTCACCGCCGTCCTCGGATTTGTCCTCAGCGATGCGATGCAGCCGAACGCGCTCACCGCCGGCGCATCGGGCGGCGTGTGCGGCTTGATCGGCGCCGCCGCCGGCTACGGCCAACGGCTCGGGACGACCCGCGGCAAGACGATCCGCAACGACATGGTGAAGTGGTTCGCGTACACGATCGTGTTCGGGTTCGCGATCGGCGCGAACAACTGGGCCCACCTCGGCGGCGCTGTCGCAGGCGCCGCGCTCGGTTTCGCGATGCCGCCGGCGGCGTGGAACCGGCGTGCGCTGTTGCCGCTGCGGTTCGTCGTCAAGCTCGCCGGGGTCGCCGCGACGATCGCCGCTCTCGCGATCATTCTGACGCGCACGCCGACCCCACCCTCGACCGGCGCCGACCCGCAGACCGCGCGACTCGATCTGATTGCCCAGATCTGCCGCGTCGAGCGCATCGACCATCGCGCGGCGAGCGGCCTCTACGTGACGACATTCACGCAGATCGGCCTCGGCGACATCACCTACGAGGACGTCGGCGAGATGTGCAAAGGCATGGTGCTCGTCCGCGACGCCTGCAAGCGCGGCCAGATCGATGCCGGCAACGGCGACCAGCACGCGTACTGCTCCGCGATCGAGCGCGCGCTCTCTGATCTGTGATCCAAGTGCCACTTATGCCCCGCCCGCCTCGACGAGGGCGCTGCTACAGTACGCGCCATGATCAACCGACGCGATGCGATCAAGCGCATCGGCGGCCTGGCGGGTGCCGCCGGCCTGACGAAGATCTTGCCTGCGTGCGCCTCCGACGACGGTCCGGTCGGCATCACGACCTACGTCTACATGATGATGGAGAACCGCAGCTACGATCATTTCTTCGGCTCGCGGGTCTCGGTCGAAGGCCTACCCGGCGACGGCCCGCTGATCACGACGACGAATCTCGATCTGAACGGCAACCCGGTCGCGCTGTTCGCGGCGCAGAAGGATCACATGTGCGATCCGGATCCGGCGCACGGCTGGGATACCTCGCGCGCGCAGTGGAACAACGGCGCGAACGACGGGTTCGTGACCGTGCACCAGATGATGTACCCGGGCGCGATCGATCCGATGCAGTACCTCACCCGCGAGGACGTGCCCGTCAGCTACGCGCTCGCCGACGCGTACACCGTATGCGATGCCTGGTTCTGCTCGGTGATGGGCCCGACCTGGCCGAACCGGTTCTACTGGCACGCCGGTAGCTCGTTCGGCTTGATGGACAACAACCTGCCGTCGAACCTCGACCAGCCGTCGATCTATCTCAACCTCCAAGCGAAGAACGTCGACTGGGCCTACTACTACGGCAACATCCCGGTCGTCGCGGCGATCAACAACCTCGGCGATCTGTCGAAGAAGGTCCGCCGGTTCTCGCAGTTCTTCGCCGATGCCAAAGCCGGCGTGCTGCCGCCGGTGGTGTACATCGATCCGGCGTTCGCGATGAACGACGACCATCCGCCGATCCATCCGATCAACGGCCAGGAGCTGATCGCGTCGGTGTATCAGGCGCTCGCCGAGTCGCCGCAGTGGAAGAACATCATGTTCGTGCTGACGTACGACGAGCATGGCGGGTTCTACGATCACGTGTCGCCGCCGAAGACCCAGGACGACCTCGCGGCGCAGGGCTTCGACCAGCTCGGCTTCCGCGTGCCGGCGATGGTGATGGGGCCGTACGCGAAGCAGAACTATCACTCGACGGTGCAATACGATCACACCTCGGCGCTGAAGCACCTGCAGAACGCCTTCAAGCTCGATCGCCTGACGACGCGCTCCGATGCGGCGAACCCGCTCGACGACTGCATCGACATGGACCGCCTCGCGAAGGGCGACTGGGCCAAGCCGATCGACCTGCCGACGATCGACGTCTCCGAGTGGCCGATGGGCACCGAGTGCACGGCGAGTGGCTTCCGGCCGGTCGATCCGGTCACCCAGTGGGCGAACCAGAACCCCGAGCTCCTGGCCGGGCTGGATCTGCGCGACGAAGAGGAGGAGTACCGGATGACGATCCGCAACTTCCTCGTCGAGCGCGACATGTATCGCGGCTACAAGCGCCGCTAGTTACAACGCTGCTCGTGCAGCACTTCATGCCGCGGCGGCGGGCTGGTCTCGCCGGGCCGGTGCGGCATCGTGACATCGCGCGAGAGCGTGAACGATACGAGCTTCGCCCCGGGCGCGACTTCGGCGTAGCGCCGGCAGAGATACGCGCCGAGCTCCGGGTAATGGATGTGGCCCTTGAACGTGAACTTGTGCCAGCGCGAGAACCACCAGCCGACCGGCGGCTCGAGCTCGTGCGCGGCGATCGGAATGATGTCGACGTTCGTGCCGTCGGCGAGCTTGCCGTCGGCGCGCCAGCTCGCGATCGGAATCGGCCGCGTGAATAGATCGACGCCTTGATTGAGCCCGATGTACTCGAGCTCGGTCTCGATGATCGCGGGACAGCTCGGCAACAGCTCCGAGCACATCACGAGGAACAGATGGAGCACGAGCACCGCCGCGAGCGGCGCCGCGAGCCGGCCGAACCGCGGCGGGTCGACCTCCGTCGGGGTCCCAGACATTCGATCGAACCAGTGCGGCGGCACGAGGACGAGCGCGATCGCCATCATCGCGACCGTGAAGATGCCGACCCGCATCATCAAGAGAATTCCCAGCTGGAGCGCCATCGCCGCGGCGACCGCGAGGCCGCGCGACACCGCGGGCTTCCACCACGACAGGATCAGGATCGGCAGCGCGAGCTCGGTCGCGAGCGACGCGAACGTCATCAGCTTGCACAACTGCGGATGCGCGAGCATCGCATCGCCGAGTGGGCGAGCGAACTTGGTCAGCTGCATCGTCTCGTACAGCGCATCGCCGCCGAGCCAGGTGCCGCGCGCCTTGAGGTAGCCGGCGCCGAAGTAGCAGAGCGCGAGCTGCCACTGGAGCATCCGCGCGCCGAGCGCGAACACGCGCGCGGTCGGCCGGCGACCGAGCCGAACATCGAGGCTCCACGCGCCGCCGAGATCCGTGAACATCGACCAGCCGAGCGCGACGCGGACCGCATCGTCGCCGCCGTCGCCGATCGACAGATTGCGATTCTGGATCGACATCACGAGCAACCACAGGATCACGGTCGCGATCCGCGTGCGGTAGCCGAGCGTGAACGCGACCGCGACGATCAGCGCGAACACGAGCAGCGCCGAGACCGCCCCCGTCGAGCCGACCAGATCCAACAGGCTCCACGCCCAGCGCTCGGTCTGGACGCCGCGCGGCACGATGCCGCCGTCGGTGAGGAACATGCGGACCTCGGCGAGCCGGGTGACGAGATCCGCGATCACGACGAGGCCGAGCGCGATCCGCATCGCGGCGAGCGGCCGCGGATCGACATCGCCCAGCCAGTACGCTCGATGCCAGGGTCGCGCTGCGAGCGCCGGGTCGGTCACTGGGCTCCCTGCCCATGCAAACCGCGGGACCGGTTGCAGCCGCGCGATTTCATCGCCAAGCTGTGACCGAGACGATGGCAGTTGCCGAGCCCATGCGCACAGCCGAGGCCGTACCGCACGAACCGGTCGTGCTGTACGACGGAGAGTGCGGGCTGTGTCATCGCTCGGTGAAGTTTATCCTTCGCCACGAGGCGGATCACGAGCTGCGGTTCGCTCCATTGCAAGGCGAGCTCGCCGCGACGCTGCGCGCGCGCCACCCGAACATTCCGGCGAACCTCGACACGGTCGTGCTCGTCGCGAACGGTCGCGCCTATCTCCGCTCGAAGGCGTTCCTGCATGTCGCGAAGCACCTGCGCGCGCCGTGGCGTTGGGCGTATGCGTGGCGCTGGATGCCCGGGTTCGTCCTCGATCTCGCGTACCGCGTGATCGCCCGGATTCGCTATCGGGTCTGGGGCAAGGTCGATGCGTGCGAGCTGCCGTCGCCCGAGCAGCGAGCGCGATTTCTCACATAGTGAGGTAGGTTACGCGGGGCGGTGTAGCTGTTACGGCACCGTCCGTGCGGATCGTGTATGACTCGGGAGACTGGCCTCGGCCCCCGTGTTCGCACGGCGGTTGAGGTGGAATCCAATCGCGCGGACGAGGCCAGTCGCTCGCCTTTTGCGAAGATGCCGGTCATGACCAGTGTCTTCGTCACCGGCGCGAGCTCGGGCTTCGGCACCGAGATCGCCCGTCGCTTCGCTGCTACCGGTGCGCGCGTGATCATCGCGGCGCGCCGTGAAGATCGCCTCGCGAGTCTCGCCGCCGAGCTCGGCGCCACCGCCGTGCATCTCGACGTTCGCGATCGCGCGGCCGTCGAGGCGGCGGTCGCCGGGCTCGAGGTCGACATCCTCGTCAATAACGCCGGCCTCGCACTCGGCCTCGAGCCTGCGCCGAAGGCCAGCCTCGATGACTGGGACCAGATGGTCGATACCAACTGCAAGGGCCTGCTCTACGTCACGCGCGCGGTCCTGCCCGGCATGGTCGCGCGCCGCCGCGGCCACGTGATCAACATCGGCTCGGTCGCCGGCACGTATCCCTACCCCGGCGGCAACGTCTATGGCGCGACAAAGGCGTTCGTCCACCAGCTGTCGCTGAATCTGCGCAGCGATCTGCATGGAACCGGCGTACGGATCACGTGCATCGAACCCGGGTTGGTCGGCGGTACCGAATTCTCGCTGGTCCGGTTCAACGGCGCGGCCGACAAGGCCGCAGCGCCGTACGCGAACACCCAGCCGCTCGGCCCGGGCGACGTCGCCGAGGCGGTGCTGTGGGCCGCGAATCAGCCGCCGCACGTCAATATCAACGTGATCGAGCTGATGCCGGTCGTGCAGAGCTTCTCTGCGTTTCAGATCCAGCGGAGCTAAGCTTCAGAGAATGTGGGCGCGCGTGCATAAAGTCGATCGAGTCCGTCCGCAGCCGAACGGCGGCGCGATCATCTTGATCGAGGATGAGCGCGGTGTGCCGCTGATGTCGCGCGTGCCTTCGCTGTCGACCCTGATCGCGATCGCGCGCGTGCTCGATGCGAAGCAGGTGCTCGAAGCGAAGTACGACGGCAAGGGTGAGGTCCGCTACGCGCCGGCTGCACCGCTGCCGAGCTTTCTCGCGGAAGCGGTCTCGCGCGCGGGTGCACACGTCAGCGATCGCACGGGCGAGACGATCGTCCAGGCCGCCCAGCCCGCGAGCGTCGAGGCGACGGTCGATGTCGCGTTCTCCGAGCTCGCGCACCACATGCGCGGCAGCACGGGCATCGCGGATCTGTCGAACACGCTCAAGCACGTCGAAGCGGATCGCAAGAAGTCGCCGCTCGATCGCGAGAAGCACCCGCTCCAGTACTGGCCGGCGGTGTTCGAGCTCGCGGCGGTCGCGGGTGAGCTCGCTCGCCCGCGCGGCGGACGATGGATCGAGGTCCGCGAGATGCCGGTGCCGTTCGCGATGAGATTTCCCGATGGCAAGATCGCGCATCCGACGACGGTCGCGCAGAAGATCGTGGGCGGCGAGGCTGGGGATTTCGACTAGGCCAGCGCCTTTCGGACCGCCGCGAGCAGCTGGGACGGCTGGAGCGACGCCATGATGATCGGCAGGTCCGTCGGCTGTGCGGTGAAGCACACGTAGACGTCGACGCGCGCGACCCGAGCCTTGTCCATGGCGTCGCCACCGTCGGTCGCTTCGACCACATTGTAGCCAGCCTCGACGAGCGTCCGCTTCGCCAACGCCCGCGTCGCCCTCGAATCGTCGATCACCATGATCGTTGCCATGCCCGCTCGCCTCGAGATGACGAATCGGCCGGGGCGGCCATTCGTGAAGCCGCCGCGCCGAGGCGAACGGACTCGTCCGTTTTGTGGAAGGGCGTAAGCCGACCCGCTACGATTTCGGTGTGAGAGCTCTCGTCGCGCTCGTGTGTGCTACCGGCTGTTCCTTCGTCGGCGTGCGCGGACCGGACCATGTCGGGTCCGAGCCTGCAGCAGATCCGAGCACCGTCCACTGCACCGACACCGACACCCTACCGGCACTCGACGCAGTCGGCGGCGCGGCGGCGCTCGCCGTTGCGGGCGGCGGCTTCATCATCGAGCAGACGTCGTCGACGGGTGACTTCCACAACTTCACGAAGTACTACGCCGGGCCGCTCGTGGTCGCGTCGATCATCTATTTCATCGCCTCGGGCTACGGCACGAACCGCGTCGAGCAGTGCCGCGAAGCAAAAGGTCAGGGCATCGCAACCGAAGAATAGGTAGGCTGTCCTGCCTACATGCGCACCTGGGCGGTCCTGATCCTCGCGAGTTGTGCGCATCCGGTCGTGCGGAGTCCGGCGACCTCGGTGCCGCCGCCGCTACTCGTCAGGGAGCCCCTGTGGCCGGTGCCGGTCCGGGTCATGACGTGGACGAGCGATGGCATCGTCCAGGCCGGCGAGTTGCCGGATCATCCCCCTGCGCAGCTCGACACGCCGTGGTTCGTCGAGCCGACCCGCGAGCTCGACGACCACGCATTGGCGAAGTTGATCGTCGCGCTCCGCCAGGAGCACGTGCCTGGATTGTCGCTGCGCGGTCAGCCTGCGCTGCCGCTCGGCAAGCTCGTCGAGCTGCCGGAGCTCACCGCGCTCGTGCTCGACGACACGCCAGTCGAGGATGCAGACCTCGCCGAGATCAAGCTCGCGCTGAAGCGGCTGTACCTGCAGCGCACGCGGATCGACGATGCCGGCGTTGCCGCGATCGTCGCGCAGCAGCCCGCGCTCGAGGTGCTCGATCTCGAAGGCTGCGGCATCGGCGATCCTGCAGCCACCGCGATCGCGAAGCTCACCTCCTTGCACGCGCTCGATCTCGCGAATACGCGCGTGACCGATGTGGGCGGCGCGGCGCTCGGTGCGTTGCACGCGCTCGAGATCCTCGACCTCGGCAAGACCAAGGTCGCCGCGAAGACGATCGCCGCGATCCGTCCACTCGCTCTGCGTGAGCTGTTCGTACCGGGGACGCTCGTCGGTCCGGAGATCGCCACGCTCGGCGGCTACGCACCCGGCATCGTCCGATTCGATGCGAGCTCGCTCGCTTCCGAGTACAAGCCGAGCGATGCGGATGTCGCGTGGCTGACGCACGCGCCGAACCTCGTCGAGGCCGCATTGTCGGAGTCGAATGTCGACGACAAGGTCGCGATCCCGATCGCGAAGCTGCCGCAGCTGCGCGAGCTCCGGCTCGCCTCGACGAAGATCACGAACGCGGCGGTCGTCCAGATCGCGAAGCGGACCGAGCTACGCGAGCTCGATCTCGCGGACGCGCCGGTCGACGATGCGAGTGCGGCAGCGATGCTCGCGTTCCCGGAGCTGCGCATGCTGCGGCTCGACGGCACGCCGGTGACCGACCAAGCGTTCAGCGTGACGCCCGGTGCGAAGCTCGTCGAGCTGTACGCCTCGAGCACCAAGATCGGCGACGCCGGCGCGCAGATCCTCGACCGCCTGCCTCACCTCGTCGCGCTCGGGCTCGGCACGACGGCGATCACCGCTGTGACGATCGCGCGGATCGCGAAGCTCCACGAGCTCCGCACGCTCGTCCTCGCGAAGACCCGCACCGAGAAGCTCGGCGCGCTCGGCGAGCTCCACGCGCTCGAGCAGCTGTACCTCGAAGACACCTGGCTCGGCGATGCCGAATTCGCGACGTTCGGCGCGATGCACAAGCTCCGCGTCCTGCACGCCGAGCAGACCAACCTCTCGGACGAATCGCTCGACATCCTGCGCGGGTTCACCCGGCTCGAGGAGCTCACGATCGGCGATACCCAGCTCGGCGAGGCGGTCCTCGCGATCGAATGGCCGCGGCTACGGACGCTCTCGCTGCTCGGGCTCCAGCTCCGCGATCCGGATCTGACCGCGATCGCGAATCATCGCTCGCTCGTCATGCTCGACCTCACGGCGACCGAGATCACGAACCCCGCACCGCTCGTCGCGCTGCCGAACCTGCGCGTCCTCGGGCTCGCCGAGACCAAGCTGTCGAAGGCGGGGCTCGATGCGATGAAGCAACTCGCCGCGCGCGGGATCGAGATCAAGCGCTGACGACGAACGAGCCGAGGATGATGAACGGCGCGCCGACGAGGAAGCCGAGCATCATCGCGACATCGCGGACGCGCACCGGCACCTTCGCGAGGCCGAGCCCGAGCTCCGCGCGCACCTCCTCGACCTCGCGATCGAGGAACGCACTGACATCCGGCTCGCGATAGAGGTTCTTGGTCGCGCGGCCGAGTGCCCAGGCACGCGCGGTCAACCGCGGCCACACGATCACGCCGAGCGCGAGCCCGGCGAGGTTCAACACCGTGGCGGCCGGCCAGTTCGTGCAGCCACTCGCGAGCTCCCACGCCGCGATCTCGCTCTCGCCGCGGAGGTCGGTCTGATAGCCGGTCACGATGTGGTGGATGTCGTGGAACTGGACCGCGCGCCGCCGGCCGTCGGTGTTCGGGATCTTGACCGTGACCGGACCGAGCTTCACCGGCACCCACGCGAGCGCGTCGCCACCGTCGTCGCCGAAGTGGTTGGCGTCGTAGTAGCGAGCGCGTGCGGCCGCGAGCTTCATGGATTTGGGATGCTGAATTCCCGCACGTCGTTTCACCTAGCCGATCGGCAGTTGCTGTTGGCCCGCGCGATGCTTACTCAGTTGGTCATGAACCCCGACGTCGAAGCCGCTCCGCCGGCGCCCGAACCCGATCGCGCATCCCTTGCGGGTGCCTTGCGCGAGCTCGAGGCGGCGAAGGCGCGCGTCGAGCGAGATGCACGTCAGGTCGCAGACGAGACCAAGAAGAAGCTCGTCGAGCAGCTCTTGCCCGTGCTCGACAACCTCGACCGCACGATCAAGGCCGCCGAAGACAACGGCGACGCGCCCGCGGTCGTCGAAGGCATCACGCTCGTACGCACCCAGCTCGAAGGCGTGCTGAAGGGCTACGGCGTCCAGCGGATCGACGCGCTCGCGCAGCCGTTCGATCCCGCGATCCACGAGGCGGTCACGACGCTGCCGGTCCTGACCCAGGACGCGCACAACCTCGTCGTCGACCAGATCGCGCCGGGCTATCGCTATGGTTCCGGCCTCCTGCGCCCCGCGCAGGTCGTCGTCGGAAAGCTGAGCCGGCCGGAATATCGAAGCAATTCGTTCGGTTGGGGCTAGCAGGTCGATTGTTTGTCATGTCGGCCGGTGCCTGGAGCACTACACGCCGACATGGGACGAAGTGATGCAGAGCTGCTGGAGGCCTCGCGGCGCGGCGAACGTGAAGCGTTCGGCACGCTGATCGAGCGTTACCAGGGCGTCGTCTGTGCGGTCTCGTATAGCCGCACCGGTGACCGCGCGCTCAGCGAGGATGTCGCGCAAGACACCTTCCTCGCTGCGTGGCGTCAGCTCGATCAGCTGCGCGAGGCCGGCCGGCTTCGCGCATGGCTGTGTGGCATCGCGCGCAACCTCGCTCGCAAAGCGAGACTGCGCGTCGAACGCGAAGCTCCCACCGAGGCGTTGTCGACGACGTACTCCGGTGCGAATCCGTTCGATCAAGTGGCCGAGGTCGAGGCCGAGCGCGTCGTGCGCGATGCCTTGACCCGCGTGCCCGAGACGTATCGCGACGTGCTGGTGCTGTACTACCGCGAGCATCGCTCCGTGAGCGAAGTCGCGCGGATGCTCGACCTCAGTGAAGCGGCGACGCTGCAGCGTCTGTCGCGGGGTCGCAAGTACCTCACCGATGGAGTCACCAACCTCGTCGAGCGTTCGCTGCGCGGTCACGTGCAGAAGAGCCTCGTCGCCGGCGTGCTCGCCGCACTCGCGTTCACTCCGTCCCGTGCGTCTGCCGCAACACATGCACACGCAAAGGGAACCTCCATGATCAAGATCGTCCTCGTCGGTGCGGCGTTCGCCGCTGCCGGCACCACCGCCGTCGTCACTCACCCGTGGTCGCGCTCGGCGCAGACCTCGCCCGCTCCCGTTCGGGAAGCGGCGCTCACGCCCACGATCCAGTCCGGCCACGCGGAGCGCGAGCCCGCCCTGCCCGCACTCAAGCCGGACTCGATGCACGTCGTCGAGGGCCCGCATGTCCCGGTGCCACCGGGTGCCCATCGCGAGCCGACGCCCGACGAGCTCCCGCGTCTCGATAGCGCGGTGCTCGCGAAGGACAAGATCGCGCAGGGCCCGGCGAAGGGTGGCGCGAACGCGCCGGTCACGATCACGATGTTCTCCGACATGATCTGCCCGTACTGCGGCAACTCGCTCGGCACGCTCGACCAGCTGATGGACGAATATCCCGGCAAGCTGCGGATCGTGATGAAGCAGCTGCCCGTGCACACGGCGGCGGTGATGCCTGCAGAGGCGAACTACGCGGCCGACGCCCAGGGCAAGTTCTGGGAGCTCCACGACCTGATGGCGCAGCACATGGACGATCTGTCGCGCGCGAACGTCGAGGTCCTCGCGCAGCAAGCCGGGCTCGACATGACCGCATTCCGCGCCGCGCTCGACAACCACACGTACAAAGCGGCGGTCGATGCCGATATCGCGTCGGCCAAGGACAT
>Ga0105245_10005048_pt1 | contig 11607 bp, 9 predicted proteins | sample KBSM54metaG_FD_81523 | JGI IMG/M metagenome (GOLD analysis project Ga0105245, IMG submission 81523) | Miscanthus rhizosphere microbial communities from Kellogg Biological Station, Michigan, USA - KBS M5-4 metaG | ecosystem: Host-associated > Plants > Roots > Rhizosphere > Soil | place: Michigan...
CATGCGATCGCGGCCGGCATCACCGACGTCGGCGAAAACCGCGTCCAGGAAACGCGCGACAAGAAACCGCTCGTGCGCGGAAGTGCCAAGTGGCATCTCATCGGACATCTCCAATCGAACAAAGCGAAAGACGCCGTGAAGTTGTTCGACGTGATCGAAACGGTGGACTCGCTCGCGCTCGCGGAAAGAATTGCGCGCGCCGCGGAGGCGGAAGGGAAGCGCCAGGAAGTGCTGCTACAGATCAACATCGGAAGCGAAGCGCAGAAGAGCGGCGCCGATCCGAGCGAAGCGGCCGCGTTCGCGAAATCGATCGCATCGATGGATTCGCTCTTGCTTCGCGGACTGATGACCATTCCGCCCGATGACGACAATCCGCGAAAATGGTTCCGCGAGATGCGCATGATTCAGCGCGACCTCGGATTGGAAGAGCTGTCGATGGGAATGAGCGAAGACTACGAGATCGCGATCGAAGAAGGATCGACGATCGTGCGCGTCGGCCGCGCGATTTTCGGAGCGAGAGGGTAGATGAAAGTCGTCCACGTATTCGTCGGCGTCATCTCTCTCGTCCTCGAGATCATCCAGTGGACCGTCTTCGTCTGGGTCATCCTTTCGTGGATTCTCTTCTTCGCTTCGCAGACGTCGTTCCGCTGGCGCAATCGCGGCGCGTATCACCTTCTCGAGCAGATCAACGACATCTTCACGCGCATGACGTATCCGTTCCTGCGGCCGTTCCGGCGCCTGCTTCGGCGCGTCGACACCGCGGGCATCGACTGGTCGCCGATGCTGCTGCTCTTGTTCATTTTCCTGATCCGGGGCCTGCTCGATATACTCGTCCCGTGACGTGATGTGACGGGAGGGAGCATGCAAGACCTCACACCGCTCGAGATTCAGAAGCAGCAGTTCTCGCGGGTTCTCAAGGGGTACAACGCGGACGAGGTGCGCGCATACCTCTCGCTCGTGGCCGAGGAGATCGAGCGTTTGCTCCGCGACGTCGATCGCTTCGCGCGTGAGAACGCCATGCTGCGCGAAGAGCTCGACGAGCATTCGCAGCGCGAGCGCATTCTCAAAGACACGCTGCTCTCCGCGCAGAAGGTCTCCGAAGACGTGAAGGCAAACGCGCGCAAGGAAGCGGAGCTGATCGTGAAGGACGCCGAGCTCCTCGCCGAGCGCGTTGTGGCGCAGGCGATGATGCGGATGTCCGACATCGAGCGCGCCATTCAGGACCTGAAGCTGGAGCGCGTGAACGCGCGCCACAAACTGCAGTCGACGCTCGACACCGTGCACCAGATGCTCGCCCTCGATGCCGAGGAAGAGTCGACCGAGCAGCCGATCACGGCGTTGTTCCGCAAGCGCAACGAATAGTGCTTCTCATTCGGAATCTGTCGCAGATCGCCACGCCCATCGGCTCCGAGCCGAAGCGCGGCGCGGCCTTGCGCGATCTGCGCGTCTATGAAAACGCGGTGATCGTCATCGACGGCGAGCGCATCGCGTACGTCGGCGATGAGAAAGACAACCCGCATCCGATCGATGACGACTTCGACGCGCGGGGCGCCTGCGCGATCCCCGGCTTCGTCGATACGCACACGCACATCCCGTTCGCCGGATATCGCGAGTCGGAGTTCAACCGCCGCCTGCAAGGTGAGACGTACACGCAGATCGCGGAGAGCGGCGGCGGCATCGCGTCGACCGTTCGCTCGACGCGCGCTGCGTCCGAAGAGGAGTTGATCGCGAACGTCGAAGCACGCACGAAGACGATGGCGCGCTACGGCACGACGACGGCAGAAGCGAAGAGCGGATACGGACTCAATGTCGAAGATGAGCTGAAGCAGCTTCGCGCGATCAAGAACGCAAAGTCGCCGGTGCGATTGGTCGCGACGTGCCTCGCCGCGCACGAGATGCCGTATCCGAGTTACACGGCCGACGTCGTCGATCACATCCTCCCCGCCGCCGCGAAACTCGCAACGTTCTGCGATGCCTTCGTGGAAAAAGGCGTCTTCACGCGCGAACAAGGCGAAATCGTTCTCCGCGCCGGCCAGCGCCTCGGCATGATGCCGCGTCTGCACGCCGACGAGCTGTCCGACACCGACGGCGCCGCGCTCGCTGCATCGCTCGGCGCTGCGTCCGCGGATCATCTGATGCACGTCTCCGATCGCGGCATCGAAGCGATCGCGAAATCCGAGACCGTCGCGAACCTCCTTCCGGCGACGAGCTTCTTCCTGATGTCCGATCGCTACGCGCCCGCGCGAAAACTCATCGACGCCGGCGCGATCGTGTCGCTGTCCACCGACTGCAATCCCGGATCGTCGATGACCGAGTCGATGCAGATGGTGATCCAGCTCGCGACGTTGCAGATGAAGATGACCGTCGAAGAATCGCTCACCGCGGCCACGCTAACGGCGCGTTCTCCGTCCGCATGCATGAAGAGATCGGCTCGATCGAGCCGGGAAAGCGCGCGGACATCGTTCTCATCGACGCCCCGAACTACCTGCACCTCGTCTATCACTTCGGCGTGAATCTGGTGAGCGCCGTGTTTCGCGACGGTCAGCGCGTCGCGTAGAACGCGACGATCTTGTCGTACAGCATCGCCGCCGCCGCGTTCTTCGCCTCGGCCGTGCATCCGGCGATGTGCGGCGTGAGAATCAGCCGCGGATCGTCGGGCCACTCGCGTTGCATCGGCTCGTTCTCGAACACGTCGAGCGCGAGTCCGGAAAGCTGATTCGAAGCGAGCGCTTGCAGCGCGGCATCGAGGTCGAGCACTTCGCCGCGCGACGCGTTGATCAGAATCGCGCCGCGCTTCATCGACTGGACGTCGATCATGTTCCGCGTCTCGCTCGTGAGCGGAACGTGAAGCGTGACGATGTCGGATTGCGCGAGCAGCTCACCGAGCGACGAGCAACGCGCCGCGGCGACGTACGGATCGTACGCAATCGTGTTCATGCCGACCGCATTCGCGAGCCACGCCACGCGCGATCCGACGTTGCCGAGGCCGACGATGCCGAGGAGGTAGTGGCGAAGCTCGTGTCGGGAGTTGCAGTCGCTGCGATCCCAGATGCCGCGAGACATCTCCCGCGAATACTGCGGCATCGTGCGCGTGAGGCTGATGATCTGGCCGATGACTAGTTCCGCGACCGCGTTCGCGTTCACGCCGGGAAGATGCACGAGCGTCACGCCTCGATCGCGGAGCGCATCGACGTCGATGTTGTCGATGCCGCTCGTCCCCTGGGCGAGCAGCTCGAGCTTCGGCGCACCGTCGATCATCTCGCGCGTCACGCGGTTCACCGTCCGCGTGATCAACACCTCGGCCACGGCAAGCGTATTGACGATCGTGAACCGCGCATCGTTGCTCAAGGCGTCGACGAGACTCCGCTCCACGTCGGAAGCGATGAAAACGCTTTTCATTCGGGTTGTATAAACTTGCCACACTTGATCCGCAAGCATCGCCACGCGCTCATCGCGGCAGCCGCGTACAACTTCGTCCTCTTCTTTCCGCTCCTTTTCCTGGGCCGCGTGCTCTCGCCGAACGACGTCTACTTCAACTTCGATCCGTGGCTGGCGCTGCCGCATCCGCACGTCCAGAACTCGCTGCTCAACGATCCGCCGACGTCGCTCCTGACGCAGGTCTCGCTGCTCCGCGAAGGCGGCGCGTTTCATTGGGATCCGTACGTCGCGAGCGGGATTCCGGGAGTGGGTTGGGCGGCATTGATCTCGCCGTTCATCCTCATCGCGACGTTCGCCGTTCCGCTGACGTGGTTCTACACGCTCCTCGTTTTTCTGAAACTGAACGTCGCGTTCGTGTTCGCGTACGCGTGGCTGCGCGAAGAACGCATCAGCCGCCGCGGCGCCGCCGTCGGCGCGATCATCATCGCGGGATCGGGCATCTACGCAGTGCGATGGCTGTGGCAGATGACAAATGCGACCGCGCTCTATCCCGCGCTGCTGTGGCTCGTGCGGCGAAAGAGCAATTCGACCGCGGTGATGATCGTGATCGCGCTGTCATTCGCACTAGCAGGATTCCCCGCCGCGATGGCCTACGGCGCATATCTAGCGATCGCCTACTTCGTGTTTTTGGCTCTCAGTGGGGCGCCGGCGCCCTCGCCGGCGAAACGAATCATCCAAGCGATCGCCGCCATCGTGATCGCCCTCATGATCGCCGCCCCCTTCCTCGCCACCTTCATCCAATTCATCCAACGCAGCGGCTATCTCGGCGTCCGCCAGAACCTCAGCCTCACCGTCTTCTATCCGCCGCATCATCTCTGGAGCTTTCTCAACCCGCAGCGCCTCGGCAGCAACGCGTACAAAGACTGGCACGGCGATCCGGCGCTCGGCCCGCTCAACAACTATTTCGAAGCGACGATCTACCTCGGCATCGTCGCGTTGCCGCTCGCGTGGATCGGCACATTTCGACGATCGCGTTCGCGTTGGTTCTGGATCGCCACCGCGCTCGTCATCCTCGGCGCGATGTTCGGCGTGATGCCGATCGTTCAGGTGCTCGGACGCATTCCGGGATTCAAATATTCGCCGCTCGCGCGAACGTCGATGCTTCTTCCGTTGCCGATCGGATATCTCGCAGCGTGCGGCGCGTCGTGGCTGTCGCGTCGTCGATGGCGTGACGTGATCGCGGCGACGATCGCGGTCGCCTGCGCATTCGATCTCGCGCTCTTCGCCGGACGCTTTCATCCATACATCGAGCCGAAGGTCGCAACGATTCCGTCGACGCCGATGATCGACTATCTGCACGCGCAGCCGGGACCGTTCCGCGTCGCGCCGTTTTTTCTCTACTTGTGGCCGAATACGTCGGAGCTGTTCCGCATCGAAGACATCCGCAGCCACTTCAGTTCCGAAGCGATTTATCGAAAGATGCTGCAGCGCGTGGATCCGTCGTCGTGGAGCGGGACGTCGACGGTCATCCAATTCAACAGCCTGCACTTCAACTTCGACGATCCGTTCGTCGGACTCCTCGGCGTGCGCTATCTCATCGAGCAGAACGACATCGACATCATCAAGTGGTCGGTCTTCAAGAACACGCGGCCCGCGGTCGATGAGCTGAAGGACGCGCCGTTCATCTTGAAACCCGGCGCGGTCGGACAACGAACGATTCGCGTGATCGAGGAACCGTTCTACGCGATCGAGTTGCCGGTCTCGATCGAAAACGCGACGGGCCGCGATCCGCGCCTCGTGGTGCAACTTCTCAGGTTTGGCGCGGTGGCGTGGGAGCGCGCGTTTACGCCGGCCGACGCGGCGGTGATGGGCAAGGTCTACATTCCCATGCGTCCGTACGCGCGTCTCGGCGAAAGTGTGACGCTGCGCGTCCAAGCGGCCGGCCTCAGCGCGCGATTTCTGAAAGGCGTGGCCGACGCGGGCGAGTCGCAGATTTTCTACGCGCGCGTGGAGACGCCGATCGTGTTCGATCGCCAGCTCCCCGACGGACGTTTGTTCCTGAACATCGGCGAAGTGCCGCGTTTCCGCGTCGCGAGGCAGGTCGTGAAGATGACGAACGACGAGCTGCTCGCGCGTCGCGACATCGATTTCAATGAGACAACGGCGATCACGGATCCTGTGTGGGCCGGACATTCTTGTCCGGCCTGCGCCGGCCAGACAGGAATGTCTGGCCCACAAATTCACGTCATGAAGCAGCGCCTGCGCACCGAGTCGCCAGCGCCGTTCTTCCTCGCGTCATCGGAGAAGCTGACGCCGGAACTGCGCATCACGATCGACGGGCGCGCCGCGCGTGCGGTGGGCATCAACGCGCTCTTCGCCGGCGTCGAAGTGCCGGCGGGCGTTCACCGCGTCGCGTTCGAGCGCCGCATCGGGCGGGGATGGTGGTGGGCGACGATCGCCGGCGCGATCGCGTTCGCGGCGATTGGGATCATCGAGGCTCTGCGACGAGGATGATCTGATACGCGAACAGCGACTTCCACATTCGCGTCACGATCGTGAGGATTCGCTCGCCGATTCGGAGCAGGAACTCGGGCGTGAACGAGCCGATGATCAGGCGAATCGGAACCGATGATCCGCGCATCGCGATCACGCGGAAGCCGGCGCCTTCGATGTCGCGCTTGATCGTGCGCAGCGTGTAGAAGCGCAGGTGTGTGTTGTCGAGGATGCCGCGGTCGCGGTATTCGAAGATTCCGAAGAGCAGGCCGATGCGCACCGTGATGTTGGCGATGTTCGGGACGGAGATGAAGACGCGGCCGTTCGATGCAAGCGACGCTTTGACGAGGCGAAGGATCGCCGGCGCGTCGCGGAGATGTTCGATCACGTCGGCGAGCACGATCGCATCGAGATTCGCCGGAAGGCGCCCGAGCTTTTCGAGGTCGCAGATCGTCGCGGCGTCGAACGACTCATGCAGCGACTCGATGCAGGCGATCTCGTATTCGAATCCGATCGTGCGTGCGAAGTGATCGCGCACGGCCGCGCCGAGCTGGCCGGTGGAGGCGCCGAGGTCGAGGAGGCGGCCGCGAGGTTTGGCGAAGCGGCGGATCAACTCGATGAGGATGCGATGGCTGCTGCCTTCGAAATCCTTGAAGTTGTAGACGTTCGACATCTCAGTAATCCGACCACGCGCGGCCACGCGAGTCTTTGCCGGAAGCGCCGCTGTGGATGTTGACGATGCCTTGCGGCGGCGGGGGCGCCGCCGCCCCACTGGGACCGAAATCGTTCGTCACCACGGTTTCTTCGATCGTCGTGCGCCACGTTGGTGCGTGAGTGATCGGATCATCAGGAATCTTGCGCAGCTCGCCGTCGCGCACGAGATCCTGCAGCGCATGCGGATACTGATGATGTTTCGAGCGATACATCGCGATCGCTCCCCGCATCGATGTGAGTGCATTCTTCATCGCGGGACCATCATCATGCTTCGCGCACGCGAACGTCACGCACAACGCGATGACCGAGAGTCGTCTCAATGCGTGCCGATCGTCCCGACGTTCTTCAGCGTCACTGCGATGCCGTACGACGTGATCGCTTTGTTGCTCAGTCCGAACGTCAGATAGCGGCGGAACTCGCCGGCCAGTCCCCAGCAGGACGCCGTGCCGCCGATCAGGTAACGCTGCTCAAGGAAGCGGCCGAGTTTCGCGTCGTAGTTGAGCTGCACGTCGGCATGCACGCGATCATGAATCAGCCACGATCCGGTGTTGATGAGCATTTGGCTCGAGCCCGTCGACTGCGTCGTCGATCCGACGACCGGCGAGCTGAAGATCGAGAACCAGGTGAAGCGCAGGTACTTGTCGGCGCGATCGCCGGTGCCGACCAGATTCGCCGACACGCTCGTCTGATCGATCTGATGCGAGACGTTGCCGTAAGTCGCGTTCGCGTCGAATGTGATCGACTGATACGGATTCACGTGCAGGCTCGCGACGAGCGGCGTGAACTTTCCCTGCGACGTCGCCGTCGATCCCGGCAGATTGCCGCCGGTCGCGCTGGAGAACGGCTTCGAGAGCGACACGCTTTGCCGCAACGCGAACGACAGCACTTCGCGCGGCGACGAATTCGGATCGGCTTCGCGGCCGATCACGCGCTGTGTGAGCGAGTACTCGACCGAGTCCTGCACGATCGGCAGGAACGGCGAGTCGACGGTGTCGAATCGGATCACGCGATTCTGCTCCGGTACGTCGGTCGTGTAGACGTAGCGGATGCGCGGCTCGATCACGTGCTTGAACTTCGTGAAGCCGCCGATCTTCTCGTTGAACACCTTCGAGAACGACGGACCGACCATCTCGACCTGTCCCTGCGCGTAGAAGCGGCGCAGCGCTTCATCGATCGTGGTTTTGCTGCCGAATGGATTCGCGACCGACGCGTCGTCGAGCTGCTGCGAGTAATACGTCTCGCGCACGGAAATCTGCGGACGGATCGACAGCCATGCCGGCGTTTTCATCTGCAGCGAGAGCGTCGGGAAAATGTCAGTGCGATAGAAGTTCGCGTTCGGTCCGTTGATCAACCCGCTCGTGACAAGGTGCGACGCCGACGACTCCAGCGAGAAGTAAAGCGGCGAATTGAGAATGCGCTGCGGATACATGCGGAACTGCACGGACGGCAGCTGCTCGAATCGCTGACGCTGTTCCGCTCCTTCGCCGCTCGCCGCGAAGGTGCCGAGGAAGATGTCGCGGCGATCGGTGAGGATGTTGAGGGAGTAAGTCGGCCGGTTCTTCGACAGGTACGCCGACGAATAGATGTTCGAGATCGTGTGCAGCCGCGGATCGCGATCGTAGCGGCGGAAGAAGTCGAGGTTCGAGAAATCCTGCACGTCCACGACTCCTCGGAAACCGCCGGGCAGGTTGTCCTGCGCGTGCTTGTATTCGTAGCGCCACTCCTGCCGCGCCGGCTCGCCGGTCGTGAGCGGATTCGGATCGGGATTGTGAACCGTGGTCGCACTCAGCTCGCCGATCTTCACGTTGTCCGACGGCAGATAGCGGACATTCACGCCGATGCCGTTGAAGTTTTTCGTGTTGATGTCGGCGTAGATCGTGGAGTCGACGGAGTCGCCGAACGGCAGGAAGTAGCCGAGCTCGAGGCGCGTGCCGAACGTGTTCGAGAACAGGATGCGCGGAATGAGAAAGCCCTGCGCGCGATCGCGCTTCGTCGGCCACACGAGCCGCGGCAGCCAGAAGATCGGGAGCTTGTGCGCGCGGATCTCGACGTCGCCCATGTGCGCGTAGTCGTCGAGACGAATCGTGCCGTCGCCGACGCGGAACGACCACGACGGGTTGTCGATGTCGCACGACGTCACGACGCCGTGGGTCATGTGGTACGTGTTCTCGTCGACTTTCTCGAGCTTGTCGCCGGTGAAGTACATCGCCGGCTCCATCGCCGCCGTCGCCTTGAAGAACGTGCCGGTCTTCGAGTCGAGATTGAACACGGCGTGATCCGCCGTCACGCGCGACGCCCCTTGATCGATGACGACATGACCCTCGGCCACGACGTCTTTCGTCTTCAGATTGATCGTGACCTTGTCAGCCTGCAGCTTCACGTCCTGATAGTCGACGCGCACCGTATCTTCGAGGATCGCGTACTCGTCGCGGACGTACTCCTGCTTTCCCTTCGACTCGAAATGAATCTCGCCGCCTTTCTTCAAGGTCGGAGCGACGAATTTGAATTTTTTGATTTGGGTAGATGTGGAAGTGGGAAGTTGGGCCGTTAACGGCAGCGCGAGGAGCAGCGCTAGGAGGGGCATGAGGCATGAGGCATGAGGCATGGGAGGAACGCTTCGCGACCTACGACTTTGCATCTCATGCCTCATGCCTCGTGCCTCATGCCTTCGATTTTATTCGACCTCGCATCCCGATCGATCTTCGTCATCGTTTGCACCTGCATCCTGAGCTTGATGATCTCGAGTTGATAGAGGCGCGCGACTTCGTCGGGGCGGTTGCGTTGTTGGCGTTTTCGCAGTGCGATCTTGTTCGACAGGCGCACGAATTCGCGGTGTGCGGCGGCATCGATCCAGCCGCCGCGGCCGAGGCGGAGGAGCGGGTGGGCGGTGATGCGGACGTCGGCGTCGTCCATGAATCCGAGCGACGCTTCGTGCGACAGCTCGCCGCGCACCGAGCGCCACTGCTTGAACACAGCGCCGATCGTAATGACCGGAACGGCGATCGCCGCGCCGATGGCCGCGTCGCGCGACGGTATCGGGATGTATGCGCTGGCAATGGCGACGAGCGCCGTGATCGCGTCGAACGCGAGTTGGCGCGTGCGATCGGCGACGTGAAACGCGGCGAGCGTGATGCCGCAGCCGGCGATCGCCGACGCGATCACGCACTGCGCGAAGAGACGCGGCACGTCGCCGCCTGCGATCGCCGGCGGCAGCGCCGCGGACGCGCCGATGAGCGAGCCGAGGAGCATGCCGTTGATCGGTTCGGACTCGTGGCCGATGTGACGCACGTAGATCGCGGCGATCGTCATGAGCACGCCGATCACGACCGGATGGCTGAAGAAGAGCAGCACGATGCCGCACGCGATGCCGGTCGCCGCGGGCGTCACTGCCGCGCGCGCGAAGTCGGTGTCGAGCGTTCGGAACCAGCGCGCGGCGCCGGCCGCGACGAAGAACCAGACGATGAGTACGAAGGTGAAGACCGGATCGGTCATGAAGACGCCGCAGTATAAGCGGGCGTCTACTTCATCAACACGTCGCGAATCGCGCTGAGCGATGGACTGAAGAAGTAGCCGCCGCCGGTCGGGATGACCCACGCTCCCGGTCCGTTCGTCGATACGGTTGCCGAGGCCGCTCCGTCGCCGAAGATCACGCACTTCCGGACGCGCTTGTCGCCCGGACGTCCGTTCATGCCGATGACGATGTCGTCGCCTCCCGGCATGCGCGGCGGCTTCTCGTCTCCCATCCACGTTCCGCGCAGCAGCTCGTATTGATCCTCGATCGACGTCTGATACGAAAGGAAATAGAGACCGCGATTTCCTTTGTGCGGATCGCGGCCGAACGGATTCGCGAGCGGCACGCCGAACGGAGTTCCGCGCCGCAGGATGCGTGCGCGATACGTCGAGTTGTGTCCGCCCTGATCGTTGGAGACGTCGCGCGTGTTCACCTGACGGATGTGCGCGGCGAGCGGACAGGTGAGGCCGAGGTTGTCGGTCTTCGCGTTCGGGTAGGGGTCGCCTTTGTAGCCGTCGATCGGAATCAGCTTCGACGTTTGCGTGTCGACGCCGAAGAAGAAGTGATTGTTCGCGTATTGATCCTGTCCGAACTGCGGATCGTCGGCGGATTGGATGCGGCTGAACGGCGCGCCGCTTTCCCAGCGGCCGACGAGCATCGCCGCGAGCTTCTTGTCGCTGATGTTCTTGAAGCCCTTCGTCTTCGCAAGGCGCTTCGCTTCGTCGCGCATAAACGTCCAGAAGAGGCGCACGTCCTGACGGAATCGATTCACCGCCAGCATCGATCCGTTTTTCGCCCACGCCGGCTTCGCCGCTTTGACCGGACCGGGAATGAGTGGATCGGGGCCGTTGGCCGGATATCCGAAAAGAAACTCGCCGGGCCAGACGAGATCCTGTCCCGGCAATCCGTACAACAGCGCTTCCGTTCCTTCACTCGGATCGATATAGCGCGGCGTCAGGTAATCGCCTTCGACGTCGGAGATCATGCCGCGCACGCCGGGCTGCGAAACGCCGTCGTCGAACCCGAACATCTCATGTCCCGGAAGATCGGTGCGCGTGTGTCCAGTCTCTTCCCAAAGCAGCTTCAATCGATTCTTCTTCGCCGACTTTCTCAGCAGCGTCATGCGCTCGTCGATGAGCTTCTCCTCGTCGCCGCCGGTAAAGACGAGAATGTGCGCCGCGTTTTTCGGTCCGCCGAAGAGCCACTTCTGCGGCGATCCTTCGCCCGACGTCGGCTCGCCCAACAGCGCCGATCGGCGATGCAGATCGAGGCTGAACGCCTCGTCTTCGAATTGCTGCGTCGATGAACCAGCGAGCATCTCGAGCGCTTCGAACGAGAACGCGACGTTCGTGTTCGTGTCGATGAGATGCTGCGGCTTGCGCTGCCCGTGTCGTTTCCGCCGCGCGCTGAACAATCTGCGAAACGCGAGCACTTCTTCGGCGGGCGAGATCATCGGCAACAAATCGGCGAGCCACTTCTTCGCGCCTTTGATGTCGCCGATGCGATACGCG
>Ga0105245_10005050_pt1 | contig 11603 bp, 14 predicted proteins | sample KBSM54metaG_FD_81523 | JGI IMG/M metagenome (GOLD analysis project Ga0105245, IMG submission 81523) | Miscanthus rhizosphere microbial communities from Kellogg Biological Station, Michigan, USA - KBS M5-4 metaG | ecosystem: Host-associated > Plants > Roots > Rhizosphere > Soil | place...
ACCGGATTTTCCTCGCCGCGAATCTCGCGCAGAACTGCGGCGGCGAACTTGCGGTTGACCGCTTCGTATTGTTTCCAGTCCTCGGATCGAAAGGTGGGACGAGTATGAGCGATATGACATAGCGGCCATAGCCCTTCGTTGGCGAATCCCAGATAAAAGCCTTTGACTTCCTCCTCCGTGAGCCAAACGCGGCGCAGCGTATACTGCGGATGGTCAGGGGGCACGCGTAAACGCCCATTCGCGTCGCTGGTTTCCCGATCGGCATCGCCGGTCCCCTGGGCGATCCAGGTTCCCGCGCAGGCTCGGAGGATGGGTTCCTGTGCCGTGACTAAACCGCTCGCTGGCACTGACCATTCGATCCCCGAGGCCCGGTGAAAGTGCTCGTAGGGCTCGCGATTCGACACGACCACCAGACGGCTGTCTCCCAGGCGGCCCTGTACGAAAATCCGCAGACGGTCCTTGGTCCATTGGGATTCGGCGGTTTCGCGCAAACGGGCTTCTTCCTCGGCCGCGGCCCGCGCAGCGGTAAAGCTGGACGCGAGGTGCGAGACTTCACGAGTAAGCGACTCAAATTCGCCGCTGCCAGGCAATTCCGGAGCGGCGGCCCCGGATGAGGTTCGCAGCTCGCGCATCCACCGCGCCATCTGCTGCATCGGTTTCCCCAGACCCCATCGCACGGTCAACAGCGTGACCGCCGCGATCAGCAGCGTCTGAAAAACTACGCTCACCAAAGTGCGGCGCCACGCTTCGCCGACACGAGTGTCGATATAAGACGCATCGTGAAAAATCGCCACAGTTCCGATAATTGCCTCGCTAGTTCGAACCGGAACAACGGCTGCGTGAAGGCGAACACCGCCTAGTTCAATAAATTCTCCGCGCGCCTCATCCTGCCCGTCGCCATGAAGAATGTCGGGAGGCTTTCCGTTCAGACGCGCTACCAGACCCGACGTAATCGCGACCGGCTCGCCGTTGGCGTCGGCCACCATCATGCCCGCCAAGCGCTCACGCCCCGTGGAGCGATCCACCATCGCCTGGAGACTGCGATAGGAATGCGCAGCCAGCAGCGGCTCCACAGCCTTGGCTTGGCTTTCCGCCAGATCCAAGGCCTGGCGCTGAAGATCCCGTTCCAAGCCCCGCCGCTCGGATCGCACTTGATAATAAGCGAATCCCATGGCAACCGCGGCAACGCCGGCGATCAAGAGAAGATTTAGCCGATAGGCAAGGCGCATAAAATTATTGAGTTACAGACTCCAGCGTCTGTCCAGTCTATGATGCACCGCGCAGCAACTTTATTACATCGCTTAAAAACAGTATGGTAATGAGAGAGTTACGGTGCGAGGACGGCCCGGACGACGAAACGTTCCGGTGCCGGGCCAATATACCGGAAGGGATAGCAGGTAATTAACGTCAGAGCCGGTTCGGCAGTCGGCTTAAGAACATCAACCTGGTCCGGATCTACGATCCATGCCGACTTCACGATGTAGACGCTATCGCCGCTCGGTTGGTGGATCTTGACTTGGTCTCCTACGCGGATGCCGCGCAGCGGACGGAAGAAAGTATCACGATGCGCTGCGAGCACTATGTTTCCACGGTTTCCCGGAAGTGCAGATCCTGGAAGGTGACCGGCTCCGCGCTCCAGCACTCCGTCGTCAGCACCCTCGAATACAACCGTGGATAGATTGAGCCTCGGAATTTCTATCCGTCCAACGACGTCTCCCAGGGAAGGGGCCGTGGAAATCGTAGAATGCTCGAGTTCGCGCGCACCCTGGCCTTGACTCCATTTCGCCTTTACGGTGAGCTCAGCGTAATAGCCCAGGCACAGAATCCCGACCACCCAAAGGAGCCCTTGAGCTGTTTTCCATAGCACACGTCTCTCTATGCAGTTATCATGCCGCCGCAGGCGCAGGGCATAAAAAAACGCCGCGGCGGGCATCCATGTGGGCCTTTAGGACATACACAGACACTCGCAGCGGCGGTGATCGGAAACCTCTAGCTGTGCTACCAGCGGAGGCCGAACGTCACGGGAAGATAATCTGTGTGCCTGTCGCCGCCTAAGAACATGCGGTGATAGCGAGCTTCGGCATAAAATTTGACATGCCACCTAGTGCCGAAGGAAAGGCCCACGCCGCCGTTCACCCCAGGCTTATTTACCGAGTAGGAGGTAAGTACCTGCGTAGTGGGCACGGCCACTGAGTAAAATCCGAAGAATGGGTCGAACCCGGTGAAAAAAGATGTGGTTGGCTGCGTGAATTCCTGCCTGCGGTGATACAGGCCGCCTCCACCGATGAAATAAACATCCACGGGACCGCGCGGATTCGTGTGAACAATAGGATTCAGAGTGACCGACCACATGTTCACATCACCGCCGGGAAACCCTAGGGCGTTAAGTGTACTCCCATTGATATCCATCTGGTTGTAATCGAACTGTCCCATCATCCCCACGTAAGGGTTGAAGTTGAAGCCGACACCGCCGTTGAAATTCCAACCGGTGTCCAGCCGGCGGCCTGAGCCTCCGAGGCCTTGAACAAATCCACCACCAACATTGAAGGAAACCGGTGGCGTTTCCTGGGCGCTCAACGCACCCACCATCAACAGACCGATTCCCGAAGCGAGCGTAATACCTTTCATACTGCCTCCATGCCCATTAGATCTCTTCATCGCAGTACAGTTTCGCTACTGGCAAAAAAAATACAGAGCCGCTCGATCCAAGGCTGCAAGCCCCGGGTTCGCCGTTAGGGAACAGCCATCGTAGTCGGCATGCCTCGTTTCAGTGAATAGTCAGCAGCTTTTCACCCTCGCCCGACATGCACGATTTGCATTTTAGGCAAGATGTGCTCCGTCATTTGGGACAGCCCTAATCTATCGCGTCGTAAGAATTTCGGATTGTGATTCGTTGACGGAACGAGGCTGCGGCTAACCTCTTGTCTTATCGTCACTTTTTCGGCGACCCCCAACCCGGCATGCGGCTTGCAGGTAAGGATGCTGCGTCCTGAGGACGTTTGATTGGAGAAAAAGCATGAAACGTTTTTCGTTACTGCGAATGGGCGCTCTGGCGGCAGCGGTCGTCTGTGTTGCCCCTCTTGCTACGAGAGCAGATGAGTATGACAAAAAGACGATCGTAACATTCGATCAACCCACCGAAATCCCAGGCATCGTATTGCAGCCTGGCAAGTATGTCATCAAGCTTCTCAACTCGCCATCCAACCGGCATATTGCCGAAGTGATGAACGAACGAATGGACCATCTGTATGCGCTAACGTTCACAGCGGCGGCGGAGCGCCTCTCCCCGCTAGACGATAAAACCAACAAGAAAATTCTAACTTTCTATGAAGGAAAGAATGGTCAGCCCCAGGCCATACGGCGGTGGTTCTGGCCGGGAGACACAATCGGCCAGGAGTTCCTATATCCGAAAAAGCAGGCAGCCAAGATAGCTGCAAACACCGGCGAAAAAGTCGCGGAAGGTAATCTTCCGACTGTAGCGGAAAGCGGTCAGTCCCTGGTCCCCGATAACGCCAAAGACGTAGCGCTGGAGAGTCGCGAGGAGAGCAAGCCGGCCGAATCGGTCTTGACGGCCAGAGCGGCGGAACCCGAGACGCCTCCTGCGGCCTCCACGACGGTGATCGCGCAAAACACGCCACCACCTGCTACAGCCGCTCCTGCAGAGCCAGTCCGAGATGCTGACGATTCGCAGTCCAGGTCTGTCGCCGCGAATACCGCTCCAGCGGATAAGACCTTGCCCCAAACCGCCAGCTACTTTCCTCTAATGGGAGTGATCGGCCTGGTCTCGCTGGCACTGGCTATCGCGATGGCCTTCACCAAGCGCTATCGTTCGTTGTAAGCCTCAAGACTCGAGAGGGCGCTCATGGCGCCCTCTCATAGGTCACCATCTAGGCCAAGCAGTTGGCCGCCGCGTCCTTGAGCTCATCTTTGTCGGAAGCGCCTTCCGAACCAGCACGAACCCGATTGTGGAGGGTTCGAAGACTGAGACCCAGAATTTGCGCCGCCCGCGTCTTATTGTTATTGGTGTGCTTTAGGACCAAATCGATGTACGCTTGCTCGATCTCGCTCATTCGGGGACCCACGCGGATGCGGATGGACTCTTGGTCCGCAGAGTGAGGCGCCGAGGGAGCCGTACCCGGAACGCTTGGATCGGCAGGCAGATGCCGGGTCAGAATCGTTCCCTGGCCGGCTACGATAACGGCCCGTTCAAGCACGTTACGTAGTTGGCGCACATTCCCGGGCCATGGAGCATTCTTGAAATGTTCCAGAACTTCCGGGTGCAGGCCGGAAACATGGCAATTGTGCTTGTTATTCAGATTCGATAAGATCGCGTCGCAGATCGCCGGGATGTCTTCCTTTCGCTCCCGGAGCGGAGGCAGGACGAGATGAAATACGTTCAGCCGATAGAAAAGGTCCTCGCGCAAACGGTTTTCCTTCAGTGCCTGTTCCGGAGGACGGTTGGTGGCGGCGATCACCCGAACATTCACCGGCAGCTCGTTCTTTCCGCCCAGACGGCGAACTTTGCCGTCTTCCAGGACGCGCAATAGCTTGGCCTGCGTCCCCACCGGCATATCGGCGATTTCGTCCAATAAGACGGTTCCGTTATGGGCCTGCTCAAAACAGCCTGCGTGACGTTCGACGGCTCCGGTGAACGCGCCCTTCTCATGACCGAATAGCTCGCTTTCAATCAACGTCTCAGGCATAGCCGCACAATTAATCGCAATGAAGGGGCTGCCGGATCGCGAGCTGAGACGATGCACTTCACGAGCAACTAATTCCTTACCCGTTCCGCTTTCGCCCGTGATCAGTACTGACGCCGACGTGGGCGCAACCTGGCTAATGAGCGAGTACAACTGGCGCATCACCGCGGAACCTCCCACGATGTCGCCAAGAATACCTTGATGGCTCAGCTGCCGATTCAGAATGTCGGTCTCGTTGATGAGGTGTTTCTGCGCTGCCGCTCGTTCGAGTAGCGCCCTAAGAATATTCGACTGTACCGGCTTTTCCAGAAACCAGAAGGCCTTCAGATCGTGGATGACCGCGAGCCCTTGCTCGATACCGCCCACGCCTGTAAGGGCGATGGCCGGGGTACGGTCTCCCATGGCCTCCAGGGTTCTCAAAAGCTCGAACCCGTCCATGCGCGGCATCATTAAGTCCGTCAGGATTATGTCAGCGGCCAGAGCGGCGTGCTGTTCCAGCGCATCCTCGCCATCCGAGGCAGTCGCCACGGCGAAGCCCAGCGACTCCGTCATCTTAACCAGCTCATTTCGTTGGAACTCGTCGTCATCTACGATCAACACCCGGACCTGCGGCAAACTGGGCATAGTCAGGGGATGCACCTTCGAGGCGTTCCGTTTCAGAGTCAAAAGACGACCAGTACTTTGCGTGCCAAACCTGTAACACGCAGGAAATTTTACAGACCACGACTCAAGAGGAGCTGCAGTTCCGGCTTCAGACGCGTGGTATCTCGATTGCACGATCGAGGCGGGAGGTCCATCATGTCCAGATTCCGATCGCTTTTCGCCTCGACGGCGGTCCTCGCTATTGCCGGCGTTTCGCTGTTTGCCGTGACACCGCTTCGGGCGGACGAAAAGGACGTCGAGAGGCTGCGTGATGCCGCCACCGTCTTTTCTGAAATCATGGAAGCCCCCGACAAAGGCATTCCTCAGGATTTGCTCGACAAGGCGTACTGTATCGTGGTTGTTCCCGGACTGAAGAAGGGGGCTTTCATTGTAGGAGCCAAATTCGGGAAGGGATTCGTATCCTGCCGCAGCCGGAAGGCGGGACGTAATTGGTCCGCTCCGGGAGCGGTTCGAGTCGAGGGCGGCAGCGTTGGATTTCAAATCGGCGGATCGGAAACCGACGTGATTTTGTTGGTCATGAACAAGCGCGGGGCTGACCGGCTGCTTTCCAGCCAGTTCACGCTGGGAGGCGAAGGCGAGGTGGCCGCCGGCCCGGTTGGACGCAACGCCACAGCGCAGACGGACGCGAAGTTCACGGCTGAGCTTCTTTCGTGGTCCCGGACCCGGGGCATTTTCGCAGGTGTATCGCTGCAAGGGGCTACTCTCCGGCAGGATGATGACGCAAATAGAGATCTGTACGGAAAGAAAATCAGCAACCGCCAGATCGTGGACAGCTCCATCGCCGCACCCGCAGCAGCCAGCCCATTGATGTCACAGCTGAACAGGTATTCGCAACACGAAAAATAACTTCCAGGAGAGGACTGTATATGAATCGCAATGCTTGTGGTTTTTTAGTTGGATTAGGCGCTGGCGTAGGGATGGGGATATTGCTCGCACCGCGAGCTGGCGAGAAAACCCGTTCGTTAATTCGACGAAAGGCCGTGGATGGAGCCAGCTACCTCCGCGAACGTACAACCGAAGTCCGGGATACGGCCGCCGATGCAATTCGTGAACAGGCCCAAAAGGTCAGCCAAGGGACTGAGGCTGTGAAAGCTGCGGTTAATGCTGGAAGACAGGCTTTCATCAAGTCCATGCATTCGTAGGAGGTAACGCTGGCGTCGACTCGCGGAAACACTATTCGGGTGAGGCGATCTACACGATGTCCGATCCACACATCGTCCAAGAGATTAGGAGATTTCCATGCCCGTCACCACACTTGAAGATTTGTTAGTTGAACAAGTGCGCGATCTTTACGACGCGGAGAAGCAACTTGTGCGCGCGCTCCCCAAGATGGCCGAAGCAGCCAACTCGGAGGACCTGCAGCAAGCCATCCAGAACCATCTGGAAGAGACTAAAAACCAGGTTTCGCGTCTGGAGCGCGTGTTTCAAGAATTGGACAAGCCGGCAAAGGGGAAGGCCTGCAAGGCAATGCGAGGCTTAATCGAGGAGGGCGGCGAGGAGGCAGAAGGAGATTCGCCATTGACCGATCTGGCGATCATCGCCGCGGCCCAAAGGGTTGAACATTATGAGATTTCTGCCTATGGAACTGCGAAAGCCATTGCTCAACAGCTAGGGCAAGACACCGTTGTTTCTCTGCTCGAAGAAACAGAAGAAGAGGAAAAGGCGGCCGACACAAAGTTGACCGACATTGCGACCGAGTTGATGGGTCAAGTCGAAAATGTAGCTGCATCGGAGGAGGAAGAAGAAGGCGGCAGGGCCCCCAGAAAATCGACACAATCGGGGACCGGCCGTTCTCGAAAGGCCGCGCGAGGCTAGATCGCCGGCAAGAATTGTAGATGTAGTAAGGAGATGTTTTTATGAACTGGGATCAAATTGAAGGGAAATGGAAGCAGGCAAAGGGCTCCCTCAAACAACAATGGGGCAAGCTGACGGATGACGATCTGGATGTCATTGCGGGACAGCGCGACAAACTCGTGGGTAAGCTTCAGGAACGCTATGGATACGCGAAAGAAGATGCCCAACGGAGAGCCGATGAGTGGGCCAAGATTGCTTCGGAGGATGCGCAGGAATCTGCAAAGGCAGGTCGGCGTTAAAAAAAGAGAAAGGCCGCGGACCCGGAGGATCCGCGGCCAACTCAAAATAATTTCTGCTAAGCCCTTCTAGCTAATCCCGCGATCAGCGAAACCAAAAAGAGCACCAGGAACAGGTAGAACAAGATCTTCGCAATTCCCGCCGCAGCTACAGCGATTCCCGTGAATCCGAATATGGCTGCCAACAGTGCAACAACTAAGAACGTCAAGGCCCAGTTCAGCATAATTTCTCCTTTTTGCTTGCATTCATCTGTGCTTCACTCCCGGCGAACGGGTCAACAAATCAGGCGGCGATTTGTTTTGCCGCCAAATCCATACTGAGTTTCTTACTGCGTGTTTCCAATGCTTTACGCGCAGACCGGCGGGCTCTAAGGAAGCGGATTCGCACGGCGGTTTCAGTGAGTCCCTGATCGCGAGCCATTTCTTTCGCTGTCACGCCCTTCATCTGAGCTTCGAGCAGGAACCGGTCTGGCGGCCGGCACACTCCTAAAATGCGCGCTATATCAATCGCGGCCAGATCCAGGCACGTCTTGCCGTGCGCGGATTGTTGAAGTTCCTGGTGCAACCGCTCGCTCCGAATCACCCGCCTGTACTGGTTGAGGGCGATGGAATTGATCCAGGTCACGATCATCTGGGGATCGCGCAGTTGGGATAGTCTTTCCCATCCGCGCAGCCAGGCTGATTGTGCAATATCGGGCGCCAACCCCGGTGCTGCGCCGCGGGATAGCAGGAACCGGATCGTTCGCTCTCGACCGGTTGTGTAATATCTCCGTATTCCTCGCGTGTCATGCTTCTCCTAGATTGTTCTGAACACGATCAGTGCAGTGCACGCGGGCAACCACAATCTCCTGCTTGAAAGACCTTCCTGAAATCATAGTTTTGCGGCGAAGCTCAGCCCGCAGGTTTTTCATGGTTGATGCAGGAAGTGCATTCGCGCATCGCATAGCGTTTTGATTCCTTGATATTTGCCATTTGGCAAGGGCCGTGCATTCAGAAAGGCATGAAGAAAACACTACTGGCACTACTGTTACTGGCGGGGGGGACAAGTTTCGCGCAGGTGTCTATCGGCGTAAGGATTGGAGCGCCGCCTCCGCCGCGCGTCGTCCGTGCCCGTCCGCGAGCCCCCGGGCCGGACTACTTCTGGGTAGACGGTTACTGGTATCCCGTGGGAGGACGGTACCGGTGGCATGACGGATATTGGACCCGTCCTCCCTACGGCAGCGCCCGCTGGATCGGTCCCCGGTATGAGGGCGGCCAATTCTTCGAGGGCTATTGGGAGAGCGACCGCGGCCGGTTCGATCACGATCATCGGTGGGACCGTGATAGAAACCGCGATTTCGGGCATGATCGCGACCGCCGTTAAGCATCGTGTTACAACGGCGATCGTGTGGGGGCTCGAAGCTGAGAAACAATCGTTTAGTGGGATGAATCTTCCGACCAGGAGGCAGCAATGCGAAAGCCTATAATCCTCATCAGTCTTGGATTTCTGATGTTGGCGGGATGCTCTCAAACGGGGAGCACAACGTCAGCCAACGCTCCAAGTGCGATGTCTGACTCAGATCTGCAAAATGCCATTCAAGCGCGCCTGAATTCGGATCCCGATTTAAACGCGGCGAAGCTTGACGTCGACGCGCATGCCAAGGACAACAAGGTCACATTAAAGGGCACGGTGACCACCGAGTCGATGCGTCTCCGAGCCGTCGAATTGGCCAAAGCAGGGAATCCGAATCTGGAAATCACCGACAAGATCGACGTCAAGCCCAGAGAAGTCTCGCGCAGTGAATATACGGAGGACATGGCTCGCGAGGCCAGAGAGCGGGCTAAGACAGCCGGTGACAAAATTGGAACTTCTATCAATGACGCGTGGATCCACACCAAGATCACTTCGAAGTTGATTGGCGATAAGGATACCCCCGCTCGCAAGATCAACGTCGACGTGGTTGACGGAATCGTCACTCTGCGGGGCGAAGTTAATTCGGCAGTTGCAAAGGACGAGGCGGACCGCGTCGCTAAGGGCACCGAGGGCGTCCGGCGGGTCAGAAACCTTTTGAAGGTCATGGCCGGTTAGCGCTCTAATCTAGTCAAAGCAAAACAATAGTACTACCGGGTGCGCCAACTGCAACAATTTCGGCGCACCCGGTAATTTTTGCACCTCCTCACCTCTCACTAGTCCCACCGAATCAGTGCTTTACAACTGGCGCGCCAGTTGCCCCCAACCTCAGCCACAAGAATATAATGAGAACGGCTCCAGCCCTCCACGTGTGCTTTTTGCGGGTTGGGGTTCACAACGTTGGCATGGCTGCGCGTTAAGGAGCAAAAATGCGGCAAGTCCCGGTTGCGAAGATTCTGGACGCAAATGAGGTTTTGGCGGCGCTCTTCGCCTTCAAGAAGGGCGACTTCTCGGTTCGACTGCCGGTCAACCAGGTGGGATTGGCCGGAAAAATCGCGGATGTCTTGAACGACATATTCGAGTTGAACGAAAACATGGCCACCGAGCTCGCGCGCGTGAGCACAGCGGTTGGCAAGGAAGGCCGTATCGGTCAACGCGCCTCATTGAACGCCGGCTCCGGAAGCTGGGCCGCCAGTATGGAATCCGTCAACAGCCTGATTTCGGACCTGGTACAACCCTCCACCGAGATTGCCCGCGTGATCGGAGCTGTGGCACAAGGCGACCTCTCTCAAAAGATGTCGCTCGAAGTAGAAGGGCGTCCGCTGCAAGGCGAGTTTATCCGCACCGCTCGAGTGGTCAACACGATGGTGGACCAGCTCAACTCGTTTTCGAGCGAGGTAACGCGCGTCGCGCGTGAAGTCGGCACCGAAGGGAAACTTGGCGGGCAGGCGGTGGTGACCGGCGTCGCGGGCACCTGGAAAGACTTGACCGATTCGGTAAATTCCATGGCGTCGAATCTGACGAACCAGGTTCGGAACATCGCGGAAGTTACGACCGCGGTGGCGCGTGGCGATCTATCCCGCAAGATCACGGTCAGCGTTCAAGGGGAAATTCTCGAGCTGAAAGACACCATCAACACCATGGTCGACCAGCTCGGATCGTTTGCGAGTGAAGTGACGCGTGTGGCGCGCGAAGTCGGCACGGAAGGTAAGCTCGGCGGTCAGGCGGTTGTGACGGGCGTGGCGGGAACCTGGAAGGATCTTACGGACTCCGTGAATTCGATGGCCTCGAACCTGACTTCCCAGGTTCGCAACATCGCGGAAGTTACCACGGCGGTCGCCAAGGGCGATCTTTCCCGCAAAATCACGGTCGATGTGCTGGGCGAGATTCTGGAGCTCAAGAATACCTTCAACACCATGGTGGACCAGCTCAGCTCGTTCGCCAGCGAAGTAACGCGCGTGGCTCGCGAAGTCGGAACGGAAGGTGAGCTCGGCGGCCAGGCCGAAGTGAAGGGTGTCGGCGGCGTCTGGAAAGATTTGACGGATTCTGTAAACTTCATGGCCGGCAATTTGACCGCGCAGGTCCGTAATATCGCCGAGGTGACCACGGCCGTGGCGAACGGCGACTTGTCGCGCAAGATTACAGTGGACGTGCGCGGAGAAATCCTGGAGCTGAAGAACACCATCAACACGATGGTGGACCAGCTCAGCTCTTTCGCGAGCGAAGTGACACGCGTGGCCCGCGAAGTAGGAACAGAAGGCGAGCTCGGCGGCCAGGCGGAAGTGAAGGGCGTGGGCGGCGTCTGGAAAGATTTGACGGATTCGGTCAATTCGATGGCCGGCAACCTCACCGCTCAGGTCCGAAATATTGCCGAAGTCACCACCGCTGTGGCGAACGGTGACTTGTCGCGCAAGATTACGGTAGACGTGCGCGGAGAAATTCTCGAGCTGAAGAATACGATCAACACCATGGTCGATCAGCTCAACGCGTTCGCCCGCGAGGTTACCCGCGTGGCCCGCGAAGTGGGTACGGAAGGCGAGCTCGGTGGTCAGGCCGAAGTGAAGGGCGTCGGCGGCGTGTGGAAGGATTTGACGGACTCCGTCAACTCCATGGCGGTCAATCTTACGGCGCAGGTCCGCAACATCGCTGAGGTGACCACGGCTGTTGCTAATGGCGATTTGTCCCGCAAGATTACGGTGGACGTGCGCGGGGAAATTCTGGAGCTGAAAAACACGATCAACACGATGGTCGACCAGCTCA
>Ga0105245_10005054_pt1 | contig 11601 bp, 3 predicted proteins | sample KBSM54metaG_FD_81523 | JGI IMG/M metagenome (GOLD analysis project Ga0105245, IMG submission 81523) | Miscanthus rhizosphere microbial communities from Kellogg Biological Station, Michigan, USA - KBS M5-4 metaG | ecosystem: Host-associated > Plants > Roots > Rhizosphere > Soil | place: Michigan...
CGGCGAGTTTCACGGGCGCCGTCATCCCCGAGTGCAGACGAATGGGAACCACGGGTGGTGGTGGCGGAGGTGGCGGCGCGACGGTCGTGCCGCCGATGTCCCCGATGGCGGCCGGCGGTCCGCTGTCGACGCCAGGAATCATCGTGCCCGGCGCCGGTGCTCGGTCGTTCTCGTGCCCCGTTTCATCGGTCACGCCTGATGGCGCAACCAGCGGGGCAGCATCAGCAGACACGGTTTTGGCACTGTCGCGGCTGCGGATCTGCGGCGGCGGCGGGGGTTGAACGTCGACGGGCATGAACTGCGATGCGTCGAAGAGAACAGGGCGATGCGGGGTCGGCAGTGTGCTGTCTGCGAGGATTTGCCCGTACAACACGCCGGCGATGACTACAGTGTGCGCGCCGATCGACGCGATCGTGAAGGAACGTCGCATGACGCCTCCTGACGTGAGCTCATTCACTCACGCCAGGTTGGACACCATGCGATAGGGAAGGTTCCGCTGCCTACGGCGCGTGGCTCACGACGACGGCCGTCTTGTTCTTGGACGCGTTGCCCGACGCGTCCCTGCATTGCACGGTGATGCTATAGGTGCGGTCCCTGGTCTTCCGCGCGACCGCCTTCACATCCAGCGTCAGCGCACCGGTGATCGTCCAGTCGATCACGCCGTCGTTATCGAGATCGCTCACGCCCGCAGCGACTCCCGTAATCCGGCAGACGGGCGACGGATCCACGATATCGGTGGCGAACGCCGCGATCGACACGGGCACGGTCGCGTCGGTGTTCGGCAACACCGTCACGCTCGGCGTCAGGCTGACGATGGTCGGGTCGGTGGTGTCGCGCACGGTAATGATCGCCGTATCGGTGTCCGTCCTGCCGGAGCTGTTGGTCGCCGAGCAGGTAACGAGCGTCGCGCCCACCGGGAACATCGAACCCGACGCCGGCACGCAGGTGACAGGCAGCGGGCCGTCGAACGGATCCGTGGCCGTCGCTTCAAACGTGACAATCGCGCCGGCGGGGCTCGTCGCCTCTACGCGGATGTTCTTCGGCGCGGTGACCTTCGGCGGCTTCGGGTTCCTGGGTGTCACCAGAACTGTGAAGGTGCCCGAGACAGTGTTGCCATGAAGGTCCGCCGCGGAGCAGGCGACGGTCGTCGTGCCGATCGCGAACACGCTGCCCGAGCCGGGCACGCATGTGACCGGTCGTGCGCCGTCGACGAGATCGATCGCCGATGTCGCGAACGTCACGACTGCGCCTGTCGTCGTTGTCGCCGGCGTCGAAATCGGTGCCGGCAACGTGAGCGCGGGTGCCGTGTGATCCGTGACTGTCACGCCGAAGGCGTTGCTCGCACTATTCCCGTGTGAGTCCGTTGCCGTGCAATTCACCGTCGCCGTTCCCACCGGGAAACCGGAACCAGAGCCCGGCGTGCAGGTCGTCCCAATCGACCCGTCGACGATGTCAGACGCGCTCGACGTGAACGTCACGGGCGTGGCCGCACCCGTCGCCTCCTTCGTGATGTCGGCCGGCACGGTTACCGTGGGCACGGTGTGATCCGTAATCGTGACCAGGAAGCTGCCGCTCGAGCTGTTGCCGTGCGGATCGGTGGCGGTGCAGTTGACCGTCGTCAATCCGACCGGGAATGAGAATCCTGATGCCGGCGAACAATCGGGCGTGATCGTGCCGTCCACGGCATCGGTTGCCGTGGCCGTGTAGGAGACGACCGTCGTCGGACCGGTTGCCTCGGTTGTGATGTCGCTCGGCAGCGTCAGCACCGGCGCCGTGGTGTCGGGAGTGCTGGTGCCCGTGAGCGGCACGGTCACCGCGCCGCTGTTGCTGCTGGTCACGCCGAACGCGGCCGTCTTCGCGCCGGTGCCGGACGGATGGAACGTGAGGCTCACCGTCGCACTCGCGCCACCCGCCAGCGTCGTCGCTGTCGGCGCCCCCGCGGTGAAGTCCGCTGAATCGCTGCCGGTGACGGCGGGCGCGTCCAGAGTGACCGCGACGAGGAGCAGGTTCTTGATCGTCACAGCCTGCGAGAGCGATGTGAGCTGCGGGATCGAACCGAAGTCGACGCTGGCTGGCGTCGCCGAGAGCGTGACGCTCTGCGGATTGCTGGGCGTCGCGACCTGGAAATCGGTGGCGTTGTCGTCCGAATCCTGAAGCGACAGCGCAAGGCCGCCCGGCTTCCTCTCGTAGCTGTGATCGGCATTCGTGGTTCCCAGCGACGTCAGCGAGGTGCCCTCCTTGTAGAGCGAGCCCGCGCTCAGCCCGACCTGGTCGACGATCACGCCGTGGTTGTCGACGATCGCGACACCGCCATCGTCGGTAATCCCGCTGCTGTAGGACGTGTTGCCAGGCGTGGTGCCGGAATAACCGGCCGCGCCGGTGTTCACGAAGAGGTAGTGCGACCGCGCAGCGAGCACCGTGTTCAGCGCAACCGTGGCGCGAGTGCTGTTGGTGCCGGCGTTGTTGGAGCCGTGCAGCGTGTAGCCGCTGATGTCGATCGGCGCGTCGGTGTTGTTGTAGATCTCAACGAACTCATCGTTGCCGCCCGAGGGTCCGCGGAACCTGAGCTCGCTGATTAGAATCGGCGTCGCGATCGAGCCGGTGCCTGTGAGTCCGACTTCGACCACCGACCCGCCGGTCGGCGTGACGTTGAGCGTCGCGTTCTGCACGCCGCCGGCGACCGGCGCGAATGTGACCGTCACCGTCGTGGACCCGCCGGCGTTCAGCGTCGTGGCGGCCGGCGCTCCAACCGAGAAATGTGCGGCGTCAGTACCGGTGACCGTGAACGGCGTCGTCAGCACTACCGGCGCGGCGCTGACGTTGGTCAGCGTCACGACCTGGCTCGCCGTGGTCGATACCGGCACCAGCCCGAAGCTGACGGGCGACGGCGCCGCCGTAATCACGATGGGCGCCGGAACGATCGTGACCGTGAAAGGCGCGCTGCCGCTGCAGCCGTTTGCTGTCGCAGCTTGGACCGTGAAGGTGAACGTGCCCGCCGCGCTCGGCGGACCGGAAATCACGCCGGTGGAGCTCAGCGTCAAGCCGGTCGGCAGCGAGCCGAGGCTCACCGTAAAGGTGAACGGACCAGGATCGCCGCCGGCGGTGACCACACCGCCGTAGAGCGTGCCGACCGTCCCGTTCGGCAGAGAGCCGCCGACCGAGATTGCAGGGCAGGTTCCCATGCCGGTGAGCGCGACGGTGCGCGTCGTGCCCCCAGTCGTCGTGATCGACAACGTCGCGTTCTTGGGCCCGGGAGTCGCGGGCTGGAACGACACGGAGACCGACGTGCTCGCGCCGCCGTCGAGCGACGTCACCCCGGGCGCGCCTGCCGCGAAGTCCGCGGCGTTCGTGCCGCTCACGGCGAACGGCGGCGTCAGCGTCACGCCGGTCGCATCGGTGTTCGTGATCGTGACCGTCGACGAAGTGCTGGAACCCGGCGTGAGCACGCCGAAGTCGACCGTCGTCGGCGACACCGTCAATCCGCCGGATCCCGTGCCGCTCAACGGCACGGATATCGAACCGGCGCTCGTGCTCGTGACAACGAGTGAGGCCGATTTCAAGCCCGTATCCAACGGCTGGAAGGTGACCTGAATCGTCGCCGTTCCGCCCGCGGCAATGCTGGTCGTCGACGGTGCGCCGGCGGCGAACGCGGTCGCGTCGGTTCCGCCGACCGTCGGCGTGTTGAGGGTCACGGCGGTCGCGAGCACGTTCCTGATGGTGATCGTCTGCGACCGCGTATCTCCCGGCGCCGCCGACCCGAAGTTGATGCTGGACGGCGAAGCCGTCAGCACGATGTTCTGCGGAGCGCTCGGCGTGATGAGCGCAAAGTCCGTGGCGTTGTCGTTCGTGTCCTGCAGCGTGACCGCTGCGCCGCCGGGCTTACGCTCGTAGCTGCGATTCGTGTTGGTCGTGAGCGGCGTCAGGAAGGTGCCTTCCTTGTAGATCGATCCCGTGCTCAGGCCGACCGCATCGACCACAACACCGCTCGCACCGGCGGTGAAGATCGCGATGCCGCCGTCGTCGGTGATGCCGGTCGCGTACGTCACGTTGCCGGGAACGGCGAGCGAGTAGCCGTTGGCGGCGGTGTTGGTGAACAGGTAGTGGGCGCGGGCCGGGAGAATCACGTTGGCCGGCACGGTGGCTCTCACGCTGTTGGTGCCGGCGTTGTTCGAGCCGTGCAGCGTGTAGCCGCTGATGTCGACCGCCGTGTCGCTGTTGTTGTAGATCTCGACGAACTCGTCGTTGCCGCCCGCCGTGCCGTGCACGCGGAACTCGCTGATGACGATGGGAGACGTTCCGCCAGGTGTGGGCGCGGATCCGGTGAGCGTCACCGTGGTCGAGCCGTTGGAGCTGGCGATGTTCAGCGTCGCGCTCTTCGCGCCACCCGTCGTCGGTGCGAACGTGACGGATGCCGTGGTGGACGAACCGGCCGTCAGCGTCGCGGTCAACGGCGCGTCGACGGAGAACTGGCCGGCGTCGGTCCCGGTGATCGTGAGGGGCGTGGTCAGCGTGAGCGTCGTGCTCCCGTTGTTCGTGATCGTGACCGGCGCGATCGCGGCGCTGCCGATATCGGTCGAGGGGAAGGCCAGGGTTCCGGGCGACGCGGTCAGGGCTGGCCCCGATCCGCCGGTGATGACGATGTCGGTCAACTGCCGGGGCAGCAGCTGATAGCCGCTGTCGAAAGGCGCCGATGCGAACTGGCCGAGAATGCCGGTGATCGACAGCGAGACGCCGGACGGCGGCGTTGCCGTGCCGTCAATATCGGTGTCGCTGTCAACGCGCAGCGTTCCCGTCCCGGTGGCGTCGGCAATCGTCAGGTTGCCGGAGGCGTTGGGCGCCGGGTACAAGCCGCTCGTGATCGAGACGTTGTCGACGCGGACGAGCTGTCCTTCGAAGGCTTCGCCGCCGCCGCTGACGAGTTGCGACAGCGTGATCACCTGCGGCGCAGGCGGCGTGTCGTGCGAAATCAACGAGAGCGACGTGACCGTCAGTTCGGTGAGGCCGTTGAAGTGCGTGACCGTCCCGAGCGCCTCGATGGTGTCGCCGATCGCGAACGGTCCGAAGTTCGTCCCCGAGTTGAAGAGATCGATGCCGCCGGTGCCGTCCTGGATGTAGTACTCGACGCCGTTGCCGCCGCGGAAATCGATCGACGAGACCGTGCCGTGAACGAGGACGACCTGATTCACGCGATCCGGAATGAAGTCCGCGCCCGGCGTGCCGTCGACGTTATTGACTTGATCCACGCGCGCATCAGCGATCGTCAGCAATGTCGGAGGCGCCGGTGCGGTCGCGCCCAGGTCGACGCGGCTGCGGGGCGTGACGTTGTAGCCGGAGTCGAACGGGCGGAGATAGTCGTCCTGCTGCACGATGCCGATGGCCGTGAACGGGCTCACGAGCGCGAAGCCCTCGACGTCGGTGTCGCGATCGATCTTCATCGAGAACGTGCCGGTCCCGTCCGAAATCGTGACGAAGGCGTCGAGCGACTGCGGTGACGTCGGAAACGTGCCGCCCACGATGGTGCAGTTCGCGATCGAGACCAGCTGTCCCTCGAAAGACTCCGGGTTGACCGACAGGCCGGCGATCGTCACCGTCGCCGGCACGGGCGCCGTGTTTGTCGAGAGCACAACGATCCCGTACGGAGACGTGAGGTTTTCCACGGACTCCGTGATGTCGAGGCGCAGGCGGCCGCCGTTGAATCCGATCCGGCCGAACACCTCGACCACCTGTCCCGGGGTCGTCGACGTGAACGCGGTGGCCGTATCCGTCGATCGGTACACGTTGACGCCGCCGGTGGCGTCCTGGACGTAGTCGTCGTTGGTGCCGGCGCTGAAGCCGGAGCCGGTGACCGTTCCCTGGATTCGCGCCGCGTAGCCGTTGTAGAGCGGCTCGCCTTTGGCCGTCAGCGCGTGCAGCGACTGAATCGGCGTGACGCCGGAGAAGTAACCCAGCGCGAAGGTCGTCTGCTGGACTCCGGCGGTGGCCGTGACGGCGTAGTCGACGCGAGTGCCGTCAGGCTGCGCGGGAATCGTCGCCTGATAGCTGCCGCCCGAAAGCGTCATCGAGACGGGCGGCTGCGCGACGCCGTTGAGGCTGTAGTTGAGAGAGACGCCGGCGATTGCCGACTCGCGATCGTTGACCGCGGCCGTGATCGTCACGGTTTCGTTCGCCAGCGGAAGCACCGGTGACGTGCGCACGACAACGGTCGGGTTGAAATCGGTCGTGATGCCAGGAGAGACGCCGTCGACGGCGTAGGTATGCTGCGCCGCGGGAATCCGCGTGCCGCCGTCGTCAAAACTCGAGAGCGAGTACGTCGACGTTCCATCCGTCGACAGCACGATGGTTCCCTGGCCTGCGTTGCCCGCGGCGGCGCCGGTGTAGCCCTGCTGCGTCACCCGATCGTCGCCGGAGGGACTGGCCTCGTTCTGGTAGAAGACGGGCCCGACGCCGGTCGCGGGTGGAACGCCGGTGCCGGCGAACGTGTTGCCGGCGGTGTCCGGCGTGTTGAGGAATTTGTTGGCGGTCTCGCGGTTCGGGTGACCGAAGGTGTTGGTCTCGCCGGTCTGGGCGAAGGCCACTTCCGCTTTCAACGCGCTCAGGAACACCTGGTTGTTCGCCGTCGTGCTGCCGTGGTGATCCAGCTGCACGACGTCGACGTCGCCGACCATCTGCCCGACGTAGGTTTCAACGTCCGGCGTTTTCGCGGTCGACGTACTGCCGCCGCCGGTCAGGTCGCCGGACACGAGGTAGTCGAAATTGTTGTACTCGATGAGGGTGCTGATGCTTTCCGAGTTCAGATCCTGGTTCGTGATGGTGACGCCGCCTCCGCTCAGGAAGTGGCCGCCGGCCGCGACGAAGGTCGCACGCATGCCGCCGCCCAGATCGATGAAGTTGCCAGGAATCGCCGTCTGACGCGTCACGCCCGCGTGGCCGGTGGCCGTCACGTAGTTCAGATAGGTGCCGCGTGTGCTGCTGGATGATGTCGACGTGCCGGGCGGTTGGACGCCTGCGCCGTCGCCGTTGTCGAAGGCGGTGCCGGCGACTTTTCCGGCGTTGAGCACCTCGATCATCCCGCCCATGTGGTCGATGTGGTAGTGCGTGATGACCGTGTAGTCGATGGTCGCGATGCCGAGCGTGGCCAGCAGGCCGCTAATTTTCGCGCCGCTCCCCGGAGGTCCGCCGTCAACGAGCAGGGTCTTCCCGGTCGGCGACACGATCAGCGTCGAAGCGCCCGTGCCGACGTCGACGAAGTAGATATGAGCGCCCGAGGTTTGCGCATGCGGCCGTTGGCTGAGCAGGAGGACAACGAGCGAAGCAAGGGCCGCTAATTTTTTCGTTATGGCTGGCATATAGGCTTGTGGCTGAAGGGGTTAGGGGAGCAAGGGGGAGTTTAAAAGGCCGGCCGGCGCCGGTCAACGCAAATCCATGTAACGCCAGTTGCTTAGTGTCGCGCGCCTGCAGATCGTTGCACGCAATCGGCGCTCAGGACAGTGCCCGCTTGGTCGCGCGGAACACGTCGTCCAACATCCGGGGCGTCAGCTTGCCGGTGTTCGTATTCTGCCGGCTGGGATGGTAGGAGCCGACCAGGAGCTGGCCGTTCGGCAGGCGAACCGTGACGCCGTGGCCGAAGGCCGGACGCGGACGGATCGACGCGCCGCGGGTGTTGAGCAGCTGAAGGTAGGCGTCGAACGCGATCTTGCCCAGCGCCACGACGACGCGAATGCGAGGCAGCGCCGCGAGCTCGGCGTCGAGATGCGGGCGGCAATTGACAATCTCCTCCGGCGTCGGTTTGTTGTCCGGCGGTGCGCAGCGCGCCGCCGCCGTGATGAAGACGTCGCGCAGCGCCAGGCCATCGTGCACGTGGTTCGACGTCGGGATGTTGGCGAACCCTGCGCGGTGAAGCGCCGCCATGAGGAAATCTCCGGATCCACCGGCTCCATCACCCGTGAAGACGCGGCCCGTCCGGTTGGCGCCGTGCGCCGCCGGTGCGAGCGCAATCAGCAGCACGCGCGCACGCGGATCGCCGAAGCCGGGCACCGGCTTGCCCCAATACACGTCATCGCGATGCGCCTTCTTCTTCACGCGCGCGACTTCGGCGCAATAGGCGCGAAGGCGGGGACAGCGTTCGCAGGAAATGATGTCGGCGCGAACATCTATCAGGGTCCGGCTACCAGCTTTCGCGCTTTGCGCTTCGGCCTGGCCTCTCCCGTGCGATCCACCCGACCCACCCGACCTACCTGACCCACCAGACCCACCTGACCCACCCGACCCACCTGACCTACCTGACCTCGCGATTACCACACGCGGCATTGATTCTTCCGCACCATCGGGGCGTCGGCCTTGCACGCAAAGGCCTTCTGGAACTCCGGCATGTTCGACACGACACCGTTCACGCGATCGTGGCCAGGCGAGTGCGGGTTGATCTGCGCCAGCATCCGCGCGCGTTCCGGCCTCACGTTTTCGCACCACACCTGGCCCCAGCCGAGAAAGACGCGCTGCTCGGGCGTGAATCCGTCCAGCGTCTGCGGCGGCTGATTCGCAGTCCTCGCCAGGTACGCCATCAAGGCGATGCGCAACCCGCCGTTGTCCGCGGTGTTCTCGCCCAGCGTCAGCTTGCCGTTCAGCTTCACGTCGTCGATCGCGGTAAAGCCCGAGTACTCGTCCACGAGGCACTGTGCGCGATCCTCGAACGACTTGGCATCGGCCGGCGTCCACCAGTCCTTGAGGTTCCCGCGCGCGTCGAACTGTCGTCCCTGGTCGTCGAACCCGTGCGTCAGCTCGTGGCCGATGACCGCGCCCGATCCGCCAAAGTTGATCGCGGCGTCTGCCTTCGCGCTGTAGAAGGGAGGCTGAAGGATGCCGGCAGGGAAGTTGATGTTGTTTTCGAGCGGATTGTAATACGCGTTCACCGTCGGCGGCGTCATGAGCCAGAGGGTCTTGTCGACGGGCTTCCCGATCTTCGCCATCTGCCGGTGAAATTCGAAGGCGTTGCTTCGCTGCGAGTTGCCGAGTGCGTCGCCGCGAACGATGGACAGGGCGCTGTAGTCGCGCCAGCGATCGGGATACCCGATCTTGTCGGCGATGGCGTGCAGCTTGACGAGCGCTTCCTTCTTCGTGGCCGGCGTCATCCACGCCAGGCCGTTGATATCGTTTTCCAGCGCCGACTCGAGCTCGTGGACCATCTTCAACGTGTCGGCCTTCGCCTGTGGTCCGAAGGCTTCCTTCACGAACGCCTGTCCGAGCGCCTCGCCGAGATCGCTGTCGGTGTACTGCACGCATCGCTTCCAGCGCGGCCTCAGTTCTTTGGCGCCGGTCAGCGCGGTACCAAAGAAGCGGAAGTTCTCGTCGACGAACGGTTTTGCGAGGACGGCGGCCGATGCGTGGGCGACCTGCCACCGCAGATACGCCTTGAGCTGATCGAGCGGTGTGGTGGCCAGGAGCTGGCCGAATCCTTTGATGAAGTCCGGCTCCGCGACGTTCAGCGCATACACCGGAGGCGAGCCGATGCCCGTGAAGTAGCGGTTCCACGGGAACTGCGGCGTGAGCGCCTGCAGTTCGGCGTTCGACATCTTGTGGTAGACCTTGTTCGGGTCGCGGCGTGAGACGGCGTCGAGCGCGTTCTTGGCGAGCGCCGTTTCGATATTCATGATCTGCTGCGCCGAGGCCTTCGCCTGATTGTCTGCTGCGCCGAGGAGCGCCGACATCCGCGCGAGGTGATCGAGATACTGCGTCCGCAGATCGGCCGACTTCGCGTCATCCTTGAAGTAGTAGTCGCGATCGGGCAGCCCGAGACCGCCCTGATCGGCGATCGCCATCTCCACCGACGCGTCCTTGAAGTCGGCCTGCGAGCCGAACTGGAAGAACACATTGACGCCGACGGTGTGCAGTTCGGCGACGAGCGGCGCGAGGTCGGCGACGCTCGTCACCGCGGCAATCTTCTTCAGTAGCGGATCGAGCGGTGCGGCGCCCCTGGCGTCGATCGCCGTCTCGTCCATGCACGACGCGTAGTAGTCGCCGATCCTTTTCGATTCGGGATCGCGGCCCGCGGCTGCGGTCTCGAGAATCCGGTGGAGCGTCTCATTGTTTCGTTCCTGGAGCTCCTCGAAGCGTCCCCAGCTCGCGCGGTCCGACGGCACCGGGTTCTTCGCGATCCAGCCGCCGCACGCGAATTGGTAGAAGTCGGTGCACGCGTCGGCCGTCTTGTCCAGCGCGTCGAGTTGCAAGCCGGAAGAAGAGGACGGGGCAGGAGGGGCAGGATTGGCAGGACGGGCAGGAGGGCTTGGTTGCTGCGCGCGGATTCGCGTGTGCGCGATGGTGAGAATCGCGGCCAGCGGGAGCGCGACGAACATGGCAGTTGAGATCAGGCGACGTGTCATGAATCACTCTCCGAGGTCCGGCTGAAGCCGGACACTACCGTTTTACCGACCAGTCCACCCGACCCACCCGACCCACCCGACCCACCCGACCTACCAGACCTAACAGACCTACCAGACCCTGCACGCATTCGTCTTGACCATCGGCGCGTTGGCCTTGCAGGAGAACGCCTTCTGGAATTCCGGCATGTTCGACACCGGACCGTTGACGCGGTACTTGTTCGACGAGTGCGGGTTCGTGGCCGCTTTCAGCCGCTCGGCTTCCGGCCGCGCATTCTCGCACCACACCTGCGCCCATCCGAGGAAGACGCGCTGTTCCGGTGTGAAGCCGTCGATTTTCGACGAGTTCTTCGCGCCGGGACCGGCGAGGTATGCGAGAAGCGCGAGGCGCAGCCCGCCGTTGTCGGCGGTGTTTTCGCCGAGCGTCAGTCGTCCGTTGACGTGCGTGTCGCCGTCGACCGCGTATCCGGAGTACTGATCCGCGACGCAGCTGGCGCGTTCCTCGTACGCCTTGCCGTCGGCCGCCGTCCACCAGTCGCGCAGGTTGCCCTGGCCGTCGAACTTGCGCCCCTGATCGTCGAAGCCGTGCGTGAGCTCGTGTCCGATGACCGCGCCGGCCGCACCGTAGTTCACGGCGGCATCCCGTCCCGAGCGATAGAACGGCGGTTGGAGGATGCCGGCAGGGAAGTTGATGTTGTTGCGATCGGGGCTGTAGTAAGCGTTCACCGTCGGCGGCGTCATCCTCCATTCGCTGCGATCGACCGGCTGCCCGATTTTCGCGAGGTCCCGCTTCCGATCGAATTGCAAAGCGCGTTGCCTGTTGCCGAGCGCATCGTCCTGCGTCACGCGGATGCTCGAATAGTCGCGCCATTCGTCAGGGTATCCGATGCGATCGACGACGGCTTCGAGCTTCACCATCGCCGCCTTCTTCGTCTCCCCGCTCATCCATGGGGCGGCGTCGATATCCGACCGCATCGCGTTCTTGATGTCCTGCACCATCTGCAGGGTGTCGGCCTTCGCCTTTGGGCTGAACGTTTCCTCGACGAATGCCTTGCCCAGCGCTTCGCCGACCCGCTGATCGGTTTCCATCACGCAACGGCGCCATCGCGGCGGCTGCTCCTGCTGTCCCGCAAGCGTCCGGCTGAAGAAATCGAAGTTGGCATCCGCGATCGCCTTGGGGAGCAGATCGGCCGATTCGTGCAGCACGTGCCAGCGCAGATACGCCTTGAGA
>Ga0105245_10005056_pt1 | contig 11599 bp, 9 predicted proteins | sample KBSM54metaG_FD_81523 | JGI IMG/M metagenome (GOLD analysis project Ga0105245, IMG submission 81523) | Miscanthus rhizosphere microbial communities from Kellogg Biological Station, Michigan, USA - KBS M5-4 metaG | ecosystem: Host-associated > Plants > Roots > Rhizosphere > Soil | place: Michigan...
AAGCCTGCCGCCAAACCCGCCGCACCCAAATCGACTACGCGGCGCAGAACGACCCGCCGATGAATAACGAGCGAAACCGCCAGCCGTATGAGAATGTCCTCGAGACCGTCGGATGGACACCGCTCATCAGGCTCAATCAGATCGCGCGCGGGATACGCACCCCGGTCTACGCGAAGGCGGAATTCTTCAATCCAGGCGGGTCGGTAAAGGATCGGATCGGTCTTCCGATCATCGAGCGCGCTGAAAAGGAAGGCAAGCTCAAGCCGGGTGGGACAATTGTCGAAGGAACGAGTGGCAACACCGGAGTCGGACTTGCCATCGCGGCTGCGTTGCGCGGCTACAAGTGTGTCTTCACGATGCCGGACAAGATGTCTCAGGAAAAAGTCCGGCTGCTCAAGGCATTCGGAGCCGAGGTCATTATCACGCCGACCGCGGTTCCACCCGATCATCCGGACAACTACGTGATGATGGCCAAGCGGATCGCCAGGGAAACTCCCAATGCTATCCTGGCCGATCAGTTCTACAACCAAGCCAACCCGGACGCGCACTACGCCACCACCGGTCCGGAGCTATGGGAACAGACTGGCGGAAAGATCACGCATTTTGTCGGGTCGGCCGGAACCGGGGGTACTCTGACCGGAGTAGGGCGCTATCTCAAAGAGCGCAACAAGAAGATCAAAATGATCGCGGGAGACCCCACCGGCTCGATACTGGCCGAGTACTGGCGGAGCAAAGGGAAGAACAAGATCGAGGGAACGCCGTACAAGGTCGAGGGAATCGGCCAGGACAAACTCCCTGGTACGCTCGATATGAGCCTGATCGACGAGTACCACACGGTCAGCGACAAGGAGTCGTTCGCAATGGCCCGCCGGCTGACGCGCGAGGAGGGGCTGTTCGTGGGAGGCTCATCCGGACTCATCACGTCGGTGGCGCTCAAGGTAGCGCGCGAGCTCGATGATCCCGGGGCGATGGTGGTGACGATGCTTTGCGACACCGGTGAGCGGTATCTGTCGAAGCTGTACAGCGACGAGTGGATGCGTGAGAACCAGATGCTGGACACGCCGAAAGTCGCACTGCACACCGTGCTGGGCAGAAAGAACGGCAGCGCTCCGACTGTCGTCAGTGTCGCACCCGGAGCCACGGTACGGCAGGCGATCGGTTTGATGAGCCTGCACGACGTCTCACAGCTGCCGGTGATGGATGGCGCGAACTGCGTCGGATCGGTCAGCGACTGGTCGCTGTCGCAAAAGAGTCTGGAGAATCCAAAGCTCCTCGACACCACCGTCAGCGAGATAATGGACTCGCCGTTTCCGATGGTGGCTTCGGATCAACCGGTGGACAGCGTGGTAAAGCTTCTCTCAAAAGCGAATCCAGCGGTGCTCGTGCAGGAGCATGGTGTTGTCCAGGGAATCGTCACCCGGTCAGACATGCTGCACTTCATGATGTCGCGCTAACAACGGAATCAGGATCGAATGAAAATAACGGTACTAATGGGTGGGACATCCTCCGAGCGGAACGTCTCGCTTGCATCAGGGACCCGAATTACGAGTGCGTTGCGCGAACGCGGACATCAGGTAACCGCGCTCGATCCGGCGAGAGGAGTTATCAGCGCCACAGAGGAGAAGGAGCTCGCAGCCGGGAAGGTCGGCACCGAACCGCCATCACTCGAGGCTCTCTCGAAATTCGCCGAAGGCACCTTTCTGCCAAATCTGACATCCATGAAGGAGATAAAGGATGCGGACGTCGTTTTCCTGGCACTCCATGGGGGTCAGGGAGAAGACGGAACGATTCAGGCGCTGCTCGACATGGCTCACGTGAAGTACACGGGCAGCGGCCACCTCGCGAGTGCGCTGGCGATGGACAAGGATCTGTCCAAAAAGCTCTTTCGGGCTGCTGAAGTGAAGACTGCAGACTGGCTGATGGCGCCAGTGACTATCGAGCAGGTGGAAGGAATTCTGGGACTGCCGGTGGTGGTGAAACCGTCGAAGCAGGGATCAACGGTTGGCCTGACGGTGGTGAAGAAGCGCGCGGATCTGGCGCCCGCGATCGAGGAAGCGAGCAAATACGATGACGAGGTGATGATCGAGCGCTTCGTTCCTGGTCGCGAGCTGACGGTCGGAGTCCTCGGCGACATCGCCCTGCCTGTCGGCGAGATCATCTCGAAGCACGAGATCTACGATTACGAGTGCAAGTACACCCCGGGCATGGCGCGGGAAGAGTTCCCCGCCAAAATCTCGCCTGAAGCTACGGAGAGGATCCAGGAACAGGCTCTGGCCGCGTTCAAGGGCCTGAAGCTGGGGGGATGCGCGCGCATAGATTTCAGGCTCACCAGCGAGGGCGAGTTCTACTGTCTCGAGGCGAACACGTTGCCCGGGATGACCGAGCTGAGTCTGATACCGCAGGGAGCAGCCGCAATGGGAATCAGCTTTCCCGAGTTGTGTGAGCGTATCGTGAGGCTCGCTCTCTAGGGGATCCAGCGAGGAACCCTTCGCGGCGCACTGGGTCTTAGGATGTAGTCTCTTAGTAGCAGGTCAGCATGAGCGAGCTGTACGAAGAACCCGAATCCCCGCGTATGACGCGTGCTGTTCAGTGGCTCCTGGCCCTGAACATCGGCATCTATTTCCTGCAGCTGACGCTGTTTGGATCGGATGCCGTCTATTCGGCGCTCGCCCTGGACCCGACGCGCTTTCCCGGCAACTGGTGGACGGTTGTCTCGTACATGTTCGTGCACGCGTGGCTCGCTCACCTCGCGTTCAACATGTTCACCCTCTGGATGTTCGGTCCCCGGCTGGAGCAACAGTGGGGCACCAGCACTTTCATAAAGTTCTATCTGTGGAGTGGCGTCGGCGGAGCGATTGCGCACCTCGTATTCGCGCAGCACACGTCGGTGATCGGCGCATCGGGTGCCATCAGCGGCGTACTGGTCGCTTATGCGCTCAGGTGGCCCGACGATGAGGTCTATCTGTTCGGCGTGATTCCGATGAAATCCCGCTGGCTTGTCGCTGCGATGCTGGCCATGAATATCATCTTCGCGCTGTCGCCCGACTCTCGCATCGACTGGACCGCGCACGTCGGTGGAATGGCGTTCGGGTGGATATTCCTCAAGCTCTATGCGGTTGGCGGAATCAATCGCGTGCGTGGCTGGGTGTCCGCCGTTCCCGACGAGTCAGATGACATGCCGCGGGCTGTACCGCGAGGGCGATCACCGATGCGTGAGCGCACGCGGGACGTGGACGACGTGGTGACGCGAAGCAACGCCGTCGTTCTGCGCGAGAGCAAGCAGATCCAGCATGTGCCGAAGCAGGAAACCCCCAAGGAATACGCCGCCAAGGTCAATCGTGTCCTCGACAAGATTTCCCAGCAGGGCATCCAGAGCCTGACCCGGGAGGAAAGGCGGATTCTCGAGGACATGTCGAGAAAGCTTCGCGACGAGTAGACAGGCGGATTGATCCGCGTCAGCCGTCAGTACATCGTTCGGGATGCCCAGGCCCGAACTGCTCGAAACCTTCGATAATCCGTACGCCGATCGTGACTACGAGATCCACATGGATTGCTCGGAGTTCACTTCACTCTGCCCACTCGGCGGGATCGAGAGTGACGCGGAGGAGCTCGCTCTGCTCAAGGGAGGAGCGCCGGATTTCGGCGTTATCCGGATCACTTATGTCCCGGCGGCAAAATGCCTGGAGCTCAAGAGCCTCAAGCTCTACCTCTGGAGCTTCAGGAACGACGGCATCTTTTACGAGCGTGCGGTCAATCGAATCATTGACGACCTGGTGACCGCTGCATCGCCGAAATGGATGCGCGTAGTTGGTGACTTCAATGTCCGTGGCGGAATCAAGTCGGTAATCACGGCAACTCACGGCAAATCACCGTCGTCAAAGTAGCCGAAGCCCGGTTGATAACACCGATCAAGACGTTTTAATTGTTGCATCCGGACAGCGATCCGGCTCGGCTAGGTAGCTCAGTTGGTAGAGCAGCGGACTGAAAATCCGCGTGTCGGCGGTTCGATTCCGTCCCTAGCCATTGAAATCCAGGGTCAGTCAAAAACGAGGCGATTGCACTCATGGTGCGATCGCCTCGTTGCGTTATCCCTCTCGCCTCGCGTCATTTTTTCGATTGAGGCTCCACTTGAGAGCCGGCGGGGTTATCAAAGTGGTGAAAACCACCATGATCACGACCGCCGAGTAGGTAGCAGCGTCGATAATGCGCTCTCCGCGCACGACGAGATTGAGGCCGATGTTGGCGAAGATCAGGCCGACCTCGCCACGCGGAATCATGCCGACTCCGATCGACATCCAATCGAGCTTGGTGCCGACCGCGCCGAGGGCGCACGCCTGCTTGCCGACGATCGCAGCCACGGTCAGCGCCGCAGCCAGGCCGACGATCTCCGGTCGTCCGAAGGCGGTGAGGTCGACGCGCATTCCCATCAATACGAAGAACACGGGAACCAGAAAAGCTGAAATGGGGCGAATCAATTCCTCGAGCTGACGCTCTTCCTTCACCGCCAGCTCGCGATAGTGGACATCCTCGAGGATCAACCCAGCGGCGTATGCTCCCACGATTGGGGCGAGCCCGATTACCGAGGCGAGCCACGCGAGGGTGAAGCAGAAGACGAGCGCAGTCGCCAGCAAAACTCCGCTTCCGCGCAGACGCGACGCCAGACTGAACAGCCGAGGCGAGAAGACGACCCCGATCGACAGCGCGCCGAACAGGAAAAGAAGTGCCTTACCAAGTATCAAGGCGAGGGCGAAATAGGAGAACGCGGTGCCCGAGTCCGCTGCCGAGATGACTGCCGCAACCGCGGCGAGGACGACGAGGCCCAGGACGTCGTCGATAACTGCGGCGCCAAGGATGATGCGTGCTTCCGGCGACTGTGAGCGTCCAAGATCCCTGAGAACGCGCGCGGTTATTCCGACACTCGTCGCAGTGAGCGCGGCACCGAGGAATGCGTGGACGTAGAGACTGTACTGCGGGAGAAGCAGTGAGCTCACCCACCACCCGAGCGCAAACGGCGTAACGACGCCGAGCACTGCCACGATGAGGGAGCGGAGTCCCACGCGCATCATGTCGCGGACCGTCGATTCCAGTCCAACTTCGAACAGCAGGATGATCGCGCCCAGCTGTGCCAGGACGCTGAGAGTCTCGTTGGTGGCGATGAACTGAACGCCGTGGATGCCAAGCAGGGACAAATTGCCGGCGATCACTCCGACGATGAGCTCACCGAGAACGGCGGGCTGTCCAACGCGCTCAGCGACATCGCCGCCGAGCTTCGCGATGGCCAAGACGAAGGCGAGCGCCAGCACCACGGGCGCCAACGGGTCGGTGTGGATTACAGCGGTCGACGCCTGCAGGAAACCTGAGAACATCTAATCAGGCCGACCACGACTCCTCAGCACTTGCCGCTGAGAAGATCGTGTGATGACGACTGCCCGATCACTGTGATGGCAATTGCCAGATCTCGATGAGGCTGCGATCCACAAATGGAACCGCGGTGCGATTTCGCTTGGTATCGACCGCGATATCGGCGGGAGCTCCGCCGGTGTGAATGATCGGGCTTCCCTTGCCGGCGGCGAACAAATAAAGACTCGAATCCTTCTGGGCAGAAACGAGGATGCGGTTTCCGGGAAGTACTTCGACGCCGTCGAACTTGGAGCCACTGCTGCTGCCGATCTGATTCAGAGTTTTGGTGCCAGCAACCCATGCCTTGATGACGGATTGACCGCCGTACGGAACCACGATGAAGCGACGGCGGGCCGCATCCCAGGTAATTCCGTTGGGGCCGCCCAACGCCGAATCGTTGAGCGCGAGCGTGATCTTGCCGGCGGAGACACGATAGATGTCGTTGGTGCCCGTGTCGGTTATGTAAAGACCGTCGGGTCCCGCCGCTATGTCGTTGAGGAACCCAAGCTTGAACGCCGAGAAATCGGCCGTCGCGAGTGGTGCACCAGTGCGGCGATTGAACCCACGCACTGCGTCCGCGTCCACTACCCATAGAGTGTCGCCAACGATCGTCATCCCGCGTGGAGCGTGCAGAGTCACACCGTTGGCGCCGCCAGCGATGAACTTTAGCTGCTGGACAACTCCATCCGGCGACATTCGGGAAATGAAGGCATTGTTGTCCTTCGCATCAGGTTCACCCGGCCCCCAGTTGCTGACGAAATAAAGATCCTGATCCGGGTCGTATCGCACTGCCTCCGGCTGCGAGAAACCGACGGCTACTGCGATGGGATGGGCGGAATCGGGACGCGTTGCAGCGACAGAATCCGCAGACGTCCGGGTGCTCGAGTCCGATCTCGAGCATGCACAGATGAATACGCCGAGCACCGCAAAGAGACCGAGCCGCATGGAATTCATCCTCCCAGAGTTGTCGCAAGTCCACTGATCAAAGTCGCTTCCCGCTCCAGTGCAGCGGCGGCGCGGGCGATCTCGCGATCCGCGTCGGTCCACTGTCCCTGCTCTATTGCTTCGCGCACACCAGGAATTGTCTTTACTCCGTAACCGGTATAGTAGCCGGGTGCGTAGAGCATATGCACGTACCATGGCCTGTTCTTCAAGCCTTCGGCGGAAGTGAGCGCACGCTCGGCCTGTGTGAGTCGTGCGTTGACGGCTCTGGCGGCGGCAGTGCGTCCCTCGGCTACTGCCCTGTCGTAGGCCTTATCGTACCGGGAGGCGGAATGATCGAGCGAATCGAGGGCGTTGAGCAACGGCGCGAAATTGAGCTGTGGCGCCGGAGCTTCGCGGCGTGGGGCGGTGACAGGATCGCGCGGATCGCTGGTGAATTTGAAAAGCCCCTCTTCAATCTGGCGATTGCGCTCCGAGATATCCTCGGCGCGTTTGTCACGTAGCGACTGCAACTCCTTCACATAGCCGTGAGCGGTCTCGCCGAGGTTGGTGAAGGCAAAAGGCAGCAGGTCAGCATTGGCGAGCCGAAGAACAGTGAGTCCTCCCACCTGCGCCAGCGCACGACCATACACGAACGACGTATCGCTGAAATGGGTATACCAGTAGAAGTCGTCGTAAATGGAGTGGTAGATACCACCGTCATCCTCACCGCCGTAGCCGATGTTGAGAGACGCGATCCCCAGGTGATCGATGAACGATGAGTAATCGGATCCCGATCCAAGAGCGCCGATCCGCAAGTCGGCGCGATCGCGCGCGTCCGTGCGTACATCGGTCGCACCCTCCCGGATTCGTGACGCCTGCAGTCTTTTCCAGGAGCTGACGCCTGCTTCGGGATCCTCGACATCCATGGCGACGCCGTTGACAAACTTCTCGAGGGTGTGCGATCCCTGCACATCGAGATAGCCGCGTCCGTTGGTGTCGCTATTGAGATACGCGACCGCGTGAGCCTTGAGCTCCTCGGCGTGGGCTTCGACCCATTCGGTCGATCCCAGGAGTCCGGGCTCCTCGCCGTCCCAGGCCGCGTAGATGATGGTACGCTTCGGACGCCAGCCCTGTTTGTATAGTGCGCCGAGGGCGCGCGCTTCTTCCAGCTCGGCGACAAGACCCGAGATTGGATCTTCGGCACCGTTGACCCACGCATCGTGGTGATTGCCGCGGATGATCCACTGGTCCGCTTCAGTGCTGCCGGGAAGCTTTGCGATGACGTCGTAAAGTGTCTTGAGGCTCCAGTCGGATTTGACGCGCAGGTGAACTCGGGCCGGTCCAGCACCGAGTCTGTAAGTAATGGGCAGCCCACCTCGCCACGACGATGGAGCGAGCGGTCCGCCAAGGGCGGAGAGCAACGGCTGCGCATCTCCGTACGAAATGGGAAGGACGGGAATTTTGGTGATTGTCGCAGCGGTCGCGACGGTCAAGCGCTTTGCGTCTTTGGTCGCGCCGACGCCGGGCGTCAGCGGATCTCCAGGATAGGTGGGCATGTCGGCGACGGAACCACGCTGCACGCCCTGTGAGGGGCGCATCGGTCCGACCGGAAAGACATCGCCTCCGGCGAAGCCGTCGTCCCGCGGATCAGAATAGATGAGGCAACCGATCGCGCCATGTTCGGCGGCGACTTTCGGCTTGATGCCCCGCCACGATCCGCCGTACTTGGCGATCACGATGGCGCCCTTGACGGAGATGCCGCGCTGCTCGAGCTCGTCGTAATCGGCTGGTATCCCGTAATTGACGAAGACGAGCGGACCGGTCACGTCACCGTCGATAGAGTAGGCGTTGTAACTGGGAAGTTGTTCCGACTGTTGATTCGATGTGGGGTCAGTAGCGATCGCGGTTTCCTGCAGCGATGCGCGGAAAGTGGTGGGTGAGACCAGCTCGACGACGCGCTCGACGGGGGTTGGAAAAAGCACGTCGAAGTTCTCGATGTGGGCATCCCAACCGTACGACTTGAACTGCTCGAGAATCCACTCGGCGTTGTCCTTGTCGTAGGGTGACCCTACGTGGTGTGGGCGCGCGCTCAGTCGCCGCATCGCTTCTCTCATGCGGGCGGGATCGGGCATCGCCTTAAAGCGGGCCTCGAGATCCCGTTCGGCCTGAACCGATTGAGGAAAGAATCCTCGCAGCGTGGGGTCCGCCGGCAAGGGAACGAGGGCCAGGCTGACAGTCGCTATCAGGAACGATGAGATGAGAGTCCGCATCAATGTTCTCGGAATGGGTGGGAGCGAGCGGCGAAAAAAAAGACGCTCAAATCTATTGAGCGTCTTTGTATGCGGTGACCTTCTAAGCGCGTCGGACTTTGCGGCTTTGTCGATCCGGCCGGTGGAGGGGTGGCGCATCTGGTGCTCCATCCGATGGATCTTCCAACGGGATCCAGCGTTCTGCCCAACTTCCTATCTCGCGGAGCGCATCCTGGAGTTCCCTTCCTTTGGTAGTGAGCTCGTATTCAACACGAACAGGGGTCTCGGGAATCACATGCCGGGACACCAGCTGCTCAGCTTCAAGGGACCGCAGTCGCTCGGAGAGCATGCGGTCGGTGATGTCCGGAATCGCGGCCTTGATGACGCCGTAGCGGGTGCTCCCCTGCAGGAGTGTTTGCAGGATAGCGCCGGTCCAACGACTACCGATGAGCTCGATAGCGCGGTGGAATCGGGAGCAGACAGGGGAGGTGGCGGGAGGTAGGTCAGCCATGACAAGAAGTTAAAAAGGACGGTGCTTGACACAAGGAGCTTACTAAAGTATACTAACATACTCGCAGTAAGTCCAGTACCGTTAACGCAGCCTAGGCGGATCCAACCGGCTTAAGGCACCAAAATGGAGAGAGGAAAATGACAGCAGCAGTTGAAACCGCCCCAGCAGCGGGAACGAAGACGGAATGGAAGCTCGATCCGTCTCATACCCTGGTCGAGTTCTCGGCCAAGCACCTGATGATCACGACCGTGAAGGGCCGGATCACCGATGTCGAGGGGAGCATCTTCATCGACGAGAAGAATCCGAAGAACTCCACGGTTCAGGCTTCGCTCAAGGCAGCCAGTATCGACACCCGCACCGAGCAGCGCGATCAACACCTCCGTTCGGCGGATTTCCTCGATATCGAGAAGTACCCGGAGATTCGTTTCAAGAGCACCCGGATCGAGGGCGATCGAAATGAGTTCAAGCTGACCGGCGATCTCACTATCCGCGACGTCACCAGAGAAGTGACTCTGGACGTGACTTTCGAGGGGCAGACCAAGGATCCCTGGGGCGGAGAGCGCGTTGGATTCAGCGCCAGCGGCAAGATCGACCGCAGAGATTTCGGCCTGACGTGGAACATGCTGCTCGAGGGCGGCGGTCTGACGGTCGGCAACGACATCAAGATTGCGATCGAGGTCGAAGCCGTAAAAGCGGCCTAACGCGGTAAATTAGTATCTAACAAGCAGGGCGTGGACAACGCGCCCTGCTTTTTTGCTACCATGGGTCGAGCAGGTCAATTACACTGGTTGATATATGAATACGTGGAGCCTCGTCTACCTGACTGACACGTGTCTGCTGGCGGCGATCCGTTCCGAGATGGCTTCTACAGTTCAATATCAATCGAACTCAGTACGCCATACCATTGTTGTGGCCCATGAGGACGATTGGCAGCTGTTCATGGGCGATCGCGTGGGGATGGGGCTCGCCGCGGGCGACACCACAACTCTCGTCTATCTCACCGCGGGTGACGACGGGCGGGACTCGCTTTACTGGCGGACGAGGGAGCGGGCCGCTCTACAATCGACACGGTTCGCGATAACCCCGGCTTCTCCGGGTCTGGGCCCGAGCTGCGCCGACACCGTCGTACACCGACATACGATTCGCGCTTGTTCGCTCGCCAATACGACGTCGTTCTTTCTAAGGCTGCCGGACGGAAGGCGAAACGGCAGCGGCTTCGACCGATATGGCCGGGAAAGTCTCAGAAAGCTCCGCACGAAGAAGATTCGCACGATTACCGCCGTCGATCGCAGCGCGACCTATGAAGGGTGGACCGATCTGATGGAAACCGTAAGCGAGTTGATCGGCACGAGCCGGCAAAACACCAACGTGATGGTTCACACCACCGATCCAAGCATCACGATAAATCCGCACGATCATTTCGATCACCGGATGGTCGGACTGCTGGTGGCAGATGCGCGCAAGAGCAACGCGTGGGACGTCACTTACTACGTGGGCTACGCACTGGCGACTCGGGCAGCGAATCGCTCAACTGCACAAGCGCGCACCAAGGGCGTGATTTTCCGCGCTTATGACGCCGAGATGATCGCCGGAAATAAAGCATGGAGCGCGTACGCGGAACATCCCGCGTTCTACTCGCAGTGCATGCTTCGGACGTACTATCGACGGGTTGCGAAGTCGCCAGCGCAACAGAAAATCTCGTCCGCCAATTGAAGCAGCCCAGCGTTCGCCCGCCCCGATCATACGCTGACACCTTGTATTCCGGCGCCGACCGGGGGATTGTCGCTGCCCAGGTGTCTCACTCGTACCTTAGTCCCGCTCAACGGGATTCTTCCGAACAGGAGTCATGATGCATCGAGGTTTGTTGGTTGGGGGATTGGTGCTCGCCATACACGGTGTTGCAGCTGCGCAGTGTCGAGTTGACGGCGACAGCAACGAGGGTAAGCTGCTGGCGTTCTATACAGCGCCGATCGTGTTCTCCGTTGCAACGGCGCCAGAAGTGTTGCCAGCCGGAACGATCAGGATCGGGGGAGAAGCGGAGTACCTTCCAAAGCCGGACCGAGCGATCGAACAGACTGGAAGGTGCTTCACCCAGAAAAGCGAACACACTTCACTATCACCGGTGTTTGGCCGTCCCCGGATCACGGTTGGTGGTCCGTTCGGCTTCGCTCTCGAGGCTGCATACCTGCCGCCGGTTACGATTGCGCGAGCCACGCCGAACCTTTTCAGCGTCGCTCTTTCCAAGTCTCACAACTTCGCGTTCGGGCCGGCGTCGAGCGGCACGACAATGATGCTTCGTGTCCACGGCACCTTCGGCAATGTGAAGGGCGCGATCACCTGCCCGCGATCCCAACTGCAGACGACAAATCCCGGCAGTCCGTGTTACGGGACGAACCCCTCGAAGGACACATTCCACCCCGACATGTTCGGTGGCGAAGTGGCAGCGGGATTTGCACCGGGCACTCGCGGACTGTCCTTCTATGTGGGAGCTGGTGCCAATCGAATCGATCCGCAC
>Ga0105245_10005057_pt1 | contig 11599 bp, 11 predicted proteins | sample KBSM54metaG_FD_81523 | JGI IMG/M metagenome (GOLD analysis project Ga0105245, IMG submission 81523) | Miscanthus rhizosphere microbial communities from Kellogg Biological Station, Michigan, USA - KBS M5-4 metaG | ecosystem: Host-associated > Plants > Roots > Rhizosphere > Soil | place...
CCCGGCCGACGGCAGCGGCCCGGACTGGTCCAGCCAGAAGAGCATCGACGACGACGAGCACCTCGCCGCCTACAACGCTTACCTGGCCCGGCTGAACCAGCCAAAGTCCGGCCACCGGCATTAGGCCGCCCTCACTGGGCCGCCCCGCTCAACCGGCCGCGATCCGCGGTCCCAGAATTTCTCAGCCGAATCCGGTTCATCCTGAACCAGCGGGTACTGAGCTACGTGGAACTGGGTGCGGGCAACCTCCCGGCTTCCGGGAGGTCTTCCGCTGGGCCGACCGAGGGACTAGTGGCCCCGTTCCTCGGTCGGCCTGGCGGTCTATGGTGATCCGGTGAGCAACCCGACCCCCGCGCAGCCGCACGGCGCCATCGGCTTCGGCCTGGCCACCCTCGCCCCGGACGGCAGAGTTCTCGACACCTGGTATCCCGCGCCCGAGCTGATCCCGGCCCCCGACGGCGGCGAAGCCGAGGCCCGCCCGGCAGCAACGACCACCCGCGTGGCCCCGGACGACGCGGTGTCCAGGCTCGGTGCGGACGCGGCGAAGGCCCTGGGCCCGGATGACCTGCGCGGCGTCGAGGTCGTCGCGGTGCGCACGCACATCGCCGACCTGTCCGCGCCGCCCGCCGACACCCACGACGTCTGGCTGCGGCTGCATCTGCTCAGCCACCGGCTCATCCAGCCGCACGGCGCCAGCATGGCCGGCGAAGCCGTGTTCGGGTTGCTCACCAACGTCGCCTGGACCACCCTGGGCCCGGTGCTGCCCGCCGAGGCCGCCGCGGTACGGCTGCGCGCCCGCGCGGCCCGCCTCCCGTTCGAGATCACCGGGGTCGACAAGCTCCCGCGGATGACCGACTACGTGGTCCCCGCCGGGGTGCGGATCGCCGACGCCGACCGGGTCCGGCTCGGCGCCCACCTGGCCGAGGGCACGACGGTCATGCACGAGGGCTTCTGCAACTACAACGCGGGCACGCTGGGTGTCTCCATGGTCGAGGGCCGGATCAGCGCCGGCGTCGTGGTCGGCGACCACAGCGACATCGGCGGCGGCGCGTCGATTATGGGCACCCTGTCAGGCGGCGGCACCCAGACCATCAGCATCGGCCGCCGCTGCCTGCTCGGTGCCAACGCCGGCATCGGCATCAGCCTCGGCGACGATTGCACCGTCGAAGCCGGCCTCTACCTGACCGCGGGCACCCGCGTCGCCCTGCCCGACGGCCAGGTCGTGAAGGCCCTGACCCTGTCCGGCCAGCCCGGCCTGCTGTTCCGCCGCAACTCCCAGACCGGCGCGGTCGAGGCCCTGCCCCGCTCGGGCACGTGGACGGGCCTCAACGCCGCCCTGCACAGCAACACCTGACCCCGCCCCCGGCGGGCCGCCCCCGCCACACCCGTCACGACCAGGATGCGCGCCGTCAGGATGGATTACGGAACGGGGGGTGCCAGACCTGCACGGTCAGCCGGGCGCCGCGGCACCGGGCCCCGGGAGCGGGGTCCTGGCTGACCACCAGGCCCTCGACAGGCATCGGGCGCTCGGTGAGCCGGACGGCGGTGACCTCCAGGCCGTGCCGCCTGGCCACCTCCCGGCACGTGCCGGTGAACAGGCCGCGGACGTCCGGCACCGCCGCCGGCCCGCGCCGCTGCGGCCTGCGGACCCTCCCGCCGAACAGCACCAGCACAGGGCTGGCCACATCCGCGAGCATTTCCCCCGCCGGGCCCAGGTCGTCCGGGTCGAACCCGGTCTGGATGGGGCCGGGCCCAGGCCCGTCCAGGCCTCCGCCGGCGCGCCGGAGGCCAGCCTCCTGGTCGTAGCAGCGCCGGGCCGCCGGGTCGCTGAGCACCTGCCACGCGCTGTCCAGCCGGTCCTGGGCCCGGGTGACCGCCGTGAGCACGTTCGACGGCGCGCCTGCGATCATCTCCGGGCGCAGCAGGCCGGACCTGGCCTCGTACTCGCGCCTGAGCCTGTGCGGCTCGGCGCCGGGCAGCACACCGAGCACCTCATACCAGGTGACGCCCTGCTCCATCGCTCCTCCCAAAGGACAGCCCCCGACTACCTATGAGCACGGCGCGCAGCAGCATCTGGGTCATGCGGACTCCGGGTCATGGGTCCCAGGTATGAAACTGCCTGCGCCAATCTAGGAAGAGTGCTAGAGAGCGCCATAGATACCTAGCGGCCCGGCGGCCATAAAGCAGGTGCCGCCGTGCCCGCCGGCCAGTACTCTCCGGGCCGTGGAACTCCCCGCTGGATACCAGCTCCGAGCGCCGGAACCGGGCGACCTCGATGGGGTGGCCGACATACTGATCGCCGATCAGCTTGCCGAGGGCGGGCCGGTCGTGCTGGACGCGGGCTTCGTCCAGGACGAGTGGAGCCGGGCGGGCTTCAGCCTGGCTGCCAACGCCTGGGTGGTGGCCGACGGCGCGGGCACGATCGCCGGTTACGTGCAGGCCACGGCCGAGGAACCGGGCACGGTCGACTGCTGGGGTGCCGTTCACCCGCGGCACCGGGGGCGCGGCATCGGCGCCGCCCTGGTGGGCGTGACCCAGGAGCGGGCCGCCCGCCTGGCGGGCGGGCTTCCGTCCGGCCGCCTCCGCCATGTGATCAACGCGGCTGACGCGGCCGCGGCGGACCTGCTCCTGGCCTCGGGCCTGCACCTGGTCCGGCATTTCTGGCACATGCAGATAGACCTTCCGGTCCAGGTGGACTCGGGGACCGTGCCGGACGGGATCGAGATCGGCGGGATCGACCCCGCCGCGGACCTGCCGCTCGTCAAGACGGTCGTCGACGAGGCCTTCGCCGATCACTGGGGGTACCACCCGGAGCCGGACGACCAGTGGGCGGCCGACCAGACCGGGCGGCCGACCTACGACCCGTCGCTGTGGCTGCTGGCGAGAGACGGCGGGCAGCCCGCCGGTGCCCTCATCGGGCACGTCTCCGAGGACCGCGGCTGGGTCGACTACCTCGCGGTGCTGGCCGCCAGCCGGGGCCGCGGGCTCGGGGCGGCCCTGCTGAGACGTTCGTTCGCGATGTTCGCCGGACGCGGGATCCGGCGCGTCGTCCTGGCCGTCGACGCGGAGAACACCACCGGCGCCACCGCCCTGTACGAGCGGGTGGGAATGCGGGTGGTCAGCCGGTTCGACTGGTGGGAACGCGCGCTGGCCGGTGCCCGCGGCGAATAGCCGGCGAACCGGCGCCCGGCTCCGTCGGCCCTGGCCCGACACGCCGGTAGCGGTTTCTACGTCAATCTACGGTGAGCGCTAGAGGCCGCCATAGGGTTCTAGCGTGGATCCCGTACGCAATCCTTACGCGCCCGGAGCCGGCCAGCGGCCGCCCGAGCTCGCCGGCCGGGACCGGGAAATCGCCCAGTTCGAGGTCGTGCTCGAACGGATCGCCCGGCACCGGCCGGAGCGCAGCATCGTGCTGACCGGGCTGCGCGGCGTGGGCAAGACCGTGCTGCTCAACACGTTCCGGTCGATGGCCATGCAGCGGCTGTGGGGCACCGGGAAGATCGAGGCCCGGCCCGAGCAGTCGATCCGGCGGCCGGTCGCCTCCGCGCTGCACATGGCCGTCCGCGAGCTCGCCCCGCGGCACCGCGCGCCGGAGCGGATCGACCATTTCCTCGGCGTGCTCAAGGCCTTTTCCATGCGCAGCCCGGCCACGCCGAAGGGATCCGTTTCCGCCACGCTGGGCATCGACGTGCCCGCGGCCCGCGGCCGGGCCGATTCCGGTGACCTGGAAATCGACCTGACCGAGCTGCTCACCGACGCGGCGTCGGTGGCGGCCGACCTCGGCGTGGGCATCGCCCTGTTCATTGACGAGATGCAGGACGTGCCCGCGCCCGACGTGTCCGCGCTGTGCGCGGCCTGCCACGAGCTGTCCCAGTCCGGCGGGCCGCTGATCGTGGTGGGCGCGGGGCTGCCGCACCTGCCGTCGGTGCTGTCGGCCAGCAAGAGCTACTCCGAGCGGCTGTTCCGGTACGCGTCGATCGACCGGCTCGACCGCCCGGCCGCCGACTACGCCCTGCTCGCCCCGGCCCGCAGGGAAGGCGCCGACTTCGAGGCCGACGCGCTGGACGCGCTCTACGCGGCGGCCGACGGCTACCCCTACTTCGTGCAGGCGTACGGCAAGGTGACCTGGGACGTCGCCGCCGCCAGCCCGGTCACCGCCAAGGACGTCCAGGTGGCCGGCCCGGTCGCGGCCGGCGAACTGGCCGTCGGCTTCTTCGGCAGCCGGTACGAGCGGGCCACCCCGGCCGAGCGCGAGTACATGCGGGCCATGGCCGTGCTCGGCGACGATCCGGTGCAGACCGCGCAGGTCGCGGAGGAACTGGGCCGCAAACCGTCCAGCGTTTCCCCGGCCAGGGACAGCCTGATCAAGAAGGGCCTGATCTACAGCTCCGAGCGCGGCCTGATCGCGTTCACCGTCCCGCACTTCGGCCGCTTCCTCCGCGCCCAGCCGGCCTGATCCTCTGCCGCCGTATCCGGCTGTCTAAGGCGGTGTCTAGATTTCCCTAGAAAGAGGCAGAGCCGGAATCGCGGGCTCCCCGGCGCCTCCCGGCCGGCGGCCCCGGTGACGTATCGCGCCGGCCATGGCACTATCCCCCCAGGGAACATTAGGGATAGCCCGCGCCATTGCCACCGGGCTGGGAACGCTGGAGGGTGCCGTGCTCAGCACGATGATGGACATACAGCTGACGATCACGTCCCTGATGGGGTACGGGACCTCCGCCTACGGGGACAAGGAGGTCGTCACCTGGACCGGGGACGGCACCCGGCGGCAGTCCTACGCGGAGACCGGCCGCCGCGCGGCCCGGCTGGCCAACGTGCTGCGCTCGCTCGGGGTGGACGGCGACCAGCGGGTGGCCACCCTGATGTGGAACAACTCCGAGCACCTCGAGGCGTACCTGGCGATCCCGTCGATGGGCGCGGTGCTGCACACGCTGAACCTGCGGCTCGACCCGGCGACGATCGGCTACATCGCCACCCACGCCGGGGACGACGTGGTGATCGCCGACCGGACGCTCGTCCCGCTGCTCGCGCAGGTGCTGCCGCACGCCACCGCCATCCGGCACGTCCTGATCACCGGCCCGGAGTCGGTGGCCGGCGACCCGGAGGTCGCCGCCCTGGCCGGCCCTGGGACCGCGGTGCACTCCTACGAGGCGCTGCTGGCCGCCCAGCCGGACACGTACCGCTGGCCCGAGCTGGACGAGAAGTCGGCCGCGGCGATGTGCTACACCAGCGGCACCACCGGCCACCCCAAGGGCGTGGTGTACAGCCACCGCTCGTCGTACCTGCACTCGATGGCGGTCTGCGCCGGCAACACCTTCGGGGTGTCGGAACACGACAAGATCCTGCCGGTGGTGCCGATGTTCCACGCCAACGCGTGGGGCCTGGCCTACGCCGCGGTGCTGGCCGGCGCCGACCTGATCATGCCGGACCGGTTCCTCCAGCCCGAGCCGCTGACCAGGCTCATCGAGGCCGAGCGGCCGACGATCGCCGGGGCGGTGCCGACGATCTGGAACGGCCTGCTCGCCTACGTCCGCGCAAACGGCGGCGACCTGTCCTCGCTGCGGCTGGTGCCGTGCGGCGGTTCCGCCGTGCCGCACACCCTGCAGGAGGCCTACGAGAAGGAGCTCGGCGTCCGGATCGTGCAGGCCTGGGGGATGACCGAGACCTCCCCGCTGGGCAGCGTGGCGCACCCGCCCGCGGGCACCCCGGCCGAGGAGGAGTGGCACTACCGGGACACGCAGGGCCGCCTGATGCACGCCGTGCAGGGCCGGCTGGTGGGCGACGGCGGCGAGGAACTGCCGCACGACGGCACGTCGGTCGGCGAGGTCGAGGTCCGCGGCCCGTGGGTGACCGGGTCGTACTACAAGGACGACGACCCGGCCAAGTTCCGCGACGGCTGGCTGCGCACCGGCGACGTGGGCACGATCGACCGGCTGGGCTTCGTGGTGCTCACCGACCGGGCCAAGGACGTGATCAAGTCGGGCGGCGAGTGGATCTCCTCGATGGAGCTGGAGAACGCGATCATGGCCCACCCTGCCGTGGCTGAGGCCGCGGTCATCGGCGTGCCCGACGAGAAGTGGGGCGAGCGCCCGCTGGCCACCGTGGTGGTCCAGGAAGGTGCCGAGTGCACCGCTGCCGAGCTGCGCGAGTTCATCGGCGGCGTGGTGCCGCGCTGGCAGCTTCCTGAGCGCTGGTGCTTCATCACCGAGGTGCCGAAGACCAGCGTGGGCAAGTTCGCCAAGACCCGGATCCGGGACGCCTACGCACGCGGCGACTACGAGATCATCGAGGCCCGCTAACCGGGCCGGCCCGCTTCGGCGGTCAGGTGCCGCCTTGCTTTGCCGGGCCAGCGGCGAAACCTGTACCCTGTGAGCCGACCGCATGGTCGCCGGGAGGCTTCGCCTAGTCCGGTCTATGGCGCCGCACTGCTAATGCGGTTTGGGTTCGCGCCCATCCGGGGTTCAAATCCCCGAGCCTCCGCCCGGCAGTAACAGGGAGCCCGCGCCACTGGCGCGGGCTCCCTTCGGCTTCCCAGGGCTGTGCTTGCCAGATCAGGGCTTGCCAGATCAGGGCCCGGCTTGCTAGATCACGCCCGGTGGGCGCGGGGCCGGGCCCCACGGCGGCCGGCCGGTCACCACAGGACGCTCCAGCACCGGCGGGTCCGGCTCCGCCGGGTGCGGGACCGGCGCCACGCCGGCGGCCGCGGCACTAGCCGGCCCGGTGCTGCCTGCTGCGTGCCGTCCGGTCGGGGCCGGGGGCAGGGCGGAGCTGAACGCCGGGGCTGCCGGGTCCGGGGCGCGGCGACGGGGCAACGGCGCCGGCCGGTCGCCCGGCCGTGGGCCCGCGCCCTCCGCGGGCCGCGTGGGCTGCCACGCCGGAGCGCGCACGACAGCGTAAATCATCAAAATCAGGAGGGCGGTCAGCAAGATCACGAATAGCAGGACGCCCTTACTGGCCAAGGGGCCTTGGGAGGCCGCTAAGGCGAGCGGATCCGTATGCATAGGAGACTCCCGTGTCATAGGGCGACACGATGGTAACGCAGTGCGAGAACGTGAAACGGATTCTTGTCTATCCTGCCGGGATTATTGCAGGCCAGGCCCACAAACGGGGCCAGAATCCGGCGACGCACCGACGCGGCCGGGGAGCGCCCGGGTCCGGACAGGCTCGTGCGGCCGGGCGCAAGGCGCGTCGTCCGGCCGCACGAACCCCGGGGAAACCGGGGGAGGTCGGGGGCGCTAGGCCCGGGGCGGGGCGCTAGTCCTCGTACGGATCCTGATTCGGGTCGCTGCTCGGCTCGAGGTCATCCTCGACGATCGCCTCGGGGTACTCGATCACGGTCGGCGGCGGCTTCTTCCCGGTGCCGTCGCAGTTCGGGCAGGTCGCGGTGACCAGCCGGCGCTCCTCGGCGAGCACGATGTTGCCGCTGCCGTTGCACATCTTGCAGTCCGGCGGCGGCTTGGCCGGCCACAGCATGTCGCAGACGTCGCGGTACAGCCGCTCCGGGTACGGCAGGTAGGTGACGTTCCGCAAAGCCTGGTCCTGGCCAGCCGACTCGACCACGAACTCGCCGTAGCCGAAGATCCGCCCGCCCAGGGACCGCTGGAAGCTCATGTCGGTGACTTTGCCCAGCGGCATCATGTCGACCTTGCGGGTGAGCAGGCCGGAGGTCAGTATCATCCGGTGTGAGGTCACGACGAAATAGTCGACGGCCCAGTTGACGGCGGCCCAGATCAGGTTCAGGGCCGATAGGACCCAGATGCCCCAGACCACGGCCAGCAGCCCGCTCTGGCCGCGCAGCACGGTCCCGCTCAGGATCAGCGTGACGACCAGCCCGAACAGGGTGAAGGCCAAGGGCACCAGCAGCATGGCCTGGTGCTTGCGCGTCGAGATGACCCGTTGGTCGAGTTCCTGCGGCAGCAGGTACCTGTTGACCTCGGCGGGGAGCTTGTCGAATTCAGTGCGCCAAAGCTGGGTCATGACCTCAACTCACGGCCTCAAAGAGAGTTGACGAACGTGGCTAGTGAGTTCCCGGCGTTATGAAGTCCATTGAAAGCCGAGTGCACCACATGGGCGGCGCCGGTCGGCTGCGTCGCCAGATAGTAAACGACGAAGGCAATGGCAACCCAGGTGAGTATTTTCTTGGGTTTCATGTTCACCTCCCACCCGGGGCAGAGACTGTCAAGGGCTGGACCGGACTGTCACGGCCGTCGGGACTGTCACGGGCTGTCGCGCACAGCTTAACTCAGAGCATTTTCCAGGCCAATGTCCAGCAGCCGGGAAGGTTACGGTAGCGGGTCGGATGATGGCAGAGAGCGTACCCTGCCGATACGGGTGATGTAGTGGGGGCCGATGCGCCGCCGTGGCAGTACGTGACTACAAGCGGTACTCGCAACACCCCTAACTGTAGTCAATCCTGGCTCATCCGTCACTCGCGTATCCGGTCCCGGTTGATCGACCTGCGCTCGCGGTGCGAATCTGACACCATTCTTCCGGACGCGCGAGGAGGTGACGATGACCGAGGTGAGCACCAGCGACTTTGCTGTCGTCGTCTACCGGGAGGACGAGACCTGGGACGCCGAGGTCCTGCCCGCCTCTTTCGCGGAGAACCTCGACAGCCTGATCCGGGCGCTGAAGCAGCAGCCTTCGCTGGGCGGGACGATCGGGCTGGCCGCGGTCGGTGACGACTTCTTCGTCGCGCTGCGGGTGGTCGGCGGCCAGGTGTCGGTGTTCCTGTCCGACCTGACCGCGTCGGTGGACTGGCCGCTGGCCCGGCAGGTGCTGAAGTACCTGGACATTCCCGTCCCCGACGACGAGGACCTGGACCAGGTCCTGCCGGTCGGGGACCTGTCGATCTTCGCGGACCTGGGTATCGACGAGATGGACCTGGGCGCGCTGGCCGGCGACCTGGACCTGTTCCCCGACGAGGTGCTGGCCAACATCGCCCGCAGGCTCGGCTTCGGCCCGGCTCTGGAGCGGGCCCTTGACGTCGCCATCGGGCTCTAGTTCCGGCCCGCCCGGTCCCTCCGGCTACCTGGCTTCCTTCGAGCCGGCCATGCGGCTGGCGCTGGAGCAGGCGAGAGACGCCCCGGCGGGGGACGTGCCGGTCGGCGCGGTCGTGCTTTCCGGGGACGGCGAGGTGCTGGCCGCGGCGGCCAACCGGCGCGAGGCCGACGCCGACCCGGCCGGGCACGCGGAAATCATCGCGATCCGGGCCGCGGGCCGCGCTCGCGGGCGCTGGCGGCTGGACGGGTGCACGCTGGTCGTGACCCTCGAGCCGTGCGTGATGTGCGCGGGCGCGATCGCCGCGGCGCGGGTGGACCGGCTGGTCTACGGTGCGGCAGACGAGCGGGCCGGCGCCGCCGGGTCAGTATGGGACCTGCTGGACGACCGCCGGCTCGGGCCGGAGGTCGAGGTCATCGGCGGCGTGCTCGCCGCCGAGTGCGCGGGGCTGCTCAGCGCCTTCTTCCGCCAGCTCAGGAACCGGGACACCAGACCACCGGGCTCATCGGTTCTCGGGTAGGCTCTGCGGCGGTGGAGTCGCCTAGTGGCCGAGGGCGCACGCCTCGAAAGCGTGTGAAGGCGCAAGTCTTCCGTGGGTTCAAATCCCACCTCCACCGCCACTGAACTGCGATGATGCGAGTTCAGCTGCGCAGGCTCTGCGGCGAGAGCACGGATCTCCGGATTCCTGCTAGCAGCAATGCATGGCGCGGTGCGCACGGGAATTCTGTTGGTGTGGCGTTCGGTGTCCTGATTGTGGATGACAACCGGTTGTTTCTCGAGACTGCTCGGGATCTCCTGGAACGCAAGGGCCTGCGCGTCGTCGGCTTGGCCGCGACCGCGGCGCAGGCGTTGCAGCGAACAGCGGAGCTCCGCCCGGAAGTCGTCCTGGTCGACATCAGTCTGGGCGATGAGAGCGGGTTCGACGTTGCCCGGCGCCTGGCCGAACATGACCGCGGCGGGGCGGCGGTGATCCTGATATCCACGCATTCGGAGGCCGACTTCGCAGATCTCATTGCCGAGAGCCCTGCGGCCGGATTCCTGTCGAAGGAGGATCTATCGGTGCGGGCGATCCGGCGGATCGTCGATGGCGGTGAGCCAGGGGACCCACCCGGCGCTCACACGCGCTGAGACTCGCCGTCCGGCGTGGCGAGGGTGGTGACTACGGGATAGTGCCTGGCGGGGCAGTTCGCGGTGCCGTGGGTGCGGCGTTGGGGACGGCGGGCAGGTGGGCGTGCAGGGTTGTCCCGTATCCGGGCGGGCTGAGGACCGAGATTGTTCCGCCGAGGGCCTCGACCCGGTCTTTGAGGCCGATGATGCCGGAGCCGCGGCTGGGGTCGGCGCCCCCGATGCCGTCGTCGCGAATCGAGAGGGTGAGGGCGCCGTCGCGGACGTCTGCCCTCATGGTGATAACCGACGCCTGCGCGTGCTTTGCGGCGTTGGTGAGCGCTTCGGAAGCGATGTAATAGCCGGCCGCCTCGAGCCGCTCCGCCGGCCGTGAGCCGAGACTGAGGTCGACTTCGACCGGTACCGGGGATCGCCGGGCGAGCGCTTTGAGCGCGGGTCCGAGCCCGGCCTTGGACAGGATGGCCGGGTGGATGCCGCGCGAGATCTCCCGCAGTTCGTCCAGCGCGGTCCCGAGCCCGTCGGCCAGCAGCGACAGCTCACCCTGTACCTCACCCGCAGGCTGGGGTGTCATCGTCTCGATGGTGCGGGCCTTCAGAGCCAGCGAGACGAGGCGCTGCTGAATACCGTCGTGCAGGTCACGCTCTAGCCTCCGCCGGGTCTCGTCGGCGGCGGCCACGATCCGGGCGCGCGAAGCTGACAGCTCGGTACGGCTGTGGGTGTTGGCGATGGCGGTCCCCAGCAGCTCGGTGAACTCGGCGAGACGACCCTCCGCCTGATCGGGGATGGGCCCATCGGTTGACGCGATCGTCACCAATCCCCAGACGGCTCCGTCCACGGTGATCGGCGCGGCGGCGACGCTACGGAGCCCGACCTCGCGCGCCTTGACGGCAAAGGCGCCACGTCGGCGTGAATAATCCTCCACCCGTCCCGCGCGTCCCGTCTGCCGCACCCGTGCGGCCAGCCCTGAGCCGTGTAACGGCCAGCGCGTACCCGACTGGAACGGGTGCGGCCGGTCGCTCCACGCGGCGATCACCGTCGTCGTCTCGCTGTCCTCCTCATAGCGCATGACCGCGGCAATAGGCAGGTGCATCACCTCAGCAACCTCGCGGGCAACGGCGGCGAAGACCTCCCCAGTGTCCGCGCCCCGGGCGACCAGCGTGGCTACGCGCCGCAGCGCCGCCTGTTCCTGCGCCAGCCGCTCGATCTCGGTCCGTGCCTCACTATTGGCGATCGCCGTGGCCAGGAGTTCGGTGAAGATGGCCAGACGGTCCAGGGTGTCCGCGGGCAATGGCGGGTGTTCGTAGCCGGCCGCCACCACCACCGCACCCCAGACACGACCGCTGAGGAGAACGGGAACGCCGGCCGCCATGCCGATGCCGAGCTCCCTCGCTGGCTCGCTAATAACGCTCCTGATCTGCGTGTAGTCATCGATTCTGAGCGGCTGGCCGGTCCGCTGCAACGAGGCGACCAGGCC
>Ga0105245_10005058_pt1 | contig 11598 bp, 10 predicted proteins | sample KBSM54metaG_FD_81523 | JGI IMG/M metagenome (GOLD analysis project Ga0105245, IMG submission 81523) | Miscanthus rhizosphere microbial communities from Kellogg Biological Station, Michigan, USA - KBS M5-4 metaG | ecosystem: Host-associated > Plants > Roots > Rhizosphere > Soil | place...
TCCGCTTTGCAGGCGCGGCATTCCAGGCACAAGTCCAATACTTCGTAGACACCCTTGTCGCCGAGCCCCGATTCACCCAGCTTTCCGGTCATCGCGAGACGAAGGATATTCGCCCGGCCGCGCGTGGAATCCTTCTCGTCGCGCGTCGCCATGTAGGACGGACACATGGTCCCGGAGAGTTTCTTGCGGCACGCGCCGAGGCCGCTGCACATCTCGACCGCGCCGCCAAAGCCGCCGTAATCTGAATAGTCGAACCACGTAGTTGGGTTGGCCGTCTTATATCCAGCGCCGAGCCGAAGATTTGACGTCAGCGGCGGCGAATCGACAATCTTGCCCGGATTGAAAATCCCGTGCGGGTCGAAGGTCCGTTTGATCTCGCGGAAGGCTTCATACAGCGTGTCACCGAACATCTGGCGCATGAACGGGCCGCGAACCAGGCCATCGCCGTGCTCGCCTGAAAGAGCGCCGCCGAATTCGAGCACCAAGTTCGCCACTGCCTTCGCCAGGCTCTCGAATTTGGCGACGCCCTCTTCGGTCTTCATATTCACCACTGGCCGCACATGCAAACAGCCCACGGAAGCGTGCGCGTAGACCCCGGCTGTGGTCCCGTGGTCGCGAACGATCTGCAAGAACCGCCCGATGTATTCGCTGAGCTTTTCGGGCGCGACCGCGGTGTCTTCGACGAAGGAAATCGACTTGGCGTCTTCCTTCATCGCCATCGAAAGTCCCAGTGCAGCTTCGCGCAAGCTCCAGATACGCGCCTGCGAGACTGGATCCGTGTCGGAGTGATATCGATAACCAAGATTGCGCGCCCTCAGGTCTTCCTCTAGCGCGACAAGTCGGGGCGGCAGATCGTCTTTCTTATCGCCGTAGAACTCGACGCACAACGTGGCAGCCGGATCACCTTGAATAAACGAGTTTCGGATGCGATCGAGATTCGCATTCTGGCGCGTGTTGTCGAGAATCGATTTGTCCATCACCTCGACCGCCGATGGCCCGTGGCGCACAATCACGGGCGCCGCGGACAGCGCTTCGAGAAGGTCGGCGAACTCGATCACCATCACCGCCTTGGCCTTCGGCAACGGGACGAGGCGCAGCTTGGCTTCAAGCACCACGCCCAGAGTTCCCTCCGAACCGACCAACATTCTGGCTAAGTTCACGGGCTTCGCAGGGTCAACAAAGTCATTCAGGTTATAGCCGCCGACGCGGCGAATAACCTTGGGATAACGGCGATCGATTTCATCTGCATGTTCGGCCGCCAGGCGCAGGACAGTCTCGTAGCAGTTGGCTTCGAGTGAATCGCCCGTCGGAACTTCCGTGCGTGGAATCTCGCGAAACTCGGCGATGCTCCCATCGGCGAGAATCACCGTTTGCTCCAACACGTGATCGATGGTCTTGCCGTACAGCACGCTGCGCGCGCCGGCCGAGTTGTTGGCCATCATGCCGCCGATGGTCGCGCGGCTGGCGGTCGAAATATCCGGAGCGAAGCGCAGACCCAGCGGCGCCAGTTGCGCATTCAGCTCGTCGAGAACCACGCCCGGTTCGACGCGTGCCCAGCGCTCTTCCGCGTTCACTTCCAGGACGCGATTGAAATACTTCGAGATATCGACTTGCAGCCCTTCGCCGATCGCCTGCCCGGCCTGCGATGTGCCGCCGCCGCGCATCGTGAGCGGGCATCGCATGCGCCCGCAGAGTTGGACGATGCGGATGACGTCTTCCCGATTCTTCGGAATCGCGACGCCTAGAGGCCGGATCGAATAGACGCTGGCGTCGGTGGAATACAGGGCGCGGGTGATCGTGTCGAAGCGGACTTCGCCCTGGATCTGGCGCTCGAGCTCATTCTGAAGAGCGGCGGCGTCGACCGCCGGCTCCGTCGGGACCTCCAACTGCACAAGTTTCAACGAACCGAGAATAGCATTTTGCATAATGGGCTGGTGCTCACCAAGCAGCAGTTGCCCACACCCGCGCTCCTCCTGGACCTGGACAAGTTCGAGACCAACCTAGCGCGCATGGCCGCGCGGATCAAGGAATCCGGTAAGTCCTTGCGTCCGCATGCGAAAGCGCATAAGTGCGTGGAAATCGCCAGGCGCCAGATCGCCGCGGGCGCGATTGGCGTGTGCGTAGCCACGGTAGCCGAAGCCGAGTTGATGGCCAGCGCAGGAATTCCTGGATTGCTGCTCACGTCGCCCGTGGCGGATCCGTTGAAGATGGCGCGCATCGTAAATACCGGCGCGATGGTGGTGGTCGATCACCTCCAGCAAGCCGCCTGGTACGACCAAGCTGCGCGCGCGGCCGGCAAGAAGCTGGATGTTCTGGTCGACCTGGATGTGGGCGATCATCGTACCGGGGCCCGCTCTCCAGAGGACGCGGCGGAAGTCGCGGAGGCTGTGGATCTGGCCGCGAATCTGGAACTGCGTGGATTACAGGCGTACTCCGTGTTGGGATCGCACGCCGGAGGGCTGGAAGAGCGCAAGCGCGTCTCCAACGAGTCGTTTCGAATTGCTTCGCGCGCGCTCGGCATCATGCTGCGCCGCGGCCTATCGACGGAGATCGTTACCGGAGGCAGCACCGGGACTTGGGAAATCGATACGGCTGTGGCTGATCTGACCGAACTGCAAGCCGGATCGTACGTGCTCATGGACCTGGCTTATCGCCGCGAAGGTCTCGACTTTGAGAATACGCTCACTGTTCTGGCAACCATGGTCAGTGCCAACCATCCCGGTTTCGTCACGGTGGACGCGGGCTTTAAAGCCTTTGCCACCGATCGCGGGTACGGACCCGAAGCGGTGGATCTACCCGGATCCACCTACCGCTGGGGTGGCGACGAATTTGGATATGTGGACGTGTCCGCCGGATTACCACAGCTCGGCGCTCGCCTGGAATTTATCCCGCCCCATTGCGATCCTACGACGAACCTTTACGATAGAATCTATGCTTGCCGCGGCGAGCAGGTGGAAGCCGTTTGGCCCGTAAACCGCGCGAGAATTCCGGAGGAATTATGAACACACGCATTCTGCAGATTTCAGCAGCCGCGGCCATGCTACTCAGCCCGATGGCATTCGCACAAGAGCACTGGGTGGCCACATGGGCCGCTTCACCGATCGCCACTAACATTCCAGCCGCTCCGGCCAAGCCAGTGGCGGCGGGGGCTCCGGCTGCCGCGCCAGCGAAGCCCGGGCCCGCCCCGCTCCGAAGCTTCAATAATCAGACCATCCGGATGGTGGTGAACACCAGCATCGGCGGACGCAGCGTGCGCGTCGAGCTAGCCAACACGTTCGGTACGGACCGGCTGAAGATCGGCTCGGCTCATATCGCTCTGCGCGATCACGACTCGGCGATTGTCCCCGCGTCCGATCGCAAGCTGACGTTTAGCGGCCTGACCTCGGCCATGATTCCCCCGGGCGCGTCCATGATCAGCGATCCGGTGGACTTATCCGTACCCGCCGTCGGCGACCTGGTGGTCAGCGTCTATCTTCCCGGCGACTCCGGTCCGCCCACGCAGCATGCCACCGGGTTGCACACGACCTATATTTCTTCGGAAGGCGATTTCACCGGACTTCCGGATTTCACGCCTGCCCGCACCACCAACTCCTGGTATTTCCTGTCCGGCGTTCAAGTGCTGGCGCCGGCGGATACGGGCCTCATCGTGGCGTTCGGCGACTCCATCACTGACGGAGCTACGTCCACGAACGACACCGATGCCGCGTGGCCTAGCGTCCTCGCCAGGAGGTTGCAGGATGCGGGAGCGAATCTGGCCGTGGTCAACGAAGGTATCTCCGGCAACCGCGTGCTGGGCGACGGAGCCGGCGTCAGCGTACTGGCCCGCTTCGAGCGGGACGTGCTGGCGCAGCCCGGAATCAAATACCTGGTCTTCATGGAAGCCATCAACGATATCGGCGGAGCTTCGCGCGTCGGCGCTACACCGGTAACAGCCGAAGAAATTATCGCCATCTACAAGCAGATGATCGATCGGGCCCATATGCGCGGCATCAAGGTCATCGGCGCTACGCTCACGCCGTATGAGGGCGCGGCCTATTACAGTGAACCTGGCGAGGGCATTCGCACCGCCGTCAACCAATGGATTCGCACCACGGGCATGCTCGACGGCGTGGTGGATTTCGACCTGGTCACGCGCGACCCGGAGCATCGCGGCAAGTTTCGTCCCGGGTTCAATATTCGCGACAATCTGCATCCCAACGACGCTGGGTACAGAGCTATGGCGGATTCGATCGATTTGTCGTTGTTCGGAGTGAGGAAACGCTAGGAGGCGGTCCAGCCGAGCGTGGTGAGTTCGGCTTCGAGGTACGCCAAGCCATCCGCGAGGGTCTTACGATAACGGTCGTCGGTGCAGTTTTGCAAATCGCGCAGGACACGCGTGCGATGGAGCAGCAGGGAATCGCACTTCTTCGCGACCGCTAGCTGTTCAGGGGTGAGCCGGGGTTTGGCATCGCTTTCGCGGACCCGAGCCGCTGCTATCTGCTCCTGGACCGACTTACTTTCCCAACCGCGAGCCACGTCTCCAGTGTAGCGTATCGGCTGTGGCCGCGCGTATTTTACTGTTTCCCCTTGCCCTGGGTTGGCGAAGATTTGGATTCCAGCTCCGCAGCCTTCTTCATGTGAGTGGGATCGGGGTTATTCTCGATGCACTCGTACTCTTCAACGTGCACGCCAATGGGAGCCCGCAGCACGCCGCCCGTAACGTAAGGCGCGGCCAGTGCACCCGGATCTTCCACCTTGGCTTCCCAGCTCAGGCTGCCGTCGTCATTCAATGTGTAGCGCTCCACTACGTGCATCTGTTCGGTGTGCGTGGTGCCGGTACCGGAAATCCAAGTCTTATCGTTGAAGCCGATGGTGTCGACCACCAGAGTGTCGCCTTCCCATTTGGCGACCGAGTCGCCCATCCAGGTAGGCGTGACGTCGGGGTCATGTTTCAGGTCGTTGCCGATCGGAATCCTGCGCCATGCGCGGAAGGATTCGTATAGAATCGCGAGAACTTTCGGAGTTTGTATGAACTCCATCGGCATGGGCATGCCGACGATGCGAGGGATGCCCGGCAGCAGACAATACAGCGTCGGATCGTCCAGTGTGGTGTAGTTCTTGGCTTTACGGGCCGCGTCGAACTCGGGCTTATAAGTGAGAGGCTGGCGATTCACGGGGTGAGCGTCGATGGGCGGCAGAGGATTCAGCGGGGGAGCGCCGGCTTCGCCATTGATACTTACGCCGCCGCCCTGCCAGGTGCCGCTCAGATCGGGCTTGCCGTCGGGAGTGCGGGGAATGGGCTTATGCGTCACAGGGCCGGTCGGGCCTTTGGGAGCTCCGCCTTTGCCTTTTCCTTGGCCCTGCCCGGGAGCTGCAAGGGCCAGCAATGCGACAGCGACCGCAGCCGCAATGGTAAGAGAACTCGCGAACCGTTTTGTCATGGGTACCTCGGCTAGAGCAGGGTTAGTTTCCGAGCGGCCCTGCGAACTTCTTAGTGCCGTCCGGGAACGTCACTTCGCGGCCGGCGCCGGTATTGGTCGCATCTTTTGCTTTATAGGCGGTAATCGTGATGGTGTCGCCTTCTTTCAGCAAATTTCGGGAGAACCCCGTTCGCTTGAGTGTATTCGGCGGATACCCTTCGAGCGCCCAGGAAGTGACTTTGCCGCCCTCCATAACATCGATATGAATGTAAATGTGGGGGTTGGTCCACTCAACCTTGGTGATTTTGCCCTTCAGCGTGAGTTCCTGGCTCGAATCGTACTCGGCCGCGAAAGAATGATGAGCCCAGGTCGGTGTCGCAACAAACAGGACGCCAATACAGGCTATGGCGGCGCCCAGAAATCCTTTTCTCATAAAAACGTACTTCCCCCTTATAAGGATTGCATCGCCGGTATCGTACCGCGCTGTAAAGAACGAAGTCAAACGTAACCCAGCGTCTCGCGGGCTGCCATACGCTCGCATCAGGCGCGGAACCAGCCTACCGATTCCTGAACACGAACATCTCACAAACAATTCAGGACCGTGAGTCAGGAGGAAGCGTTGCGTCTTGCAAGTAACGCCAGACCAGCCGCAACCAGTAAAAACGAGGATGGCTCGGGGGTTTCGGTTCCGATCACATCGAAGGCACTCCGTACGGACGTGCCAGAGATGAAGGGTCCGTTCAGAGTATCTTGCTCCGCCAAAACGCCCAAGGTATTGGTATTTGTCCAGCCGGCCTGTGTGTCCGAGGCTCCCGGGGCTGCGACAACCCAGTATTGCTTTCCCGCCGTAAGAGGAATAAGCGAGACGGCATTTACTGTCTCGGCAGTGCAACAGAATCCAAAGGTCGGCAAGTTGTTCAGAGACCACGATGCAACAACCGCGCCGGGCACACCACTATTGTCAGAGTTGAGAGTTAGCTTGATTGAGTTCGTACCTGAACTCCAAAACATCGCAACATCGATCTTGCTGAGCACTGCATCGAAGGAGGGGGTAAAAGCCATCGCCTGCGCTTTAAACGCTCCGGGGGAAAGGCTGTTGCCGGTACCATATATGCCCCAGCCTCCCTGGTATGCGATGTTAGCGGGATCGAAGTCGCTGAAGATCGTCGCGCCCCGAGAAGGGCACGCGAGGGATACTAATAACAACAAATACAAATAATATTGCATGTATTTTCCAGAGTTTCGTTGCAGTTTACCATCGTGGTGTTTCGACTTTCAATCCCCTCCCGATAGTAGAAGTGCTAGTAGTACTCGCATCGCGAGACACGGAGCGTGATGCACTATGGTTGTCAAAAGACGCCTTGCGCAACTCCACCGGAGACTGACCAGTCGTTTGCAGCATAACCGAAAACTCCCACTAGACCAACTGTGGTTTCGAGCGGATCGCTTACAATGAGTGCTCAGGATGAGCGGAACCGGAGGCGATAGAGGGTGCAAGGATTGAAAGAAGGGCGAAAATCTCGATGGGCGCGATAGCACCCGAAAACGCACCCGCAAGCTGAAGAGTCCACTTAATTTGGCGGGATCTCCAGGGTGGTATACGATGAATAACGGCGCCCCGGATCGCTTAGGGTCGAGCGCTCGATTCGAGCTACGTGAAAAGCAAGGAGAAATGACGATGAGATTGGCGAAAGCGGTATTGTTTCTTACCCTGGCATCGGTGGCAGCCTGGGGCCAGGTCAATGCGGGTGAACAGAAGCCCGAAGCCGGCCTGCCCTTCAATATGACCCCGGCCTCGTCCACCTTTGAACTGCCTTGGCGGATCGCGTTCCTGCCGGATGGCCGGATGCTGATCACCGAAAAGATCGGACCCGTCTGGCTGGTGTCCAAAGAGGGACAGAAGATCGCGGTTTTGGGCGGCACTCCTCCAGTCTATTGGTCGGGCCAGAGCGGCATGCTGGGCGTGTATGTCTCGCCGAATTTCGTTACCGACCAGACGATCTATCTCACATATTCTGAACCAGGCGACTATGGCGGCGGTCTGGCGCTGGCGCGCGGCAAGCTGGCTCTCACCGCCAACTCCGCCACGTTTCAGCGGGGAACTTTCCAGGTGCTGTGGCATCAGATGCCCAAGGGCAAGGGCGGCCAGGAAGGTGGTGCACTCGCTTTCGCGCCCGACGGCCAGTCCCTGTTCCTCACGGTTGGAGATCGCCAGCGCTTCACGCCGGCTCAGGATCCAGACCAGCCTGTAGGCAAGATCCTGCACCTGACGCTGGACGGCAAACCTGCCCCCGGCAATCCCTACGCCGGCAAGACCGGCGCTCGAACTATCCCCCTTATCGATCCACCCACTGACACCGAAACCGCCAAGACCGCGAAGGTAGTCAACACCTACACCTTCCCGGCCGAGAACCTGACGCCGGCGGAAACCTGGACCATCGGTCATCGCACGCCCTACGGCCTGGCGTTCTCCCCCACCGGCGAATTGTGGGAAGTCGAACATGGCCCGCGCGGCGGCGACGAGCTGAACCTGATCGAGAAGGGTAAGAACTATGGCTGGCCGCTGGTCGAGTACGCCGACAACTATAACGGCGTTCCCATTCCCAGACCCGACACTCGCCCCGACTTTGCCAAGCCGGCGATCTATTGGGTACCGGTGGTTGCGCCGGGCAATCTGATGTTCTACCGCGGCACGCAGACCTTCCCGCAATGGAATGGAAACGGCTTCGTCAGCGGCATGGGGACCCAGTCGCTCAACCGCGTCATCTTCGACGGCAAAGGGGGCGCTAAGATGGCCGAGCGCTGGGCTATCGGCAAACGCGTCCGCGATGTGGCGGAAGCCCCGGATGGCTCGCTATGGCTGATCGAAGACGCCAATCCCGGCGCCCTGATTCATGTGACACCGAAGTAGTCACTTCGCGTTAATGGCGATACTCGCACCGGTTTTGGAGTTCGAGAACGTATCCAAGTTCTTCTACCGGCACGGCGGGCAGATGCTGCTGCGCGACCGGCTGGCGCACGCCTTGCGTCCCGGAACGCGTGAGCGGTTTTACGCGCTTACCGGCGTATCTTTCAAACTCGATCACGGCGAAAGCATGGCGGTGGTCGGCTCGAATGGCGCGGGCAAAAGCACTCTGCTCAACATCGCGACCAGCTTGAGCGATCCCAGCGAGGGACGCGTGACGATCGGCGGCCGGGTGGAAGCCCTGCTGGAACTGGGGTCGGGGTTTCATGCCGATCTCACTGGCGCCGAGAATCTTCGCATCAAAGCCAGCCTGCTCGGACTGACCCGGAGGCAGGTGCGGGAACGCTTCGACCAGATCGTCGAGTTTTCCGAACTGGCCGATTTTATCGACGAGCCGCTGCGGACTTATTCCGCGGGCATGAGTATGCGGCTGGCCTTCGCCGTGGCGATCAACGTGGATCCGGATCTGTTGATCATCGACGAGGTCTTGGGCGTCGGGGATCAGAACTTCTTCCAAAAATGCGTAGATAAGATTATGGAATTCCGCCGTGCCGGAAAATCCATCCTGTGCGTGTCGCATGCCCTCAACACGCTCGAAAGCATGTGCGACCGGGGCCTGTGGCTGGATCACGGGCGTGTGATTAAACAAGGCAGCGTAGGGGAAGTGCTGAAGGCCTACCGCGAATCGGCATCGACGCACGCCGGCCTTACGGCCCACACGAGCTAAAGCGGCGCGTTATTTGTGAGCGTCGTGATCGTGCGTATCGGCGGTTGTGGCCGCTTTGGCCGCCGTGCCGATCTTAACCGAATGCGCCAGTTTGGTCTTGCTGCCTTCAGGAATGTCGACTACCACGCGGACGCCCGCCTTAAGATCCGCCGGTTGCGCCGGTTTATCGCCGCGAGTGATCTCCGTTTTCGCGTCCAGAGTGACAGGGACGTCTCCCTTAGCAGTCTTAACCGTTAACACGTTGTTGTCGAGCTTCACCACTGTGCCAGTCACATGGTCGAAGCCGCCATGCGCGAAAATCTGGGCCGTACAGGCGAGCAGCAGCGTTAGCAAACTAGTGATGATGATGTTCGGGCGTCGATTCATGAGTGTCCTCTCCTCGTAAAAACCTTTCTTCTTCCTGTTCTTCCCGAAGATCGTCGGGGCTCTTGGGATTCATCTTCTCCATGGCCTTCTTCTCTTCGAGCGTGACCTGCGGAAGATGACGGATGAAGTGTACCAGCTTCCAGGAATCCTCTTCATCATGCGCGGTCCCGTTACCCCACCCGGGCATTCCGGTGAGACGAATTCCGTTTTGAATGATGTAGAACAACTCTCCGTCTGTAAGCTGCTGGGTGGCGGGCAGGCGCATATCGGGAGCCGGCGGATACAGATTCTTTCCGACCGGAGTATCCCCGCTGCCGTCATTGGCGTGACACGAGTAACAATGATCCGCCCAATGCGCGCGGCCATCCGCAATCACTTCCGGGCTGTTACTAACAGGATTCATTCTGGACTTGGCGTCGGCCGGCATCGCCATATCCCGGGCTTTCTTGGCCACCCAACGTTCCATCGGCGTGGGCTGCTCACGCGCACTGAATCCGCTGGACTGGCGGATGAGAGCCAAGCCGGTTAAGACCGCCACGACCACCACGAAGACGATTCCTAAAAAGAACCAGCGCACGGCTCTATGCTACTCCGTACTGTCTCAGAACGTAAACTTCGCGCCGAGCTGCATCACGCGGGGCGACGCCGCCTTGACCACCTGCCCGAAGAGGCCGCTATCGAAGTCTCCATTCACCGACGAAGGACCGAAGAATTGCGCGTGATTGAAGGTGTTGAAGGTTTCCCAGCGAAGCTGCAGCGTCTTCGTTTCTGAAAACTTGAACGATTTCATCAACGACATATCGAAGTTCAGCATCCCCGGCCCGTGGATCGTTCGCCGCGAAGCCGACCCGGGTGTCCCCAAAGCCGCCGTCGAGAAAAGGTCGGTATTGAAATACGAGAGTCCATTCCGCGGATTGCCGTTGATATTGAGATTTCCCGGCGTATAGTCCGGCAAATCGATGAGGTGATTGTTGACGCCGTTGGGCGAACTTCCCTGGAGAGAAGTATCGGTATCGCTGGATATGGTCACCGGGAAGCCAGAGCTGACGCGGGTGATCCCGGAAATCTGCCAGCCGCGAGTGACTGACTTCAGGTGGTTCGAAAAACGCTCGAAGGGGAACTGATAGGAATACGTCGCGACCAGATTATGCGTCAGATCCCAGGCCGATAGGGCTCGGGTTCGGGCAAAGTTGAACGGATCGACGACGTCGGAAATGCTCGACGCCTGATCGATGGATTTGCTGTAAGTGTACGCCAGCACCAAATCCAGGCCCTTAGCAGAGTGACGGAGACTGGCCTGCAAGGAATTGTAGTTGGAGTTTCCGAAGCTGCCTTCGAAATCGTCGTTACTGAAATTGGGTCCGAACGGTCCGCGCGTGCCATTGATGGTCTGGCCGGCCGCGGTGATGTAGGTGTTATCTTCGCCGCCAGGCCCGCAGGTCTGCGTATTGGGAGCGACGGCGCTGGGCTTGCTTAGAGCCGCGCAGAGCGCCGGATTGCCGGGGTTCGCCGAATAAATCAACAGCAAGTGATGCGCCTGCGATCCGACATAGCTCACACTCACCAGAGTGTTCATGCCAAGCTGACGTTCGATCGAGAAGAAGTAATTTTCGTTATACGGATAAGTATTGCCGCGATAGGGCGTCGTCATTCCCGCTTGCGGAAGGAAAGGCGAGAAATCGATACCCTTGGTGGGATTCGATGCGGTAGTGTTGAGCGGTGGAAATGACAGAGGAAACGGCTGCTGGTGAACAGTCCCATCCGCCGCGTCGATGAAGGGTGTCGCGAAGAGCGTCCCGTTGCCCGTATAGCTCAGACCGTACGGCGGCTGCGGCTCATCGATCGCAATGGTGTTGCCCTGAATCACGGTGTAGAACATTCCGTAGCCCGCACGAATACTGGTTTTCCCAGGGCCCCCGATGATCTTGCCCAGAAGTCCGCCGGACTTAGTTGGCGAGTACGCAATTCCGAAACGCGGGGCGAACTTATTGCCTTGGGGAACCAATGTATTCGGGACACCCGCGTCGGTCGGATAGACCAAGCCCGTGGGCGCGTCGGGGAAAACCTTCGACTGCTGACCCAGGTTGAAGGTCGGAATCTGGTTGTACTTCTCCGACCAGTACTGCATCAGATCCCAGCGA
>Ga0105245_10005063_pt1 | contig 11594 bp, 1 predicted proteins | sample KBSM54metaG_FD_81523 | JGI IMG/M metagenome (GOLD analysis project Ga0105245, IMG submission 81523) | Miscanthus rhizosphere microbial communities from Kellogg Biological Station, Michigan, USA - KBS M5-4 metaG | ecosystem: Host-associated > Plants > Roots > Rhizosphere > Soil | place: Michigan...
GCCCGCACAATCGCCGGCAACTCGGCTCGCGCAGCACCTTGCAGCCTGCGTGCCAGATCTGCCAGCACTGGTTGCGCAAACAAATCCCCGACCGTGATGGCCACATCCAACCTTTGCCGGATGCGCGTCACCACTCGCGCCGCCAGGAGTGAATGCCCGCCCAGGGCAAAGAAATTATCGCGCCGCCCGACTTGCTCGATCTGGAGCAGTTCAGCCCATACCTCGGCAAGCATTCTCTCCGTCTCTCCGTGGGGAGCTTCATATGCTTGCGCCGCATACGCATCGAGTTCCGGAGCCGGCAAAGCTTTGCGGTCGAGTTTTCCATTGGCCGTCAGCGGCATATGGTCCATCCGCACATATACCGCGGGCACCATATAGTCCGGTAGTTTTGCTTCAAGCCACCTGCGGAGATCAGTCACCAGGCCTTCAGCCAGCCGTGGCTGCAAAGGATCATTGGAGTAAGTTTGCAACCGTCCTGGGATTTCAGCCTCTTCTGGAAACCTGATCCTTCCAGCTTCCTTCGCATTCTTACCATCATCACAGCGACGGAACAGCACATCGCAGACTCCGGACTCGCTTTGAGACCAGCGAACCTCAATGCGGTAAGGCAAATCTTTTTCCAGCAACCAGATATCTTCCAATTCGATCTGGCATTGTTGCTCACGGTCTAACTCGCGTCGCAGTTCGCCGACGGTGGCAGGGCGATGGTTTGAACGAAGGATTTGCGTGGCTGTGACATCGCGCTGAATTCGAGAGTTCGGAATGCCGACCACTCCCAGCACCTCGGGCCGGGTTCGGGTCAAGATTTCCCGCAGCCGCTCTGGGTTCAAATCCTTCTCTCGCCAGTTAATCCAGGAACACTCCAGGGTTGGAACAGGCTTGCCAATGTGAAGAATGACATCGTAGCGGAAGCTTGTGAGCTCATTGTGGTTTTGACCCCGCTTCAAATTAATTTCCACACGGCTGATCTGCGGCATGAGTTGCGGTAATGCTGTGAAAAAATCTGGATCGATTAACAATTGGCTTTCCTGCCGAATGTTCTTTTGCACGCGATGCCAAAGAGCATCACAGCTCAGGGAATCGGGCCGCTCATAGAGCTGTACGCGAGTATGAAAAGCCTCCAGTAATCGATGGCTGCGCACGTCTCCTATATAGACCACGCCACTTGTTTTCACCGCCTCCACTGCGCCGGTGATAACTGTTATGAGGTACTCAATGTCGGGGAAATGCTGGATCACTGAATTCATCAAAACCAGATCAAATGGCTCTTGTTTCCCAGTGTCGCCGAACTCATGCGCGCCTTTATGCTCCAACGCAACCTGGGACATGTGCAGTTCAGGGCGCTGTAACTGCTGATGTACAAAATTCAGCGCTGCCCTGGATATGTCCGTCCCACGATACAAGACACACCCAGGGGCAATGCGGAACAACAACATACCCGTACCGCATCCGATTTCCCAAACTCGCCTGGATTGCAACGCCTTAATGCGCTCTACCGTTCTCTCCAGCCATTCGCGCATTTCTTCCGTTGAAATGCGTTCACCGGTGTAGGCACCGATCCAGCCGGCAGTGTTGAACGTAGGATCTACCAGGGAGGCCGATTCATTGCAGACTGCGTCGAAGCTGGCTGCCCATCCATTGATATGCTCGGCCTTCAACGCCTCCCTTGTGGCAGCCTCTTCACCGCCGCGGTAGACTTCGTCCATCACGTAGTAAGCCGCCAACCGCTTCTCTCCCTGCGCGTCTTCCCGCGCAACGACTACCGCTTCCTCCACAGCCGGATGTTCTTGCAATCGCGCTGCAATTTCTCCAAGCTCGATTCGGAACCCGCGGATCTTCACTTGATCATCGTTCCGCCCCAGAAACTCCAGGTTCCCGTCCGCACGCCATCTCCCCACGTCGCCTGTTTTGTACATGCGCGCACCGGCTTGCCCCGTAAAGGGATCGGGCACAAAACGTTCTGCAGTCAGATCGTCGCGGTTCAGGTATCCGCGGGCTACTCCTGCTCCGCCGATGTAGATCTCTCCTACCATTCCCACTGTTACCGGATCCATCTTTTTATCCAGGATGTACACACATGTGTTCGCGATGGGCCGTCCGATATGCGGTGCAAATCCGTCTTCCCGCTTCATCTTCACCCAGGTTGAGTATGTTGTGGTTTCAGTGGGACCATACAGGTTGCAAACCTGCTTCACTCCGGTACTCGCAAAAATTCTTTCCACCAATTCCCGCTTCAACGGTTCCCCAGCCACATTGACTGCCTTTAATCCGGGCGGCAGTGTCTTTTCTTCGAGCACTGTCTTTTCTTCGAGCAGCGTCTTCATTACCGAAGGCACTGTATTGACCAGAGTCAGATCCATCTCTGCGCCAGCCAAATCCAGCGCATTGGCGACCACATGGATGCTGCCTCCGCTGGTCAGCGGGACAAAGCACTCGTACACTGCCAAATCAAAGTTAAGGGATGTGGAAAATAATGTGCGCGCCAGAACGTCATCGCTAAAAGCCTGGTGCGCCCAGCAGATCAAGTTGACCGCGTTGCAATGCTCCAGCATCACACCTTTAGGCACACCCGTTGAACCGGAAGTGTAAATCACGTAGGCGAGATGTTCCGGCGTGAGCCCTACACTCGCGCGTTCCGGATTCGTCTCTGCCTCTCCTTCACAACTCTCACCTTCCCCATCTAATTCCACCACCCCGGTTCCATTCCCGACCCGTCTCATCAGGTCAGCCGTGTTCCTCTGCGTGAGGACTATTACCGGTTCGCTATCCTTCACCATGTACTGCAGCCGTTCCTCCGGATAATCCGGGTCCAGAGGGACGTATGCTGCGCCGGCTTTCAGCACCGCCAGCAGAGCCACCACCATCTCTGCACTCCGCTCCGTGCAAATCCCTACTCGCTTCTCCGGCTTGACTCCCATCTTCCGCAGATAGTGCGCCCGCCGGTTCGCCCGCCGGTTCAACTCGTCATAACTGATTTTTTCGCCCCCAAATACAACCGCCGTGGTTTCCGGCGTCCGCTTCACCTGCGCTTCAAACAGCTCATGAATGCACACATCCTTTGGATATTCCGCTTGCGTCCGGTTCCACTCATACAAAATCTGCTGTCGCTCTGCCTCCAACAGCATTCCACCGGATTTATTCATGGGTTCTCCTACAAAATCTTTGACGCAAAAAGGTGCTCATCGTGCAGAAAGGGCGGCTGCACGTTCCTCGGGTGTCATCTTGCGGACCATCATTCCAATCCTGGCTATTTTTTCCATTTCCTGGACAGGACGGGCTGAAATGGAACACAGCTTCTGTGAAAATTCCATCAACACGGGATATTCAAGAAGCGTCCGCACCGAAAGGCCCGTCTGGAAATAGTCATTGATCCGGGAAACTACACGGAGCGCGAGCAGGGAGTGTCCGCCCAGTGCGTAGAAGTTGGAATGCATGGAAACGCGTGGAACTCCCAGTATCTCCTTCCAAAGATCGGCAAGCAGCTCCTCGACAGGAGTCATCGCCTCCGGAACGTCTCCCTCGATTTCCTGAAGCACTCTGTCTTCAATCTCCGGAAGAGCTCTACGATCTACTTTTCCATTGGTGTTGAGCGGCAGTTCCGGCAACATCACGTAGACACCCGGCACCATGTACTCGGGCAGCTTGGCTTTCAGATAATTCTTTAGCTCCTCAGCATTCGCTTCGCCGGAAACGTAGGCCACCAATTGCTTGCCACTGGGGCCGGTCTTCATGACCACGGCACAATTTCGTACTTTGCCATTCTGCAGCAGGGCCACCTCAATTTCGCCCAACTCCACCCGGAAGCCGCGTATCTTGATCTGATTGTCCTGGCGGCCAAAGAATTCCAGATTGCCGTCTTCCATCCAACGGGCAAGGTCCCCACTGGTGTAAAGACGTCCTCCCGGTTCGCCATAAGGATCGGGAACAAATCTCTCCGCAGTTAATTCCGGCCTTCGCCAGTAGCCTCGCGCCAGTCCTTCGCCGCCGATGTATAACTTGCCCATGATTCCGATAGGCTCAAGGTTCATGTGGCGGTCCAGCACATACAGCTGGGTATTTGCAACCGGCTTGCCAATAGGCACACTTACCGCATCCCTGGCTACTTCCTTTGCGACATACCAACCGCTGAACGTGGTGCACTCGGCAGGCCCATAGGCATTCACCAACCGCTCCGGCCCTCCATGCTCAAGCACTGCAGCCGCGGTTACGGGATAAACGGCTTCCCCTCCAAACAGCAGAGACTTCATCGAATTAAACATGGTGGGCTTCAATCGTCCCACTTCGTTAAACAAAGCGGTTGCAAGAAACATGACTTGCACGCCCTTATCTATGATCTCTGCAGCAAACCGTTCTACGTCCAGCAGCACTTCGTTGCCAATGATCACCAGCCGGCATCCATTCAGCAGCGCTCCCCATATCTCAAATGTGGATGGATCAAAGGACATATTGACCGTTTGGGCCACCACTTCATCGCCCTGAAATTGAATGTAATTGGTTTCACGCAGCAGACGAATCATGCTGCGATGGCTTACCGCTGCAGCTTTAGGCTGTCCCGTTGAGCCGGACGTATAAATGACATAAGCAAGGTTTTCCGGCAGCACCTGAGTTTCAAAACTCTGGTTGCTTTGCTGCGCGATCTCGTCCCAGTCACGGTCAAGGCAAACCACCTTCGCTTTCAACTGTGGAATGCGATGCGCGATGCGTCCTTGTGTCAGCAAAACTCCAACATCGGAATCCTCCGCCATAAAGCGCAGCCGCTCCGGCGGATAGGCGGGGTCAATAGGGACATACGCTCCTCCGGCCTTGAGAATTCCCACCATCGCCAGGACCATGTCTATGGAGCGTTCCACGCTGATGCCCACCAGCTTTTCCGGACCGACGCCCAGATTTCTTAAATAGCGTCCCAGTTGGTTCGAGCGGCGATCCAGTTCGATGTAGCTGATTTGCTCCTGATCGCAGATCACGGCCACTTCTTCCCCGCGGCGCTGTACCTGCTCTTCGAACAGCTCCATCATTATTCTGTTACGCGGATACTCTGTGTGTGTCTGGTTGAATTCCACAATAATCTGCCGGCGTTCTTGATCATCGAGCAAATCGATGAAATTTACAGGTTGATCTGGAGCTGTGGCAAAAGCCGTAAGAAGACGTATAAAGCGACGGCTCAGAGTCTCCACGAAATGGGAGCTGAAGTGGTCCGGGTGATAAGCAAAAAACATATCCAGGCGGCGACCGGGACCAATGATCACAGTCAAAGGATAGTGTGCGGCATCATTGAGGTCTAACAATGAGAACTGCAGACCGCGTGACGGCTGCGCAGTTCCTTCCTCCCCTCTGGGGAAGTTCTCAAAGACCACCAGAGTGTCAAATAATTCATTCAGCTTGGTCAGGCGTTGAATTTCTACCAATCCAAGGTATTGATGAGGAAGAAGGCGAGATTGTTCCTGATTCAGCCGGTCAACAAGATCGTTGAATGAATCTGCGGAGCGCAGCCTTACGCGCGTCGGCACAGTGTTGATCAGAAGTCCGACCATGCTTTCAACGCCTGCGATCTCCGGTGCGCGTCCGTTCACGGTGCTGCCAAACACAACATCTTCCTGGCCAGTATGCCGTGACAACAAAACGGCCCAGGCGCCCTGGACGATGGTGTTGACAGTCAAATTGCGGGCACGCGCCTGTGCTGTGAGGCGTTGCGTGGCCTCTTCGTCGAGACTAACAACAATTCGTTCAGGGATCTTTGGATCACCCAGAGATGTCAGCGGGCTGATCCGTGTGCCTTCTTGCAAACCGGCCAGCGCTTCCTGCCACGCTGCTTCGGCTGCGCTACGGTCACGGCTGGTAAGCCATGCCAGATAGTCCCGGAACGCCGTGACTCGCGGCAAAGCAGCAGCGCTGCCATGGTGCTCATAGATTTGCTGCAACTCGTGAATCATCAATGGCACTGACCATCCATCGATCAGGATGTGATGAGTGGTAATCAGCAGGCGAAATTCTTTCGGCGCCCAGCGGACCAAATGAAACTTAAACAGCGGTGAGATACCAGGGTCAAAACGGACAAGACCGTCGCGTTTTAGGAATTCAGCCCAACTCCGTTCGCGCTCCTGCGGCTCAAGCGCGGAGAGATCCAGGGTCTCCCAAGGCACAGAAACATCCTTCGGTATGATTTGCACCGGATAATCCAGATCCTTGTACTTGAAAGCTACGCACAAATTCTTGTGCCGAAACAACAAGGCTTTCGCTGCACTCTCGAGCAATTTTCCATCGAGACTCCCTTCCAGCGTGAGAGCGATCTGAACGTTGTAAATATCCGGCCCGCTGGCATCATAGAAAGCATGGAAGAGCATTCCCTCCTGCACCGGTGAGAGTGGCAATATGTCTTCAATCTCTCCATATTCATTTTCAAGCTGGTCAATTTCAGATTGAGAGAGAGCGACCAGAGGCAGGTCAGATGGTGTGAGTCCTCCCACTCCAAGCTGTTCGCTAAGCTGCACTAGCGCTTCCAGCATCTGGAACCAGCCTTCTGCCATCAGCTGAACGTCCTGTTCTGAAAGTATTCCCGGCATCCACGTCCAAAGGGCCGTCAACTCCGGCCCTGCGGCGCGCTCTACCACCATGGAATCAATTTCCAACGGATGATGGAAGGACATTTCGGGATCGAGGCCGCCAGTAAAAGCGTCAGAAGGCGACCAATCTGTGGTTTCCGCCACTGGAAAACGTCCCAGGTAGTTGAAATCGATTTGAGACTTGGTCAGTCCGGATAAGGCTGGCGCGGTTTCAGGGTTCAAATAACGCAGTAATCCGTAACCAATCCCATTGTCAGGGACTGCACGAAGCTGTTCTTTTACTGACTTGAGCGCGCTTCCCAGCGCTTTTCCTCCTGCCCAGGCTTCCTCAAGAGCTAGTGGACCGAGGTCTAGATGCAGAGGAAACATGGTGGTAAAAAATCCCACTGTACGCGAAAGATCAACTCCGTCAAAAATCCCTTCCCTTCCATGGCCTTCCAGATCAATCAAGACCGACGTGTTATCGCTGGAACGATGCAGATGCTGCCATTTCAAAACACTCAGAACAAGCCCCGTGAGCAGCACGTCATTGATTCGCGCATGAAATTTGCTCGCAACCTGGTTCAACAAAGGAGCAGTCACTTTGGGTGGCAACGTAAGGACCATCTGGCTAGTCTTGGCCAGGGTATCGCGGCCGGGAACCAGTTGGCGGCCGGGAACAAGCTCCGGCGCGTTCTTCAGCTTGTCAGTCCAGAAAGATATTTCCTTCACTCGCTCTGGATTCAGCGCTTCACGGCTCAATCGCTCAACCCATCCTCGGTATGAGAAGGGGCATGGTTCAAGCACCGGATCATTTCCAGTGCTGATTGCTGTCCAGGCAGCTACCAGGTCTGGAACCAGGATTCGCCAGGAGACTCCGTCTACGACTACGTGATGGATCGTCAGCAGTAAGCGGCCAGGCGAAGTGCGCCCTGCGTTAAACCATACAGCCTGCAGCATGATTCCGCTTTCAGCGGAAAGCCGTTCTTCGGCAGCGTGTTCTTCTTGCGCTATCTTCTGTTTGCATGCATCACCGTCCAGTCCGGCGATATCTACCACGCGGAAGCACGATTCCGCATTCACGGCATCTTGCTTCTGGATATCCAGTCTCCAATCCTCTCTGGGTCCCTGTGAGCCGGTGAAACGCAGGCGCAGAGCATCATGATGGTCAATGATCGTCTGCAAAACGCGCACAAGGTCCTTGCGTTCCAGATTGGCCGGGACTTGCAACACAATAGACTGGCTGAAACGATGCATCGTGCCACCTGATTCCAGGAACCAACACGTCATGGGAGTGGGCGGCATTGGACCTACTCCGTCATCGGATACAGCCGCAGCCGTATTCTGGGACTGGGAAACCGCCGCGAGTGATTCAATCGTTGCTTGCTCAAAAACATCGCGCAAGCTCACGATCACCCCTGCTTGCCGCGCGCGACTGACTAACTGAAACGCTAAAATGCTGTCACCGCCCAGAGCAAAGAAATTATCGTCCAGCGTAGTGCGAGGAGCGCCGAGCACTTGCACCATGAGTGAACAGAGAACTTCTTCCGCGTGCGTGCGAGGCATACGTCCTGAACTGCTTTCGATAACTTCAGGCGACGGCAATGCTTTGCGGTCGAGCTTGCCATTTGAGTTCAAGGGCAAAGAGGGGAGGATCGTAATAAAAGCAGGCACCATGTAGCTGGGGAGCATGCTGGAGAGAGACTCGCGCAACTCAGTGGCATTCAAGCTGTTGTGGCCCGGAGCGGGAACCACATAGGCAACCAGCCGCTTTCCTTCCTTCCGGTCTTCGTTCACAACCACAACTGCCTGGCCCACGCCGGAGCAGCCCACCAGAGCTGCCTGAATTTCCGGCAACTCGATGCGGAAACCTCGCAGCTTGATCTGCTGGTCGGTCCGGCCCAGGAACTCTATCTGCCCATCTTCTCTCCAGCGCACTCGATCACCGGTGTAATACATGCGTCCGCCAAAATCGCCGAAGGGATTCGGGACAAACCGCTCTGCCGTAAGATCAGGCCGTTTCAGATATCCGCGCGCTACTCCAGTGCCGGCAATGAATAACTCACCGGGAATACCCACAGGAACCGGCTTGAAAGCGGAATCCAGAACATAAATCTGATGATTGTCAAAAGCAGTGCCAATTGGCACATTGCCGGTGAACTTTTCTGGGTTGGTCACCGCATAACGGGTAGCAAATGTAGTGGTCTCCGTTGGTCCATAGACATGGCACACCAGGGTTTCCGGACAATGTTGGTGTATCCGTTGGAAAGCCAGCTGGGAAGCAGCTTCCCCGCCGGTCAATATCTCAGGAACACCAGAAAAACATTCCGGAGCTTCCTGAACCAGAGCATTGAAAAGAGCGGTGGTGAGGAAGATAGCCGTGACCTTCTCTGCCTGGATCAGTTGCTTGTAATCGGCAACCTCTAACTCACCGGGGGGTGCAATGATGACCTGTTTACCTTGCAGCAACGGCGCCCATATCTCAAATGTTGAAGCATCAAAGGCGTGAGAAGAATGAAACAGCACTCTTTCCAAACTTCCCTCTCTCCAGCTGTGGTCAAATGCCAGACTGACAACATTGCGGTGTGTTATAGCAACACCTTTAGGAGTACCGGTAGATCCCGAAGTGTACATGGCATAGGCAAGCTGATCGGGATGAACCGCGATATTGGGATCGCTATCATCTTCCGCCATCAGATAAGGGTCGTTATCGACGACTACAACTTCAGTGCAAGTAAGTCCGCGATCTTCGGTCTTACTGTCGAGCAGAAGCGCAGACGCGCCTGCTTCTTCCATGATCAAACGCATGCGTTCAAGTGGATACGCCGGATGCAGCGGAAGATAAGCGCCGCCGGTTTTCAACACCGCAAGCATGGCAACGATCATGTCCGCGGACCGTTCCATCAGGATGGCGACCACACTCTCAGTTTTCACGCCACCCCTGATGAGCCTATGAGCAAGATGGTTCGCCCGCTGATTCAGCTCACCATAGGTCAGGTTCTCATACGATGATCGAAGAGCAATGGCGCTTTCGTCCCGTGAAACCTGCGCGGCAAAACATCTTTGAATTGTCTGCGTAGAAGGATAGGGAGCGGCAGTTTTATTCCAATCAGTAAGAATCTGTTGCCGCTCGTGATCATTCAGCAACAGGAAATCACTTAGCCGCTTTCCTGGATCGGCCGCAGCCTGTTCGAACAAGCGCTGAAAGTGCACGAGCATCCGCTCGCCGGTGGAACGCAGGAAAAGTTCGGTAAGGTAGTCGAAAACAACGACGGCATGGTCGGTGTTATCGTTCACTCCCAGATTGACGTCAAGCCAGCCTGACTGATAAAAAGCATCGAATTCTTCCACCGATGCCATGCCGGTGGGAGCTTCCGGTTTTCTGTGATCGTTGCCAAAAGCGTATGAGCTGTCCACCAACGGCGCCCGGCTGGGATCCCGCTCGATCTGGAGCTTGTTCAGCAGAACTTCGAAAGGTAAATCCGAATTTGCCATCGCTTCCAGCGTGATCACGCGCGTGCGTTGCAACAGTTCACGAAAGCTGGGATTGCCCGATAAATCCAGGCGATACACGATGGTATTGAGAAAGTAGCCGATCACAAGCTGGGTTTCCCGATGCTTGCGGCTGCTCACGGGGGTGGCAATGGGAACGTCATCCTTGCCGCTATACTCCCGCAGGAACATGGCAAACACGACAAGAAATGCCGTAAATCGCGTGACATTTTCTGCCATGGCCATCTGCTTGAACTGCGTCCACAACGTCTCCGGCAGTATCCATGTAAGACGCACGGCACTGAAGCTCCGCGTATGCGGACGCGGCATATCCGTTATCAGATCAAGGCGTGGCAAGTCTGTGAGTTTACGCAACCAATAGTCAGTCTGCCTTGCAGCCTCTTCAGACTTCATCCATTCGTCGAGCCAGTAAGCAAAATCGCCGAATTGGACCGGCAGTTCAGGAAGGGGAGACGGCAATCCGCGGGAAAAAGCTTCATAGAGAGCGAAAAACTCTTTATCCACCAGATCATAGGAAACAAAATCCGTGATGAGGTGATGAAGGGTGAGCATGACTGCATGCTCCTGTTCGGTGATGCGGAAAAGAATTGCCCGGACCAAAGGGCCATTGGAGATATCAAAAGACCGGCAAGTATGGGCTGTAACCAGGGCTTGCAAACGCTTGTGACGGTCTTCCACAGGAAACTCAGGAACCTCTACGCGCTCCAGCGGAATCCGGAGCTGGGGAGCAACTACCGCTCTGGGTTTGCCGTCAATTTCCGGGAGCGAGGTGCGGAAATTCTCGTGGCGCCGAACCATTTCATTGATGGCACGCTCCACCGCATCAATATTCAAGTCGCCTTTCAGGTGATAGGCATGGGCATGGTTGAAGTAATAGACATTTGGGTCAACCTGATGCAGCAGCCACAGATGTTCCTGCTCGGCAGTGATTGGATAGTCCAGGGTAGGACGGCGCTTGATGACCGATTTGGGCTCGCTTTTGGGCCCTTCACCCCGCAGCCGCTTCGCCAGCATTTCTCGCTGGGCCGGCGTAAGTTTGGAAATCCGTTCCTGGTTAACTGTTGACTCTCTGTCGTGAACTTCGTTGCTCATGTTTTAAAACATCTCCCGTTCTCACAAATTGGCTCTTGCTGGGATTGCCCGCCAACGCGTGCGTTCATCGCGACACCGATGAATCCCCTCAGACTGAACTCAAACCGCACTGACTTTCGGGGCTGTCGCTGTTTATGTCTCAACGCTTACTGAAATGTAATCTGCCACTGGAGGAATCGATGCCAGACCATGCTCCAGTATCTGGACCCCTCCTTTGTTCTCGATTTCTGTAAATCCAGCAAACTTGTAAGTGACGTACATCATGCGGTTCCGGTCATTCGACGCAAATTCAGAAAGCAGCCGCACCCCGGATTCTCTCGCCTTTCTGAGAATGTGGTTCAGCATGATCGTGCCGACGCCGCGGTTCATCACCCTGCAGGACATGAGGAGCAGCTTGATCGTCCACACTTCAGGATCGCATTCCACCAATGCAAGCCCAATTTTTCCGTA
>Ga0105245_10005066_pt1 | contig 11590 bp, 9 predicted proteins | sample KBSM54metaG_FD_81523 | JGI IMG/M metagenome (GOLD analysis project Ga0105245, IMG submission 81523) | Miscanthus rhizosphere microbial communities from Kellogg Biological Station, Michigan, USA - KBS M5-4 metaG | ecosystem: Host-associated > Plants > Roots > Rhizosphere > Soil | place: Michigan...
AACAATCGCCATCATTAATAAATGCGTACCAATTATGAAAAAAGGCGCTTGCTTAGTAGAGATATCTTCACTTAAGGCGGATATCTTTGATACTTTGTTAAAAATTCCGGATGATTTGGTACCTCTTTCAATCCATCCGATGTTTGGTCCAGGGGCTAAAAGGTTACGTGATACAAAAATACTGATGATACCGGTTAGAAACAAAATGACAGAGCAAAAATTAGTTAAATCTTTATTTAATGAGGCAGAAACAATAGTAGTCAAAGATCCAAAATATCATGATTCATTTATGGCCGTAATTCTAGGGATGGTTTATTACGTTAATTTGTTGTTTGCTGTTACCTTAAGCAAAGAAAATATTACATTATTAAGAAAATTTTCAGGAACAACTTTTTATCTTCAAGCATTGCTATTTGAAAGCATTTTAACAGATAATTCGTCACTAATAACATCACTGCTTGCGGATAACAAGGAATTATTAAGGTATCTAAAAAAATTTAATCAAGAATCTGCTAAATTATTCTCCATAATAAATAAAGATAAACATAAGCTCGGAAAAAAAATCGATAGGATAAAGAAGGATTATACCAACAAGGGAAACATTGCAGCATCATACGAAAAACTATATTCAATAAGATCTGAAATGAACAACAAATGACTGAAAATGTACTAACTCTTCCAGATATTAGGCCATGAAAGAGCTTTAATCTTTGACCTGAATTAACTATTGCAGATATTCATATTAATCATGTTTTTGAATAGAAAGAGCAATAATTCATGATAAAAAAAATTGCTACGGATTTATGTTGCTTAAATGAATCATGCAAAAAGGCAATACTAAGCCTAGAATCATTCGTAGGAACGAACGATGAATGCGTAGAAGGATTTCTCAGTTGTAATATTTGTACCTCGAAATACCCCATAATTCAAGGTATCCCAATTTTATTAGAAAATTTTAATAAATATGCATGCAAAAGAATTATTACTTTTGGTAATTGGATACTAAATTCTAAATCACCTGAAATTAGATCGTTTCTTAAATCGGAAGGTGCAAAAATTCCTGTATCTACATACAATGACCGCTACGAAGAGAATGGCATTTGGTATAAACCTTATCTGAATACTCATAATCGTTACCCCGCAAATGATAGGTTATTATCGTTATTTAAGAATGAAATAAACCCTCATCATATTTACAAAATATTGACAACTGAACAGATTAATTTGAATGGAATTGGATTGGACATTGGTTGCTCTATAGGTACAAGCACCTTTGAAATGTCAAAAAATCTGTCGTATGTATTCGGAATAGACCTTTCGTTTTCGTTCATATTGAAGGCTAGAAAAATAATGGCTACTAGAAAAAGAAGGAACATGGAATTTTTAATTGCAGATGCTACAAATCTGCCATTTAAATCGAAATTCTTTCAAAGCATAATTGCCTTAAATGTAATTGACAGAATAGATTTCAATAAATTAATTGTCGCAGTAAATGGTTCTTTAAAAAAGAATGGCAAATTGATTTTAATGGATCCTTATCATTTTGTCGATAATTATGGTAAAGATAAATTTGATTCGAACCAGATCAGGAAAAAATTGGGAAAATTTGGATATAAAATAAATAAAGAAGAGTCGTATATCCCATGGATATTGAAAATGAATGATAGGACATATCTCTTTTACTTTGTGGATTTTATAGTAGCAAAGAAAAAATAATTAAAATTCGTTTGATAAGAGTCAATATAAATTTTCATGCAAAACATAACAACGATCCTTCAGACCAATTAAACCTCAATTCAAATATCGTTAAGCTCATTTATTCTTATTCCTCAGTGGATTTGCAATAGCATCTAATGTATTACCAATTAAGAAGAAAGCCAAACCGGTTAAAGCAATCATAAGCCCAGGAGGAATAATCCACCACCATATACCCCTTGAAGCGGCATCAGCGGTATTTGCATCGTGAAGTATTTGTCCCCAAGTAGGTAATGATGGGTCACCTAAACCAATAAAACTCAAAGCAGCCTCCGCAAGTATAGCTGCAGGCACAGCGATTGCTATACTCGCAAATGTCAATGGAAGTAGTTGTGGAACTATGTGTTTGAAAATTACCATTAAATCTGACTGTCCCATTAGTTTAGCTGCTTCCACATATTGATAATTGCGAATCTGCAATGCAATACTTCTAATTACTTTTGCAGTTCCCATCCAGCTAAAAATTAGTATAAACCCGATTATTAAAAAGATACTACGCCCAAACGTAATCGACAGAAGAATAAGGAGCGGCAAGGTTGGCAACGCATAAAATATATCGTTGACTCGCATCATTGTCTCATCAGTTCTCTTTCCTCTATATCCAGCTATTACGCCATAAATTAGTCCAATTGCTATCGAAAATATTGAAACAGTTAGTCCTATGAATAATGCTATAGGTGTCCCCCATATGATCCCAACAGCAAGATCTCTTCTCAAATCATCAGTTCCCATGATACCAAATACTTTACCTCCAAGAATTAAGCCAGCATCCTCCACACTACTGTAATTATCAAATAAATAGAACCTTTCTGATATTTGATACATTCCTTTAAGGACATTTGGTTTATTAGTATCTGAAAATATTACTACTTGTGGTTCAAGACCTGATATGGAATAATTAAACAAGCTTTCGTATTGCTTCAATGACTCTTTGATATTTTCGTTTGTAGAAAATATTCTGTCTGAAAAACTAGTGTTAATATTATTTGTTGGAGGTAATGATGAATAATATATAGTAAAGGTATTGTTATCAGGTCTGTTAATATCAATTTGCAAAACAGGAGGTATATCACCATATTTGACTGAGTAAAGAAACATAATGTCATCAGGAAAACTATCGGCTTGCATATCCACTTGAAATGTATAATTATCTACTCTAGTCCCTTCTGATGACTCTGAACTAACTTTTGCGTCGTTCTTATCTAACGATAAATGCTCGAATTCTTTGGGTCCAAAAAAATTAGTCCAAAATGGAGCCACTGTTTTTGGATTATTAATCCAATAATCTGGATCATTCCACCGAAAATAAGATTCAATTGGGATAATTAATGGTGCGACTGCGCTCAATACCAATAGAAAAGCAATAATTGTTACTCCAATAATACCACGACGAGATCTTAATAAACCTAAGAGTAATTTTTTTTGCAATAAATTAGCTACCTTTCACCCTGGGATCCAAGAGAGTATAAGAAATGTCAGTAATGAATATTGTTATCAAAAACAGAACTGTAGAAACAAAAGTAAGACCAATTATAATTGGAACATCAAACACTCCAATTGCATCATAATAGAGTTTCCCCATGCCCGGCCAATCAAAAACAGCCTCTGTAATAATTGCCCCTCCAAAGGAAGCTGCTAAAGCCAGTCCTACAGCAGTAGCTATTGGCGGTCCAGCGTTTCTTAACGCATGTGAATATAAAATTTTTCGTCTGGAAATCCCCATTGTTCTTTTTGCATGAATAAAATCTTCATTCAAGATGTTTATCAAGAAATATCTCACAATATACGCCCACGCACCAAATGAAACAATGACCAATGTAATTAGTGGCAAGGTCATATGATATAGTAGATCAATAAAATAGGTAGGATCAGACGGCGAGGAGAGAGGAGTTGCGCGAGCTGGAAATATATGTAATGTAAAGGCAAAGATTATAATCATTAACATAGCTACCCACCATGTTGGAAAGCTGTTACTAAATATTGCAAAAGTTGAATTTGTTTTATCCCACCAGGATCCTTCTTTACTTGCGACGTATGATCCTAGAAAGATACCAATAACAGTAACGCATATAGTCGCTGTAGTAAACAACAAGAGAGTTTTAGGAACTTTTTCGAATATTATATCCCTTACATTAGATGAACCATAATCTGTTGTAAAATAATGAGACTTTCCCAAATCCAAGGTCATTACACTAATAATTCTGTGAAATAATTTTGATGGAGTGAAGGAATCTTGATCCAACCCAGAGATTTTATACCTAAACTGGATTTGATCATTTATGTAAGATGATCTTTCATCTGAATTTTCAAACTTAAGTGTTCCTTGAGTTACTTCCTCTATCACCTGATTGCGGATAGCCTCTTTCTGTAGTTCATCAAAAGTTGAACCTAGTAGAATTACGGTTATAAACAGAGTCGCAAACAGTACCAAAAACATATTAAACGAACGAAAAAGTAAGGTTCTTCCTAGGCCCATTGCTTTTACTTTATTTATTATGAAGATATCTTAATAAATGCATCATCTTTAATTGTTTAATCGGTAGAACACCATTAGCATATCTACTCCTTTGCATTGCAGCCGAATTCGGTTTAAGTTATTAAGTTAGTTTTTGACCACAGGGTTTGGTACACCTATAAAAATACCACTATAGATATCAGGTCTTAGTGCGCAATTACTCTTTACAAATAATTGAAAGTTATTAGGTCCAATAGACATCGCTTTAGTAGAGCTGCCATTAATCGCAATTAGGAAATTGCCATTATCATCGATCCATTTACCCGTCCCTTGTGTTACCTGATGATTGTCCTTATCAAATATAAAATATGTTAATGTTGCATTACTGATATAGTTACCACCAATAGTCACATTACCTGAAATTTTTAGAGGCAAACCCCTTGTAACTATTTTTGGATATTGAACTTTTTCAAATTTCGCTAATTTTGGAGATTCATAAATAGACCAGTATCCCTTTGGAAATGGATAAGAGCTATCTCTAAATGCAGCGAGGGATATTACTCTGCCTGCTGGATTATAGTTCTTAATCTCATATGGGCCATTGCCAATTATTGCATGGTTGTGTTCTGTTATCCATTTTATACTTGCATCATATCTCTTCAAAGCCTCATCAACACTAACCATGCCCTTTAGTGGAGCAGGTACAAACCCCTCTGCTTTCATTTTTTCCAGTTCTTGTTTTATAGCTTGTGCATGACTGGGTATTATCAAAGATAACCATTCAATGTTTTTGACAGTTGCTTCCGTTCGTGAGTACGCAAAGACTCCGTTTTTTACCAATCTCTCTATTGCCGCATTAACCTCCCAAGGGGATGTTGCCCAGACCGAAGCAAAATCAGCTATTTCCTTCTTATCAAAATGCCAATAGTCAACAAATGATACAAGAGTACTGTTATTTAGAAACTTCGTACCACGGAGATATTTTAATGCAACTTGGGCCGGTTGGGCATACTCCGGATCATATGTTTGATCAGTTGAATTAATCTTGGATGACCACTCATATTGAAAATAAAGTTGGTATATTAGATCAGCCTTGTTCATAGCTTGCCCGTTTTGCCAGTTTGAATATACTTAATGATGGGTAACCTTACTCTTTGAAGTATTCTTTCCAACATCCTCCCATTTTTGGTCAGATGGATTCCACGTCACCGCATCATTATCAACTGCGAGTCTCTTTTCTGGTCCCATAGTTGTAATATTTGTCCATTCGTTTCTCAAAGGAATCACTTCACCAGTATATGGGTTCCTAGATGTAGGTGAATCTGATACTAATGAAAGAATATTTGTGCAGTAAATATCATTACAACCGCCAACGTTATTCCATGCACCTTGATAAACCTCCTTAACACCAACATTTATAGAACTTGTATTTTTTATTGATCTTGCATTTATGAGCGACTTACTTGTAGAAATACCTGCGCCAAAATCATTTATTAATCCTTTAATTGACGAAGACGCGGCATATGGATCAATATTCTGAGCAACGAAAAGTCGTACAGATTCTTGTATCCCTAAGGTTAGTGCTTGTCGTAATAATTCATTTCGTTCCTCTTCTGAGGTAAAATTAGAAAACTCGATACTTTGTGTTATTTTATCAAGTGTTGAATTTTGATAATTCCAAAAGGATGGATTTCCTCGTCCAGGCATACTGCCAAAATATGGTGAGTACATTTGAGCTGCCGTGGAAGGGTTGTATCTAACAAATTGAGATGTTCCTCCAAAACCTTCGGTGTAGACTTGCCAACTTAATTCCTGGGGGTCTTTACCATAGACTACGAGATTCGCTTTATTTAAATCACCGTAGTCTCTTTGTACGGTAAATCCAATTTTTTCAAGTTCATTCGCAAGCATTTCACCCATGGATTTTCTTGGCAGATCATCACTTCGTATCATAAGTTTGATTGAGATGGGTGACCCATTGTATGTCCATTTACCATCGAGCTTTGTCGCTCCATGTGAAATCAGTGATTTTTCTATTATACCTTTTGCAAGACTTGGATTATATTTGAAATTGTAAGACTCTATAACTGGAATGAGAGCTTCGTATTCGGGTGAAGAGATTCCAAACGGGTCTATCTGGACACTTCCATATCCGTTTAGAATTTCATCTACGACAAATTCTCGATTTATCAAGTAATTTACTGCAAAACGGATTTCTTTGAATTGGAATGGATTTAAAATGTTTGGATTCTTTGATGGTGCGGGATTTAGCAGAAAACCGAATGAACCTGCATTCTTCTCATATATTTTTACGTTTGGATCCTTTGAAATAGATGCTACAGTTTCCAGAGGTATTCTAAAGAAATATGTGTCAAGATTTCCTGCTTGAATATCATGTAGGGCTATATTTCCGTCCAGATATTGAATGAATTGTAAGTTATCGGTATATGCGCCCTTTTGACTTGATTCTAGCGCATTCATGGTTGTAAATGAGGAAACTATCACTACCAATATCAAGGGTAAAACGAGTAGAATTTTAGAGAATTGTTTCAATTGCTCTGAGGTAAAGGAAAGAGATTTATGAATTTTCTCAATTGAGCTTTGATCCTAAAACAACATAATATATGACTAAATTAACTTGTTCTATGGAATCTATAGTTTCAAAGTACAAGAAACAACTATCATTATTAATAGAAAATAGAGTAATCTCAGAAGAACTTTATCGTCATTTCATTAATAGAGGCTTGAAGGTTATATCACCCTTGAGTGACTATGGACTCGATTATTTGGGTGAAATTTTACCAGAGATAGTTATCGGTGCATCCTCTAACTATGTCAGTAAGATGAGAGTTCCTTATCAAGCCACAAGTTATGTTGCAGCAAGAACTAAAGAAAAAGGAAAAGGAGTTTACATTTACAAGATTAATCAAAAACCTGGTGGTGGTGTTTTATCTTTAACTGGTGGAACTAGAAAACTAGGGGATAGCCTATTTGCATCAACTCACAGAATCTTGATGGGTTCAAAAGCATTGATGATAAGTGCGGACAATTTGGTCGTCAACAAGGAACAAATTTGGAATTGGCAATTTTTTGGAGATGTTGTAAGAGATTTAGCTCCAGAGGTCTATGAGGATCTCATAAAACTAAAACAAAAGGTGGCTACAAATTCAAACTTTCATCAAATTATTGTAGCTAGATCTGAAAAAACATTTGAAAGACTCAAGCTTGCAGAACTCTACCAGAAAAACCAAATAAAAATTCTAAATCCGAAAAATGAAATTCGCGTGATCTTTCTGACAGATGAATCAGGATATGATTATGCCTCAAAGTCAATTCGTGAATCTGATTTAATTCATTACATTGTCACTGACAAAATTTTTGATATGTATTCGGCGATGAATAAGGTAAGACGATTATACGGCATAGATCTGATCTTAAATGACGGAGGTCGTATTATGTCAAATTCGGTACGAGATCTTGGCATACTTGGAGAAGAGAGAATTACTCTTGAACCTTATCCTGGAAGTAAGTTCATTTCTAATGATGAAAGCAATAATCCAAAAGCTGTACTTGGGGCAGATGGAACTGGGATTGATGGAGGGGAAATTAAGAATGGAATTAGGATACACTCAACAAGAATAGGAAATGAGGTTGCTAATGTCTATTTATATACACTAAATGAGGGAATGTGCACTTAGCTGAACTCATTGGTTGTCAGAGTAAACTGCTTCCAAAACAATATGCAATACAAATTCAAGAGCCAAGTTTCGATCCTAGATATCGATAGTTATTTGTTACACTCAATTAGATTATAGAGTCTTCTTATGTTTGTGTGAAACCTTTTTTTTCAGAGAATCAGTCATTTCATCAAAAAGCTTCGCCAAGTCCCATCCAATATTGGTGTAAGAAATGTCACCATGGACAGATAAGATATGCACATCAATTTCGTATCTTTTTCTGGCACCTTGAACACTTCTTAATTTTATATGACAACGGGCTTGCTCAATATCGGGATGAATTTTTTTTAGGAACCTGGTAACATTTGTAAATTTAGACTTAGCCAGCTCTGCGTCAATTGGTTCATCTGGTAATCCTACAATATACATAGGAATATCTTCTTCTAACTTTTCCCCCAATAACGCAACTATGTCCCTGTAAGTAATAATTCCCTGAATTTCATCCCATACCTTGATTATACAATAAGTTGACCCCGCACTTATCATCCTGTCACAGACCACTTGGAGACTCTCCTCTACATTAGCAGTTACTATATCATCATTTGCCAATCCAGAAACTTCAATAGAAAGTCTATCTTCAGTGTTGTCAATACCTACTGATTTTTTTCCTATCCTTTCAGAAGGTAACATTACTTTCATGATATCAGATGAGGTAATAATACCAACTAGCCGACCGTTATCAGTTACAGGCAGATGATCAATTCTCCTCCTTTTCATAATGGACCTTGCAGCAGACAGAGTCTTATGTCCATCAATAACTATTGGTTCACTGGTCATTATGTTTGATGCGATGATTTGCAATTTGCTCTCAACCAAGTGTTTTCTTATCAATTCAACAATTCGCTTGGCTGAAACTTGCCCCACAATATCACCCTTATCAGCTACAGGCAAGGTTCTCATCCTGTAATGACTCATTATTCGTGCAGCTTCGCCAACTACACTGTCTTTATTCAATTCGGGAATGATTTTGCCAACTAGAGATGGTTTTGTACTCTTGATGTCTTTGATTCCTATAAGATCTCTAATCGTCAATGCTGCTACTTTTCCAGATAACTCAATGAATATGTCATAAGAATCAGTCTCAATAAGAGTGCTAATTATTTTTGATGGAGTCTCATTCTTGGATATTATAATTGGCTGATCCATAAGATCCCTAATTGGTAAGCTGCGAATTGCATTGAGATGACTATAAATTCTACTTATTGTCAACTTAAAGGGATATATTTTCATGGAAATTAAAGCCTTTATACAGATGCGGCGTAATGCATTTTAGCCATCTCAATTAGTTATTATACCATTATAAGAAAGAATATTTATGACTGCAAATATTGCAATTAATGGTTTTGGTAGAATAGGTAGATGCTTTCTTAGAGCTGCTCTGAAAGATAATGAGTTTCAGAGGCTGGCAAAGATAGTAGCAATAAATGACCTCACTGATGCAAAGACACTCGCGCATCTATTCAAATATGATTCGACGTTTAGAAAATATGAAGGTGAAATAGTGGCTGGTGAAGACGAATTGTTATAGACGGAAATAAACTGAAAGTATTATCTGTAAAGGATCCTTCTGAACTACCTTGGAAGGATTTGGGCATTGATCTTGTTGTTGAATCTACAGGAAAATTTAGCGATGCTAATGCGGCTTTGAAACATATAAGCGCCGGTGCCAGGAAAGTAATAATTTCTGCTCCTGCTTCCAATCCTGATGCGACGATCATAATGGGGATAAACGATATTACATATGATGACGATAAACACAAGATAATCTCAATGGCTTCCTGTACGACAAATTGCCTTGCACCGGTACTCAAGACAATTAATGATAAATTCAGAATAGAGAGTGGGTATATGACCACCTGCCATGCCTATACTAACGATCAGAGAATCTTGGATTTACCTCACAAAGATCTCAGAAGAGCAAGAGAGGCCATGATGTCGATAATTCCAACTACAACGGGAGCTGCAAAGGCGATTGGTTCTGTTATACCAGAGCTAAATGGTAAAATGGATGGTATGGCTTTAAGGGTTCCAGTAAGTAATGGTTCCATAGTGGATATGGTCCTAACATTAAAAAACAAAGTTACTAAAGATGAGGTCAATACGGAGTTGAAAGATTCATCAAATGGTAAAATGAAAGGCATCATGGCGTATACAGAAGATCCCATAGTATCTTCAGACATAATAGGTGAATCACATTCCTCAATTGTAGATGGTCTTAGTACAATGGTAATTGGTGAAAAGAGCAACTTAGTTAAAGTAATGTCTTGGTATGACAATGAATGGAGTTTTGCTTGTAGATTGGTAGATTTGGTGAAATTTGTAGTGAGAAAGATGCGACTTAATTGAATATAAATAAAAACAGGTTATTAAAATGGAAAAGCTAGTTTTGAAATATAACATTATTTGACAACCAAGACAGGACAATCGGCATACGTTACTACTCCTGTAGCAACACTACCTAGCAACATTCTTTTTAATCCGGACATACCTTTAGACCCAATAACAATCAAGTCTATTTTTTTTTCTTCCGCGTATTCCACGATAGTTTTTACTACAGAATTAGTACTAAAGACAACATCTGTGCCTACGCTTACTTTACTTTCAATGGCCTTTTGTTTCACTTCATCTACATACTTTTGTCCGCCTTGCATAGCTGTCATCACAATTCCCTTTAGAGGTCTGGGTATTCCGGATGTTTCAACGTCTTCCGTATGGCCATATCTTATATCAGAAGGGATAACATACAGCACAATCAATTCTGCTTGGTGTATTTTCGCTACATCAATTGCCTCATTTCCTGCATTTAAAGAAGGTTTGGAACCATCAACTGCGACTAGGATCCTTTTGATATTGATATTTTCTTCGATCAATACAGATGTAATTAGCATATTCTTATATAGGCCTTTTCACAAGAATTTGATTTTAAATTAAACAATACAAAATAAAAGAATAATTATGTAACAATGATTAGTAAGGGTTCAATTTATAAAAGAATAGTTCCTTTCTACAAAAACATATTAAAATCTAATTTATGTTCATTATTCATACTGGTTTTATTCCAATAGTTTCAAATTAATGATAGAGCGTTAAACTTCTTAATTGGTATCATAATTCTTAAATCTTAAGTAGAAATAAGTTCTTATCAAATAAATGCAAAAATGCAAATTGTGTTTTATATACAAGTCCTCAAATAAATACCAACAAAAAAGGAAGAGAAAACTGTAGTAGAATTGAAATAAAAAAAGAAAATACCTTAATTTTTTGATTTACTCGATGGAGAATGACCATCCACCGTTACCTTTCTATGCGTTCTATTTTTTTGAGCCGTAATAAGTTCTAACCCATAGATAAGGTTATTTGTTACTCATACAAGAAAAGGATAGATAACAATGCTATCTTCAACCCAAGAAGCTCAACAAATTAAAGCAAGAGTTTTGCATACAATAAAATCGGGTCTTGAATTTGATCTGAGCACTGAACAGTGCAAACAATTTCTGAAGAGGCATGTCAATTCGAATGCTTCCATGGTTATTTTAATAATTGATATTAATGGATCGACTCAAATGAGCATTACATTACCCCCATCAAAATTTGCTGCTATACTACAAGTCTTTTCCCAGGAAACAAGATTGGCAATAAAAGG
>Ga0105245_10005073_pt1 | contig 11577 bp, 11 predicted proteins | sample KBSM54metaG_FD_81523 | JGI IMG/M metagenome (GOLD analysis project Ga0105245, IMG submission 81523) | Miscanthus rhizosphere microbial communities from Kellogg Biological Station, Michigan, USA - KBS M5-4 metaG | ecosystem: Host-associated > Plants > Roots > Rhizosphere > Soil | place...
AGCTGATCCGGCAGAGCCTTGTTCAGCTGCCCGGCGAGATCGCCGCGCAGGCCACCCAGGACGGCTGACGAGGCAAGCTTCGCCTGTAGTTGGGCAGCGATGGCGTCGAAATCTGCGCGTTCGGCCCCGAGGTCGATGCCGTGAAGGATTTCATGCAGGTGCGATCGTCGGTCGTCGCGCAACTCACGAGAGGCACCGACCGCGCCCAACAGATTCCAGCCCAAACCGGTGACCTGCTCGCGCGACAGCTGCCGGCCAGTGCCGCCACCAGGCGCAATCCTCTCTACCGAGAGCGTCTGCGCGGTGTCGAGGGCCGCCGACATACGGATGGCGATGTGCTTCACACCGGACGCAGGATCGACCGTGATCTCGTCCGGGAACAGCGCCTCGTCCGTGCTAGTAAATTCAGCGAGCTCCGCCTCGATGACGAGCGGTTGCTCTGTGTCGCGGAAGTCCTCCGGCACGACGCGCTGATAGAGCTGCGCAGTGCTGGCTCCGAGCAGCAGGTCGAGGCAGCGCAACAAGGACGACTTGCCGACATCGTTCGGGCCCACGAGCACGAGGTGGCCGCGTACCTCTAGCTCGACGTCAGCGAGTCGGCTGTGATTGGCGATTGCGAGTCTGGTGAGGCGCATTAGAGCGCCAGTCCCAAAAATGTCGAATGGCGGGTATAGGGCAGCCCGCGGGACCGGACGAGGAGAAACGACACGCCGTTCATTGCATACCCACACGCATCATGCGTAACTCGAATCTCCCAAGCGCCGGCACCGCCCCACGTTGATCGTTCTCAATTCCACACCATCAAGCCGCTGCATTTCTAATGGTTCGGCAAGGAGCTCGAGCAACGTCGGTGAACCCAACCTTGGTATCTACTAATTTAGCCCTATTTATCCCATCTAGCTGTCTTGGCGCTCCGCGCATCTAATGGCCGATCATCAGAGGGAGCTTGGGACGTTGGGAGACAGACCGGCACGGGAGCTGTGGCAGCCGCGGACCTCGGCGCCCGAATCTCGCTATCAAAGCCCGCGCAGAACGATGGACCGAAGGTGTCAGGCTCGACCCTCCAACGAGTCATAGTCGGCGATATGTGCGTCCACAGTGGCTGCCCCCACAGCGCTGATGTGGGGACATGGACGTCGAACTCGGTTCGCAGATGTCGGACCAGGTTGGGGCCAGTCTGGTCTGCTTCGTATGAACGCTTCCGTGTGCACAATTGAAGGGGTGACTGATGACGCGACACACCTAGCTCAACCCCGTGATCATTGCCAAGCGCCCGTCCGTGTTGCGGGTGCAGCCCCGTTTCTGCTCGACGATCGTGCGCAGTGGCTGCCTCGGGTTTATGACGAGCTGACCTCGACGGCGGTGCATGAGGCCGGGCACGCGGTGATGGCGTATTTATTGAGGCGTCCGTTCTCGATGGCCACGGTGGTCCCGGACGAGACCAGCCTCGGCAGTGTCCGTACTCGGCCCTCGGCGCATTTCGGGCCGGACACCCCCTATGACCTACGCAGCCGGAAACGTGCCGAGGATGAGGTGATGATCAGTCTGGCTGGTGCCGAGACTCAGCGGTTGTGGCTGCGGTGGGCGCTCCCGCGCCAGGGCGGCATCGACGCGCTTGTCGCGGCGAGCTCCCTGCACGATCGTCGCGTCAGCGAGCAGATCACGCTGTGGATTGCGGGTTCGGTCAGCATCCAGAAGCCGATGCACGACGGGCTGCGTCAGCGGGTCCTGCTGGAGGTCGGTGCCAGCCCCGACGTCCTCGATCTAGCGGCCGGCTATCTCGACCGGGACTCGGTGGCTGTGCCGAAGCGATGCCGGTACTGGCTGTCGATCTTCACCGTTGCGCGCGAACTCGCCTGTCGTGGATCGGTGAGCTGGCCTCAAGCCCGGGCACTGCTCGATCCTCTCGAGCCCTTGGCAGGCGTCATGAATTACGAGTGACCGCGACCGAACCGTGCACCGCTCATTGGTGCTCGTTGGCCCGTTGAGCTCGTCGAAGTGCGCTGTGGGTGGCGGCCTTGTCGCTGCCGAGGGCGATGATCAGGTTCGCGATGAGCTCGAGGCCGGTCTGGCCGGAGGCTGCGGGCTGTCCGCGAGTGGTGAGTTCGAGTTCGATCAGCGCTGAACCGTGGAGCGCGGCGGCGATCTGGAGGTAGAGGTAGGTCGGGTCGGGGCAGTGCACGACACCGGCGTCGATGACCCGTCCGGTCGCTGCCCGCATGGTCGCCTCGGCGGGGCGATGGCTGATCCGGGTGTGATCGTCAGTGCGGGGTGCGGCGTTCAGGTCGATGGTCGTCATGAACTGATAGAGCCTCGGGTGTGCCCGGGTCCAGGCCAGGTAGGCGTTGACGGTCACGAACAGGTCGAGCACGGGGTTCTTGGTTACCGGGTGCGCGGCGAGATGGTTGGCCAGCTCGACATGCCCGCGCGTGGCGAGTTCGGTCTTCAGGGCCGGCATACCGGGGTAGGTGGTGTAGATGGCCTGGGTCGAGCGGGCGCTGAGCCTTGCCAGGGTGCGGACGCTGATCGCCTCCGGTCCCGACTCCTCCAACAACGCGAGGGCGTGGTCGAGTAGTTGGCTGCGGAGCTCGACTGTCGCCGGTTTCGGGGTGCTCGCCATTTGATGAGTACCTCCACAGAACGTCATAACGCTGTGATGCTCGAGCGTCAGACTATGCCATAACAGTGTCATCCAGGGTTCGGCCGTCTCCCCAGGGCCGATAACGGCGTGATCCCGGGGTGTCGCCGACCTGCTTCCCCGGGGCAACGGGACCACCCCCGGTGGGCCACCCGCAGCAGAGCGGTTCGGCCCGGAACGGCGGGGCCGCAGCGCCCGGGGAAACTGTTGGTTGGACGTGCATCACGCCGTCATCCACATCGGCGTCGGGAGAGGCCGGCGCACCGTGATCGCCTCGGTCGGTCTGAGCGGGGTGATCGGCCCGGGGGAGCGGCGTGGGGATGTCGCGATGGGTGGCCAACACCGGCGTGAGGTGTGGCCGCGGCCCCGGGAAATCCCGGGGTGCGTCGGTGTCTGATCGCTCGAATGTCGCCTGATTTTTTGCCTTGCCCAGGGCCTTATCTCGTGCGTAGCGTGGATGTCGTTCTGGGAGCGCGTGGTGACAGCGCTGCACACCGGATCCTCTGCGCACCACCCTTGCGAAAGTCCGCCCGTAGACGGGCACCGGATTTCAGCGCAAGGAGAGGAGCGGCAGATGAGGACAGGACAGGGCACCGAGAAGGTGACGGTCCAGGCGGACGGCCTGGCGACCGCCGTCCCCGTCCGAGGATCGGGACCGCGTTGGCGGCTGCCGAATGCGTTGTCGCGGTCTGAGGGTGGGCGGCGATGAGCGTGTCTGGGACTGGTCAGGAGCCGGTGCTGCGCACTCAGGCCGAGTACCTGCTGGCCCGTGGCCGGCAGCGGGAAAGGCTGATCGGGCGCAAGACGACCGGGACCTTTAGCGGCGACCCGGACGAAGCCGTCTGGCGCAACATGGCCGAGCTGTGGCCCGAGGAGCAGAAGGCCTACGAGCGGCGTGAGGAGTGGGCCAAACACGGTGGACATCCTGACGACCGCCGCCGCGACGAGGCACACCACCAAGGCGGGGACGGGAAGAAGGCGTCCGAGTTCGAGGTGAGGACGCCGCCACCGTCGAGCCGTGAACGAGGCGGACAACGCGAGCGACAGCCAACGCCACGCACAACGCCACGCACAACGCCACGGCTGCCTCAGGACGAGACACCCGCGAACCATCCCGTTGGTGGTCGTAGTGGTGCTGAATCTGGTCGTGGGAGGCCACCGACATCATCGACGACGCCCACGCCGGAGCAGGACGCTGCGGCTGACCGATCCGGTGCACGCGCTCGGTCGGCTTCGCGCTCAGCTGATCAGCCGGAGCGAGAGGAAGCGACAACGGCTAGCGACGCGGACGGCGACCGGCTTGAAGATGAAGGGTCTTCCTCGGATCCGCCACCGGCCGCTGCGCGCAAGACGATCGATCCGATCTGGCTCGAGGACGGCACGCCCTATCGAGTGCGGCACTCCACGCCGACGTCTGGTCGGCGCCGTGCATCCCAGAAAGCCAACGGGCAGCGCAGTAGTGGCCCTTCTAATGAGCTGGGCAAGTCGGTCAGCAGCATGAACCGGCTCACCCACGGCTTCTACAGCGAACAGCCCTACATCCGTTGGGGTCCGTTGGCCGAAGACCCGCGACAGGTCGCGCGCGACATCGAGGACTTCGTGCGCGCAATGCACCCGTACAACAGAGCCGCACGCCGTGTCGCGATTCGAATGGCGGGCACTCTGCGGCGAGGGGGACTGCTAGAGAAGCTGTTTGACCTGATCGCGACGAAGGATCGGCAGCCCTCACAGCCGATCTCACACTCCTTGGCAGAAGCACGGCGAGCACGACGTCAGTGGCAGGTCGCACTTGACACGATCAGCTGGGTCGACGCGGTCTACGCCTCGACAGCATCAGCACGCTCGTGGAACTGGCGCACGATCATCAGCCCCACGCTGCAACCGGGCCAAGCCCAAGTCATCTGCAAGTTGCTCGACGCCCGTGGCCTTCATGTCGGCACCGGAAAAACTGACCTCCAGACTGTCCGGGTCACCCCCGAGCGCGCATGGGAGCGGGTCCTCAAGACGTATCTGCGCGTGCACTTCGACAACCACATCGACAACCTCGCGATCTGGTGCGAGGAGACAGCCGAGGCACTCGAACGCGAAGCTGAAAGCTTCGAGCGAGACTATGAATACGAAGTAACGTCCCAGGGTCAGCGGGAGATGCTCGGCGTGATGCCCGCGCTCGAGCGCATCATCGAACTGCAGACCAAGACGTCGAACTCTCTTCGAATGGATCTGGCCGTCTTCATCGAACTGCAGAAGAGCGGAGGAGGCGAAGACCCAGATCCCGAACGCGAACCGCTACCTGAGGAAACGAACCCAAAGCTGGCACCACGGGCACGTAAAGGGCAAAACGGGCGTGGTGAGATGATCTTGAAAGTCCTGTGAAACAGCGTCAGGGCCATAAATGCAGGTCAGTCTTTGTGCCCCCACAGAATTCCGTGAGGACCCCACACGCACGATTGAGCGAGGCGGAGAGCGAGCGGCTTTTGGCTCGCTCTCCGGCCGAGCGAGTGAGTGTTGAAGGCGCGTAGCGCCTGAACACGAGGAGCCGAGAGGAGAGGGAGAGCGCGGTTTTCGCGCTCTCCCTCTTCTTTGTTCGGGCACCAGGCTGTCACGGTTGGCCGACCGGAGTGATATTCAATATAGTAGACCATGTGAAGGCTTACTCCGATCCAGACGTTGTCGTCGTCGGTGGGGGGATCGCAGGAACGGCGCTAGCCGTTGCCCTTGCCAGCCGTGGTCATAGCGTCCTGGTGCTTGAGCGAGAGACCGTCTATCGAGATCGGGGTATGGGTGAGTACGTCCAGCCGTGGGGTGTGCAGGCACTCCGCGACCTCAATCTGCTCGACCCCCTCGTCGCGAGCGGAGCAGCCGTCGGTACCGGGTTCTTTGCTTTTGAAGGGAACGACGGCGGCAATCACGTGGGTCGAATCAAGCGGCGACCGCTCGACACAGTGCTACCGGGTGTTTCCGGCTCGCTTCAGATCGATCACGCCCGCGTCAATGAATGGCTGACCAGCGAGGCAAGGAGCGCGGGTGCTCAGGTGCTCCGCGGTGCCCGGTTGGAGGCAGTACGGCCCGGGCCGACAAACACCGTGGAGTACACCCATGCCGGCCGGCGGTTCGCGGTGCAGACGCCGTGGCTGATCGGCGCGGACGGTCGTCGGTCAACGGTACGAACCCACATCGCAGCGACGGTGTCGCATCGTCCGGTCGGAATCACCTGCGAAAGCATGCTGCTCGGCTCCGTGGACGGATGGCCGGCGCACCGCAACGCGCTCGGGAACGATCGCGATGCGCACTTCATCCTCTTAGGTCGCACGGACGTTCAGCGTCGCCTCTATCGCTTCCGTACTGCTGCCCAGACCGGGAGAGGTCGGAAGCGATCCGCTGGTCTTCTCGAAGCAGCGAAGCATGCCGCGGCACCGTGGGGTCCGTGGTTGAACGAGTCGGTGCCAGCGGGCCCGGCCATCGTTCACCAGCTCAGTGAGGGTCGGAGCTCTCTCGTCTCGGTACCGGGTACGACCCTGATCGGCGATGCTGCGGGCTGGAGCGACCCTCTCATCGGCCAAGGGCTCTCCCTCGTCTTTCACGACGTCCTCCGTCTGGTGCAGCTCGCCGAGTCACTGACTGCGCCCGCCGCCCTTACCGAGTACGCGCGCGAGCGGGAGCAGCTCCTGGCGCGGTTGAGCATCTGCTCCTGGCTCGCCAGGTCACTGCAGTGCGACTTCGCGCCGGGGGCTTCGGAGCGTCGCCAGGCATTTGCTGACAGAGCGGCGCAGGAGCCGTTGCTCGATGTGCCACTCTCGGCCTATGTCTCAGGGCCGCTGCGGGCCGAGGCAGCAGCGTTTGCGCCTGATCACGTGGACCACATCCGATCCGTGCTCGCTGAGGTCGACGAATCCGTACCGACGCTCGCTAGTGCTGCTCGGGACGCGTGACGCCGAGTTCGTCGGCCCATGCTTCGTGCTCTGCCAGCGCCCACTCCGGTTCCACCACGCCTGACCGCATGCCCCTGCGCGATTCGGCGTCCCTCACCGCGAAGGCGATGTGGCCGAGGGTCAGCAGACCCAGTCCGAGGGCGAACCAGTCGTGAACGAACGTCGCTCCAGACCGCCACGAGAGGCGCACCCAATCCGGGAAGTACATGATCAGGCCCGTACCGAGCAGCACCAGGATCGAGCCAGCGACGAGGGCTGCGTTCAACTTCTGCCCGGCGTTGAATTTGCCGACCTTGATCGACCCATCGCGCCGGTTTTTGGACCGGAGCCAACGCCAATCAGTGCGGCTGAATCTGTTGAGACGTCCCAGATCGGACCGATAGGCGCGTGAAATCAGGCCGGCCAGCATCGGCACAGGGAGGGCGAACCCGGCGTAGACGTGGATCAACTCGATCACCCGACGATGCCCCACGGCGAGGGTGACTGAACCGTTGTACAGCACGAACGCCGTCACGACGCCGATCCCGAGGAGGACGGCGGTCGCCCAATGCACCAGGCGCACGGACCGGCTGAACCGAGGCACCAGCGGTCGCATTGCGACGGCATCGTCCCGGCTAGTCACGGACCGTGCCGTTGATGTCGTAGCCGTATTCTTCCCAGTAGCCAGGGATCTCGGTGTCGGTGAGTTCAATGCCAGAAAGCCACTTCGTGCTCTTGTAGCCGTACATGGACGCGCAGTACATCCGAACGGGGCCACCGTGGTCATGCGTGACCGGCGCTCCGAGCATCCTGAGCGCCACGATGACGTCGGACCGCATCGCCTCTTTCATCGTGAGGCTCTCGGTGTAGGTGCCGTCGAACGACCGGAATCTGACTGCCTTCGCCGATGACGTGGGGTTTGCTCGCTCGATGAGCGACGAAAGGGGCACCCCGCTCCATGGCACCTCCGGCACCCGCCATCCCGTGACGCACTGGAAGTCCTTGGTGAAGTGGGTCTGCGGCATCCCCTCTAAGTCGGCCAGGGTGTACGTCGCCGGGTGGCTCACCAGGCCAGAGACGGTCAGCCGGTAGGTCGCGGCCGTTCTCGTCGGCACATGTCCGGTCACGGAGTAGAAGCGAAACGTGTCGCCCAGCGGCAGCAGTGCGATCAGGCCGGTCGGGTCGCGCGATTCGAGTGGCCCGAGCCAGCTGGTGAGCGCGCTCTGCACGCGGCTTCCGCCGACGACGCCGGCCGCACCGAGCGCTAAGAGGCTCAACACAGTGCGGCGCCCGATCGGCGCGCCTTCCGGTTGTGCGGCCACTCCTCCAGAGTGCCACCGCCCGGTGCAGCGAGGTCTTACGAAATGATGTGGAGTCGAGCAGGTCAGGCGTCGATCATGCTAGAGCGCGGCAGGAATACGGCCGTTGCGAATGGTGAGTGCGTCCGGCCACTCAACTCTGAGTTGACCGCCGGGTGGGGTCGCTTCCCATTCAGTGAGCAATTGCGCGAGACGGTCGTTGATGGCGTGGACAAGTCGCGCATCAGCTTCGAAGGATGCCGGCAGAGCGTTGATCGACCCCGTCGAGGCGATCGCGGCAAGCCGCTCGGACACGGCCACATCCTTGCGCCCAGCGCGCCCTAGACGGGCCGATCGCTTGCCGTCTACGCCCGGCCTCCGATCGGTAGGCGCCGGCGAGAAGAATCCGCCGCAATCCCCGCCTGCCGCGACCTGACCGAATATCCCAAGGCGGAGACGTGCCTGCTCCTCGACAACGAAGTGCACCAAATCGTGGGGGACCGTCGCGTCACCAGGTCCCGGTCGAACCGGAACGTCCGGCCCGACGTCGTGACGACCGTTTCGCACGATGCCGATCCGATAGCGCCTCGAATCAACTCGCTCGAAGATCACCAACACACGATCAACCGTAATTTTCGCTGCAATCGGTTTAGGCCCTGCGCGCGCATCGCGTGAGCTATCTGTCATTCAGAGGCGCGATGACGTGGTTTCGTTGGTGATCGAACAGCACCTCGGTGCGTATGCCCGCAACCTCGGTTCGCTTGGTGAGAGAGTCCAGAACGAAATCCTGCAACGACTCGGTGTCTCGTACGGCCACGTGGATGATCAGATCGTCAGGGCCGGTCGTGGTGAAGACCTGCACGGTCTCCGGTAGGCCGGCGACGAAGTCGCGGAAGCCAACTATGACGGCGCGACTCTGCGGGCGCAGGCGCACGGTAACCATGGCCTGAACGGATCGCCCGATCGCCGCGAGATTCGTCTCGGCGTGATAGCCGACGATCAAGCCACGTGCGTGCAACGACCGCACTCGTTCGAGCATCGTCGACGGTGCCACAGCAAGGGTCGATGCAAGGTCACGGTTGGTGCGTCGACCATCTGCCTGCAACGCAGCGATAATCGCCGAATCAAGTTCGTCCACAAACGAATAGTCCCACGATTGGCCGAACTATGTTCGGCTGGGCACGGATTCGACCAGTTATAACGCTACCGTTCGGTTCCATGACCGAATCTGTGTTGCAGGACGATTCAGCCACGACGATGCGATTCGACACGAAGATCGCGATCGTGGTTCGGGCTGGATTGCCAGCCTGGCAGAAGCTGAACATGACGGCATTCCTCGCCAGTGGCGTCGCTGCGAGTGCATCCGACTCGATCGGCGCCCCGTACGCCGATGCGGACGGGACGACCTATCTTTCGATGTTCGGTCAGCCAACGATGGTGTTCGAGGCTGACGCGGACGAGCTTGCGCGCACCCTGGCGCGCGCGTTGGAGCGAGGGGTGGTTCCGGCCGTCTTCACCTCCGATCTCTTCGCTACTGGCCACGACGCGGCAAACCGTGCTGCGGTCGCCGCTCGGACGCGCAACGACCTCGACCTCACCGGCCTGGCGTTCCGTGCCCCGAGGCGTGATGCCGACAAGATCACCAAGGGCCTTCGGCTCCACGCTTGAACGACACGATCAGTTGCAGCGGACGTAACTGAGGATCAGGTACCAGCGACGGCGTCCACGCCGTCGAGTGGGCGCAGCCTGTGCAGCAGCTCTCGCCGCCCCTGGGCCTGCAGGCCGAGAACCTTCGCCGTCTTCAGATCGATCTTTCCCAGCACCAGACCCAGGACGGCACGTGCCGGCCCGGTCAGCGTCAGATCAGGTCGATCCGTCGATCCGACACGCGTACGGACGAGCCCGTCAGCCAGCTCGATGACAGCATGCTCGCCGTCGGCGGTGAGTTGTATCGCCGCGGGCGGCCCGGTCGGGTCGGCGTCGGTGGTGAACCATGCGGGCGCGTAGGACAGCCAGGTCGCCTGGAAGGAGTCTCCGGATTTTTCTTCACCCATGTAGCGCATTCCCCAGAGCCCGAGCGCCCGGAGCACCGGCTCGAGTGCGGCGCCGTCCTCCGTCAGCTCGTATACCTGCGTTGCGATCGGCGGCGGCGCGTCCTCGCGGCGTATGAGTCCGACCTGTTCGAGCTCTTTCAGGCGATCGGCGAGCAGGTTTGCGGCTACCCCGGGAAGACCGTTCTTCAAGTCCGTATAGCGCGAGGGGCCGCGCAGGAGCAGTTCACGTACCAACAGCAACGTCCATCGATCCCCGATGAGATCGAGTGCTCGGGAGATTGAGCAGTACTGACCGTAGCTACGCATGCCTCGATGGTAGCGAGAGCAGTCGAGTTTTAGTAGTAATAAGTTGACTTAATAGAGCGAGCAGTTTAGTTTTTCAATCATGATTCGTTCGGCTCCTAAATCACTGATCGTCGCGGTGCTATTGCTGGCCTCGTTCGTCATCAATCTCGACACCACGCTGGTGAACGTCACCCTCCCCACGTTGTCGCGCACCCTCGGGGCAACGACATCGCAGCTGCAGTGGGTTGTCGATGCATACAACCTCGTTTTCGCTGCCCTCCTTCTGACGGCGGGCAGCATGTCCGATCGTTTCGGACGCAAGGGAATGCTCGTATCGGGCCTGGCGGTCTTCGGGGTGGCAAGTTTCGTCGGGGGATACGTCACGACGTCCGGTGCGTTGATTGCAGCGCGAGCTGTCATGGGTCTCGGTGCCGCGATGACGTTTCCGGCCACCCTGTCGCTGTTGACCGGCCTCTTCACCCAACGCAAGGAGCGCGCGCTGGTCATCGGCCTATGGGGAGCGGTCGGTGGGATGGCAATCGCACTAGGTCCGATTGTCGGCGGCTTTCTACTTCAGCACTACGCCTGGTCGAGCGTGTTCTACGCCCTCGGAACGGTTGCCATCACGGTGCTGGCGATCGCGGGCATCTGCGTGCCGCGGGGAACGGGCGATGCGCGCCGTCGACTCGATCCAGCTGGCCTCATCATCTCCTCGGCGTTCATGGGAGTCCTCGTCTACACGATCATTGAGGCCCCGAACCGTGGCTGGACGTCGCCGCGGTCTGCCCTGGGCTACGCGTTGAGCGCGGTGCTGCTAGCTGCATTCGTCGGGGCCGAGCGACGTGCCGCCCCGCCGATGCTGGACGTCCGCCTCTTCGCAAATATGCGGTTCAGCGCCGCTAGCGCCTCGGTCACGGTTGCCTTCTTCACGTTGTTCGGCTTCATCTTCCTGATGACACAGTTCTTCCAGTTCGTCCGTGGCTACAGCGCCTTGTCAGCCGGCGTCCGGCTGCTGCCGGTTGCGATCTCTGTCGCCATCGGTTCCACGCTCGGCACTCGCCTAGCGATCAAGCTGGGGACGAAGGCTGTCGTCACGGCTGGGATGGTCCTGCAGGCAGGGTTCTACTTCTGGGTCGCTGCGAACGTCTCGCCGAGCTTTCCCTACGGACTCATAGCCGTTCAGATGGTGGTCTTCGGGCTAGGCATGGGTCTGACTTCTGCTCCGGCCACCGAATCCATCATGGGCGCGATCAGTAACGACCAGGCTGGCGTCGGTTCTGCGGTCAACGACGCGACGCGACTGCTCGGTGGCACCCTCGGGGTCGCTGTGATCGGCAGCGTCTACGCGTCGCTCTATCGCCCACGCATCGACGATGTCGTCCGTGCCATTCCCG
>Ga0105245_10005074_pt1 | contig 11576 bp, 10 predicted proteins | sample KBSM54metaG_FD_81523 | JGI IMG/M metagenome (GOLD analysis project Ga0105245, IMG submission 81523) | Miscanthus rhizosphere microbial communities from Kellogg Biological Station, Michigan, USA - KBS M5-4 metaG | ecosystem: Host-associated > Plants > Roots > Rhizosphere > Soil | place...
CACAAGCATGAACAAACTGGATCTTAACGTGTTGTACTAAGTTGATTGGATCACAAATGGAGATGTGAGATGGAACTGGATCTTGCACAAGGCGTCTTGTTGCCTGTTCTTTGAATTGAATTGGTTCGAACGTTGGAAAAGCAGGAGCGGTTTGATGTATAAACTTCATTTGCTGAGGAATCGAGATGTAAGCAGGAAGGTGAATCGGCGGAACATTTAAAGGTGGGAAAACTTGCTTGAATTGAGGTTCAGACGATATTTCCAAGTTCCATGTTTTAGCCCATGGAGTGATAGAATTGGTTGTGTGTGATACAATCGAATTTACAGATTGATCTTTGTCGTGACTTTCCCATTTCCCTTTGCGCCTCTTAACACGAGATCCGATACAGAACGAAGGCATAAAGTAAAGTTGAATGTCTTCTCCATCTTTGCAAAATTCCGGTATCCGACAAGTTGTATCAGAGCGTTCTATGTATGATATTCCTTTTGATAATCGCGCCATCAACAGAATGCGAGAAACATATCCAACCTGTTCTACTCCCGATTTAGCATTAATTACAACGATATAGAAGAATTGTCGGTTGTGTTGAAACGATTTGTATGGAATCCGTAAAATCGATTCATTTGATTCAATGAATAGAGGTTTGACCGTCTTTGATTCAAAGAAATATTTCTTGATTTTGGCAACATCCAAAGCAATCTTCTCTGGTGCAACAGATAAAGTTGTTGTTGGTTTGTATGTACCGATGCGGCCTGCCATTCTGTTTGAAATATGATGGACTCGCGTTTCGAGTCCATGCCCAAAAAATCCTAAAATTCGGCTAAGTCAGGGCGGGAAGCCTGCGCCGTAGGCCCCAACTTTTTCATTTTGGGAAGCCTGCTTTGCGTAGGAATGCCCTGACTGGTGCCAGTCATTTGACGCCTGCGTAGCCTGTTTTATGCCTACGTCGTAGGTTTCGTCCATTTTGTATGGAAACGAGCTTTTTGGATTTTGGCTGGAAGCTGGTCCACTTTTCATTCTGACTTTTTCCCTTTCGGTATGAGTTCTTCTTCTTCTTCTGTTTATGATCCCTTTTACATGTATCCCTCTATTGACAATCTTCATAATGTGGCCAGGTTCATCAGCGGGAGTGGATATGAAGACGTTGAATGCGTGGCGACTGAGAAGATTCACGGGGCGAACTTCTGTATGTCAGTGCGAAATGGCAAGATTAAATCAGGTCGCCGAAGTGGCTGGTTGTCGGCCGATGAAAACTTTCATTCCTACCAACAATTCCAAAAATATTACACAGAGGCTCTGATCGTGATTTACAATAAGTACACCAATGGAGCGAATTTCGATTTATTCTTTGAAATCTTCGGTGGTTTCTACCCGGGTAACAAAGGCTGTAATTCGAAAGCAGTACAGAAAGAAATCTATTATTCTCATCGCATTGAAATTGTTGCGATTGACATGAGAGTTCACACCGGCGTCGGATTGAAATTCGTCAACTTTGACACTTGGCAATCGATGTGCAAGGATGTTGGGATCCCTGTGCTCAAGCCACTGGCTCGTGGTCCATTTAAGGAAGTGATAAAAGCAATTGATGTTAATCGACTTCCAAGTTGGCATGCGCCAGACGTCGAGCCACTCGAAAATAGCGTCGCAGAAGGAATTGTCGTGACACCAATCGATCCTTTGTTCTGTCACGATGGATCTCGTTTTGTTGTCAAAATCAAAAGCGATTCGTTTAGAGAGGATCACGGAGATAAGTTGCAACCGAAAGAATATGCGAACCGTAAAGTCAAGCCAGTTGATTTCCTGGCAATGGCTGTATCCAAAGCAATTTCTGGTGTCACTAACCATAGAATTGCGAGCATAGTGGCAAGACAAACGGACGAAGAAAACAAGAAAGCATATCGCGGAGATATTGGCGAATTGGTTGAACTGGTTTTAAATGACCTTGATTTATCAGGAGAAAAGGATATTCAAGATGAAACCAGGAAAGCCAAATTCCGTGAGATCGTGATACGTCGTTGCGAACAAGAAGTTCGTCGTTGGATCGACAGGCATCCATATGAAGAAAGTGCAGAACAAGACGAAAATCAAGAAGACGCGTCTGCTGCTTCCTCAATTGGCGATTTAATCGATGGAACGGCTGATCTTAGTACCGATCTCCAGCGAGAGGAAGACGTTGGTTTAAGAGAGTAACAGCAGCAGCAGAAAAGTAGATTCGATTGTATTTACATCGACATCTGCTTCATTTTTGTATTCGACTCTCTATCGTCATGAGTAAGACCCGTTACAAGCAAGTTCCAACAGGAGCTCCTGCTTCTGCCGCTGCAGGTGGTCTTGTTCTTGAGTACGATGAACATGAAGCGATGGACTTGATGGATTGGGGATGTGAATGCATGAAATGGGGCGTTCAGTTTATCGGTGCGTTTATATTGTACTTCGTTGCTCAGCATTCTGTCGTTTCCAGCCTTGATATGTTTAGTCAGGGGTTTTGGTATGGAGGAGTCTTTGTTTTCTTGCGTTTCTATTCCAATCAGTTTCTGTTTGATTCATGGTTTATTACTTGGCGTGCCTTGGTTTCTGTATTTAAAAAGCCAATGAATATGCTCCGAACATTCAATATTGTAATCAAGATGATTACAGAGCTGTCAATCCTTTTATCGGCATCGATCGTGTCTTCTATTGTCATTCATTGGCATACACAAGATTATGCTTTCATCGGCAACATAACGCCAAAGCCATGGGTTACAATGTGGCAGGCCGTGTTTTACGAAGCATTCTTCCGTGGCATTCTGACTGGGGTATTCAGTGAAACTGATGCAATGACAAAGAAATACGGACAGACCACGACGCTGGGAGTAGGAGCTGTAATGGATGGATTTGCTGTTCAATTAGTTTATTGGGGCACGGCTACATCGTCGGGTGGCAGCGTCGATGTGATGCGAGCAGTTGGTCAATCTATAATGAGCGGTGAGTGGACTGGGGCTGTGAACGCCTTTTACGGGCAAGCGATTGGACAAGTGGTTGTCGGCGTGCTGTCTTTGGTAAGAGGCCGAGTTTCTGTGATGATGGAAGAAAATAGACATAAAAGAGCTGCGTTGGCTAATGGCACGAATAGATAGAAAATGTCATTTTTCAAGTTGTATCATGTCCGAGTTTACTCTTTTTTCATTGCTCTCGTGCATCTGCTTGTTCATATTGACATATAAAGTGATAACTACTATCTCTGAAATTAAAACTACAATAAAAACTATGGAAGCAAGACAAAGACTGATACACGATATTATGAAAATGCAAATAGAAAGACCCAAAGAGACACTGAGTGACAAATTCAAACAAAGCCCGCCGATGTGGGGAAATCTGCGTCCAGCCGTTTAAATCGTGTCGCTGGCACATTTCAAACCGTTCTAATCGTCTCTTGTTATTCATTGCATCTGATATGGCTCCGGTCATTTGCGTTTGTTACGCTGTTCTTATCGTGCTCTGTACTTTATGTGGAATCTTAATCGGACTGCATGATAAATGTGTTACAAATACAAAAGGGTCTCTAACTCTGCATACAACAAGTGGAAGGATCATATGGTCGTGCGAAGATCCGGTGATATGTGGTTTATTGGAAGGTTTGTTGTGGGGCATTCTCCTTCCCGGCTTCTTGCTGGTGCTTCCGTTCGCTTATTGCACTGGCAAGATGCCCGGGCGCCGTGTTGATCCGATCAAGCTCGAGTGAACAGCTTTGCTTACAGATTCGCATACCCAACAAGCACCGGACACCCCTGTCCGGGAACAGTAGTACTCATTGACACTCCGAGATGAAGAGCTCGCATGTAGTCAGCTTGATAGCTTTGTACGTTTTGCATCGCACTTGTTAAGTTACACAATGCAGGCAGCGGGTTGTCTAAAATCTCTGTTTTTGTCCATGGTTTTCTGCCGATCAACTCGACGTCTCCAATTGATTCTCCGTACCGATTACGAACCAGCGTTTCATGATCCTGGAATTGATTAAGCGCATGAGCGACAAATTCGGCCGCGTTATCGGATAACACGTTTCGTTCGCTGAACGCTAAGAAGACAAGCTGCATCGCTGTGCGCAGGAACGTCTGATGAGCGACAGAAGAGTAATCAGCCGGTTTGGTGTCTTCGTTGTGTGTGTGTCCGAGCTCGTTGTTGATTCGATTACAAAGAGCAACAAGATCATCTTTAGATGCCAGCAAGGTGATCGTTCTGTCTCGATTCACTTTGAGTTCAATTTCGGCCATGAGCGCCGGAATACTGAGAGCAGATGCCGTGCACAATTCTCCCATAAATTTGGTATTGGGTTCTCCTACTTGTTGTACCAAAGGAACTCTGCGTCCTCCTGGTGCAATCACGGTGGCAGGAAGAGGCTTTGCGTAAACGTGACGACCAGGAGGGATTGTATCGAATCCAGTATGCATCGTTAATGCTGGTCCTGAGAGCGTGACTACGCTTGCATTATCCGCCAATTTGTCCACTCCGTTACTGGCGCTTGGATTGTCTGTGATTCCAATCAATTTGATAGGGATATCATTCTTCAGCCCATTTAACGAAGAAGTAACTACCACTGATGGCATTCCGGATATATCTTTACGTCGATGCGTCGAATGAGTTCCGCCGATTTGCCAAGCCAGTTCGAAACGCTGAAGCGTCATATTATTCTTCGTATCATCTCCAAGTGGACAAATCGCCTTGTTTGCGTCGTGTGTGCGATGGGTCTGAACAGAATCTGCGATGGCTGTCAATATAACCTTAGATTGTGGCATGAGATTATCAGAAATACCATTCGACGGGATCACTCCCTCGATTTTACGTTTCCTTTTGCGATCACGTTCCCCAAACGACAAAAGTGGATTCAACATAGTTGGTTGGTCTGAAAGCAAGAGAGGGAAAAGGGTACTAACATGATCAATACAAATGAACGTATATGCTAATATCTGCTTGTTTTTCTCTGTATCCACAACTCATGGCAACCTCAAAAACACCTCGATCTGAGGAAGCGTATAAATGGGCGCTTTGTAGTCGCTCCCTGGTCCTTGTGGGAAAATTGCATTCCGTGCCTTTTGCACCACATCTGGATTTGTAGTTGTGCCGAACACGCCCGTCACTTTACCAACTCGCCAATAACAACCAACCCATTCTCGCTCTGGATTTCTCGCATCCATATTTGAATATAAACAGAATGGAGGAGGTTTCCTGTCATGGCTCACATAAGGAACCATTTGCCATATAAACTCGGTTTTGGGCTCGGGCAGTGGAACGTCTGGATTCACGGGACGAGCAAACGGCAATTTCTCTCCATCCATCGGTCTTTCGAACTTCCTCATCATCAAGAACACATCGTCCATTTCCTCTGTACATTCAGTGTTTCCTGTCTTGGATGATTTCATTGCAGCAAATACATTCGGGAATCGACATCTTCTCGCGAAGTGGAAGTTTTGTTTTCTTTGGTCTGATTTCAATGCGGCTCTTTCGATGAACGCAGGCGTGTCATTTTGTTGTACTCCGAACCAGTTCCAGAAATCAGTCCACTCGCTTATAGATGGAAATTGTTGGTGGTTGAAGTGTTTCCATTCTGGGTCAAAAGAGAACTTCTTATTGATGGCAGATATACTCAAGAATTGATGATCTACTGCCAAGATTGAAGAACCTGGTTGCTTATGATGCTCCATTGCCCTGTTGATTTTCACAAACGTCAACATAGCATCTCCTGTGTCGTCTGGGGTCCATTCGCTTCGATCATGAAACAAGTGATGAGTAAGGCTGTTATTGGCTGCAGATACACCTGAACCAGCATGTTTACTTCCTGAATAAGTGAAACGAGTTGATACAGGAAGCGATCCTAAAGAGATTGTAGGACCGCTGTTTGTGCCCTGGAAGAATGGAATTGGAAGGAGCTGTGGGGCAGTGGTTTGCTGTTGATAAGGATTGTACAACGGAGCGAGAGGACCAGATAAAGACATCGTGGCGGGTTTGTTGATAAACAGAATTTACAGCGCAGATATACAGACTGATCTTTAATCATAATTCAAAAGCACTTTTGTTTCCAGGGATGAGCGATTCGCAGATCAACATAAGTCACATTTCACAGGAAGTGCTGCTTAAACTGGTAGTTTGTGATACGTGTCACAATGAGTGGTCTCCTGAGTGGTTTGATTCCTGTAATCACTGTGCTGAGCTGAAAGAAAACGAGAATACTGGGAGGTTTATCAAGATGTACTCGTCGGTCGAATTGGTCACTCCTGGGCTAACTTTTCATGACGAACCGAATGAAGTCAAAGAACAAAGTGCGGCTGAACAATTGAATAGTTTAGCGAAAGCGCTGAAAGAAGACGCTAAAAAAGTGAATGAGGGGATCAGTCACATCTTGGAAGATGTGAACAAAGCACAAAAGGAGATGATAAGCAGTATGCAGAAAATCATTGAGAAGCTTGACATAGAAAATCAGACACAGAGAGAGACAATCGAAAAGTTGAAAAAGAAGCTAGAAAAGAAATCGAGAAGCAGCAAATGGAATGGGTATATCGCTGCAATGAGATTGAAATGAATCAGGAGTTAAATCGATGCACTGTCTCTATTCTAGTATCGATATCTATACAACCGCTTGGCCCCGATACAACCAATCCAACGACAGTTAACTCTACCAGAGCTGTACCAATATTGATGATACACCGTTGTTGTATTCTTAGCATTTGATCCAGCAACATCGCTTTTATGCAGAGTTCCGTGTCGTCTTTGTTTTCCGGTAAAATACCTTCTTTGTTGAGGATCCGAATGTGCAAATCAACGCGTTGTATTGTGTCAATCTCACCGGGAATAAATCTGGACACAAGCAGTTTATCACCTGCTTGGACACCGATATTTTCTCTCATAACTCTATTGAGTGCAAGTTCTCCTGTGCCTACTAGATTAGATGGAATTATCGTATAATAACAATACAGCAGAGAATCTGAAACAGATCGCGACAAAGGTCTAACGATTCCGATGCAATTCGCCATTTTATCTTCTGTTGAGCAGTATGCACAATTGGATAACAAGAGATCGCTATCACGGGGAATTTTGACGCATGTCATGGAGACAGGGTGATGTGTCATTTTGGAGTCTGATCGTCTCATAACTCAAATCGTCATGCTCCATCGCCAAGTACCCACTTCCTCTGTTGAAACTGGGCACCCAGTCATTCCAAACGTGATTGATGTGCTCCATTTTGACTTTAAGCCATTCAATCGCTTGGATCCAGTGCCTTCCAGTGAATCGGCAATTTTCGATGTATTGACCCGAAAGCCTGTGCTTTTTAACGTTCTAGGCTCGGATGGACGCAAGCCAGAAACCGTATATCCACACGAATTGTACCCTATTACTCAGCCTATTCGATTAACACATGCAATACCAGGAGAAGTGTGGGGCGACGAGATCGAATTTGATGAAACGATGAAATACTGGGGAAATCTTTTTTCTGGGTACAAGAGGATGGAAACGAAAGGAACGTATATGAAAGCTATTCTTATGGACAATCCTGATACCCAATGGAGGATCAATGGTTCTCTTGATTTGTTTGGTGTAACAAATAACTCGTTGAGCCATGTACTCGCTCTTGCGCGATATGTAACAAACAGGAAGTTGTCATCGTCGATAATTCTACACTTCATTACGATGGTGTGCATGCAGTATTACTTGATGGAACGCAATCGCTTTCTCGTTGTGTACACAAACGAACAAGATGTTCATCGCAGTAGCATGCATCCCTATTTGTTCCTTCTGTTTCCTCGTTATGATGTCAAAAGAAATCCTTTTGTGGCAGCATACCACTCGGTATTAGATTCATGTACATGGGCTTCGCGTTATGATCTCACTAGTTTCATTTACAGCGTTTGCAAGTGTCTTGTCGCTAGAATACGTATGATTGGAAATCATTTGTTATCAGATTCTGACATCGATTTGTGGTGCAAAAATACTCTGTTTAGCAATTTGAAGCTGTTTTTGGTTACTTCCAGATTTATGCATGTCCCAGTTATCGATTACGCAAAAGAAATCCGGGACAGTATTGTGAATCATACCGATATGCCTGATCAATATGACCGTAATCCACTTGTGACGGATTCGGATCCCGTTAAGTCGTTTGTGGCCCCTTCTCGTATGTACTTAACACCTGTTCGTTTTAGCAACGACGCCCCTCCGTATAACAACATAGGCGATATGCCTGATCAAATGGTTCGAGTCGTTCACAACAGTTTACTGCCATTACAATCGAAGATACCAGTTCCGTATTGTCACTTCTTTTTCAATCCCATCCGCCCTGTTAGCATATTTAACGATGACGATCTTTATACTATTTTGTACGAACTTTCCAAATATTTTGACAAATCGTTGTCAGACAAGACAGAGAAGGAATTATCGCGTTCTATGCTACCTGGGTCAAAAACTACTCATTATCCTCATGAAAAGATTAACATGGTCAGAGTTGCTTATTCATATATACTGAAGGATAATCAGCTATGGACTGGAGTTGGTGCGTATCTTCACGTGCCTCCTGATATTCGTTTTCATTCGCATGCCAGTCCTGTTGACATAGATGAACCAACCTGGGACTGGATATACAGACGAGCCCAGTCCCATAAAATTGAAATAAACGCAAAACAACAACAGATTCGTCCCAGTGGGTCGTTTTCAGACTTCTGTTTCCAACATGTCGTCCATGGGCCAGACAGTCATTGCAATGCCTTTATCGTGCTTCACGCTGTAATTTCAACGCATGGCTCGACAGAAGAAGATGCAATTGGATATATGATTCGACAGAAAATGCTCAGTTCGAATCGACAAGAATGCTTATCTAAACTGAGAGCTGGTTACGGAGAATATCTGGCTGGGGTCATCAGTCAATCGCACGATTTATTCGGTGAAACAGGTGAAGGATTTGCCAACTTAAAAGCCTTGATATCAAGAGCTCGGGTTTCTTGGTGCAAAACTGGGCATCGTGATATTCCTATTCCAAGTCAAAGCGAATGGGAAGATGCATTGAGACCTAAGGCGCCATTTGCAGTTCTCGATCGAGTTCTGGATGTAGTACGCGGTTCATGGATTTGGAGATTTCCAGTTTTGGTCGCCAAACCTGTAATAAACGAGAGAAGTGTGGAGTTATTCAGAATGCAAAGAGAACTTCCTTTCAATGTGAACTTGCTGTATCAATTAATGAAAGATATGAGAGCCAAGTCGTTCGCGGAAGAAGTAGAAAAGCAGTCGAAGCGTCAAAACGATGAACAGACACCATTGTCGCGATTGCTATTTGAATCGCTTTCATATTTGTCAGACGGCTTAAACAGATGGATGGGATCAGACTCTCTTGATGACGACAAAACGTGGTCGAGTTTGCGGTCCCTTTGTAGAGATCGGAAGCACAGTTTGCTTATAAATGTCAACAAAGATGATTGTAAAGCAAAGTGTGTTCGTATGCTGAAAACTTGGATCACTCTTCGACCGCGCGATGCAGATGGATCGATAAATAAGATCGTATTCGATGAAATGGTATCATGCTTCAACTCGGAAGAGATTCCTGTAATATTGGCAGATATTCTTACTAACGAACTCAATGGAAACGAATTGATAGCATTTAAACACTATATTGATCAATGTAAACAGTTATACGAAACCAAACATGTGCAAAGTAGTGACAGAGATGTGCATTTGAAAACTTTGATAGGAAAAGAGCTTTGTCGAGTAGGAATGAAGAGGAAACGGGATGATTAACTTGGTTCAGAATACAACGCGATGTGATAAGGAGAGAACTCACGTGCGTTTGGTCGACCGCTCATAAGAATAAAGCGTTTATCTGTAATCCTTACTGCAAATTCGCATAAAGGATATGCTAACCAGAATCTCAGCTGTCCTTCTTTTATTCCGTAATGTTCTATATCTGTTTGTCTGTTTGAACATCCACTTGTTTTCTCACAATTCTTGCAGAACCAACAAGGACGTTTATTCGTGTCGCATAAACTACATCGCGTAAAAAGACAATAACAAACCAAACATATCGGTGTAGCGACAAACAGGTTCTCGTGTAAAGCTTTGTTGATAACATGATGATCGACAAAGCGGGACATTTGAGTTGTGACAAATATCAAATTCCCATGTTTGTATCCAGTGGCTCATGGGGAAGTTCCCAGTTCTTGATTCGCTCAAGCAAATAAATGATCTTGGTGTTGATTTGTTCTGCCATATCTGTGTTCGATGAAACAAATTCCTCGATAGATCGCCCATTTGTTATATCTTCGTCTATTGTCCCATCGGACTTGAGCACCAGCTTCAATCGAGATACAATTCGTTCATTTTCCGCTACAAGTGCATCCACCATTCCGACTTCTTCTTCGACCTGGTGATGTATTTCAGCGTCGAATTTTGCAAGTACGCGTTCGGCATCATCGAAAATGGCATTGGTGCTCTCTATTGATACAGTGATATTGAACATAGATTTGCCCATGTCCTCGATTCGTTTGCATTCTGATTCAATATGATTGATTTCTTCTTTCATTTCGTTGAAATACCGACCTCGCTGTGCAGAATTCCTGTACAAGTCGGTATAAGAGATCGTTTTTGCTTCATAGTCAACCGTTATAACCGGTTTCAGTTTCCTTTTGAGTTTCTCTCCTTGTTCTGTTAACCGATACACCGCTTGCATGAGCAATCCCCTGCCAGTCTGATTGAATGCAGTGGAATTCTTCACTGCGTGAAGCACATACGAATCCGCTAGGAGATCAGATTTAGCTACAACTGATGCAATCGCGTCTGCCAGCTTGCACCATTCCACGATATCAGCATCATATTGTAACTCTATCCAGTCGTCTGTCGATCTTCTTTGGTATTTAATTATATAGCGTTCAAGTCTAGGGTCGTAACTCACGTGTGTCGGCATTTCAGATGGACAGATTTGTGTTTTTATCACAGTGCACGGTGTTTATAGACGAGGCATTTATATGCTCAGTTCGGGCTTCATTTTTCATTTCGCCCAACTTTATCATTCATCATGTCTATCCAAGAACGAATCCTTGAGTACCTCAGTGCTCATCCTGAAGGAGCTACAACCACCACTCTCTATCAAGAAATGAACCACGATGATGAGTTTCACACTGCATTTTTTCTCCTCGCATCTCAATCTGAGAACATGTTTTATTTGCGCATGCCTTCTGGAACGAAGTTGTGGTTTATCACAGAAAGAGGCAAAGTCAGACTTGAACAGATCAAGAAAGATCGAAAATCAAAATTGGAGACAGACAGATTATTGGAATCAGAGAAAGAACTTCCATTTGTTCGAATTGAAAAGAAGTTAGATAACATCGAGCAGAAACTAGACAGAATTGAGCAATTAGTTCAAGCGATCGCTGATCGTGTCTTGAAATCTGATCAAAACTAGTTGAATCACTGAATCTTTTGACGTTTACATACTCACTGAATATCTCTCTCTCTCTCTCTCTCTCTCTCTCTCTCTCTCTCTCTCTCTCTCTCTTTATATACATTAATACGTATTTTTATTTTTTATTTATATTTTTTTGTATTTTCTACTTACATTTTTGCAAAC
>Ga0105245_10005077_pt1 | contig 11572 bp, 11 predicted proteins | sample KBSM54metaG_FD_81523 | JGI IMG/M metagenome (GOLD analysis project Ga0105245, IMG submission 81523) | Miscanthus rhizosphere microbial communities from Kellogg Biological Station, Michigan, USA - KBS M5-4 metaG | ecosystem: Host-associated > Plants > Roots > Rhizosphere > Soil | place...
CGTAAGAGCGTCACTGCCTTGCGCCAAAGCCTATTCCGCAACGGCCTCGTGGCGGACTACGATCATCGCCCGCGCCGGGTTGCGTCATGGGAGAAATCAAGTGTCCCGCTTCACCGCACTACTGGTTTTGCTAACTGCACTCCCCTTCGCCTTCGTCACGCCCGCAGAGGCCCAGACCAAGGTCAAGGTCGGGTCAGTGCGCAGCACGGTCCTCGGCGCCATGCTGGCGGCGAAGGAGCGGGGCCACTTCAAAAAGGCGGGCCTCGATGTCGACATCGAGCTGATCGATGCGTCGGCGTCGTTCATCGCGCCGCTTTCGACCAACGCCCTCAACGTCGTCGAAGGCGGGATGTCGGCCGGCCTGTTCAACGGGATGGCGCAGGGGCTGCCGATCAAGAGCGCATTCGATTCTGCCTCGAGCCCGATCAACCACTGGATCATGCTGCGGCCCGATCTCGCCAACGAGATCAAGACCGTGAAGGATCTGAAGGGCCGCGTGGTCGCGGTCAACGCGCCAAATTCGATCGCGCTCTACGAAGTCACGCGCATCCTCGAGACGGCCGGCCTGAGCATCAAGGACGTCGAGACCAAGGTCATTCCCTTCCCGCAGATGGGCATCGCGTTCCAGAACAAGGCGATCGACGCAGGGCTTCTGATCGCGCCGTTCAATCAGATCGTGGCGCGGCAGAACATCGCCAATCTCTGGGTCAATTCCGACGAGACGATCAAGATCACGCCGATCCAGATCTCGACGTCGATGTACAACACCGATTGGGCCGCGAAAAACCCGGAAGCCGCGCAGGCGTTCTTCACGGCGCTGCTCTCCGGCGTGCGCGACTATTGCAACGCCTATCACGGCGGATCGTGGCGGCCGGAGCTGCTCAAGCTACTCGCCGCGAACGGCGTCGGGATCAGTGCGGAGCAGATCGACTCGATCCCGTGGGCGTCGCGTAGCCCGACAGGGCTCGTCCACAAGGACTCGGCGACCGACGCTCAGAGATGGTACGTGCAGCAGGGCCTCGTGCGCGAGGAACTGCCGTTCGAGAAGACCGTCGACAACACGTTCGCCGAAAACGCCAACAAGGCGCTCGGGCCGTTCAAGCTCGAGAACGCCGCGAGCAAGCTGAAGGGCTGCGGGAAATAACGCAAACAGTCAGGACAGCACGATGATCCCAGACTACGAAGTGGTGAGCCCGGCCGGAGACCCGCGCGACGCGGCCGGCAGCGAAAAGAAGAGCTTCAGCGCCGCCCCGCTCGACACCCTGAACGGCAAGAAGCTCGGCCTCATCTGGACCGAGTTCTACAACGGCGACACGACGCTGCGCGCCTTCCGCGAGCACCTCGGCAAGCGCTATCCCGATCTGGAGTTCGTCGAGATGGCGCCCGGGCGCGGTTTGCGCTGGGGCGACCATCCGCAAGCCAGCATCGGCGCACTCGCGCGCGAGCACGGCATCCACGGAGCAGTCGTCGCCGCCGGCTGTTGAGGGACCTGTGCGCCCGCCGTGTCGCGGGCAACAACCTGGCTGGAAGAGGCGGGCGTTCCGACCGTCGCCGTCGCTTGCGCCGGATTTTCCCGTGCGGCGCGCCTTGTGGCGCGTGCCGGCGGACTGCCGGCGATGCGGTTGCTTGAATATCCGCTACCGAACATTGGTGCGCAGACGCGCGAGGAGATTTACGTCACGTCGCTGCCGCTGGTGGACGAGCTCGTCTCGCTGCTGACGCACGCGCCGGCCGGCGACGCGCCGAACATCAAGGCGTCGAACGCCACGCCGCGCGCCATCGTCTTCAGGGGCAGCCTGCAGGACGTGAACGATCATTTCCAGGAGCGCGTGTGGTCGGACGGATTGCCGATCGTGCCGCCGACGCTCGACATCGTTGATGCGTTCCTGAAATTCACCGACCGCTCGCCTGACGAGGTGATCGGCCTGCTGCCGCCGACCCGCCTCCCCGCCACCGTGTGGAAAGTCGCGGTGAACGGGGCGATGGCCGGTTGCCGCCCCGACTACATGCCGGTGCTGCTCGCGATCGCCGAAGCGGTGGCCGATCCGGCCTTCGGCATCGAGAACGTCGGCAGCACCGTCGGCATGACACCGCTGATCATCGTCAACGGTCCGATCGTCAAGGCGCTCGGCTTCAACTCCGGCCAGGGCGTGCTGCGGCCGCAGGCGCGCGCCAACATCACGGTGAGCCGGTTCCTGCGGCTGCTGATGGTGAACATCGCCGGCTATCGCCTCGGCGAGGCCGACATGGCAACCTTCGGGCGCAACTATTATCCGGCGCTCGCGGAAGCCGAGGACGCGAGCCCGTGGCCGCCGCTCAGTGTCGATCGCGGCTTTGCGCGTGGAACCAACCTCGTGACCGTGCAGGGCGTCGACTCGATCGCGCATAGTTTCCTGAGCGACGGCGCGGCCGAAAACCACCTGCGCATCATCGCACGCGAGGTCGCGCGTGAGCTCGGCGGCAACCTGCTCGTCACCATGGAGCGCTTCGGCGGCCGCATCGCGCCGGTGCTGGGCTTGACGCCGCTGGTAGCAGGCGTCCTCGCCGACGCCGGCTTCTCCAAGGCCGATGTGAAGAAATGGATCTACGAGCGCGCGCTGATCCCGGCGAAACAGTTCGACGAGCAACTCGCGCGCATCGAGGCGGGATACGGCCTGCACGAGTCGGTCAAGCGCGGCATCCTCGCCCCGCATTTCGCGCTGAGCGACGACCCGAACCGCCTCGTACCGGTGCTGCACAGTCCCGACGAATTGCAGATCGTGGTGTGCGGCGCGCCCAACCGCAACCGCAGCTTCATCGCCGGGCAGTTCGGGAAATACGGGGGCGACGTATCGAAGGAGATACGGCTCGCGCGTAAGTCCGGCGGCGGCTAGGCGGCGCCGGAGCCAGGGAGTTCTGCTTGACGTGGAGCGCTCAAACTTCCGGCGATGTGTGCCTGGCAAAGTCCGCGGTCGCGCGGCCGTCGGCCGGTCACCGGAACGTGGTTCTGGCAGCCTGCATCCTCGCCTCGAGTCTCGCCTTCGTCGATGGCACGGTCGTCAATGTGGGCCTGCCAGCGATCGGTCGCAGCTTGCATGGCACCACGGCCGACCTGCAGTGGGTGATCAATGCCTATCTGCTCCCCTTGAGCGCGCTCCTGCTTCTGGGTGGCGCGAGTGGCGATCGCTTTGGCCAACGCAATACGCTGATCTTCGGCGTGGCATTGTTCGCGGCAGGTTCGACGTTGTGCGCGGCAGCGCCCGACGTGAGCTGGTTGCTGGCGGGTCGCGGACTTCAAGGCATCGGCGCGGCTTTCCTTTTGCCGAACAGCCTCGCAATCCTGGGAAGCGAATTTGCGGGTGAAGCGCGCGGCAAGGCCGTGGGGACATGGTCGGCGGCGGGCGCGATCGCGGGCGCAATCGGACCGTTGCTCGGAGGCTGGCTCATCGACACAGTTGGGTGGCGGACAATTTTTCTTCTCAACCTTCCGCTGGCAGCCGCGGCGGCCGGTTTGATGCTCGTTTATTTTCGCGATCCGGAACGCGAAGCCACGGATGCGCCGCTCGATCTGGCGGGCGCGCTCTTCGCAACGGCATCGCTTGGCGCACTCACCTGGGGACTGACGCTGGGAAGCGGCCGCTCCGGCTGGTCGTTCCCGACGATAGCGGCGCTCGCGGTGGGACTCATTTTCCTGGTGACATTCCTGTGGATCGAACGCCGGCGCGGCGACGACGCCATGATGCGCCTCGCGATGTTTGCATCGGCAAGCTTCGCCGGCCTGAACGTCCTGACACTGCTTCTTTACGGCGCGCTCGGGGCGGTTCTTCTCTTGCTGCCCTATGTGCTCATCCAGGGCGCCGGCTTTTCAGCGACGCAGGCCGGAGCCGCGCTGCTGCCGTTTCCTCTTATTCTCGGTCTCGCGTCACGCGCGATGGGCAGCATCGCCGAACGTCTCGAACCCAGGATGCCGCTCGCCATCGGTCCGCTGATCGTCGCGGGGGGCTTTCTGCTGTTTCTGCGCGTCGCGCCACCCGTGGACTTTCCAACCGGCGTGCTGCCTGCGGTCCTCGTCATCGCAGTGGGGATGGCCGTCACTGTCGCGCCGCTGACCACGGCGGTGCTCGCGTCAGTCGATGCGCGTCACACAGGCTCCGCGGCCGGCTTGAACAGCGCCGTGGCGCGCATCGGCGGCCTTGTGGCGACGGCGATGCTGGCCGGGGTCTTCGCGGCAACCGAATCGGGTCTGTTCGACGCTTTTCACCTGGCTGTCCTTGCCTGCGCGCTTGCCTCCGCGATCGGAGGCATTGCGGCATTCGTCCTCGTCAAGCCGCGACCTCCGCAGTAGCCGCCGCCGGCCCCGCTCAGTAGTTCGGACCCGTCAGGAAAAACCCGGGATAGCTGCAGCGGGCGTCGTCACGCCTGACAAGGACGTATCGCAGCTTGTGATCAGCGCGCCGGACGACAATTTGCCGGAAGCAAGATTCATATCGGCAGTAGTAGTCGCAATAAGCCAGACCGTAGAACAGCCGACTGAACCTGATCCCGTGATGATGGCCGTGATGATCATGGTCGCCGTGACCGTCATGACCATCGTGATTGCCATGACCGTCGTGGTCACCGTGGCCATCGTGATCGTGATGATCATTTTTCACGATGATCGGATGAATCGTGTTCTGAAAATGACTCGACGCCGCGCCCGTGTTGCCCGGGCTATGGTCCCTGGCACTGGCACGGTCGATTGATGCAATCAGGAAGAGACCGGCGGCAAGCGTTGCAATGAAGCCGGCTGTCGTAACGGATCGTTGAAAAATGCGCATGGTCGTTCTGCTTGTTGGTGGTCGCAGGTCCAAAACGGCCCGCGAGTGATTGTTGGTCTGGAGCAATTCGGGCGGCGGGTTTCCCCGCCGCCCGTCGGGAGCGTTGTCGTCAGCGACCGCCGCCGCCGATGCCGATCGGTACCTCGGTCGAAGCGGGAGGAGCAGGCTTCTTGAGGCCGGCCTTCACCAGTTCGGCGTCGGTCGCATTCCGAGTGACGAGAACGCCTCCGCTATTGCTCACGACGATCTTGGGCGTGCCGTCGGCGCCATCCCGATGGTCGCGAATGATGGTTCCCGGGACCGGCCCGCCGGCGTTGCCGCCCGGACGATGGTCGCGAACGACCGGATCGCCAGAACCTTCGATGCGGCCCGGCGCGGGCGGCGCGGCCGGCGGGGTGCCGGTCGACGCAGTGCCGGTGCCAGCGCTCGTGCCGGTGCCCGTCGTCGCGCCGCCAGCCTTGCTGGCCTGGTCCATCTCATCCTTGGTCGCGCGCCGATAGTAGGAGGTGCCGTCCGACGTCTTGTCGAGGACGAAGCCACCGTTGACGATGACCGGCGGCTTTTTGGCCGTGGTCGTGCCGGTGCCAGTGCCTGAACCGGTGCCCGTGCTGGTGGTCGTCGTACCACCCTTGCCTTTGTCTTTGTCCTTATCCTTGCCCTTGTCTTTGTTCGCGTCCTTGTACTTGTCCTTGTCTTTGTCCTTGTGATGCGAGTCCTGGTCCTTGTTGTTGTGGTCGGAGTTGCCGGACTTCGTCCCTTTGTCGTGGTCCGAGTTGCCTGACTTCATCACATCGTTGTGGAAGGAATTGTTGGACTTCTCGTTGTTGTTGCTGCGGTGGTCGGAATCGCCGCCGTTCCTGGCGAGAGCGCCTTCCGTTGCAGCGAGCATGAAGGTGCCCGCCGCCAGCGTCACAATGAGACGCGGCAATTTGGTGCTGGTCATGAAATTGGTCATTGGTCACTCCGTGTGTGTTCGCCAGTGGCGAGCGCGATCGATCGCGCCGATGTAGCTGGCCACATTCGGCGCGGCGCAAAAATCAGTCACAGGTATCGCCGGGAAGTGGCGCTGAAGGCCGTGGCGGACGCCTAAACGTCTGAAAACACGCCGCAATGCCCAGCGCAAAAAGCGTGTGACGAAAATCGACCGGCCCAGTACTAAGGTACTGGGCCTACGAAATCCGCGAAGGACCGCCTGAGTGAAATTCCTCGTCGTCGACGATCACATGCTGATCCGCGAAGCGATGCGCGGCGTGATCACCGAGCTGCAACGTGACGCCATCGTCATGGAAGCGGCAACGTGCGGCCAGGCCATGTCCTTGATCCAGCAGCACCCCGACCTCGCCCTCGTCTTGCTCGATCTCAAGCTGCCCGACCGCGACGGGTTTGCAGCGCTGGCGGAGCTGCGCGACAGTCATCCCGCGATATCCGTCGTCATGCTGTCGGCCTTCAACGATCGCGCCAATGTCGTCAAAGCGCTCGACGGCGGCGCGCTCGGCTTCATCCCGAAGACGGGCACGCGCGAATTGCTGCTGAGCGCGCTCCGACTCATTCTTGCCGGCGGGATCTATATTCCTCCCGAGATACTGAACCGCGTGGCCGCAACGACCGACACGACGGAGCTGGCGCAGCAGCACCCGACACCCGCCGACCTTGGCCTGACGGAGAGGCAAGTCGAAGTCCTGGCTTTGATGATGCAGGGCAAGAGCAACAAATTGATCTGCCGCGCGCTGGACCTGGCCGAGCCGACCGTGAAGAACCACGTGTCCGCAATCCTCAAGTCATTGGGTGTGAGCAACCGGACCGAGGCTGTTCTGGCGGTGGCCGCCCGGGGTTGGGATCTGCCGAGAATTTAGTTGCACTGTTTTGCGCGGCGTCGCTGACGATCCCGTAGCGCTATGTACGCTTCAAAAGCCGCGACATCATCGCTCTCAATCCCATCGGACCGACGGGCTTGTGCAGCAGAAGCAGCCCGGCCGCCTGCGCGTCATTCAACCGCTCCGGCGAGATGTCGCCGCTGATGAGAAACGCCGGAATCGCCGCGGCAAACACTTTCCGCAGCTGGACGACGGCATCGATGCCTGTCCGTCCCTCCTTCAGGCGAAAATCCGAGATGATCAGATCGGGCCTGCTGCCATCGAGGCTTGCCGCCGCCTCGTGACCTGACTGCGCCGTGACGACGCGGCAGCCCCAACTCTCGAGCAAGCCCTTCGTCCCATCCAGCACGAACGGATCGTCGTCAATGACGACGATGAGCTTTCCGCGCAGCGGGTCGAGTGTCGCCGCAACCGCTGGCGGCGCGACAGCGCCGACGCGTCGCGGCGCGCTCGGCACCGAGATGGAGAAGCACGACCCTTTGCCCGAGGTGCTGACGAGGCCGATCGGGTGATCCAGCAGGTTGGACAGACGCTCGACAATGGCGAGACCCAAACCCAACCCGTCGGGACGGTTCGGCCCCGTCGTCGCAATGCGATAGAACTCGCCGAAGATGTTGCGTTGCTGATCTTCCGGGATGCCGATCCCGCTGTCACACACGACGATGCGCAATCGGTCACCGGCGCGCCGGCAGCCGATAACAACTCCGCCGGCCTGCGTGTAGTTCACGGCGTTGGACACCAGATTGAGCAAGATCCGTTCGAGCAGTATCGCGTCACTGCGCACCCAGGCGCTCGACGGCACGACGCGAAGCCGCAGACCTTTTTCGCGCGCCGCCGCGCTGAAGGTGGTCTCGATCGACTTCAATAAATTGTCGACCGGGAATTCCGAGATGCTGGCATTGAGCGCGCCTGCATCGAGCCGGGAGATATCCAGAAGCGCGTTGAACAGTTCGTTCATGTTGGCGACGGCCGTTTCGATCCGCGCCGTGAGTCGGCTTCGTTCGCTCTGATCCTTCTCCGCGCGCAGTTGCGCGACGAACAGGTTCAACGCGTGCAACGGCTGGCGCAGGTCGTGACTTGCCGCCGCAAGGAACCGCGACTTGGCCAGGTTCGCCACTTGCAGCTGGTGCGTGCGTTCGTCGACCTTGCGTTCGAGCGTGGCGTAGGAGCCCTGCAGCTGCGTTGCCATGTCGTTCAACTGCTCGCCAAGCGTCTCCAGCTCGTCTCCCGTCTTGATCGCGATCCGGTGATCGAGCGAGCCGGCACCGATCCGGGCGGCGCCCGCGGTCAACGTCTGGATCGGGACCACCATGAGGCGCGCGAGCAGAAACGCTGCAAGCAGGGCCAGGACGAGGCCCCCGACCACAACGACCGACGAGCGTGTGATCGCTGCGTAGAGCGGCGCGTTGGCTTCGCTCTGAGGCAACTCAACGAACACGAACCAGTTGAGCGGAGCCACTTTCGCATGCGCGGCCAGAACGCGCTCGCCGGACACATCAAGCGCGATGACCGCCTGCCCCGCCGCACTTGTTCCCGCCAACGTCGCCCGCACTTGCGACAACTGCGACATGTCGGTGTTGCGCAGAACGAGACTGATGTCGGGGTGCGCAATGAGCCGGCCGCGGGCATCCACCACGTAGGCTTTGCCGGTCTGACCGACATGGATCTGATTGACGACATCCCAGATGAACGTGAGGTTCACCTCGGCAACGCTGATACCGGCGTCGCGGCGCGCGCCGGCCACGGCCAGCGTCATGTATGGTGCGGTGCCTTGCCGAAACGTGACGGGCCCGTAGTAGACCTTCTTGGCAACGGTTTCCTTGAACCGTTCATCAGCCGAGAAGTCGACGTTGCCGCCGACCTGATTCATCGCCTGCCGGGAAAGGTGCAGTTGCTCCCGCCCTTGATCATCAAGGAAGCCCAACTCGGAAATGGCCGGGACCTGACGCATCAGCCTGATGCCATCGAGTTCACGCTGCTCCATGGCAGGAACCGCCCATGACATATGAGTCGTCCAACCAAGATTTCCTTCGATTTCTTTTATGAACTGGCTGATCTTCGCGGCGGCCGCGCCAGCCTGTTCATTCTGCGCGCGAATGAGCACATCGCGATGCTCTTGGTAGGTGAACCACATGTCGGCCAGACTGTTCGTCACCAGCGCCGAACTCGTGACGGCGACGAAAAGAACCACGTATTTCCAGAACAGCCTGCTGTGTACGAGCGCCCAGAGAAATGCCCTGGGGCCGCTGAGCGCCCTTCCCTGAACGAAATCGATCACCGGCGGCTCGCGTCTGTCATCAAACGTGGGGACGCCGCGTCATCTCATCTGAGATCACGACAGCGAGAGGGGCGCTCTCGGGTCGATTCACGATCTGATATATCAAGCTCCCCCAGAGACGATTTCATTATGGAGCCAACCTTGAACCGGCGCCAGTTCGTGTCCTCCTTCGGCGCTTTAACCGCTATCGGCCCGCAAGCCGTGCTGGCGCAGCCATCGCCCGGCCGGCCGCGGCGCGTCGGGCTGATGATGGCCATTGCGGAGAGCGATCCTGAAGGCCAGCACCGGGCCCAGTCATTCCGTCAGTCACTGGAGGAGACCGGGTGGGTGGATGGGCGCAACGTCGCCATCGACGTCGCGTGGTACAGCGGCGATTTGCACAGGGCGCAGACCGCGGCCAAGGACTTTGCCGACAACCAGGTCGACGTCATCGTCGTCAACGGGACGCCCGGCATGGATGCGCTGCGCACACTCGGCACGAACATTCCGATCGTGTTCGTCGTCGTTACCGATCCAGTCGCTGCCGGCTTCGTCACCAATCTGTCGCGGCCCGGCGCGAACGTCACCGGATTTAGCACGTTCGAACCGGAGATCGCCGGCAAGTGGCTGCAACTGCTCAGCCAGATGGCGCCCGATTTAAAGAACATCAACATGCTGATCGATCCGAAATTCACCACGTTCAATTCGCTGTGGAAGGTGGTCGAGGAGATCGCGCCGAAACAGGGAATGGTTCCCCACCCTGCTTACGCCAGCAGCCTTCCGGAGATCGAGCATGCGCTTGAAGTCATCTCAAAGCAGCCTGCCCCCGGCTTGATTGTCAGTCCCAGTCCGGTGAACACCGTGAACCGCCAGCGTCTCATCGCACTCGCCAATCAAAACCGAATCCCGGCGATCTTTCCGTTCCGCTTCTATGTGCGGGATGGAGCGTTGATGGCTTACGGGTTCGACGCAGCCGACCAATTCAAGCGTGCCGCCACGTATGTCGACCGTATTCTGAAAGGCGAGCGGACTGGCGATCTGCCGGTTCAGGGACCCAGCCTGTACGAATTCGGCATCAATCTCAGCACCGCCAAAGCGATGGGCCTTACCGTGCCGAACGCGCTGCTCATTGCGGCCAACGAGATCGTGCAATAGCGCTCTTCAGGTACCTCAAGAAGATCGTACTGGGGCCGACCTGCCCCAGTAATTCTCCTCGGCGGAACGTCGCCGTTGGTTGCCCGTTGACGGCCGCGGAATGGGGCAATCAACAAGGAGAACCACCATGGCAACCACAACTGACCAGCGGCGCGAGACCGTCTCACTGATCGGCAGCGACAAGGTCGAGGGCACGTCCGTATACGGGTCCGACAATCAGAAAATCGGCAAGATCGAGCGCGTCATGATCGACAAGATCAGCGGCAAGGTCGCCTACGCCGTGCTCAGCTTCGGCGGCTTCATGGGCATGGGTGAAGACTATTACCCGTTGCCCTGGGCCAACCTCACCTATGACACCGGCGTCGGCGGTTACAAGGTCGGGATCACTGAGAGCCAGCTCAAGGGCGCGCCGAAATATACCAAATCCACGTCCTGGGACTGGGGTAATCGCGAGAACGACCGGAAGGTCTACGCCTATTACAACACGCCGCTCTGGTACTGACCGGAACTGCGTCTGACGAAGTCCGACGGGAAGCTGCAGCCGAGTGCTCCGGCTTCCCGTCGACGCAACAGGGTTGATGACGTGCGCTTTGACATTGAATTCTTTCGTGGGGATGCCCCCGACGTCCAGACCGTCAGCCGGCGTTCAGGTCAGTTTGCGAGCGAGCGGGACGCGGAAATCTACGGGGTGACGCGGCGGCCGGAGGAAGCGGAGGGCTTTCGCATTTGGAAGGATGGCGTTCTGCAAAAGGCCGTCACCATCCGCCCGGAAAAACAGGGCGCTTAGAAGCAGCCCGGCGTCGGCGACGGGTAGATTCCAAGTTTCGATATTTTCGGTAAGATCGTCAGCACCAATCTTGCTGAAGGATCGCGATTCATGAACGGCAACTCACGGGTCAAATGCGCCGGGGGCGTTCTGGCAGTTTTGCTGTTGTCGACAACTGCACTTCAGGCTGCGTGCAGCAGCCCTGGCTTCAATCCATCCAACGTCTTTTGTGACGGATGCCGGTACGAGGCGCAGATGACAGTGACGCGCAACGAGGCGTGTCATCGGCCGTACAGGGCCCCCGATTCAATCGAGAAGACCGACCACCGCATGGTCAAACGTGCCCGGCACGGGATCGCGGGCCTTAACGGCAACACGTTTGCCTACATGCCGAGCAAGGACTTCGTTGGAAAGGACGACTTCACCATCGAGGTCCTGTTCAAGCAGAACCAGCATTACGTGAAGTTCTTCGTCCACTGGAACGTCACCGTTCAATAGCGCTGCAGCAGCGGTCATAGAGCGCGAACAAGTGCTGCGACGTACGCTGACGACCTGATCCGGGGGCTTGAATAGTTTGGTGGGCGCACCAGGGCTCGAACCTGGGACCCGCTGATTAAGAGTCTCGTGTTTATCGACCAAAATCAACGGGCTGGATGTAAACTGGCAAAAAAGCAGGCATTGCAGATCAATGGGTTACGACTGGATTGTAAAACGAGATGCTCCC